>Ga0307474_10000827_pt1 | contig 22322 bp, 16 predicted proteins | sample atmos_gasesECM1C_2_FD_203312 | JGI IMG/M metagenome (GOLD analysis project Ga0307474, IMG submission 203312) | Hardwood forest soil microbial communities from Morgan-Monroe State Forest, Indiana, United States - atmos_gasesECM1C_05 | ecosystem: Environmental > Terrestrial > Soil > Temperate... | reverse complement strand
CACTCTCTTACCTCCTTGGAGATTCGCGTATCCTACAAACAGACGCACATGCATCTTGTAAGTAAGCTGGACCATTTTTAAACTCCTGACATTCTGCAAGCCTAGGTAGACGATGGCACGCAAAGGGCAGCCAATCGCTTCGCGAAAAGCGGTGCATGACTCTGGCACCGACAACCTGTACCTGGTTTGGGATGGCGGGGGGAGGTTGTTCATGACCAATTCCCAGGGTGCGCTGCCGTGCCTGACGCCGACCCATCTACTCCGATTTTGGATAGGAGTCGAGATCTGCCCTGGTCTTATCGTTTGCAGATAACGTTTTGGCAACGGGCGATGTCGTCATTGGCAATGCAATCTGTACGGCGCGAACGGATTCCGCCTCGAGGAGAAATGTGCCGTAGGCCAGTTAGATCTCTGTAAAAGACACCTCCATTTCGGAAGATCACTGATCAGCGTGCAACAAAAGCGCGGGCGCGTCATCTAATGGGGAAACCGAATTTCAGGAGCCCGAATGATGCAGATCGGCATCGACAGCTTCGCCGCAGCTATCTCCGATCCGGCCACAGGCCTCACGCTTAGCCCCGTCGAGCGGATGCAGCATCTGCTGGAAGAGATCGAACTCGCCGACCAAGTCGGCCTCGACGTTTTCGGTCTCGGCGAACATCACCGCGCCGAATTCCTCGACTCCGCACCGGCAGTGATCCTGGCCGCGGCTGCCGCGCGTACCAAGAATATCCGCCTCACCAGCGCCGTCACCGTTCTCAGCGCCGCTGACCCCGTCCGCGTCTTCCAGGAATTCGCGACGCTGGATCTGGTTTCCCATGGGCGCGCTGAAATCGTTGCTGGCCGTGGCTCATTTGTGGAGTCCTACCCGCTCTTCGGCCTTCGCCTTGAAGACTATGACGAACTTTTCGCCGAAAAGCTCGATCTGCTCCTTGCCATCCGCGAGAACACGCACGTCAAATGGTCCGGCAAGCACCGGGCGCCGCTCACTGGCCAAGCCGTCTACCCGCGTCCGGTGCAGGATCCGCTGCCCATATGGGTTGGGGTCGGCGGCACTCCCACCTCGTTCGTGCGCGCGGGCATGCTCGGGCTACCGCTCATGGTCGCCATCATCGGTGGCGAACCTAAGCGGTTCCTTCCCCTCGTCGACGCCTACCGCGAGGCCGGCCGCCGCGCCGGTCACCCCTCCGAGAGGCTATCGGTGGGACTTCACGCCATCGGCTTTCTCGCCGACACCACCCAGCAGGCTGCTGACGACTTTTACCCGGGGTACGCGCACACGTTCACCGAGATCGGCAAGGAACGCGGCTGGCCGCCGACCACTCGGGCGCAGTTCGACGCCGTCCGGGGGCCTACCGGCGCGCTGCTCATCGGCGACGCCGAAACCGTAGCGGAGAAAATATTGTATGACAATGAGGTCCTCGGCGGCCTCTCGCGTATCACGTTCCAAATGGGTGTCTTGACGCTTCCTCATCAGAAGATGTTGCGCGCCATCGAAATCCTAGGCACGGGTGTCGCGCCTATCGTCCGCAAAGAACTGGCCGCGGCGAGTCCTGCACGAAAAGCAGCTTCGAGAAAAACTAGCGGCAGTCCCACTTCACAGAAGCGATTTGGGTGAACTGCATCAGTAATATCAGTCAATAATCTTGAATGGCTGCGCTCATAAAATTCTTCCTCCTCCCAACCAAGCGAGGGAATTGCGCGGATTTGGTTGGTGGATCTTTGTCGACTGCGGTTTCTTGCGGGGCGAGGTCACTGTGGCCCAACCTTCGGCGATCTTCTCTTTTCTTTCTCGAAGCGCCACAGCACGAACCCATGGAATTGCATCTTCTGGCCCGATGCGGTGTCGGTGAAACGCCAGAGGCTCCGGCACATCACTTTCGCCGCTCGGTAACCGTCTCTTCAATGGTCACATGCAGATCGGGCATCGATTTGTACATGGCAATCATCATCTGTTCGTCACCATCCGCGCCGGTAGATTTCCCGCCCAGTCCGTCATGGTCGTGGAAATCCGCCGTCATGTTCTTGCCGATGACGGCAGCTTTTCGCTGGTTACGAAATCCTCGAAGTGCTCTCTGATAAATTTCTTTATTTCATCCAAGGTCAGTTTGGTTGCCACGGCGCGCTCCCGCAGTGGAAAATGTTCGACCGCTGCCTGTTACCTACGCATGTGAGAAGGCTCTCGGGTGGCTCGTCACCGTATCTTCAGGGTTTCTCGATAGGGTTTATCGGGTTTCTGCGGCGCCTGCCGCAAACCTGTGTCGTAGAGGACCCGGACAGTCGGGGAGAACCGTCAACCCCAGTTTCCCTGGCCAGGTCTCTAAGAGATTTGTTTTCGAAGCTTTCTGCCGGTTTACCACATCAGATCAAGCATATCCCCCGACTTGGGAGTCGGGTGTCATGGTCGGTGTCGGGACGATGACATTGCCTGGCGTCTTCGTAATTACCGTGTGACAACTGGGAAGAAGTCTATGAGCACTTTATCGGCAACCATTTCAGAGGCGAACACTCAACGCTATGAAGCGCTACTGCGAGCGGCCAATGCTATTGGCACGTGCAGTGATTGTGACACTGCCGCCGACGTGCTGGTGAAAACCTTGCTCGAGGTTGTTCCCTTTGACTACCTGGAGCTTGTCGCCTTTGAGAATGACACCACGACAGTGGCGTGGCACCTGCTTTACTCAAATGGGTCGAGGCAGAGTTCGCCTCTGGCAGATGTCGCCGTGGACGGTACGCCAATTGCCTGGGTACGCGACTCTCAGCAAGCTCTGGTCACCCCGGACTGGAGTGAGGAAGCGCGGTTTGCCAAGCACGGGGAATATCTAACCGGACTAGGTATTGCCTCCACCTGCATGCTCCCGTTAGCGAGGGGACCACGCCGACTCGGTGTACTGAGCTTAGGCAGTTCGCGGCCGGACGCCTACCCCGAGGACGAACTCGGCTTCCTCTCTCTGATGGCCGACCAGATTGCGCTGGCCATTGATGCCGCGGTGAACTTCTACTTGTCGCGGCAGGCGCAGGATCGGCTGAAATTGATCCTTGATCTGACCAACCAAGTCGTCGCGAATCTGAATTTTCAGGATCTGCTGCGAACGATTTCAGCGAGTGTTCGCCGGGTCATGCGGTGTGACGCCGCGGCTATCATGCTACCCGAACCAGACGGTGTGCATTTGCGGGTGCATGCTCTCGACTTTCCGGATCGCAAGGGATTTTTTACAGAAGACATTTTGATTCGCATCGAGGGCTCGATGCCCGGAGAAACGTTCCGCAACGGCAGGCCCTGGATATTGAACCGGCTTGACCCGGCCGAAGTCTCCCCGGAGATGTACGCTAAAGCGGCTGGGGAGGGTATGAATTCATTTTGCGACGTGGCCCTCATCAGCCGGGATCGCTCGCTTGGCGTGCTCGCCCTGGCGAGCCGCGAAGAGAATGCGTTCGATGGGGAGGAGGCAGCATTTCTGTCTCAGGTCGCACAGCAGGTCGCGATCGGCCTAGAGAACGCGCTAGCGTTCGGTGAAATCGCCGAGCTCAAAGACAAGCTGGCGCAGGAAAAACTGTACTTGGAAGACGAAATCCGTGGTGAGATGGACTTTGAGGGAATCGTAGGACAGAGCTCAGCGTTGCGCCATGTTTTGAATCTGGTGGAGACTGTGGCTCCGAGCGATTCAACCGTCTTGCTTCTGGGCGAAACCGGCACGGGGAAGGAATTGATTGCGCGCGCCATCCATGAACGCAGCCGGCGGAAGGAGCGGACCTTCGTAAAGCTTAACTGCGCCGCGATTCCGACCGGACTGCTCGAGAGCGAGCTTTTTGGACATGAACGAGGAGCCTTCACAGGCGCGATTGCGCAGAAGATTGGTCGCCTCGAACTGGCCGACCAGGGCTCGCTCTTCCTGGACGAGGTTGGGGACATTCCCGTCGAAATCCAGCCCAAATTGCTGCGAGCTCTGCAGGAACGTGAGTTCGAAAGGCTGGGCAGCAACAGAACCAAGAAGGTCGATGTGCGGCTAGTGGCGGCGACCAACCGCGACCTCGAAAAAATGATGGAGAATCGCGAGTTCCGTAGCGATTTATACTATCGCCTGAACGTTTTTCCGATTCGCATCCCGCCTTTGCGCGAACGCCCCGAGGATATTCCGCTGCTGGTCCGTTACTTCACCCAGAAGTACGGCCTCCTACTGGACAAGCAGATCGAATCCGTTCCCGCTGCGGCCATGAGGAAGCTCTCGAGCTGGCATTGGCCGGGAAATATTCGCGAGCTGGAAAACTTCATCGAGCGTTCGGTGATCCTTACGCACGGCACTGCGCTGCAGGCTCCGATCGCCGAGCTGGGCAACAATGGCAGGAACGTTCCGATGGTGGGCACGCGCGAAGCCAATGAACGTAGTGAGATCGTCCGCATTTTAAAGATGACCAACGGACGAGTGGCAGGCCCTGAAGGGGCTGCGGAGCGTATGGGCCTCAAGCGCACGACCCTGATTGCGCGCATGAAGAAGCTAGGCATCGATGCGCGAAGAGTGTTATGAAGAGTGTTATGAAGTTCGACAAATGTCAAAAGTTCTAGCCTCAGCCGGGGCGAGGCGCCTGCACACCTTTGCGTTTCATTGAGTTCTGTGAGTTTAAGCCTTCCCCGACCTTGGCCCTTGTCTTGCTATGAGTCTTGGTGTGATGGAATTATTTGCATTAGCGAGCGTCTGCGGCGCCGCAGTTTTCTTTATGCTGGTATTTCTTCGCGCTCTTCTGAGAGAGGCGATAAGGCCTCGTGTTCGCTTGAGCGAACGACGCGAGAGAATCAGTGCCACTTCGGTTTCGACGGAGCACAATTCCCCACCGTTAGACCGGGCAGCGTAATCTCGCAATATTCTGAAACCAATCCAGTTCGATTCGGCAGCCCCACGTCACCTGCAGTCATACCGGCCAGTGCACCGTCCCCCTTGTTTCCGCTACTTCTGTTGGTGTTTTGCCGATATTGCTAGGTGCTGGATGTTTTTCCCCAACTCGACAGTGTCAATTGTGTTTTTGACATTCTTTGACACAATGCTCCAACAATTCCGCTCCCATCAATCCTTTCAGCACTTTGCGGGCTCGCCGCTTTGGCATGCGCATTGCGCTTGCACCTATGGTCCCGAGATCCAATATGTTCAAGATTTCAATCGTCGATACCCCATCGCAACGCAAGCTAGTGGTGGAAGGCAGGCTCAGCGAACCCTGGGTCGGTGAGCTTCCCACGACCTGGAGAAATGCGCGCCGCGACTTAGATGGACGCAGACTGGTGATCGATTTGAGCAGCCTTACCGTCATCAGCCGCGAGGGGGAAGACGCAATTTTCGATCTGATGAAACAGGGCGCAAAGTTTTGCTGCGCCGGCATTCTGAATCGACACGTTCTGAAGCGACTTGCCCGGAATGCCGACGCAAGCCGCGACCGCATTCAAAAAAAATCGCTGAAAGCATCAGAAAATAGTTTTGGCTGTCGAATTCCACGAAGCTAAAACGACTATTAAGTGAAAGACGGAGGTGAATATGCCAGAAGCAAAGCCCACGACGAGGACCACAGCGTACGCAAGCAGCGCCGATTTCTGCCGGATCTTTGATGAAGACATGAACGACCTCTACCTGCTCTCGTTTTTGCTAACTGCGGATCGCGAGAAGGCTGAGCAGTGCTTTGTCTCCGGCCTGGAGGACGCGGTAGAAGGCAATCCGGTTTTCAAGGAATGGGCGCGCTCATGGGCTCGGCGGGCGATCATCCAAAATGCCGTCAGGGCAATCAACCCGCGGCCGGTAGAGCGTGGAAGGTCGCATTCCACTTCAGTCGAGAACATTGACAAAGCGCTACCACCCCAGCCGCAGGTGGAGATTGCGGGAGTTCTTGAACTCGAACCCTTCGATCGGTTTGTCTACGTGATGACGGTTTTTGAACGGTACTCCGATCATGAGTGTTCTCTTCTATTGGGCTGCGCGCGGCGCGACGTGCTCGCCGCGCGGACTCGCGCCTTGCAGCAACTTGGAAGCGCGATGGAATTGCATTACAAGCTGTTGCCAAATGCCAAGTCACAAAGTTCTGGGCTGCAGGAGCGCTCCAGCTCCGTATTTGAGTTGCTCGTTGCTCCGCATTTGGTGACCTCGGCCTAAATCGAACACCCTTTCAGATGAGGAAGTATGAACAAGAAGGTGAGGACTACTTTGAATCTTCGACATGGATGGCTGGCTGTTCCTGCGGCACTGCTGGCGACAGCGGGTTGCAGCCGGAGCAATGTTCAAGCGGCGCCTGCTATGCCCGCGCCGCTGGTGACTGTGGTCAAGGCAACCGCGCAGGATGTCCCGAAGTACCTGGATGAAATCGGCAGAAACGCGGCCTTCGAGTCGGTTACGGTGACGCCGCAGGTGGGCGGACGCATCGTCGAACGGCATTTTCAGGACGGCGAGAACCTGAAGAAAGGGCAGTTGCTGTTTGTGGTTGACCCTCGTCCCTTCAAGGCACAACTCGACTCGGCTCAAGCGAGCCTCGCGCAAGCGAAGGCGGCGCTTGATCTCGCCAAGATCCAATTCACCCGCGATGAGGAAGTCATCGGAGAAAGAGCTATTTCAAAGCAGGACTACGACACGAAGAAGAATACTGTGGACGTGGACCAGGCACTCGTCGAGGCCGCGCAAGCAGCCCTCGAAACCGCAAAGCTTAACTTCGAATACTGCTACATCCATTCTCCGATCGACGGTAGGGCGGGGGCGCGCTTGGTGGATGTGGGAAACGTGGTGCAGGCCAATGCCACATCGCTCCTCTCGGTCCAGCGGCTCGACCCGATCTATGCGAATTTTACGGTCACCGAGAGTGATCTTCCAGAAGTTCAACGACAAATGTCGCGCGGCCTGCTGAGAGCGGCAGTGCGGCTCCCCGCAGACTTGGAGAGTGCGGCCAAGGCCGGCCGCGTCGAGTTTCTCGACAACTCGGTGCAGAACGGCAGTGGCACGGTCAATTTGCGCGCCACGATGAACAACCCGGACCACCACTTTTGGCCCGGCCAATTCGTGGACGTAAAACTCGTTCTGAACACGGAAAAGGCAGCCGTGCTGATTCCAAATCAAGCGGCACAGATCAGTCAGCAGGGGCCATTCGTCTACGTGGTGAAATCGGACGATACGGCGGAACTCCGGCCGGTGAAGTTGGGGCAGCGCGAGGGCGATGACGTGGTGGTCACGGAAGGAGTCGCCGCTAACGAACGCGTCGTGCTGGCCGGCCAAATGCTAGTTCGACCCGGAGGCAAGGTTCGCATCGATTCCGGCGCTCCTTCTGCTTCGCCTTCGAACGCGGGCACCCAAGCCAGCGGTCCGAAGGGAGGTCACTCATGAATCTCTCGGAAGTTTTCATTCGCCGTCCGGTGATGACGATCGCACTCACCGTCTCGGTCATCCTGTTTGGCACGTTGGCTTATTTCCGCTTGCCCGTCAGCGATCTGCCGGCGGTTGATTATCCGGTCATCCAGGTACAGGTCAACTACCCGGGAGCTACGCCGGATACGATGGCCAACAATGTGGCCACGCCGCTGGAGCGCCAGTTCATGCAGATTCCGGGTCTGGAGCTGGTAACTTCGAACAACGGCCAGGGACATTCCAGTTTTGTCCTGCAATTTGATCTTTCCAAGAGTCTGGATGGAGCGGCGACCGATGTGCAAGCGGCCATTACGCGTGCCCAAGGACAGCTACCCGTCGATTTGCCGAGCCCTCCCACGTTCACCAAGACGAATCCCAACGACCAGCCGATCCAATACATCGCGCTGGTTAGCGATACAGTGACCGAAGGCCAACTCTATGACTACGCCAATACGCAAGTTGGCGAGCGCATCAGCATTCTACCCGGCGTAAGCCAGGTCGCGGTGTTCGGTACGCAATCGGCGGTGCGGATCAAAGCCGATCCGTCGGCGATGGCGATTCGCAACATCACGCTGGAAGATCTGACGGGCGCGATCAAGAATGGAACCGCCTACACCGGTGCAGGCCAGTTCGACGGGCCTCACCGCAGCTTTCTGCTCCAGCCGCAAGGGCAACTAAGCAGCGCTGACGAATACAACGGGCTCATTGTTGGACAGAACAGCGGCGCACCTGTGTACCTGAAAGATGTCGCCAGCGCCAGGCAAAGCGTTCAGGACGAGCGGATTGACATGCGCTTTTGGGTACGTGGATATCCGCAGCCGGGAGCGACCGTGGTAGTCGCTGTGTTTCGCCGGGCAGGCGTAAACGCGGTTGAAGTAGCCAAGTCGGTGCGGGATCTGCTTCCCACCATTCAGTCGCAGCTTCCAACATCGGTTCTGCTGGTGCCGGCCTATGATCGCTCGCTGACCATCGTGGGCAGCATAAAGGATGTGCAGGCGACGCTCTACATCGCATTCGTTCTCGTGGTCATGGTGATTTTTGTTTTCCTCGGGCGGGTTACCGACACTCTGATTCCTGCCGTGGCGCTACCTCTGTCACTGCTGCTGACATTTATAGCCATGGACGTCCTTGGCTACAGCCTGGATAACCTCTCGCTGATGGCTTTAACTCTGGCCATCGGGTTCCTGGTGGATGATGCCATCGTGTTTCTCGAAAACACGGTGCGGTTGATGGAGGAAGGACAGACCGCATTCCAGGCATCGCTGAACTCGGCCAAGGAAATCAGCTTCACCATTTTAGCGATGACGTTGTCCCTGGCCGCCGTCTTCATCCCGTTGGTGTTCATGAGCGGGCTCATGGGCCGCATCTTCCGCGAGTTCTCGCTCACCATTGTCATCTCGATTCTGGCCAGCGGAATTGTTTCACTCACGCTCACTCCCTTGATGACTTCCAGACTGCTGAGTGATCGCGGGGCGGGCGCGAAGAAGACGTGGATGGAACGAGTCTTCGGCGCCTTCGAACACCGGGTGCTCGATGTATACGGGCGTTCCCTGTGGTTTTTTCTTCGCCATCGCTGGGTTTCGGCCGTGACCTGGGTGGTCTGCCTCGCTGGCACCGGGTATCTCTTCTATGTTGTCCCGAAATCATTCTTGCCGGTAGGTGACAGTTCGTTTATCCGCGGCATATTAGTTGCGCAGGAAGGATCCTCCCCCGATCAGATGCACGCCTATCAAACACAGGCGGAAAAGATCATGAAGGCGAATCCCGCAGTGCGGAGCACTTTTACCATGAGCGGCAATGCGCAATTCATGGGGTCGAATCAGGCGTTCTTGATTGCATTTCTGAAAGATCCATCCCAGCGTCCTCCCATCGCTCAAGTGGCGGGACAGTTGATGGCCGACGTCGGGAACGCAATTCCCGGGACGGTGGCGTTTCTTCAGCCAAATCCCGCGCTCGAAATCAGCACCGGAGCCACCGCCAATACGCAGGGCCAATTCGCTTACGCGTTTTCCGGGACCGACCCGAACGAGGTTTACGCCACCGCAGCCAAGATGATGGCGAAGATGCACGAATATCCTGGCTTCCTGTTCGCGAATTCCGATCTCTATAATCACACGCCGAACCTTCAAGTCGACATCTTGCGGGAGCAAGCGAAGCTTTACGGCGTGTCGGAGACCCGGATTCTCACGCTTCTACACGATGCCTACTCGCAGAATTACAGCTATCTGATCAAGAAACCAACCGATCAGTATCAGGTGATCCTGGAAGTCGCGGACGACAAGCGTTCCGCACCTGAAGACCTGGGCAAGCTCTACATCAAGAGCGATGACGGCCTGCGCATGGTCCCTCTCAACGCGGTGACGAGCTGGCACCCGGTCATCGGCCCGCAAGCAGTCAATCACATCAACCAATTTACTAGTGTGACCATGTTTTTTAATCTGAAACCTGGGTACGCCATTGGACCGGCAACCCAGTTTGTGGAAGACGCTGCGAAGCAGATTCTGCCGCCGGGCATCGTTGGAGCGCTCCAGGGCGAGGCGCTCACGTTTCGCAACACGGTCTCGGACCTCGCGGTGCTTATGCTGGTTGCGGTGTTCGTCATGTACGTGATCCTTGCGATTCTTTACGAGAGCTATCTGCACCCAATTACCGTGCTCTCCTCCTTGCCGGTAGCGCTGCTGGGTGGACTGCTGACGCTATGGCTGTTCGGCGCCGAAGCCTCGTTGTATGCCTACATTGGAATGTTCATGCTGATGGGCATCGTGAAGAAGAACGGAATTATGATTGTCGATTTCGCGGAGCAGCGAGTGCGTCAGGGAATTGCAGATACTCAGGCGATTCACGATGCCAGCATGGAGCGCTTCCGCCCCATCATGATGACGACGATGGCGGCACTGCTGGGCGCGCTTCCGATTGCACTGGGATACGGTGCCGACGGAGCTTCACGCCGGCCGCTAGGCTTGGTGGTTGTCGGCGGTCTCATCGTCTCACAGTTCATAACATTATTCGTCACTCCTGCCATTTATCTCTATCTCGAGGAATTCCAGGAGAAAGTGCTGGACCGGGTTTCTTTCTTCCGCTCGACGCGCAAAGCGGCCCCAGAGACGAGCCCAGCTTATGCGATGCAGGAAGGAGCTGGAGACTAACTATATGATCCGAACGCTGAGGAGCACTTATTTCTCGTTGGCCCTGCTGTTAACTATGGCGGGGCTTACCGGCTGCGCGGTTGGCCCACACTACAAACGGCCGACCGTGGATGTGCCAGGTACGTATCGAGAATCAACCCCGACGGCACCGGCCCCCGCAGATGCGAAGGACCAGCAGGTCAGCTCAAAGCAAGTTGAAACTGAACCGTCTTCGCAATCCTTGGGAGACGCGAAGTGGTGGGAAGTCTTCCAGGATCCTCAGCTTCAGAGCCTGATTCGCACCGCACTTAAGAATAACTATGATGTTCGCATCGCAGCGGCGCGAGTTTTGCAAGCTCAGGCACAACTCGGAATCACTCGCGCCGATCAGCTTCCAACGCTCGGCGCCGGCGGAAACATTGCTAGTCAGCAGAGCCCGCAAATCGGTCCGATCCCCGCTTATGAAGTCACACAGGGGCAACTGACGGCTTCCGCCGCCTATAACCTTGATTTTTGGGGAAAGTATCGCCGCGCCACGGAAGCAGCCCGAGCAACTCTTCTCGCCGATGATTGGGCTCAAAAAGAAGTGACGGCCACGCTCGTAGCGAACCTCGCGACCGCTTATTTCCAGCTCCGGGAGCTGGACCTCGAGCTGGAAATTTCGAAACGGACCTTTAACTCGCGCAACGACTCTCTGCAATTGACGCGGAGCCTGGAGCGGCACGGGATCGACTCGCTATTGGACGTCCGCCAGTCAGAGCAATTGGTGTATACCGCGGCCACAGAGATTCCTGATTTTGAAAGGCAGATTGCGCAGGAGGAGAATGCCATCAGCATACTTCTGGGCAAGAACCCGGACGACGTTCCTCGCGGACTGAAATTGACTGAGCAGCCGCATGCTCCCGAAGTTCCAGCTGGACTTCCTTCATCTCTGTTGGAGCGACGGCCGGACGTTCGGGAGGCCGAAGAGAACCTGATCGCCGCCAACGCGCAGATCGGCGTCGCACGGGCGGCTTACTTTCCCCAGATCTCACTCACGGGAACTGCAGGCTACGAGAGTCCGGCGCTTACGAATCTCTTCACCGGCCCGGCTGGCTTATGGAGCTTAGCCGCGTCTGTAACTCAGCCGATATTCGAAGGAGGGAGGCTCAAGTCGAACGTCCGTCTGGCTGAAGCACAGCATGAGCAGATTCTCCTGACCTACCAACAGACAATTCAAGGCGCGTTTCGGGACGTCTCGAATGGGCTGATTGCGTATCGCAAGAATCGCGAGTTCAGAATTCAGGAAGAGCACCTGCTCGAGTCAGCTCAAGATGCGGCGCGCCTTTCGGAAGTGCGGTTCAAGGCCGGGACTACCGACTACCTGGAAGTGCTGACCAATGAGACGAATTCCTTCTCCGCTGAACTAGGGGTGGCGCAAGCCCAGGCGAACGAACTTATTGCTCTGGTCCAGATCTACCAAGCTCTGGGCGGCGGTTGGCAGCAATAGCTCCCGCGAGTCGGACAAACAGCTCGTGGGTAATGTAGTCACCGCTGCGCTCTGCGACGAGGCCATAAGGGGAAGAGGTTCTTTTCGTCCGGTCGTTTAAAACGAATCGGTGACCGTCTTTTTTTGTCTGACTCCTGTCTGCCCTTCATCGTGCCTGCTCAGAGGATGGATAGTCTTGATGGTCGACCGGAATGAACTGAATCTGGACGACTCTTCGACCGACGAGTTCAAGACGAAGGCATTCGCAACGAGGGAGGAGTTGTTCGGGGCAATGGAGCAGGGAAGCGAAAAGGCACGCAAGGCATTGCAGGGTACAACTGAAGACCACTTGATGATGCCTTGGCGCTTTGTGATGGGCGGCAAGTTGCTGTATGAGATGCCCCGGCATGTGATGCTGACTGACGCTTTCAGTCATCTTGCTCACCATCGTGGGCAATTGACCGTCTATCTACGAATGAACGGTGTAAGTGTCCCGGCAAGCTATGGGCCTTCCGCGGACGAACAGTGAAAACCCGCGATCAATGCTGTTCGCAGATGTTGCAGTGAAGTATGCTTAATTTGAACATTGGGTGGTCTGGTGTTCATATGAAAACCTTATTTGGTTCCTGCCTTGCACTTGAGGTTGCGCTAGCCGTAGCCCCTTTGGCTGCGCAGATCGTCACGTCGCAATACGATAATCTCCGCACGGGAGCGACGTTGAACGAGAAGGTCTTAAGTCCACAAAACGTCAACACAAAACGGTTTGGCAAGTTGGGCGCGTTCAAAGTTGATGGCGCAGTGTATGCGCAGCCCTTATTTATTCCGTCGGTAGAAATCCCGGGCAAAGGAACGCATGACGTGCTGTACGTCGCGACCGAGCACGACAGTGTGTATGCGTTCGACGCATATCGGCCGAATGATCCGCCGCTGTGGCAGGTGAGTTTTCTGGACAGCAAGCAGAAGGTTACGACTGTTTCGGAGCGAGATACACAATGCTTCTTCATCCAGCCTGAAGTCGGCGTGACTTCTACGCCGGTGATTGACCTGAAAACGGGCACGCTGTACGTGCTGGCGCGGACGATGCGTGATTCCACATCGGGACATAAAGAATATTTCCAGCATTTGCACGCTCTGGCGATCACGACGGGAGTCGAAAAATTTGGTGGGCCGAGCCTGATCACCGCTTCCGTTAGAGGTAAGGGAGCAGGCAGCGCAGATGGAAATGTCAGTTTCGATCCGCTGCGGGAAAATCCGCGGGCTGCGCTGCTACTGACCAACGATACGCTCTACCTTACGTGGTCTTCATCGTGTGATGTCGACCCGTATCACGGCTGGGTGATGGCCTACGATGCGCACACGTTAGCCCAGAAGGGAGTGTTCAACGACACGCCGGACGGCACTGAAGGAGGCATCTGGTTGAGCGATACCGGACCGGCCGCTGACGCGAACGACAATGTTTACGTGCCGACCGGCAACGGAACCTTTGACGCGTCGTCAGGAGGGCGAGACTATGGCGACACGCTTTTGAAGTTAGGGCTTCAAAGTTCTTTGGTGGTGAATGATTACTTTACGCCTCACGATCAGGACGCCCTGAACAATGGCGACTCTGACGTGGGTTCCAGTGGCCCGACGTTGTTGCCCGACCAGCCGGGATCCCATCGTCACTTGCTGGTGCAGCCCATCAAAGGCTCCATGATCTATGTGATCGATCGCGACCAGATGGGCAAGTTTCGGCCGGACGGCGATGCTGTTGTGCAGGAAATACGGATGGCCGGAGGCGGCTATGGGGCAATGGCCTACTGGAATGGGCATGTGTTCTTTGCCTGCAGCGACGATTCGTTGCGCGATTACGCGATTCAGGAAGGCGAGCTGAAACTGAACGCGCAGTCCAATACGACATTTGAAAATCCGGGGGTAACACCTTCGGTTTCGGCAAACGGAAACAAAGCCGCGGTCGTGTGGGCCATCGCCACCAAGACGTGGAATGGGGCGGGACGGCCGGCGATCCTCTATGCTTTCGATGCCAACAAGATTGACCAACCGATCTACACCTCAGAACAGAACAGCCAGCGCGACCGCGCAGCGATGGCAACGCGGTTTGTGATCCCGGTAGTTGTGAATGGGCACTTGTACTTCGGCGCGCGAGGCGAGGTCGAGCTATATGGATTGCTGAATTAGCGCCCATGGCGGCGGCCAAGGTTGCTGCATCACTGCTTGATGAAACGCTAAAGCTAAAGGACCAGGTGTTGCCGAAGTTCCTGTAATCAGCCACATGCGTCTCACGCCGTTTCTTGCCAATCCAGCGCGAAAAGGCCTCGGCATTGATGCCGGGGATGGACATGGCGATGACGTGAACACTCGATGCCTTCAGGACACCTCAAGAATTGAATATTGAAGCCAGAATCGAGTTGAGTTAGACTTGCGGGTTATGGCGAACAGAAAGCGAAGAAAGGGCCCGCTGGCCGTTCTCCCTTCTCCAAAGGCCCAAGTAGGACCCTCGCAATTCGGGTTATGCCGTCTTTTTCGGTCTAACGTTCTATCCCATCTGACTGACCCTGGCCGGAGCCAGCTTCTTCGCATGGAACAGATGAGCCTGATACTGCCGAATTCGCTCGGCCCCGAGCTTGCCAGGTGGCTGGTGAAAATACTCCGCAAAATCTTGGACGAATGCGGACGTAGGTTTTTGCAGTACGAGGGGAATAGTTGCGACGCTGGAGTTCTTCCAGCATCTTTTTGCGTAGTTGGGTCACGGGAACCTCCTTTTTCCGTGACCCAACTTATCTCAACCCCTCCACAACTGCCGATCCTCGAACACGCGGTAGCGTCCGCCGCGCCAGCGGCTTCGTACAAATCCCCATCTCACTCGTTGACCCCGACCAAACGTTCTCAATGCGTGCTTCTCACGATATCGCTCATCTACCGTGAGTCTTTCCCCTGCGCTATGGGACTCGCAGAAGATGCCATCGTTTCCCAGCCGTCCTGGTCGCCAACTGAACATGTACCTTCGATTGAGAATCGCCTACGAGTCAGGGGGACGTGACTCCATATATGCACGTATGCTCGAGATGTGCAGACGCTTCAAATCGCCTGGTTAGTAGTCATGTTGCTTCTGTTTGGGCCAGCGAACCTGCCTCGGGAAAAATACCGCGATCCTTCCATTCGCCGTCTCCAAACGGACGACCAGGGGTGGGCCCAAAAAACCTTGGCCACGCTCTCGCTCGAGGAGAAGGTTGGCCAGCTTTTCATGGTGCGTATGCGCGTGGGGGTCTCAGGGATTCAGAACCCCGAGTACGTGCGGCTCTCCGACAGTATTCGCAAGTACCACATCGGATCAGTGGCCATGTCGGCGCCGCCGGGAGCACGGTCTCTTCATAGCGACCACCGCTATGAAACGGTGGTCCTGCTCAACCGCCTACAGGCGGAATCAAAACTGCCGCTTCTGGTCGCCGGAGATTTTGAACAGGGTGTCCTTCCCGCGCGTCTTTTTGGCACGACTGTCTTTCCCCACGCTATGGCATTTGGGGCTGCTGGCAAGGCGGCCTACGCCGAGGAGTTCGGCCGCATTACGGCTCAGGAAAGCCGGGCGATCGGCGTGCACTGGAACTTGTTTCCCGTTGCCGACGTGAATTCCAATCCGGCGAATCCGATCATTGGCACGCGCGCGTTCGGCGCCAACCCGGAGCACGTCGGCACGCTGGTGGCCGCCTACATCCGCGGGGCACGAGCGAACGGAATGCTGACCACGGCCAAGCACTTCCCGGGTCACGGTAATACCGGAACGGACTCGCACCTGGGCGTCGCCCGAGTCGACGAGGATCAGGAACTGCTGCGCACGGTGGATCTGCCTCCGTTTCGCAGCGCAATTGATGCCGGGGTTGATGCTGTGATGACGGCGCATATCCGCGTACCGGCGCTCGATCCAGATCCCAACCTGGTTGCTTCGACGTCGCCGGCCATCGTCACGGGTCTGCTCAAAAACGAACTCGGTTTTAAGGGCATCGTCGTCACCGACGGCCTGGACATGGCGGGCCTGACCCGCCTCTACGCCGGGAACACCGGGCGGGCGGCGGTGGACGCTTTTAAGGCAGGGAACGATGTGCTAACCATGCCCGCCGACCTGGATGCCAGTTACCGCGCGGTTCTCAATGCGGTCCGTTCTGGCGAGATTTCGCCGCAGCGTCTGGACGCGTCGGTCTTGAAAATATTGCACGCCAAAGCTTCCCTCGGTCTCCACAAGAATCGACAGGTGGATATTGCGGCGATTTCGAAGCTGGTCGGCAGTCCGGCGAATGTTGCGATCGGTCAGCGCATCTCCGACGACTCCATCACAATGGTGCGCGACAACGGCAAGCTGCTTCCGCTGCGACAGGGGGCATCGGTTAAGAACGCTGCTCTCGTACGTCGACGAGGAACACACGACCTTCACACCGTGCTCGTGATTGTTCTCTGCGACAACGTTCGAGCTGACGATGGCCGTGTGCTGGAACATGAAATTCGGGCTCATATTCCCGATGCAAACGTCGTCTATGTAGACCCTCGGGTGGCGCCCAGAAGGGCTGGCAACGTACTTGCGGCGGTGGACCAGGCGCGGGCAGTTGTAGTCGCCGTGTACATTGTGCCCTCAGCCGCGAGATCGAGGAAGCTGGGGACGGCAGGAAAGCATCCCGCGTCTCTGCCGGACTCGACGAGTGCTTTGTTTGAGAAAATCCTCGGCCGAGCCAGCGAAAAGACTGCGGTTCTGGCGATGGGGAATCCGTACCTGACCGATGACTTCCCCGCAATTCAGAACTACATCTGCACCTTCTCAAATGTGACGGTCTCGGAGATCAGCGCCGCACGGGCACTGTTTGGTGAAATCCCGATGCACGGCCACATGCCGGTCAATCTTTCCGGCGTCCGCGTCCAGACCGCCAGTGCCTCGCGACCGGCACATGTTGCGACCCTGACGCTCCCGTAGCCGCATTGCGAATGTCCGGACCAAGCTCAGGGCTCTATGCGTGTAGAGCCTGCTTGCAACAACAAGCTACCGGACACCTCTGGCAGATAGCGTGCTGGTTAGGCGTTCAGGAAGAAAATTACCCAAATTCTTCAGGGGTTGGCGGGTTATGGACTGGATCGGGAGGGGGAAAGGCTCTGCCCAGAGCCGATGCACCACTGGACACGATGCAGCCGCTGTGGCTCCCCCCGATTCAGGAGCAATTGGCACTGAATGAGAAGAACCCGACCTCTGCTTGAGCATCCAGCAGCTGCTTACCCTATGCAGTCAGGGCAAACGCCCTCTAAGAATATTTCCTACCTCTATCCCGCGTGTGTATGCGGAAGCGCATGTTTGGCGGCCGGACATGGCAATGTGGCTGCCGCGGGAGTTTCAGAAAATTCTCGATCACAGCGGCATCGTGTGGAACTGTTGGACTGGAGCATCGGCGCATCTGGGAGAGGCTCGCGCGAACGGTCTGCAGGCGCACACCTCTCAGGGTGCGGACGCCGACGCAGCCCGCCTCCGGGCCCTCGCTCCCTACAAAGATTTCCTCACTCTCTGGAAAGACGCCGACCCAGACATCCCCATCCTGAAGCAAGCTAAGGCAGAGTACGCGAAGCGCCAGTGAAGCCCGGGTTCGTTCTTTGGGTTATCACTGAAAAAACGGCTTTGTTGGAGGCTCTAAGAGGGGGAATGGCGCGGATTTGTTTGGCGGATCTTTTGTCTACTGCGTTGTAGGTCTTTCTTCGCTGCTGGTCCGTTTCCAGCGCCGGTGCGGATCATTATCCAGACTGAACACTTCTCCTTCTTCGGCCATCATATCCAACGTCCGAGCGATTGCGACGGCGGCATACTCGAGATTCTTGAAGGAAAACGATTCTCTGCGTAGAATGCGCGAACGAATGTCTTCTGCGGAGGCCGCTTCGTCTGTCTCCATGACCGCAATACGGCAAGCACGGCGCAACCTTTCATCTGAGATACTTGCTTTTCCACGGATCTCCGGTCTTGTCATACGATCTTTCTCGTTGACCACCCCCTTCACCGGTTCTCGCCTGGCACTCCTAGGCAGTTCTGCACTGAGATCCTTTGTCGCTTGCCGGCCCCCCTCTTGCAGCTCGTGTAACAGAAGCTGAAAGCTGCGCCCAAGTTGCCTCAGCGCTTCATCTTGCTCAGATAGTCGACCGAGCTCGCTTCGCAAGAGCCTCGTTAGCGCGACCACAGAGCTGGGGACGGATTCACTTGGCAAGGTGCTCATACGCATTATCGACCGAGTCCCTGGATAATAATTATGGGTACATTCTTAACGGTTATCTATAACGCTGGGATAAGCGATCAGAAATCGCGGACGACCGGACAGCGCCCTAGGATCAACGCACCGCGTACCGGAACAATCCAACGAGTTGCGCAAGAGTGTTGCAGGTGTACGAGCGTGACAGAATCAGAATATTCCATCCCGGATAATCCTGTAATAGTTCCGAATGTAAAACCGCTCATCCCAATGTTGTGCGCAGTCTAGGCAATGTGGAACATAATCGCGCTTTGGATCCGATCTATGGGACTGCCGCTCAATAGGTCGAGAACTGCAGCGCTTCCGGAGCACAGTTTGGCAGAATACAATTCCAGTGCGGACATTGAAAGAGTCGTCGGATGGGCTCAGGCAGAGCTGGATTTGCTCTCGCTAAAGCGCGCTGCAATTGCCATGCGAGTCAGAGTTATCAAGGATACCATCGTGGGCCTCGCTGATGTTTTTGGATCCGCTCTAACGGATGAAGAGCTGCGCACTCTGCCTCCTACGCTCCCGGTTCGGCGCACGGCTCGTTCCTGTCGAGGACTTACGCAAGCATGTCGTCGGACGTTGATGGGGTCTTCGATACCCCTTACAACTCAAGAGCTGTGTGGAAGGATCGAACAAACACATCCTGAAATATTGGCGCGACAAAAGGAGCCCAGGGTTTCAGTGACAGTTGTGCTGAGACGTCTAGTCAATTACGGCGAGGTGTATGACAATGTCGATGAAACCAACACCCGAACTTGGCTATGGATTAGGCCTCTCATGCAGGATAAGGTGATCGACGATCATCCCTTTACGCTATGAGTGCGGACCCGCTCACATGAAGCATCAAGCGCACCTAGTGCGGAGGTGCAAAATGCAGCTGCTGAGAAGCACCAGCCGAAAGTGTGGAAGTTTGTGTGCGACCGAGCGCTCTGCCTGCGTTACGGGTACCACCACGCGCACGATCGGGCACATTTCGATTCATTGCAGTGACTGAAGGAACGAAAAAGACGAGCAGGTCTTAGCCGGTTTGCGGAAGAGCCACAAATGCCGCCCCTCCCTTGCTCTCTCCGGGTTGTGAACGAAAAGGAATGCAGATCCGCACCGTGCTCCCACCTTCCGGTGAGCTCAAGAGTTCCATGCGCTGATCCTGCCCGTAAAGCGATTCCAGCCGTTCGCGTGTGATTCTAAGACCTAACCCGGTGTGCTGAAAGGATACGGCCTTGCCAAATCCTGGACCATTGTCGCTGATCTCCAGTTGAAGTTCGCCCCCCTGTGATTTCGCAGCAATGCGAATCCGTCCAGCAGCCGCCAGCCTTGCGATGCCGTGTTTCACGGCATTATCCACTAAGGGCTGCAACAATAAGTGGGGCACTTGGGCATCGAGTGTCTCGGGAGAGATATCCCATATTATGTTCAGTCTTTCTTCAAAGCGTATTTTCTCGATTTCCAGGTAACAATTTACAAAGTCAAGTTCACGATTGAGCGCGATAACCTGGGTGCCTTCAGCCGCCAGGCTCATTCTGAGCAGATCGCTGAGGCGGGTCATCATTTGATCGGCAGCTCGCACGTCAGTCAGCATAAGCGCTGAAATCGAATGCATCGTGTTAAACAAAAAATGAGGTTGGAGCTGACTCTTTAGCGCCTGCAGGCGGGCTTTTGCAAGTTGAGCTTGTAATTGCGATGCGCGCAGCTCCCGCTGTCGAAAACTCGTATAGTACGACACGACATGGGCGATCAGGACAATCGGCACATAAGTCCCCGTAATGTCATCAACGACATTATAAAAAAACAACGACTGAAATAAGTCCCATCTTATCTTCAGAGCGTGGGTGTAAGAGTTCCAAATCGCGGATGCATAACTCGCAGTCGCGACGTCCCAGACCTTATAAGTCAAGCCCCTCAAAAACACGTGCGCCAAGGTAAAAAGAAAGCCTCCAACAATATATAGCACTACACGGCGTCGCCAAGCGCTGCGCTGAATTGGATAGCGGCATGCTATCAAAAACACAAAAGGGGTAAGGGGGGCGTAAGTCAGTGACTGGCTGAGTTCCAAGATCAACATGTCGCCGAAGTTTCTCGGCAAGCCGCGCATGCGATTGAACTGATACATGGTAACCGCGCCCGCAATCGCAATTAATGTCCACACTCCAAAGCTGATTGCCCACACCAGCCAGGCACGCAGGGCGGGCTGGTCCGACTTATCCTTCGCGGATGCAGGGAGGGTGGCGCGCCGCCGCGGTCGGCGGACTAGTTCGCCTCCACAGTGTGGGCACAGGTTCTGGCGCTTCGAAGCACACTCAGGACAAAAGGTACATTCATATGAGCATACATATGCCTCTGCGTCCGTGGAGAGGGGGCAGCCGCATTCTTCACAGTTGGGTTTCATTTTCCATTTCTTTGGCCAGCAGAGCGGACAACATTATAGCTGGTTACGACAAGTGTCACGGTGACTCTCCCGCGGACTCTGTATGGCTCTCGTGTGCGAGGTGACCCGTGTCTCCAATTGTTTCTCCTTCGGTCTGGCCGCCATCGCTTTCTGCTTCTGAACTTAGTATCTCGCAGCCGTTTTCTACGGGTTTTTGTAGAAAAGGCAGGTGATTGTGGTCCAAGCTCTGTCGCGCGTTAGCGCCGAATTCGTGAAAACATCCATCGCCGTCGACCGTTGGCCCTCTCAGGCAAGTTATCTGTCCCAGTGACACGAGCATGAGCGAACCGTGGAAGCCCGAATGTAGCCAACCCTTCCGTTCGCTACACAGGCTGGTGCTCGGAGTTGGGATTGCGCCGATCGCCCAATTTATGCAAACGGTCTTAATTAGCTCGCAGCATCTGTGGACGCCGGAGCGCAATTCCGCAGTGCAATCGCAAAGGAGAGATATGCAGCCAAAAGTGAATAATTCCAGGGCCCGAGCGAGTCGGAGAGGTTGCGGTCGTTTTATACGGGTTTTAGAGATAGCGTTTGTGAGCACATTGGTTCTATGTTGGAGCGGCTTGGCCGGAGCCCAGCATACAACTGGCACGCTACGCGGACAGGTTTCCGATCAAACAGGGGCAACAGTGGCCGGAGGAAATGTGGCTGTAAGCAACGAAGCCACGGGGGTTGTTCAGACCACTGCCACGACTTCAGCCGGAACCTATGAGTTTCCGAGCGTGCTACCCGGAACCTACACCATTACTGTGGACGCGAAGAGTTTCAAGAGATATGTGAAGAAGGGAATTGGAGTACTAGCGAACCAGGACAATGTGGCAGACGCTCGACTGGACATCGGCGCGTCCTCGGAAACAGTTGAAGTGGTCGCGGGCACAGCGGAGGTGCAGACCACTTCGTCGGATCTGACGAACAACTTCAGTGCGCAGGATGTCGCGAATCTTCCCAGTTCGGCTGGCGTGCTTAACGGCAGTCCCCTGAACTTGGCGATTTTGGCTCCCAATGTGGTTGCGACGCCGGGTGGATCGCAGGGAGTGGGCGGTGCGGTGGGTGGCACACGTCCCCGGGATAATAATTTCAGCGTTGATGGAGTCGATGACAACAATCTCGGCACTACGGGCAACAATTCCACGGTGATTCCGGATGCGGTGGCCGAGTTCGCGCTCCAGACGAACCAATTCAGTGCCGAATATGGACATTCCGCCGGGGGCCAGTTCAGTCTGATCACAAAAACTGGCACCAACAAGTTGCACGGGTCGGGCGAGTGGTATGCGCAGAATCGGAATTTTAATTCTCTCGACAACTTGACCAAGGCGCAGATCCAAACAGACCAAACCCTCAAGATCCCCGGATCGCTTCTCACCAAGCCGCCATACGATGACAACCGTTTTGGCGGCACGATCGGCGGTCCCATCATTAAAGATAAGTTCTTTTTCTTTGGGGCTTACGAATACACAACGATTCACGGCTCGGGGCCGACCACTCTACTGTCTACGGCTCCTACCTCCGCCGGATTGAGCATGCTTGAAGGCATTGCTGCAAGTCCCGCGGTGAAAGCCGCTCTCGCCGCCTTTCCTGTAGCGCCGTCGAATAACGGAGGAACTCTCGCAGTAAACGGCACTTCGATTCCGGTAGGAAGCCTGGCTGTTGTCGCACCCAACTTTCAAAGAGAACACGACGCAC
>Ga0307474_10000826_pt1 | contig 22323 bp, 27 predicted proteins | sample atmos_gasesECM1C_2_FD_203312 | JGI IMG/M metagenome (GOLD analysis project Ga0307474, IMG submission 203312) | Hardwood forest soil microbial communities from Morgan-Monroe State Forest, Indiana, United States - atmos_gasesECM1C_05 | ecosystem: Environmental > Terrestrial > Soil > Temperate... | reverse complement strand
TGTCAACGCTTCGACGCCGCCCTCACGAGCGGCTCCGCATGACTCAGGGCCGATGTGGGTCGCTACTTCACATTCGTACGACTCTTTCATTCATTACACCTCGCCGGTTTAACCGGCGCACAAGGAGAACCTGATGAGCGCATCCAAAGGCACTACCTCGCCCTGGCAAGAATTATACGGGGCATATCGAGGTAGCTGACGCTAACAGATTTCACTTAAATCTCGATTTCTTTCGATTAAGTCCACATCTGAGCCTTTGTCGCTGGCGGATTGTCGGGGTCGGAATCTCCCGCGAGCCATCCGGGGTCCGGCATTACCTTAAGGCTGCCTCACTATTTCTTGGGCTGCGAAGTACTGTAAGCCCACTTGGGGACCATCAGATGAGCCTGCGCCGGATCGACCGCTGCCAGTTCCACCTCGCCATTCTGTACTCGCGAAGTTGAGCTTCGTGCCAGCGACGTCGGAGTTGGTTGTGTCCGGAAGTAATACACTTTGCCTTCCTCCGCTGTGAATGTAATCGCGGAAGCGTTATTATCCCGTCGCGATTTCAAGGCAGACTGCTGGCTCGTGCACATCTGGTGCTCGCCAGGATTCACCGAAAAATACGTGTAGGACTTGTATTCATAGGCTCCGACCCACACGCCATCCACACCCACGCGCGTAATCAGGCCCCCAATATGGATCGCCGTGTTGTCCAGTTCCGAATCTCCAAACACATACACCAATGCCTTGCCGGATTCCGGCGTCCCGATGGGATGCGAGTGCGCCTGCCGCTGGACTTCAAATTTAGCCTGGTCGGGACCGCACCCCGCCTGCATTTGCGGCGATAAATTATCCTGTGCCCATACGGTCGTTGCGAATATGACCACGCCCAGCGCTAGCTTCTTATTCATAGATCCCTCCCCGCATGCCACCATCACCACTACAGTTTATGATGTAGCCCTCCTCCGAATAGATGGCCGCTTAAAGCATCTCAGGGGGCGCAGTTTGGATCCTGACTTTGCGACAGTCGGCAAAGTCGATCACGTTAGCAGCCTTGGTGCTTTGTTGTTTGGGTGCAGTGGTCGCAGTGGTACTTGGTGTTCTGTTTAGACGTTCCCCGTTCTGGCGGCTTACTACGGCGCTGGTGGCTTTTGCACTCGTGCTTTCTGTGGCTATTGCCGCTACTCGATCAGCGGGGGTTCGGACACCTACCTTGATTCATGTCACTGTTGCAAAATCGCGTTATCACTTATCAACCACGGGTCGAAATAGTTTCCCTCGTGCTCACTTGATCGCTGCTTCAGTCATTTTGGCCTAAGCGAGTTGAAGAGTTTTATGGTGACGTTGCCCTTGCTGATTCTCGTCTTGCACGCCTTCGTCGGTTGGCTCTTCGACCGTCGGAGATTCAACCGGCATCAACGATTAGCGATCACCCGTATCCCCAACTGCTGATAAATCGCCGTTACACTAACCCTGATTACAACAGTTGAGCCATTGGCCGTACAATACAGGTCATTGCACCTTTGCCGTGACCGCGTATATGACATACGAAGCGCTCTTCGTTGCGGCTAGCTTTTACAAAGGTTTTACAGCTCAGTTACACCTGGCTGACAACTGAGCCTTTCGCTCGCAGTACCTTTTTCCGACAGGGAACCCAGACATCCAGCTCTCAGGTCCGCCAGGAGGCTTTGTGAAACCCACTCTGAGCCTTGCGCTCACTCTCCCCTGTGCACTGTTGTTCGCGACTGCTGCGCGCGCAGAGACCGGAGCCATCCAACAGATTTTCGCCTTTCCCTGTCCCAATACCCTTGCCGGTGTCTGCGCCGATGGATATCGGCCCGATGTGTTGATCCAGGCCTCGGACGGGAATTTCTACGGCGCCGCGCAGCTGACGACCTTCGGCACTTCCAATCCGCAAGGTGGCACGATTTTCAAAGTCACACCCAGCGGTCAATTCAAATTGCTCTTTACGTTCACTGCGAACGGCCACGGCATTTATCTGAACGGCAACAATCCGGCCTCAGGGCTACTCGAAGCCAATGACGGCTTCTTGTACGGCACAACATTCGAGGGCGGCGCCGACAACAACGGGGTGCTGTTTCGTATCAGCAAAACAGGGGCGGGATTCGAGGTGGTGCACAATTTCTGCTCCGCGGCGAGTTGCGCCGATGGCAACCTTCCCACCAGCCTCATCCTCGGACACGACGGCAATCTCTACGGAGTGACTGTCTTCGGCGGATCCGCCTCGGGGAATTGCGTCGTCTACGGTGGTTGTGGCACGATATTTCGCTTCTCGCCGCCAGGCACATTTAAAACCATGTTCGAATTCAACGGCGGTTCCCAGGGTGCACACCCGACCTCGTTGATCCAAGGTTCTGACGGGAATTTTTACGGTACCAACGGGCCCAACGTGTTCCGTTTCACATCGGGGGGCCAGCTCACACCGCTGATCACCTTGCCGAAGGTTGACGGTTTTCTCCCCACGAACACCGACGGCGGCCTGGTCGAGGCTTCCAACGGTGTGCTATACGGGCCGCTCATCACTTACTCGTTGAATCAGGCGCAGTTCTACGAGGTTCACACCTCGGGAGCAGGCTTTCATGAATTTCCGCAAATTGGCACGCTCGAAGTTGACTTTTCGATTAGTTCGCTGATTCAGGCTTCTGACGGCAATCTGTGGACCGCGTTCAACGAACGGAGCGCGAACAACGGCATCGTCATTGCCATGTCGCCGGCGAATGGGACCATAGTTCGCCAGTTTCAGTTTGATGGGACAAATGGGGCGACTCCTTCAGCCTCGGTGATGCAAGGAGCGGACGGCAGGATTTACGGCACTGCCATCGCGGGCGGAGTGGTCGGGAGCGGCAAAGTCGCGAGCGGAACAGTGTGGGTTCTTGACTTGGGACTTCCCGTTCCGAAGCCGCTTGTGCCCGCTTTCATGCCAGCGAGCGGCGCAACCGGAACGAAAGTCATGATTCGCGGTGCCCACTTCATCGGCGCAACGGCGGTCACGTTCAATGGTGTGAGCGCGGCATTTCGGGTCCTGAACGTTCACTTCATTGAAGCAACGGTGCCCGCTGGTGCCACGTCGGGGCCAATCGCCGTCACTAATGCCGGCGGTATGACCACAACCGCAAAAAGTTTCACGGTGCAGTAACCTCGCAGCGACGCTTCGACACACCATTGCTTGCGGAGGAGTTTGCGGGAGTTTGCGGGAGTTTGAAGACTTGCGGACGCGATCTGCGTCGCGAAAGGGGTGAGACGAAGCACGGTGTCGTAAATTAAGAACTTTTGACTGAGTGGAACGCCCATCTGTTAACAACAGGTGCCTTTCGGTTTGCCCGTCGTTCGGGAAATGCGACTCAGCGACGGACCGTACGCCATTTCCGTCCTACTGCCCGCGAATCATTCCGTGATGGCTGGCGCCGTGTGCGGCTGCAGAACGCTGAAGCCGCTTACTGACCGGTTCCCGTCAGCTTTACGAGTTGCGGACTGGCTCCTCCGTTGTCCGAAAAGCCAATGAGGCAGTACGCGTCCCTATAGCTGTCGGTTGGAACTCCACACTGACCGTACAGCCCGAATTTGCGACCAAATCCGGAGGGCACCAAACATTGCCATGGGCTCACTGAACAGTGGTCAAAACGAGACGACTGGTAACGACGACCAACCCGATCCTTTTTTTATTGTAGCGGCGAACTCGACACGGGCCTCAACGAGAGGCCTTTTATTTCCCAATTCGGGTGAGAACTACATGAGTCATTTCGAACCGGGAACGGAGTTTACCGTGGGCGTGGAGGCCGGAGATCCGTTGCTATCCATTGTGCGCGAAAAGGTCTTTACGATTAGATTGGGACAGCTCAGTACTCGGTACGTCTCTCCGTGCCGTGCACAGGAAAACTGAGAACATCCCGCAGGCACGATGAACGGTTCATCGGGGCTTAAATTCGAGACCGTACTGAAACCAGGCCCATTGTATGAAGGCAGCGCGCTAGTCGATTGGAACCGCAGCTGGGAACAACGCGGATCATCTGCTCGGCGATGGTGAGTGCTCGCCGGTTTCATGGTTTGCGAGGCGCTTAGCGCTGGTAGAGCAATAACGGCGGCGAGAACCAGAACACCTTTCACTCAGTTCCCCTTTCTATGCACACAATCTAACTGGATCCGCCGTTTGTTCCTACTACCAAGACGGGTCATTACTGCCCCACCCTCGTGTGGTTACTTTCAACTGTTCGATTCGTGAATATCAAAAGGCCGCGACCTGCTCGTTGTGCCAAAGTGAGGGAGCAAAGAAGGTGTCGTGCATTTTAACTAGGCGTTGGATGCGGAATCGTTCCGGGCGCCCTCGGCACCCGCCGGCAGTCAAAACGTGAAATCGCCATCTGATTTCGTCAACTGACATAGGATTAAGGATTAAGGAAAATGCAATCAGGTCCCGAACACATCGAGTTTTTCTTTGGAAGTCAGGTCGTGGGGTATTTCGAGGATCAACCGCCTTCGTCTGCCGGGCAATATCGCTACCTGCCTTTTCGCGGACCGGGGCATTTGTGCTTGGTGCGAGAGTTGGCTCGCAAGGGGCCTCAGTACTGCCACTACGTTGCCAATAGCGAAAAGCTCTACTTCACCGTTGCGCGCATATCGAGCCTGCACGTCTTGGAGGTATCGGAGTTACTGAAGCCGCCTGTTTCTCAAATCCTTGAGTGAGATGGGGATGGCCAGCTTGAAATCCCTTTTGAAAATCAAGCATGGTCTTCAGTGGATCCTTTCACCCGATGCTTCAGGATCCAAAATGCGCACTGTAATTCGGATGTTTTCGCCAAACGCCTATTAAGGTCTGACAAAGGCCGACGCGCAGTGGCTAGTGGCTGGCCCGAAAACTGAGCAGAAACTTAACAAACTTGCTGTCCGGACAAAATACGCAGATCATTCACTTCAACTTGAGCCAGCTGTGCGGTTGTCCTTTGGCACACGGCATCCTGCGATTTGCCTCTTCATCCGTCATGTTCTCGCCGCTATTTGAAAAGGAGACATTGACCAACCTCCAGCGGGTGGGTGGCATCCCAGAACCAAAAAAATCCAACGCAGTGTCGTAATCGCCGTAGACCAGATGGCGGCCCACTAACGTTCCTCCCCCGAGATCACCTTCCTCCACCCAGTCTCGATCGGGTTGGCCACAGTTCTGAATCACGAAAGTAACCTGTTTTGATAACTAGAAACTGTCCTCCCTATAATGGACAGGCCAAGGGAAAGTGCGATCAGCCATGCAGAAGCCTTCACGAATGGACGGGTCAATCGTTTGCCACATTGAGGGCAGACTCTCGCATTTGACGCAACCGCTTGACCACACACACACTTCTTCATGGGGGTCGAATTGTATTCCTTCTTTGTGCGATTCATAAGCGCTACAAGTGTTGTTAACAGATGGCGATTTCACTTAGAACCACTCAGTTGCTCCATGGCCAGCGAAAATGAATCCCGACAATCCTCCAATCAGGGATGAAATTGATCAGGAGAAAGTAGAGCACGACAAGAGCGCCAAATGCTATCGCCACGATTCGGACGGCCTTCATTCCAAAGAGAATACTCCTGTGGTTCGTTGGTTGACTGTCGAAATCAGGCGTCATCACAACTTTCCGAGTAGAAGAGAACTGCCGTGGCTGTAGGTCTTCCTTGGCCTTGTCCGCCGTTTCCAGCTTCGTGCGCGGTTAGTCAGCCATGGCCCAGTCAGCTCTCTCCCCTCACGGGACCCACCGTGCAGATTTCCCGCAGTGGGTTCTTCAGGCGTGACTCCCTGCGCCCGCCCAGGCATGTGTGATCCGAGGTGGCAGGAGCGGGTGCTGACCTAGGATTTCTTTAAACCTCTCCCACGTCAGCGGCTTTCCACGTGTCCGGCGGCTCAGCCATTCCCGCCAGATGCGACGGACTCTGTGACAGAACTGCCGAATAGCGCGGTAGTTCGTACCTCGTTTGTAGTACTGGCAATGGCCGCGGAGCTTGGCGTTCAGCGTTTTCTGCTGCTCGCTCACAGGATCGTGCCGGTGCCGTTTGCACCACTCCAAGACTGCCTTCAGCCCTCTACCGAGCCGCTTGGCAATTGTCTTCACCTGCACTGTGAACTTCCCCTGTCGGCTGCGGGCGCATATGCGCACAAAGCCCAAGAAATTGAAGGTTGCAGGTTTCTTTCCCTGCTTCCTCGCGTTCTTGGCTGCATATCGCCCAAATTCAATCAGCCGCGTCTTCTCCGCGTGCAGTGTCAAACTGTCAAACCGTATTTCTCGAACCGCTCGGCAAGACCGCAAGCACCTTTTCCGCGAACGTCTGGCCAGTTGTTGGATTGATGCCCACTACTGTGGAACCATCAATCGTGAAGATCGTGTCAGAAGTGTGGACGGGAGTGGAAAGGTAGTTGCCGGACGCGGGGTTGTAGGTCCAGGAAGATGGCTGGCCGGTCACGCCGTCCAACCGGTAAATTGAAGATCCGGTGTAGGCGACTGTACCGCCTTGAAAGTCGGGAATCAAACGGTTGCCGGCTGCGACGGACATTATGGAGGATTGTCAGGCTCAAATCGCGTTGGACTGGATTATGATTTGTGGTCAACGGAGATGACTATAGTATAATGAAGGGACCTAAGGAGAGCATGCGATGGGCAAAATTGCGATCTCGGAATTCAAAGCAAAGTGCCTGGCTGTGATCGACGAGGTAAATAAGACCAAAGAGTCAGTGATCATTACGCGGCGGGGTGAGCCAATCGCAGAACTGGTCCCGGCTGCCGCCAAGGTGAAGCGCAAGGAATGGTTGGGCTCAATGAGAGATACGTTTGAAATTGTGGGTGACATCATGGAACCTGTGATTGACCTAAACGAGTTTGAGGCCTACCGCGGTTGAAACTCCTCCTGGATACACATATTTGGCTTTGGAGTCGAAGAGATCCTAAACTGATAGGCAAACGTGTGTGGGCAGAATTGGAAAATGACGCTAATGAACTTTGGTTGTCACCTATCAGCACTTGGGAAGCTCTGATACTTCATCGCAAGGGGAAGATTGTGCTCCACGCAGACCCGATTCATTGGGTTGAGCAGATGGTGCGCGGGTTTCGTGAAGCTCCTTTGACGCATGAGGTTGTTATGACTGCGGAAGGATTGCAGTTAAACCACGCCGACCCGGCAGATCGGTTCTTGGCTGCAACCGCTAAGGTGTTAGCACTTACCTTGGTTACAGCAGATCGGAAACTACTCGGCCTAGGTGACATCGCCACTTTGGCAAATCGTTGATGGGCTGGGCGGTTCCACGCAATCACCCAGCGTGGGCCGGGTTTAATGAGACCCATCGAATGATAGAAGCCCCTTTGGGAACGTGGGATCTCTCTGCTGCGTCACGCAACCGAATCGAATGATCGAATGGAAATCTTCTAAGGTTTTGCGCAACAACAGGAAATCAAAGGTGTCCGGTAAACTGAAAAAATGGCTCCTCAGTATACCCCTGCCGAAGAACGAGGCGACCTGCCTTCCCGGAGAAACAAGATTCGGCCGTGTGCACTGAAGGCCAGGTCAACAATTCCGCGCGATGGCGTGGATCTGACGCTAATTTTGTCGGCTGACGAGGCGCTTCCACAAGACCCGTTCCGTTCAGTTGTGTGGAAAACCAGCGCCGCCCATCATGCGAAGCAGCTGCTCTCGAGCTTCCTCTAAGGCGGGAAGCGAACCAACAACCCTAATCGGTGCGCCGCACAGCTCGGAGAGGGGAGCGAGGCAGTCCTTGAACCTGCCGCTTCGTACCCGAATCTCCCGTGGCAACGCGCGGCCAGTTTGAATCGCCTTCAGCAACGCCATTGCCAGCACGTCTCCAGCCGAAACGCTGGGACTAGCCAGCTCCGGTGGAAAGACGATTCCGCTGTCTGCATCGACTGCCAACGCAATGCACGGACACGCTTTGCGTTCGCTCTTCTTTCCAATCACGGCGCAGCTAAGGAAGCAGTCGAGTTCCATCACTCCGCTCGCCGCGTGGTCGTGGCTCCGTAGTTGGCGTATTTGCTCTTCCCCCAGTTGTACCCTAGGCAGGGGTGGTTCGCTTGGCAGCATCGTTTTTATCAATTCAATCCGGTATCGAGGTTCACTCGTTGCAGCGTCCAATCGCGAGACCGCAGGGTACGTATCAGTCTGGTCCCAATACTTCACGTCGGCTTGTGTGGAAGTAGCAGAACAGACCACGATTACGGCACGCATACACTCCTCGAGGGTCTGCGCTTCTTCCTCTGTGACGAACCAGGGGTGAAATCCGGGACGGATGGCACGGAAGATGGGTGAGGCTTTGGCCCTGCCAACCCGATGGCCCAGCGCCGCGAGCAACGTTCGGTCCGGCCCATCTAAGTCTGCCCTTGGCACGAATTCCACGTACACGCTGTGTTGTGACGCGAAAAACTCGCCGGCATCAGTGATCTCTCCGGCTGCCATCTTGCGGAACAGTCGGTAGCTCTCCGTGCCGATGTAGGCGTGCATGGCCAACACCTCGCCGAGGGCACCCATGACCGAGCAGTAACAGGTCTCACCGATTGCAGTATCGCGAACCACAACCAGGTTGCTTTCATCTAACAGATGCCAAGGACGCAACGCATACAAGTCGGAGGCTAATCCATAGAGTCTCTCCAGGAGGGAAAACGTGGGTGGCCTTTCGCCCGAAAGCTCTCTCACGAAGTATTGAGCTGGCTTGCTGCTGGTGTAGTCGGCACGTCGTCTTGTCATGGTTCGTTAGCTAACCCCTTGGGGATTCCACCGTCAGCGTCGTATCGTCTCATAGAGGCTCCATACGGGGTCTTCGCCGGGCCGCTGCGTCGCGCTTCGTTCTTCTCATGATTGACGCGCCATCGCTCGTCGATGGACGTAATGTTATCGGGAGCAGGCTTCCCGAACCGCATCAGGTACAAGTGCTCGATTGTACTCTCGGAGCGGCATTTTCCAGGGTTCATGCTCGTGATTGTCCAGCTTGCCGAGCTTCATCGGACTCATACCCAACTCGCGCGCCATCTGCACCGGCGTGGGAGAGGTGATGGCGCCTTCGCGCATCGATCCACTCCTGCATCTTTTGGTCCGGCTTTGTTTTGCTCGCCACGCCATTCATCTCACTTCTCAATTTTTTTACTCGAGCTAGCCAGAGATTGCCCTCGTGATCCCGTCCTCACCAGAGGTTTTTCTCTATCGCAGCGAATCCTCATCGATCGTCTCGGGGATATGGACCTCAGACTTGGTCATATCGTCACCGGTTTGCTGTCGACGAATGCTGCATGCGCCATCGCTCGTGGCCAGCAGCAGAGGCCAGGGCATAGAGGCGACGAAGTGCGGCCACACGGTTGGGGCGCCCTAGCTTCTCGTGGCAACGGCGGCTGCGATTCCGGGTTGGGTTGCTGGAGCCACGACAATTGGCCGGGTCGCACTCGTCCTCACCATGTCAGATGTTCTTACTACAAGCAGGAGTTCGGCCACTTGTACAGGTTCCATCCTTCCACCCCCATCGATCGACACTGAACCATCGATCTTGGCCAGCGCCGCCGAATGCGGCGCCGGGATTCGATGGCCTCTTGATTCCACAGATCCGTTTCCGCGATGCGCAATTCTATCGCGACGGTCATTGTTTCCCATTGTGGAAAAAAAGGAAAACTCAACGGTGACATCGGTTTCCAGAATAATGCGGGCCCCACCAGGATTCGGCAGAGGATTGATAGGTTTCGAGCTGGAGGGGTCTTGACGGTTTTGCGACACGAGAACCTCGCCACCACGTCCGTGGTCTAGGGCGATCTCTCGATGGAAGCCACCTCGACTTACCGGGAAGCTTGGCGAGCAGGCTGTTAAACCTCTGACGCAGGCGTGCAGTTCTACTCGCATCCGAACTGGCTCGGAGGCTCACGAAGTGTCTCGATCATTTTTCAGTGGGTGGGAAGTGACGCTTACGCGCCCTTCGGCGAGACCTATGCGGTGGCGGGTACGCCACAACCTCTCTCTTCAGCAACCAGAATAGCGATGTAGACGCAGATCTTTGCGATTCCCTGCTCGGGAACTACACAGAACTCAAAGTCGGTGGCTCCAGGAAGAGCTGCGTTGGTTGGACGAATGATCATTGCCGGGCCTCGTGCCATGATCGTTACGATGACGTTTCGAATTCCCTATGGTGCATATTGTGCTCTCTACGCTTTTACCGTTCCGCGCGACAGCTCTTAGATGACGGGGAAGACGGCAAGAACGAAAATTATCTCTTATGCATATGGGGCGGCCTATGGTGCGCGCCGACGCATCTGCAAAGTCTGCCCGGCAGGAATTCCGAGTAAACCCAGCATCCCGCATATGGCCATCACCATTGGAGGTGATTGCGCTGAAGGGTGGGTTGAGTAGCATTGCTCTTGGTGGAAACCACGACGAGCGACGTTTCGGTCAATTTTCGTTAAGGGTCAGCTTCTGAAATTGTTTGGCTCGCGGACTTGCATCACCGGCGGCTGCGGTTCTAGCTACAATGCGCCGTCAAAGGTGCGGCCCGGTTATCGACTGGACCGCCCTTTTTTCATCTCGAGAGCCCGCATTGTAAAATCGAAGCTCGGTCGAGGTACGCACCGATCCTCTAAGGCTTGCAGTTGGCCGGATCTCGACTCAAGCGTCCCAACAGCCGCTTCGCATTCGTGAAATCCGGATTGAACTGCAGCACGCGCCGCACATACTTCCGCGCCTCCTCCTTCTGGCCCGCCGCGCAGAATGCCATGGCTAAATCCATGCCGATTTCGCTCCGATGCGGCACTCGAGCAAAAGCCTCCTGCCACAATCCCACCGCCCGCCGCAGATTCCCCGCCCGCGCTTCCAAGGTTCCCAGATTCGTCGCCGCATCATTGGCGAGCGGATCGATCTTCAACGCCCGTTCATAAAGTTCCCGAGCCTCGTTGTCGCGCCCATGCTTCTGCTCAATGAATCCCATCGCCGACAACAGGCTGGAATCCCCAGGCCACTTTTTGACCGCCTCGCGGAGATACTGCTCGGCTTCGTGCGATGCTCCCTCAAGGTCGCGCTGCGCCAGGGTTTCCCAGGCCAGCCCGAAGTCTCGCGCCGTTACCTCCGAGGCCGCGCTCTCCGGGTAGACCGTCAGGCGCGGCGCCAATGCAATTTTCGGTAATTGAAAACCATGCGGATGACGCAGGATCCGATGGTCAGTGGATTCCGTATGCGCCACCGATTGGCTGGGCAGCGCCGGCATGTGACACTGCCGGCAATCCGGTTTGTCGGCATGATGCTTCGCCGCGAATACCTCGCCATGGCAGTTCAGGCATTTGCCCCGGTAGTACGCCGCCTTTTCGGCATCAGCCGGATTCTGATGCGGATCGTGACAGCTCACGCACGACATCTTGTCACCCGACTTCCGCTTGCAAGCGCTCATCGATAAAGCCTCAAACTGGCTCAGCGCCTGCTCGGTCTCTGGCGCATCTCCTGGCTGCCGTTTTCTCGTGAGCACGAAGTAATGCGTATAATCCGCGAGTCTCTCGCCCGGCTGAAACTCGTACAGATGTTTTCCCGGTTGCTCGATCTCAACCGTTCCTTCGAAGTGACAGACCATGCAAATCGCGTCTCGACGTTCCGGGGACAATTTTGCCGGATTCACAATCGGCCCCTTGCCCTCCACGTGCCCCTCGCCCACACCGTGGCATCGTTCGCAGGTGATTCCAGCGTGAAGAAACGGCTCCCCCGTAAATTTGCTGTCTGTTCCCGGCACGGGCGCCTGCGTCCCGCTGGTGTGGCAACTCATGCAATCCACGTACGCCGGTAAGTTCATCGGGGTCTCCCTGGCCTCCGTGTACGCCGGCGTCATATTCCAGCGGTGTTCTTGCCCGTACCAGTCAATGGGAGTTTCGAACAGAAATCCACCCTCTGAAAATAAGTAGCTTCGCCCCTTTACCCCCGATCCCATAAAGTACAAAAGTTCTCGTTGCCCGCGAAACCCGGCTTCTTTCTCTCGCTCATAGCTCATCCACGTACGCCCATCCTGCTGGTACACGCGATAGGTCACTCCCGACGGCTTATGTCGGAACTCGCCCGTCACGACTTCGTCCCCCGCCGCTCCACTCCCGAGGGCCATCACGGTCTTGATGTAGGAGTTGTAAATCTCGGAGTGGCAAGGAGCGCATGCCTCGTTTCCAGGCACGCTGCTCATCACCTGGGCTGTTTTCGATTGGCTGGAGGGTAAAAAGACCGTAACGGCGAAGACCGCTGTCACGAAGAGGCCTCGGCTGCAAAGCGTCTCGTACACTGGGCGACTCGACTTCAACAAGGATTCGTGGGGAAAGTGCACGGCTTCCGCAGTGCCGCTCGCATTCCGCCAGAATGCAGCTTAGCCCCGGGGGCGATTCTGCCCTCGACGCACATCCTGGAAGCAATTCTACTTGATCTGCAGGATCAGGTGATGCGTCAAGTGCAGGTGCAGTCCCCCGCACTGCCTGGACGCTCAAGATGTCCAGCAAAAATCCTCTAGTCTGTGCCCCAGTGTGGAGGCGAGTCTAGTCGGCCCGCACATCATGCACAATGCCGGAGTCTGCCTTGTTACGAAACAGAAATGAAAAAGCAGAAGGCTCAGGTAGAGCAATTGGGTAAGGAATTGGAAGAAGTATCGAAGCTGAAAGACCACACGGAAGTCCTGAAAGTCAGCCAAAAGTACAAATCAGAGCTAGACAGTTTTAGGGCCGTGCTGGGTGAAGCACGCGATCGTATTAAGGGTCTTCCGCGTCTGGTAAAGGAAGCGCTGTTCCACCACGTCCGTGACGAGGGTTTCTCTCCTAACTGGAACGAATGGGGGGATGAGCCGAGACTTGAAATTCAGCGCGGAAGACTACGCGAGGCGGGTGAGGAAGGGAATTTCCCAGCCGTAGATACAAGCGACGGGGATGTATCGGACGCGGTGGCCAGCTTTTTCGAATTGGATGATTTCGTTGCACACGCTTCGTCTGAGCTGAAGAACCAGTACCGCGCTGATTATGGCGAGAACCTCGACGTAAGGCTCCGCCGTTTTGGCATCGTTGGTTTAAGCTACTAGCGTAAACCAACTCCTCCTCATTCGCTCGATTTCAATTCATCCAAGAGCAGGTTCATCAGTTATCTAGCCGTTCTGCGGAAAGCCTCCGTAGATTCAATCGGAGGCTACCATGTACACACTGATTTTATCGGAGCGTCAAAAATACAGAGTATTGCAGCTGAATCGAGCGCGGGCCGCCAATTTGATTCAGAGGGTTGAGGCCGCCGTTCGGGCCGCCGGAGCCTAGGCTACTTGCCAGCGTTGCCGTCGAGTAGCCTAAAAGGGCGTATGGGGGTTTGGCGGCACCGGGATTGCTAGCTCAAAGCTGCCGTTCGATCAGAAGCTCCTGATCAGGAAGCAGTTTCAGACCGTATGTCGCTATTTCGACGCGGAGTCGTCAGCACGACACCGGCTTCCCCTTTCTCCTCTGGCCAAGAGGCCGCATCGTATACTTATACTGAGCAGGTGTGCGAATAGTGCGAAGCGCAGAGTCTTGCAGGGCACCCACTCATCGCGCGAGATTGGCCGTGTGCGTGCAGTTTGCGCGTTGTTCACCTCGTGAAGCAGTCAGTCAGTGGGCGATTGCAAGGCCGAAATCCCCTTGATCGATCCATTTCTGTACGTCTGGATGAATCTCCAACTGGTCGAAGGCGCGAACATCGCCTGCCATCTCCGGAGGGCAGGCAACTGCCTCGGGATTATTCGGTTCGTCGCTTTTCTGGTCTTCGTTTTATCGACTTCGAGTTGGGGAGTCGATCCGTATTGCTGTGCGCTTTGATCAACCTCCAGGTGGCCGAACGTGCGAGTGCAACTTCAGAGTGCGGCAGAAAGATCGATTCGCAAACGTGCAGCTTGTTCGTGTGTTGATTTCTCGTTAGCGACTCTGATTGGGAAAGACCATCGCGCGACGAGCCGGAGGCAAGCACGAACATTTAGGAAACGGAACCAGACAAGCCGACTGCTCCGTTTCCTGATCCTGTTTCTGTGTGCCTCGTCATTCGGACTCGACACCGAACGGCATATAAACCAGTTCGCACATACAAGTTGGACCTCTAAAGACGGTGCCCCGAGCATAGTCCAAGCATTGGCACAAACCGACGACGGCTTCCTGTGGCTCGGGACGCCTGATGGCCTATATCGATTTGACGGGGTAACTTTCGAACGCTTTGAAAACCCATCATGGTCGGCTTTCCCAGTTCTTGACATCCGCAGCCTGTTGGCGGTTCCGGATGGGAGTCTCTGGGTTGGTTTTGCCTTTGGGGTAGTGAGCGTTATACGAAAGGCAAACGCCATAAATTACACCGCGGCCGATGGCGTGCCAGACGGCCGGGTACTGACCTTGGTACAAGACCGAGCAGGCACGATATGGGCCTCGACCACGGGCGGATTGGCGAGACTCGAGGGCAATCGGTGGGAGGAAGTTCGGAATGACTGGAATTTTCCGGGGAAACGTACATACGGAATGTTTGTTGACCGACAGGGAATCCTCTGGGTTGCGAGTGAAAACACAATAGTCTTCCTACCGGCTAGCAGCAGGAAATTTCAACCAACGGGTGCACATGTTGGTCAGGTATTGCAGATCGCTGAAGCGAAGAACGGGAAATTGTGGATGGCTGAAACCACCAGATCCGTTCACCCAGTCCCTCTGAAGACAGAGCTACGGCCTTCTGACGATACGGAAGTCCGGGTCGGTTCGGTTGCGATTCTCTTTGATCGAGACGGCGCTTTGTGGATCACGACTCTGGGCGATGGAATGCGCCGCGCTCGTGCTCCCGAAACACTGCGCGAAAAAATTGGAGAGTTCAGCGCCGCCGTCGAGAGTTTTACGACCAAGGACGGGTTGAGCGATGACTCTATCAACGCCATCCTTCAGGATCATGAAGGAGACATTTGGGTGGGCACACATAAGGGATTGGACCGCTTTCGAAAAACCAACCTGGTTCCCATTCCCTTGCCTTTTTCAGTGCCTCAAGCTGTTCTGGCGCCCGGTGACGATGGTGACGTATGGATCTACAGCAATGGGCACATGATCCGCATGCATGGGGGGCGTTCTTACGAAGTCACCGCGCTCGATAGATTTCGGGATCCGCCTGGTGGCTCTTACCGTGGTTCGGATGGAATTATCCGGTGGATCGGGATGTATGGTATCTATCGTTTTGAAGATGGACGCTTTTCCAGGTTGCCCCTACCAAAGGAGCTGGCGACACCCTACTCCAATCGTATATTCGTCACAGAAGACCCCTCCCACGAGTTATGGGCCACCGCCGGGCACGACGGCTTGTTCCGACTGAAGAACGAGAAATGGACAAAGTTTAACGCAGGCCCTGAGGCAGGAAAATCGCACTCCGCAGCCGCATTCACTGATTGGATGGGACGTGTGTGGTTCGGGTACGAGGGTGGCACAATCGTGATCTTAAATGGGACCACGCTAGAAAAAGCTTTTTCGCCGCAAGAATCCCCGGTCGGGGGGATACGAGCCATTGCTGGTGGCAACGGACACGTATGGGTGGGTGGAGATTTAGGATTGGCCTCTTTCCGGGAAGATCGCCTTCATCGGGTAACTCCGGTGGATGTTACCCAATTTCGAACCGTTTGGGGAATTTTGGAGACATCGGCTGGCGATCTGTGGCTGTGCGAGAGCCGAGGAGTCATTCACATCTCTTCCGAGGAAGTGCAAAAGACTTTGCACAGCCCAGATTATCGTGTGAAGTACGATCTGTTTGACTCCTTTGACGGGCTTCCCGGAACATTTCGCGATGCAGGAAAGTGGTCAAAAGTGATTCAGACAACCGACGGCCAAATCTGGTTTGCCGCTTCCAATGGCATCGCCAGGATAGATCCTGCGAAAATCCTCTGGAATGTGCTGCCGCCCCCGGTTTCGATTCGTTCGGTTGAAGCCGGCGGCAAGACTTATTGGCCCGCCGGGCGGCTCGGTTTGCCCCCTGGCACAGCGAACTTGGAGATCGACTACACGGCCCTGAGTCTCTCCGTACCGGAGCGGGTCCGCTTCCGCTATTTGCTCGAAGGCACGGATAAGACCTGGCAGGATGTGGGAAATCGGCGGCAGGCATTTTATACAAATCTCGGTCCGGGCCATTATCGGTTTCATGTGATGGCCTGCAATAACGACGGCATCTGGAATGAGGCCGGCACGTTCCTGGATTTTTCAGTCGCACCGGCGTATTACCAGACCAACTGGTTCCGCACCCTATGCGCCGCCGTTTTCCTGGCGTTGGTTTGGGTGCTGTATCGACTGCGTATCCAACAAGTACGGCGCCAAGAAAGGAAGCTTCGGGATGTCATTGAAACGATGCCGACATTTGCCTGGACCACCCTGCCCGACGGCTCCGTGGACTTCGTCAATCGCCACTGGCAGGAATATACGGGGTTATCCACCGAGAATACAGTCCGCTCGGGTTGGCAAGCCGCTGTTCACCCCGAGGACTTAAAGCGCCATGGAGAGAAGTGGCGCGCCTCAGTGGCGACGGGCGAACGCTTCGAGAATGAAGTGCGCTATCGGAGAGCTACGGATGGACAATATCGGTGCTTTTTAACTCGCGCCGTGCCGCTGCGGGATGCGCGAGGCCACATCCTCAAGTGGTACGGTATCTCGACGGACATTGAAGATCGCAAACGCGCCGAACAGCTGCAGGCAGACCTAGCTCACGTAAACCGTGTGAGCACGATGGGCGAACTGACGGCCTCGCTAGCACACGAAATCAAGCAGCCAATTGGAGCGGCGGTAACCAACGCTGAAGCGTGCGCGCGATTGCTTGATCGCGATCTGCCCGACGTGCCGGAGGCGCGCGAAGCTGCCTTGGAAATGGCGAAGGACGCCAGGCGTGCAGCCCACATCATCGACCGCGTCCGCTCCCTGTACCGGAAGGGTTCTTCACAAATCGACAGAGTCGATGTAAATGAAGTCATCGGAGAGATGTTGCTTTTGTTGCATAACGAGGCGAATCGCCATTCTGTAAGTATGCGTACCGATCTACCCGATGGGCTCCCGAAAGTCATGGCAGATCGTGTGCAGCTACAGCAAGTCCTCATGAACCTTATGCTCAACGGCATTCAGGCAATGGCGGGGACAAGCGGAGTGCTTACAATCAACGCGCAACTTGATCAGGACGGCCGAGTGCTGATCTCAGTCAGCGATACAGGTGTGGGATTGCCCGCCGACAAAGTAGAGCACATTTTCGATGCATTCTTTAGCACTAAACCAGAAGGCAGCGGCATGGGGTTGGCGATCAGCCGTTCGATTATTGAGTCACACGGAGGACGTTTGTGGGCAGCTGCCAACTCTGGGAAAGGAGCGACATTTCATTTCACTTTGCCGACCGCAGCACAGGGGGTGCAGGGCGGTTCGGTCCGTCGCCTAGCCTCGCAATGATACAGATTGAGGTGGCAGGCGGTCGCTGTCGACCCCCAACCTAGAGGTGGATTCCTAGACTGGCCCGTTCGCGGTAGTGCCGACAAGTTGGTGGACCGAGTACATACTCCTCCTTAGTATCGACCCTGCTATCTGGCTACAGCTCGTAGAAGGAGCCCACCCAGTCCTCCTCCGATGAGCAGGCCCAGGATCGGAACAATGGCGTAGCCCCAGTCGGAAGGCCCCTTGCCCGCGATGGGCAAAACGGCATGCGCCAGTCGAGATCCAAGATCCCGGGCGGGATTGATCGCATAGCCAGTAGTTCCCCCAAGCGAGAGTCCGATACCCCAGACGAGTGCCGCGACAAGGTATGGGCCCAAGCCTGGGGCTGGACCCGAAGCAGCAGCCGCCTTGGAGAAAATCGCGCCCACGACAAAAACCAAGACGAGCGTTCCCAAGATCTCGCTGATCAGGTTCGCGCCAAATCTGCGGATCGCAGGCGCGGTGCAGAAGCAGGCAAGTTTCAGGCCTTGATCGGGCGTCTGCTCCAAGGCAGGTTGCTGTTATCCGACGCCGAAAAAGCCACCTTGGCGGAGATTGCCTACCGGCTGGGACGGAAAGCCTTGGAAGGATTGCCATCTGCGCAATAAGATATGGCGCGAACTTGGCAAAGTGACCGCTCGATACGGCGAAGCCCATGGTCACGGCAGGATTAGATGTCGTATGGTCAAGAATCTCAAACGCACTGAAAAGGTCTGGGTTCCGGTCCGCGTAATTTTCTTCGCACAGCGGCTTTCTGACATTTCAAGAGCATGTACAATCCCGCTTCGACGGATCGACGATCATTTGAGGGAGGCTCGGAGATGCTTTGGGCTCGCATGCTGGCCTACATCACCGGAACCGTAGACCAGGAACTTCTGCTGAGAAACGAATATCTGGCGGCCGAGAACCGCATCTTAAGAGCCTGTGCCAATCGCAACGCCGATGGCAGGAGCGCGAAACCAGTAGAGCAGGGCGAGAACCAGATAGACGCACCCGATCAGGGTCAGCGCTGGAATAATGATGCCGACCGGGAGCGTATTGAATCGCAGCCCAGCCCAGAGCGCGAGACCTGCAACCATCAGCACGCCAAGGCTGTGGCTAAAGTTGAAGCCAATCCAAGCTCGCCACATGTCCGTGCGCCCACCCGAGCCTGAGAGCCGAATTCGCCATCGCCTGTGCAACCGATGGATCGGCAGGGACAAGTCGTCGCGGGTTGCGCAGATCGAGCAGAGTGTAAGTGGCATGCAACGCGCCAAGTACACCGAACACTGCTCCACCGAGGATGAGGAGGAATGCGATCATTCTGACTCTGGGCAAGTTCCAGTCCTATGCCGGAAGCGGCTGAGCCGACGCCGCTGGTGAGTTCTTGGGTACGAATGGTTCTAGCAGGGATTTGAAGCGAGGGCTTAGCCGCAGTTCTTCACTCTCCTGCTCGAAAAGCCTGCGCGGGTCTGTGGCTTCCTTGAGCGCGTAGCGCAGGTATGACAAACGCATGAGCCACTGTGCGTGGGCGATGTCCTGTTCGCTGCGAATACGGAAAGTGATCCAACCTGAATTCGGAACCCACCGATGTTGTTCGGCGAGACCCTCAGCCAAAAGCACATCGTGGACTGGTCGCGTAAAGGGTATGTCAACGATGCCATTGGTGTGAATGTGTCCGACCTCTGCTGCCCCAAACAGGAATTCTTGCCCGCCAAAGCGATGGGGGTGAACCGAGATTCGCGCCCAACCAGAGACTATGCCTTCGAGCGTCTTCACGTGCTTCATTACCACTTCTCCGACTGCTCTTCTTTCGATGTCTCCACGCTCCCTCTCGATTCAGCGAGCGATCTGCCATAATTCTCCTTACATGTGCGGGTCTACGAATGGCAAAGGCGGGGTTCGGCGAAGCAGCCCTTCTGCTTCGAGGTCGGTGACGGTGAACTGTTTTGCTTTTGCCGATTGTGGGAGCGCTGGCGTGATCCGAGTGGGCAATGGTTGAAGTCATGCTCGATATTGACGACCACGCCGAACGCAGTGACCTCCGCTGTTCACGACCGAATGCCAGTGATTCTCGACTGCGTGAGCTATGACGTGTGGCTCGACCCCCGGCATGCAAAACGTGGCGGCGATCTCGGAACTGTTGAATCCCTACGATGCAGCGCTGACTCTTCATCTGCCATGAATGTTTGCTTATGACAGGTTGTCGCGGCGTAAGTATCAGCAATGGAAGGGATGGGTTCTATGAACCCTTCTTGAGGAGGGCATCGACAGCCGCTTCAACTTTTTCGAACGGTTGGTCGGGACTCGGCGCAGGTTGCAGTTTCCCTCCGCGATCAATCAGAAAGATCGCTGGATAACGTGCAATGTCTCGATAGAGGTTGGGGACTCGTCCGTTGATTGTGAGCAGTGGATAACCCACCGCAATCCGTTGCAGAAATTTTCGCTGCACCGCAACGTCCTCGTCCGACAGCCCAAACACGACAAAGCCGTGATCTTTTCGCTCTTGATATAGATGATCGAGCTTAGGCATCTCAGTCCTACACGGTTCGCACCATGTCGCCCAAATATTGATGAGCACGACCTTTCCCCTTTGATCTTCCAGACGTTGTGTTCTCCCATTAAGGTCAACAGTTTCGAACGGTGGCGCGGCAACGTCCCGCATCGCCATATTTCGAGACTGCCTCCAGCGTGTGATGCCGTCGCTTACTGGCTTCCAAGTGAGACCCAGAGAGAGGATCGCGATGGCAAGACCAATTTTCGCGGATAATGAAAGTGAGTTCCGACGACCGTCTTTGATCACGAGAGCAAGGGTGACCAGAAACGGCACGGTCATTGCGAGAGTGGACAGGGTGAGACGAAAAAGCCAGTCTTTCTCTCGGTCGGCGCTGACTTGCGTCAGGATCGAGTAGACGAGCGCATAGAAAACGAGGGCTGCCAGCGGCGAAAGGATTCCGCCAAGTAGTATCCGGTATTTGGACAATCGTGTCATTAGGCAGGCTTGCTATTCTACAGCGCCAACAGCAATCCGTTTCAATGTGGAACTTCTCCGCCAGCGTCGGGGTGTTCCCCGCGTGCCTTCATCAATGGATTGAGACTCGATGCCTTTCGTGTAGTCTATGGTCTCCGCATTCGGCTTGATAAGGGCAGTCGTGGTCGTTGAGTTCGGGCGAGGCACAAAATGAAGCATCGGATCGTTCACACGCTTCAGAAGTTCTTGCTTAACCCGCCGATCAAGCTCGCGCTTGTGGTTGGGCTGCCCTTGCCCGGATATGCGTTGCTCGAAACAAAAGGAAGGAAGACGGGGAAGCCACGGCGCACTCCGGTAGGAGATGGACGTATCGGAAAGCAGTTCTGGCTTGTGGCAGAGCATGGGATGAAGGCGGGATACGTCCGCAACATTGAGCGTGATGCGCGTGTACGAATGAAGCTGCGTGAGGGGTTAAAGTATCACTGGCATACGGGCACTGCCCATCTGCTCCCGGACAATGATCCGCGTGAACGTCAACGCTGGCTGGCAACTCAACTGCCAAGCAGTGCGGGGAATGCACGGGCGGTGCGCCTTTTCGGGACGCAACTCCTGAGTATTCGAATTGATTTGGACGATTGATGCCTCTAGGCAACCGTCGTCGCTATTTGATTACCTTGCATCTGCTGCAAAGCACTCGCCTGATCGTAGTAAATCTTTTCAGCAATTAGCTTCTCGGACGCGGCGTCGAAAGTGTAGAACGCCGCCATCTCGATGCGTACCGTGTTCCCAAGAGGCTTGATGCCAGCAAACTCGCCCTTGTGGGTGCCCGATATAACGACTTCCCGAATAGAGCAACCCGGAACGTCGTATTCAGACTGGACTTCGATCCGCAAGTCGGGCAGGGCGGCTGAAATGCTCTGATAAAAGCCGCGCACGCCCTCGATCCCTTTAAATACCGTGCTTAGCGGAACAACATCATAGTGCGCCCTATCATCCTGAACGAAGGTGTTGTAAACCGATTCCCAATCGTGCTCGTTCTCCCCGCGTATGTGTCTGGCAACGATCTCCCTTTGGCGTTCGACTATGTCGCTCATAGCTTGTACCTCCATGCGCGTGCTGGGGTGCGATTTTATCGCAATCCCGCCGATGTAGGGGATTCGACATGCGAACTGAGCCATAATTAACGAGCATGAGCGCCATCTCGGACGATCCCGCCAACTCTACTGTTCAGGATCGCGAGGCTGAGCAAGAGAAGAGCCATGATCCTTCCAGTCCACGTATTCGGTACCCGCTTCTGCGGTTTGTCGCCCCGCAAAGAAGGATGGTCTTGTCACTGCGGACACGAGTAGAACACGTTCGATACCGGAGGCGTCTGCCCAGCCTGCCTGCACCAGTGGACTGAGACGCAGTGTCTCGCGTGCAGCCGCTGGTCGCCGCATTCGAATTGGTATGCTCAGTGACTCAGGGGAAGAGGTTGAATACGAAGATGCGAAAAGAAATCAGGGTGAAATTAGACGGCGACGAGTCACGCAAGGACGCAAGCGCGGCGTTCACGTTGCCGTTCGACACGCGGGATGTCTGGGGCAAAGCCAAAGTACCAGTAAGAGTGACGATCAACGGCTACACTTGGCGCAGCACAGTCGGGAACAGGGGAGGGATTCAGTACATCGTTGTCAACGCCGAAGCACGCCAAAAGGTGGGCGTAAAAGCGGGCGATTTCGTGACCATCACACTTGAGCCGGACACCGAAAAGCGCCAGATTGAGGTTCCCATCCCCCTACAGAAGGGGCTGGGCACGAAGTTGACCCAGAAACTCAACAACTTGTTAGCGCCGATTTAAAAGGGATCCACTTCAGCCGGTTTCAAGGGGAGCCAGACGGAGGATTGATGTCTCCGACGCACACGAGTACGTTGGCCGCTTTCGGAGATTAACTAAGCAGTCAGCATTCC
>Ga0307474_10000825_pt1 | contig 22331 bp, 22 predicted proteins | sample atmos_gasesECM1C_2_FD_203312 | JGI IMG/M metagenome (GOLD analysis project Ga0307474, IMG submission 203312) | Hardwood forest soil microbial communities from Morgan-Monroe State Forest, Indiana, United States - atmos_gasesECM1C_05 | ecosystem: Environmental > Terrestrial > Soil > Temperate... | reverse complement strand
TTGGGGAGTTTATCGCCATGGAACAAGAAGCCAGCGACCGCCACGGCACCACTGGGCTCGGCGACGGTTGCAGGATTCGAGGCCAGCAACCGAACTGCTTCGCGAATTTCCTGCTCGCTTACGCTGACGATGTCGTCGACATAGCGGCGGATGTGCTCGAAGTTGATTGGTCCGATACTCTGTGTGCGTAGCCCGTCGGCAATTGTTCGCGAAACCTCACTGGCAGGGAACTGAACGATCTTTCCCGCGCGCAAGCTCGCCTGCGCATCGGCTGCGAGCTCCGGCTCGACGCCGATCACCTTTGTGGCGGGCTTGCTCAACTTGATCGCTGCTGCCACCCCGCTGATCATTCCTCCCCCGCCTACTGGCGCTAGAACCGTTTCGACGTTTGGCAGGTCTTCGAGGATCTCCAACCCCATCGTGCCCTGGCCGGCGATGATCCGCTCGTCGTTATATGGAGGCACGATCACGTAGCCATGCTGCGCCGCCAGCTCTTCGGCCTTGATTTGCCGCTCAGCGCTGCCCGGGCCCACAATAACGATTTCCGCGCCCAGCGCCGCTGTCGCCTCGCGTTTGATTGTGGGAGCATTGTCCGGCATCACAATCACGGACTTCACACCCAGAGCCCGCGCCGCATACGCTACTCCCTGCGCGTGGTTGCCACTGGAGTATGAAATCACTCCGCGCTTACGGTCTTCTGCCGAGAGTGACGCAATCTTGTTGTAAGCTCCACGCAGTTTGAAAGCGCCGATGGGCTGCTGGTTTTCCGGCTTGAGATAAAGGCGGCGGACGTCGGATTGTTTATGGTTGAATTCGACCAGACGGGTGCGGACGGTGACGCCGTCGAGTCGGGCTTGTGCGGCGCGTATATCATCGAGGACGACCATGGTTTATTCTCTGCCTCTCAGGATCGTGGCTATGATGCGAGGGCTGCGGCGACCGTGCATTACCGCAACGACCCAGACGGGCTTTTCCTCCGGTGTGCAGGCAATCAGGTATTCGCCTCGAGAGCGAACCGCAAAGGTCGCGAACTAAGGTCGTGGGCGCTGATGGCCATGATACGGAAAGGGAGCAAGCCCGCGGATGGTGCTCAAAGATCTTCTCGATGACACGATCGGCTGCGTCCTGATTATTCCGTGCCACGTAATCGCGAATCTCGTCGAGGTCGGCGCAGGCCGCAGGGTGGAAGGCGTAGCCGCTGCTCATGCCGAGCGGTTACGCTGCGCTTCGGTTTTAGCTTTCAGGCAGGCAAAGGCTTCCTCACCGTCGACGGGCTGCACGTTGCCGCTCTTCAGTTCGTCATCGCGGTCGTTGCGCACGTCGCGCGTCTCGACCAGTTCGTCGAAGTATGCGGCGAGTGCATCCTGCAAAAGATCAGCGGTCTTGCGTCCGCTCTGCGCGTCGAGATCGTTGAACTTCCTCTCAACGTCGGGAGTGGAATGTAGTTCCATGGCTTTCAAGATACGAAAAATCCTCGCCTGTGGCAAGCTGCAGATTGAGAGGCCGGACGTCGGGCAAAAGGCGCTATCTCTCTGGCTAGTAAAACAATGCTGCTCTGTTCGCGAACCTGGCTAAATCTCCAAAATCACCGGCATGATCAGTGGCCGCTTCTGGGTCTGCTTGGAAATGTAGCGCTTCAAGTCGGCACGAATCTTCTCCTTGATCACTCCGTAATCGGCTCTCTCCTCTTCGCTCGAATGCGCCAACGTGTCTTCCACAATGCGCCGGGCGCCGTCGAGCAAGCCGTTGTCACCGGGATTGAAGCCTCTGGTTACAATCTCCGGCGCGGTTTCTACGCGGCCTGTAAGTTTGTTAATGGCGATGATGGGAAGCACGATGCCGTCTTCACTCAAGTGCCGCCGGTCTTTAATAATTAAATCCTCAACCACGTCGGTTCGCGATCCGGAATCAATGCAGACGCGACCCACGTTCACCCGCCCGACCTTGCGGGCGTTGTGTTCGTCGATCTCAAGAATGTCACCACTCTCAATTAGAATCACTTTTCCCACGGAGCTGTGCATTGCGCCAGCCATTTCGGCGTGCAACTTTAATTGACGGTACTCCCCGTGAATGGGAGTGAAATACTTCGGCTTCACCAAGTTGATGATGAGCTTGAGTTCATCCTGGCTGGCGTGTCCGCTCACGTGAATCGGAGGCGACGTCCCATCTTCGTAGATTACATACGCCTCCCGGCGGAACAGATGATCGATCATGCGATAAATCGTTTTCTCGTTACCAGGAATGATCCGGGACGAAAGGACGACCGTGTCGCCCTTCTCGATCCTGGCGTGCTTATGGTTGTCCACGGCCGCGCGCGATAGGGCCGACATAGGCTCGCCTTGCGTGCCGCTAATCATCACGCACACTTTTTCCGGCGGAAAATTCTTCATCTCGCCGGGATTGATGACGAGGCCATCGGGAATGTCCAGGTAGCCGAGATCTTCGGCGATCTCAGCGGAGTTGTTCATCGAGCGGCCGACGAATGCCACTTTGCGTCCATGCTGATGAGCCAGCTCCACGGCTAATCTGATGCGGTGGATGGACGAGGAAAAACAGGAAATGAACAGGCGCCGCTGCGTGTGCGCGAAAACTTCGTCGAATTTGCGCCGCACGGCGCGCTCGCTGGGCGTGTAACCCTTGCGCTCAACGTTGGTCGAGTCCTGAAACAGGGCCAGCACGCCTTGTTTACCGTACTCGGCGAAGGAGTGCAGATCGAAAAGATGATTGTCGGTGGGAGTGGGATCGACCTTGAAGTCTCCGGTGTGAATGATAACGCCGAGTGGCGTTTGAATCGCGAGCGCAACACAATCCACCAGACTGTGCGTTACCCGTATGGGATGAACGGTGAACACTCCGGCCTTGAAGCGCTCCCCGGCGCGCATTTCGCGCAGGTCAGAGTCTTCGAGCAATCCGTGCTCATCAAGTTTGTCTTCTACGTACGCCAGCGTGAACTCTGTGCCCCACACGGGGACGTTGAGCTCAGAGAGAATCCATGGCAGCGCGCCGATGTGATCTTCATGGCCGTGGGTAAGAATAATGCCGCGCACGCGCTGGCGGTTCTCGATGAGATAGGAAATATCGGGAACCACAATGTCGACGCCGAGCAGCTCGGACTCGGGAAACATGAGGCCCGCGTCGATCACAATAATGTCGTCGCCCCAACGGACGGCCATGCAGTTCATACCGAACTCGCCAAGGCCCCCCAAGGGGATGATCTGCAGTTTTCCAGTTGGCATGGAGTACTGCTGATGCTAGCAGACTGTGTCACGTACCGTACAGAGCGATTCTTCCGCTTTTACCCGCCGCGGTGGATAGCGGTCCGGCGGTTTCTGAGCTAAGGTTATATGAATGGTCAACGTCAAGCCCAAGTCGTGGTTGCGCCTCCGCGTCGAGAAGACCCTCACGAAGGGCCTCACGAGAGCCTATTCGACGGTACAGGTCGATCCGCAAAAGTTTTTGCTGCAACTGCGCACTGCTTATCGGTTGCCTGTCAGCGGCTATCACGGAGTGTATTCGCTAGAAGTGGGCGAACTCGATATGGTGGCGGACGACCTTATTCGCGGCGGAATGAAACTTGCGGCCGCCGAAGGCGCCGGTTTTGGCCTGGGCGGCTTGATGACCATCATTCCTGATCTTGGGATCCTGTCAGCCATCACGATGCGCACTATTCAGAAACTGAGCCTGGTGTACGGTTTTCAATACAACACTGACAATGAAATCGCCGACCTTTGGATCGCCGCTGCCAGCGCGGCTGGCGTCGACATCAGCCGCGAATTACTGGAAAAGGAAGTCGTCAACAAGTTTGTTCCGCGCGTGATTCAGCGGATTGCCGCCCGCGCCAGCGCTGAGGTCGTCGAGAAGTGGGCAGGTCGCATGATTCCGCTAGTCAGCTCCGCTTTGGGCGCGGGGCTAAACTACTGGTTCGTACGCGCCTGGGGCGAGCGGGCCAAGGCTCACTTCCGAGAGCGATATCTGCAGATTCGGCTGCAGTCTGACCGGCAGATTTTGGCGCCGTCAGAGGTGCGGATTCTGCCGCCTCAAACCGGTTAAGTCCGACGACTGCGTGCCGCACACACCCCGAGATTCTTCCCGCGGTTTTCTTGGACTTCCCATCGCTGTGATACAAAAAGAAGGATGACTATAGTTCGATGTGCCGCGATTCTTTTCGATCTTGATGGAGTTCTCGTCGACTCGACAGGTTCCGTAGATCGGCAATGGCGAGCGTGGGCTCGCGAGAAGGGAATCGACGGAGACACTGTGATTGCGATCGCGCACGGGGTTCGATCCGTCGAGGTGATTCGAGCAGTCGCTCCCTATCTTGACGCCGAAAAGGAGGCGCGCAAGCTGGAAAACCGCGAGGCCGGGGATCGCGACGGAGTGGTCGTGATGCCCGGAGCGATCGACCTCGTCCGCGCGCTCCCTGCGGATCGGTGGGGCGTGGTTACATCGGGAACTCACCACTTGGCCAGGGCGCGCTTGAAGCTCGCCGGCATACCGTCTCCGAAAGTGATGATTGCCGCAGACGACGTCGTCAACGGAAAGCCCAATCCCGAGCCCTATCTTAAAGGGGCCAAGTCTTTGGGACTGAATGCCGCTGACTGCTTGGTGATTGAGGACGCTCCCGCTGGAATCCGTGCGGCGCATGGGGCTGGAATGAAAGTGATCGCGCTAGCCAGCACCTATCCCGCCTCAGCCCTCGGCGAGGCTGACTTTGCTGTCCCGAAGCTCGCGCAAATTCGGGTGGATCTGGACGCTGAGCGGCAGCTGCGGGTCACCATCGGATAGGAAGTGAGCAGGGTCTTTCTGTGCTCAATCAGCGCAGCCAATCTTCCAGCTCAATTCCACGATCTGTCTTCTCGTCGCGGTACTTCACAATCACCGGCGTGTACAGCGAGATTCCCAGCTCGGCAGCTGCGCCCTTCTTGACCGCACGCGATCCCGGCACAACCACAGCCCCCTCCGGAACTTCCAGCGGGGCGTGCGGCGTCGCTCGGTAAACCTCGCTCCGCACGAGGTCGTAGAGCGGAGTCGATCGCGTTAAGATTGTGCCCGCTCCCAGCACGGCCCGCGCGCGCACTACCGTGCCTTCGTAGATTCCGCAGTTACCGCCAACCAGAACGTCGTCTTCTATGATGACAGGTACTGCGTTTATCGGTTCGAGGACCCCTCCAATTTGCGCGGCAGCGCTGAGATGCACGCGCTTGCCGATTTGCGCGCACGATCCGACCAGGGCGTGGGAATCGACCATGGTCCCCTCGTCGACGTAAGCACCCACATTGATGAACATCGGCGGCATGCAGATTACCGAAGGAGCCACATATGCCCCGAGGCGCACCGACGAGCCTCCAGGAACGATTCGCACGCGATCCGCTAGGGAAAATTGCCGGGCAGGGAACGTGTCTTTATCCACGAACGTCAGTGCGGCATCGCCCATCTCAGTGAGTTCGCCGAGTCGAAAGCCCAGCAGAATACCGTGTTTCACCCAGGTATTGACTACCCAGCGCCCGTCGATTTTCTCGGCTGCGCGAATTTTACCCTGCGTGAGCGCGTCACGGAATTCAAAAAATGCCGGACGCGCCTCAGGATTGTGTTCGACTTCGCCTAGCGCAGCCAGACGCCCAATGGAAGTTTTCAGAGATTGCATGGAATTGTTGATTCTTGATTCTTGATTCTTGATTGAAAACTGGATGCGGATTGGATCGCAACGCAACAATCAGAAATCGACAATCAGCAACTTTCAGATGCACTTGCACTCGCTGCGAATGAGAATGCCGTTCATCCCGTGTGCTGCCTCGCGTCCGTGAACCAGCGTCGCGTAGGGCCCATGCCAGCGCGCGTGGTTGGCATCGTGTCCGGAGGGACGGCCTTTGCCCTGGTTGCACTGTCCGCACGATCCGCGATGCAGCACGATCTTATGCGGGCCGGCCACCCAGTTTTCATAAATATAGAATTCAGATGCTTCAGGTCCCGGCGCCGCCGGCTTCGCTATGAGTCCCACTTCCGTTACAACCCTTTGCAGCTTCGACCGCGTATCGCGCCGCATGGGCAACAGTGGCAAACGGTAGTTCTCCTCAATCTTCCCCATCATCGCCAGCGCGGCCTTAACTGGGAGAGGGCTAGATTCGATGAAGTTGGCCTGCATCAGCGCCAGATATTTGCGATGGATGCTGCGCGCCGTGCTCCACTCGTTGCTGAGCGCAGCCCGCGTCATGGCTGCCATCTCGTGCGGAATCTCATTCGCGGCTACCGATACAACCCCGACCCCGCCAAGAGCGATCACCGGCAAAGTTACGGAATCGTCGCCTGAGAAAACCAGAAAGGCTTCGGGCACGGAGTTGATAGCCTCGGCGACCTGCGTCATGTTGCCGCTGGCCTCCTTAACGCCCACGATGTTAGGAATCTCAGCCAGTCGCCCCAGTGTTGCTGGTTCGAGGTTGGCTCCGGTGCGCCCGGGCACGTTATAAAGAATAATTGGCTTGTCGCTCACCGCCTCCGCAATCGCCTTGAAGTGCCGGTACTGGCCCTCCTGCGTCGGTTTGTTGTAGTAGGGAGATGCGGTGAGAATGGCATCAACTCCGGGCCTCGCGGCAACTTCTTTGGCCTTTTCCACCGCATCGTGCGTCGAGTTCGACGTCGCCCCCGCCATGATAGGTACGCGCCCCGCCACCACCTCAATCGTAATATCCACGACGTGCAGCCATTCATCGTGGGTCAGCGTTGGCGTCTCACCCGTGGTTCCGCAGGGAACCAGAAAATCTATTCCGGACTCTACCTGCCACGCCACCAAGTTGCGCAGCGCAGCATCATCGATCGAGCCATCCTGATGAAACGGAGTGACTAGCGCAGTACCACAGCCGCGGAGTTGCATGGTACTAAGATAACGCGAATAGCGCCGCGTGTGAACGGCTGGCAAAACTACACTTCCCGCCACACCTCCTTGAAATCGTAGAACCCCTTTTTGCCTACAACCCACTCCGCCGCACGCACTGCACCATCGGCGAATCCCCGGCGAGACTTAGCGTCGTGACAAAGATAAATTCTGTCCGCGTCGGATTCCAGCACCACCTCGTGCATGCCAACGACTTCGCCCTCCCGAAATGAAGTAATTTCGATATCGTCGCCCTTACCGCTGGCTTCGCGGAGAACGTGTTGGAGCGCGATGGCCGTTCCCGAAGGCGCATCTTTCTTATGGACATGGTGCCGCTCGAATATTTGTCCCGCATAATCGTGACGCAAGGCTGCAGCGGCGGTTCGCGCGACATCGAGAAACAGATTCACGCCCACCGAAAAGTTTGCCGCGTAAACCAACCCGCTGCCGTGACTCTCGACCAATCTCTTGAAACGATCTATCTCTCCGTACCATCCGGTGGTACCGACGACCATGCTCTTGACGGCGTTGACGCAGACTTCGATATGGCTGACGACGCAGTGAGCAGCAGTGAAATCAATCACCACGTCAATGTCGCGCAGCTTCTCCGCCGTGATGGCCGCGCCACCGGCGTTTTGGGCGGAACCAGCTACCTGAACGCGATGTCCGCGCTGGCGCGCGACTTCCGCTACCAGCGATCCTGTCTTTCCGCGTCCCAGCAGGAGAATGTTCATGAAGTTGCGCCTCCACCCGCAAAGCTTGTGAAAAAGGGCCGCGAAGGACGGGAAAGAATTACGCAAACACTTCCGGGTCCAGGTCCTGAAAAAACGTCTTATGTAGCCGTCGGATCACCTCGGGCACTTCATCTTCTTCGATGACGAAGGTCAGATTAATTTCCGAAGCACCCTGTGAGATCATGCGAATTTTTTTATCGGCCAACTCGCCAAAAACCAACCCGGCAACGCCCGGTTTATCACGAAGGTTTTCGCCGACCAGGCACACGATGGCTTTGCGGCCTTCGTACTTCACATCCGCCAGCTTAGCAAGATCAGCCGCCAGTGCCGGAATTGCCTGGTTTGAATCCACGGTCAGCGAAACGCTGACTTCCGAGGTGGAGACCACGTCGACGGCGACTTTGTGCCGATCAAATGCCTCGAAGATCGCGCGCAGAAAACCATGGGCCAGCAGCATGCGTGGTGCGGCCACATCCACGATAGTGATGCGCTTCTTCGCAGCGATGGCCTTGAAAATATTTTTTATTTGCGGAGTGTGAGTGGTAATCTTCGTCCCTTCGCACGATGGATTCAGTGAATTGAGGACGTAGACCGGAATATTGTTCTGGATCGCCGGCAGCACGGTCGCAGGATGCAACACCTTGGCGCCGAAGTATGCCAGCTCGGCTGCTTCGTCAAAGCTGATCACTTTAATGCGCCGCGCCTCCGGACAAATACGCGGATCGGTGGTAAGAATCCCGTCCACGTCAGTCCAGATTTCAATTCGCTCCGCGCTCAAACCTGCGCCCACGATGGCTGCGGAAAAATCCGAACCGCCTCGTCCGATCGTAGTGGTTACGCCAGCGTGATTCGCGCCTATGAATCCCCCAATAACCGGAACCTGCCCGGCGTCGAGCAGAGGCTTTACTTTGGTTTGCAGCCGTGCGTTAGTTTCTTCTTCCTGCGGAACAGCCTGCATGTAATTGCTGTCGGTAACCATTACTTCGCGCGCGTCGACAAACTCGCTGTTCAGTCCCTGGGCTGCAAATGCTGCCGCCACAATCTTGCTGGAGAGAATCTCGCCAAACGCGGCAACGTGATCGGTAGTTCTAGGTGTCAAGTCGCCGACAGCGGAAATACCGCGCAGCAGTTCGTCGAGCGCTTCGAAGTCGCCTCCCAGTTCCGAGTGGAATTCTGTAAACAGCGCCGTGCCCAGCAGTTCGCTCGCTGTATTGTAGTGACGTTCCTGAAGTGAGCGACAAAGCTTCAGAGCGGTTTTGCGCTCGCCAGCTCCCGCGGCGCGCGCCATGGTGAGCAGCGTGTCCGTAACTCTGGCCATGGCGCTGACCACAACCACCGGTCTTTGTTGTAGACGGGCTTTGACGATGGCAGCCACCCGCTCGATGGCTCGGGCATCTTCCACGGAAGTGCCGCCGAATTTCATTACGATCATCGGCGTGACTTCCTGACGGAACTGCGGAAGTGCGGCTCACATTTCATCTCTATGAAGTTGCGAGGTAGCCCTTGGCTTTGAGCAGTTCGGCATTCAGTACGGCCGCGCCCGCAGCTCCGCGGATGGTGTTGTGCGAGAGCACGGTGAACTTCCACTCAAGCACGCCACACGGCCGTAAGCGCCCCACCGCCGTTGTCATGCCCGCGCCCATGTCCACATCAAACCTCGGCTGCGGACGATCCGCCGCCTCCATGTAGACCACCGGACGCTCCGGTGCGCTGGGAAGGTTCAACGCCTGCGGTTCGCTGTGATAGTCGTTCCAGGCTGCGATGATTTCTTCCCGCTTGGCTTTCGTCTTCAACCGCACAGAGATCGATTCCGTGTGTCCGTCCTCCACCGCAACCCGATTGCACTGCGCGCTCATGGCAAACCCCGCGGGAATAATTTTTGTTCCGTTGAGTTTTCCGAGGAGTTTAAGAGTTTCCTCCTCCATTTTTTCTTCTTCGTTACGGATGTAGGGAATCACGTTACCCAGGATGTCGAGCGACGCCACGCCAGGGTAGCCGGCGCCACTCACGGCCTGCATGGTCACCGCCATCACCGCTTCCAGTCCGAACTGATCCTGCAGGGGTGCCAACGCCAGCACTAAGCCGATCGCCGAACAATTAGGATTGGTGACAACGTACCCGCCGGATTTCTTCCGCCAAGCCTGCCCGTCAATCAACTTGATGTGTCCAGCATTGACTTCCGGGATCACCAGGGGCACGTCAGACTGCATGCGCAGCGCACTGGAGTTGGAAACCACGGCGCATCCCGCTTCGGCAAAGCGCGGCTCCATTTCCGCAGCGATCGCGGCATCGAGAGCCGCGAAAATAATCTTCGGCGCGCCCTCGGGCGTGGCCGGGGAAACAGTCATTTCGGCCACATTCGCCGGAATCGGTGTTTTCAAACGCCAGCGCGCGGCGTCCGAATAAGTCTTGCCTTCAGACCGGTCGGAGGCGGCCAGCCAAGCCACCTCGAACCATGGATGGCGTTCGAGCATCTGGATAAACCTCTGCCCAACGACGCCGGTGGCACCCAGAATTCCAACGGGAATTTTGCTGCTCATATTTTGTCAGTCACACAAGTTTGTTGGTTCATAGAAGAAGATACTTGAGATTCTACAATATCCGCCGCTTCAATCAGTTGCCGAGAGCCTGCTTGCGACCTTCGGTCACGGCAGAGCATCGCTCGATCGCCAGCCAATAGGCAGGGCATTACGATCCCTGAACTGCGACAGAATTCCCTTACCAAGGAAGGGGTCGTCGTCGCCACTGCGCGCGCCCGACGCCCAGAGGAATTGGCTATACATCGGCTGTCCAAAGCGCGCCGCCGTTGTTGGAAACCTGCCCATTCTGCCCTGGCAACGAAAATAAGACTCCGCCCGAGGTCATGCGATTTCCTTCAAAGGCGGCCGAGCCTTGGGCGGGTTCGAGTGATCCCCAACAAATTCGCCGCGCCTTCTAGCAGTGTACAGCCCAGGCGCAGCGTTACCTTCAACAATCACGGCACTGATGCGGTGGACAGCCTGCAGCATCCGCATTCCCAGCTCATTGCAACCCCGTTGATTCTCAGCCAGGTTCGGCACCGGCTTCACGAGGCTCTGAGGCATTTTGACGGCAATGCATGTTCTGTCACATGGGTGGAACGGGAGATTGAAGAACAACCCCGGGTCGTTCAAAAGAGAGAGCACTTCGTGGCGATGATGGAAGTTTTCGCCTCGGCCACTTCCTTTGCCACCCACATCTTTCCGCTCCGTCACATGGCTGCCTTCGGCGACATCTCCTCCGCGGAGATCGACGACCTGGCACGTGTTTTGCGAAACCTGCTGGCCAAAATCGATGTGGGACTTGAGAACCCCGAGCTTAATTTTGCCGTCCGCAGCGGTCCTTCCGATTACGCCAGCGCCCGGCATTTCCACGGGTATGTGATGGCGATCCCTCGGCTTACTCGCGGGGCGGGATTCGAACTCGGCTCCGGTATGTTCATCAACAGGGTTCTGCCTGAGGCGGCCGCGGAATTTCTTAGTAAAGTGAGCGCGGAAAAATCACTCGGAGCGGTGCGATAAATATGTCAGCCAAGAGAAGCTGATATCGCAAACACGGAAACGAAGTCTTAGAGGTGAGACCTGGGTAGGTCCTTACTTCTGAACCCCGACCTTTCCGCCGATCGCGTACTCATTGAGCGGGCCGAATTTTCTTTTCTCCGCATACAGCCGCCAGCGCCGGAATACAATGCGCAAACTTGCCATCACTGGGATGGAAAGAAAAATTCCCAGAATACCCGCAACCTCGCCCCCCGCCATCACTCCGAAAATTGCCGCCAGGGGATGCAGTTCCATGCTGTGGCCCATAATTCGGGGAGAGGTCACATAGTCCTGAATCAGTCGCCAGATGCCCAGAAAAATTACCAGCCCCAGCCAATGCTGGTAGCTCGTCAACACGGCGACGCTTACGATGACCATCGCGGCTACCAGAGGTCCTACAACCGGAATGAATTCGAGCAAGCCGCCCAATGTTCCCAGCACCAGGGCATAGCCCATCCCCATCATCCCTAGAACCGCCGAATAAACTACCAGCGTAAGCGCGGCCAAGGTCAGTTGCGCCCGGATAAAATGCGCCAGCATCTGATTTAAGTCGCTGAGAACGCCCTGCAACAGTTCGCGCTGCGGACGCGACTGCACCAAGTCGAGCAGAATCTGGCTAAAGGCGCGACCGTCTTTTAGAAAGAAAATCGACAACAGAGGAACAATTACCAGCAGCCACGCCTGTTTTGCTACATCCGCGACGCGCAGCCCTACGTTCTTCGCGAGCTTCTCAATTTCGTCGCTGTGGCTGGCCAGGTAGTCGCGAATTATTTCGACCAGTCGGGCGTTCCAGCCGTGTTCTTGTCCCAGTTGTTCCGCGATCTGCCCTGAGCTTAGACGGGAGAGAGCTGGGAGCGATTGGCCTAAGCGAGAGCTTTCGCGTCCGATCCGCGGTCCCGTGGAAACGAAAAATAGCACCACCAGTACCAGCAGCAACACGTAAATTACGCCAATGGCGAGTCCGCGACCGTGAAGAAGTTTCTCCAAGTACGAAACCAAAGGACTCATCAGGTAGGCAAAAAAGATGGCAAACAGGAACGCTACTAAAGTCTGCCGGGCCGCGTAGAGGAACCCCAGGCCCAGCCCGAAAAGCAGTATCGTGATAATAACCCGGGCCGTACGTGCATCCGCCAGAGGCAACTTGCATCTCCCGTCAACCCTGAATCAAATCCTGCGCGCGACCGCACGACTCTGTAAGTCCCGATCGTTAATCTCGCAGCACCTCGGTATTATCGTCTGCGATCTGAACCCGTATGAGCTTGAACTGATCCTTCTCATCTACCCAGAGGCTCCAGGCGAAGGCTTCTCCCTTCAGGTTCAGTCGCCACAATTCGCGTACCGTACCACGGATCGTGATCTTCTCTCTTCCCGCCAGTTCCACACGTATTCGCATGGAAGTCCGATCTTGCGGCACCAGTACACCGAACTCGACCGCCCCCTGCTGACACTTTAGACTACCGCCATCAGTTTGGCAGTTGGTTGCCAGATAACGCCAGGCCAGCACTTCGCGATGAACAAAAAAGTTATTGTCCAAAATGGCCGAGGTGTTCGGCATCAGAAAGGGCTGCTCTGCCGGTTTGGATGCGGACCCGGTCGTAATCTTTTCGAGCAGGAATTCGTCTTTCGGAGTGACGACCAGCGAACCGGCGGCATCATTCCATTCGTAGCGAACCAACTCTCCATTGCCCTTCATGTGCAGTTCGGACCTTTGACCAGCGGCGGCAGAATTGGCAGTTTCCTGAAGGTGGGATTTCACGATGCTGACGCCATTGTCCTGCTGAACGGTGAAACTTTCAGTGACAACGCGTTGGCCCCTGACGAAAACTCCGAACGAACCAGAATCGACCATCTGCACGGCGGCTGGTTTCGGATTATCTTTCTTGTCGCTGGCGTAGGTTCCAGCCGAACAGGCCATAACCGCTACTATGCCCCATCTTACGTAGGCGATGCATCGTGCGTGAGTGATCAGTGGCACTCGTTTTCTCCTGGCCTTCCGATGGGTAGACCCAGTTCCAACGCTTGAATCATCTCCGTCGCGACCTGCTCAACGGTCTTCCCGGCTGTTTCCTGTCTCAACGATGCTCTCAAGTAGTGCGGTCGACGCTTTTCGTACAGCGCCCGAAAGCCTTCACTGTTGCCGAGCAATGGGCGCTCCATTCCCTGCCGTTCTGACTGACTTTGGCAGCGTCCCCAAAGTTCTTCGACTCCAGCATCAAGGAAAACGGTTGGTATTTTCAGCGCGTCAATCAAACTGATGTTGGATTCGTAGGCGAAAGCCCCGCCGCCCAGGGCTATTATTCTTTCAGAGCCGCTCCGCCATGCCTCGAGCAATTCTTTCAGTGCCTGATGCTCCGCTCGACGAAACCCAGCTTCTCCGGCCTTACGGAAAATCTCCGCCACTTTTCGCTTTTCCCGTAGTTCAATTCGTTCGTCGAGGTCCTCAAAGGTCCATCCCAGCTGCTCGGCCAGAACCCGGCCCACGGTGCTTTTGCCGGCGCCCATGAATCCGACCAGGATCACAGCTCGCACCTTCGGCAGAAGACCGGTCATATCGGGGCGTTTCGGCAGGCACTTCAAACCTCCGCGATTCGGCTGACCTCCAAGACGCCGCCGTGCCCGCTGCTGGGTTTTCTTTATTGGTTATCGGCGCGTTTTCTGAGATGAATCTTACCACTGAAGGTCCGCAAAACCACTGTAGATGACATTGCTACCCGGCCAACGGTACCTGCGAAGGCACGCCCCTTGTCGAGGGGGAAGTAGGTGTGGGTTTTGGGTTGAAGAGGAATGTCATCAAGCACTTCTCCCCGAACCGAGCGAGCGCTGACATCGGCGGAGGTCCACTCCGGAATGGTGGCTTCGATATCGCCGCTGTGGCTGGTCAGCCGATACTCTCCGCTGTTGCCGAAGTCCCCGATATAATTGATTTTGCCGCTAGTAGAAACCACCTGTACCAGCGAGCCATTCACCCCGTTTAAGGTAACGACTCCGCTGAGCGAATCAACCTCGACGTAGCCATTCTTGATGTTGTCAAGATTGACCGCGCCGTTCATGGTCTTCACGTGCACATGTACATGTTCGTCGGTGATGTCCCGGACGTCCACATCCGCCCCTGGACCTTCCAGACTGACATCCCCGTGCAGTTTCTCAGCGTGCAGTGTCCCAGTACTGGAATGCAAAGTCACGCTGGCATCTGCCGGAACCAGGATTTCGTAATCCACGCGTCCGGAGCTGGCGTCGGCGCCAGGCAGCAAGTGCGATTGAATGTCTACTCGATTACCGCTTTGATTGTTATCCACCTCCACTTTATCGGAATGCAAAATCGCCGTGACGATGACCACATTATTCAGCGAAGGCTTGACTGAAATCGAACCATAAGGATTCATCACCGACACGCCCGCTCGCGGTCCCACCGTGAAGTGGTATTCCTTCTTGTTTTCAGCGATCAGCGTCCCCGCAAGAATGACGGTGACCGTCACCAGCCTTGCCGCGTGCCTACTCCACATAGATGACTCTCCCCAGAGCTCGCTCCCGCGTGCTTCCCCTTAAAGCTCTTCCCGAGAAACCTTCAATCCTACCGCAGAGGATGGTCCATCGCCATCTCGAACAACATGGATTTCTGCTGGTATGCATCCATCAGCGCCCGACGTGACTCTTGGTCATTAGGATTTTCATTGACCGCAGATTGCGCATCCCGGATGGAATCATTCACTCGCCTTAAATTCTCTTCATATTGGCTTTTCATCGCCGGAGAATTGTCGGCAACTTCCTGGAGCAGATCCTCGTCATTCAGTCCGGAGGGATTCAAAAGCGGTGCTACCACGGTCGCCTGTTCACTCGATAACTCAAGCCGTGATTGCCTACGTTCGTAAATTCCCACCAACAAGAGCAACATCGCGGCCGCGGGTACGAGCCACCGCGCCCGGCCCCAGCGAGCGGCAAACGAGGGGACAATGAAGGCTCCGCCCGAAGGCTGCGGCCGAATCAGCCCTTCCTGGCGCAGAACACCTTCAATAGAATTCCAAACTCTGGGGCTGGGTTCGTCGCTGGCTTGCAGTTCGCCTGCACTCGCTACGATCAGGTTCAATTCTTCCAACAACTCTGAACACGCTGTGCACGCCTTCAGATGCCTGCTCTGTTCCGGTGTGCTTCCGTCTTCCACTTCCGCCAAGCTCTGCTGCAGCTCAACGCAATTCATAACGAACTCTCCCCAAATCTCCTGCGATCGAACGCTCACCGCAGCTCTAAGGCCCCTGCCGAGGTCACCAATGTTCCTCGTTTGCTTCTCTTATGCTTCTGTATCTAACTAGCCAGCTCGAGACTTCCCGGCCTTTTCGGCTCTATTCATCCTGAGCAGGTCGCGCAATTTCATGCGCGCTTTGTGCAATTGCGACTTGCTGTTGCCGATCGAACACCCCACCATGCCAGCGATTTCATTATGCTCGTATCCTTCCACATCGTGAAGGACAAAAATCGTTCTGTAGCCGGGAGGGAGGTCCTCCACGGCCCTCTGCAGCTGCAGCCGGTCAATCGAGCCGACCAATGCCACATCGTCCGCCCCAAAATCCTTCTTCGGCGAATCTTCCTCGGTGCCTTGCGTGGTCTCCTCCAACGAGACCACCGGAAGACTCTTCTTCCTCAAATGCATTAGAACCACATTCACCGACAACCGGTGCAGCCACGTCGAAAATGCTGACTCTCCGCGAAAGGTCCCAATCTTGCGGTAGAGCTGCAAGAAGGCTTCCTGAGCCAAATCTTCCGCTTCGGCGGTGTTCGCAGTCATCCGCAAACACAGCGAATACACCCGCCGTTTGTGTTTGTCATAGAGCACCTGGAACGCTTCTGCGTCGCCTTGCTTGGCCCTTTCAATGGCGTCGGCCTCGCTAAGTTCGGTGCCGAGTTTCTGTCGTGGCTCGGTCAAATAGTCTTTTCCGGGCCGCACTCATTCGGATGCGGCATAACTAGTTTGTGTTGTACGATTTGCGTGCCTTCACCAAATGATAACGGCGCTCCACCTGTTCCAGAATACCAGAGTATTTCTACCGAACTTTGGATGCACTGGCCTGAGTCCCGTAGAACGAACAGGCCTTCGGAAAGCCTTTGCATTCCGTCGTTTGGATGCACGCTCCCCACTCTGCAGTAACCCCATCCACGGGAAAGAGATGCGATCTGCGGAAAATGGTAGTTTCTGCCGAAGTTAAGCCGCACTCTTGGCCGTGGTGATGGTTTCCAAGCCATGTCCATGTGGTCCCAATTCACGCCGCCGTAGCAGAAAGGCGAACGTCAACCCTAGAAATCCCAAGATCGAAAAAATCCACATCCCAAGGTTATAGCCGTTCGGACTGTCAGGCCCCGCGTGACTGTGGTCATTTGCCCAGCCAACCATCAGATTAAAGCCGGCGAGTCCAATATTCTGGATCATGGTCATCAATCCGTAAGCGGTTCCCAGTTTCGATTGCTCGACGAGGTAGGCCACGGACGGCCACATTACTGCCGGAATCAGCGAGAAGGCGATACCCATCACAGCCATGGTGAGCAGAAGGATCGGAGGCAGATGGTGAGCCACAAACGCGAAGTGACCATCGGCCGACGAGGGCAGGTAGACCGTTACATAGCTGGCCGACCGCATGTAGGCCATCATTAAATAGACGGGAATGAGCAGCAACGATCCCAACATCATCAGCAGTGCCCGCTTGCCCAGTTTGTCCACGAACAAACCGAAAATTGGCGTTCCGAACATCGTGAAAAGGGTCAGCATACCGACCAGGTCACCGCCGGCCTCGCGGGTTACGTGGTGAGCGTCCATGAAAAACTGGTAGGCGAATGTTTCGAAGGGAAAGATGGCCGAGTAGAACGTAATGCACAGGGCCACGATGTACCAGTAGGAGAGCCCGAAGCTCCGGATATCGCTGAAGACGACTTTGTCGGTGGCTCCAGCGGGGCCGACCTGATATTTCTTCTCGGCGTAGACCTCGAGTATCCAGTAGACAATCGCGCCCACGATACACAGCGCTCCGAACCCCACCGAGATCAGCAGAGGATTGCGCCAGTAGTTGTAGGCAAACCCCGCCCAGGACGGCGATTGCTGCGCCAGGAGCGATCCAGCGCGCGAGATCATTAGGTTGATTCCGAAAGCGAAGCTCAGTTCCTTGCCGCGGAACCACTTGGCTACGGCGGTGGTCACGGCCACGATCAGCGATTCGGCGCCTAAGCCAAAAATCAAACGTCCGCTTGCCATCACCGTGAGAGCTCCGGACAAGCTGGTAACCACGGCCCCGAAAAAGCACAGCGTCCCGAAAATCAAAATCGCTTTACGCGTCCCGATCCGGTCCACTACGTAGCCGCCGACTAACACCATGACGACGTTGGGGATGCTGTAGATGGCCTGCAGCAACCCAATATTCGAGTCCGAGAATCCCAGTTGCTTGGCCAGCAAATCGGCAACCGGCGCGATGCAGTCGTAAACGTAGTAGTTCCCGAACATCGTCAGGCTAATAAAGACCAGCACTACCCACCGGAAAGGCCGGCTGGGTTCAGGACGCATAGTTTCCGTCATCACGCTCCTTTCTTCGAACAGATTGCACTTTTCAGGATTGCGTGCAAGAACCGCGAGCACGCGAACAGAAGATTAGCAGATTGAGACGAGGATCGAGGAAAGTGGAGATAACGTGGGCGAACCATCACCTGCCTGCGACGAAGAGAGGGGTTCCCTCCACCATTCAGATTAATACTTCACAATCGCCGCGAGCGATTTCGGATCGAGGGACGCGCCGCCCACCAATGCGCCATCGATTTCTTCCTGCGCCATCAACTCCGGGGCATTGTCCGGCTTCACCGATCCGCCATAGAGGATGCGAAGCTTCGCGGCGAATTCCTCGCCGAACACTTCTGCGGCTTCTCGCCGAATGACGGCATGGGCCTGGGCAGCTAGTTCGGGAGTGGCCGTTTTGCCCGTGCCAATAGCCCACACCGGCTCATAAGCGACCAGCAACTTGACCGCCTTCTTCGCCGAAATGGCATGGAATGCCCGCAAGCACTGGCGGCGCAACACATCGTCGGTCAGACCGGCTTCGCGCTCCTCGAGCACTTCGCCCACGCAGCAGATCGCGGTCAGACCGGCTTCGAGGGCGGTCTTCAGGCGCAAATTGACGGTATCGTCGGTCTCGCCAAAATATTGCCTTCGCTCGGAGTGCCCAACGATTACATGGGTCACGCCCAGGGACAGCAGCATAACAGTGGAAATTTCCCCGGTATAAGCTCCCTCCGCCTTCCAGTGGACATTTTGCACTCCAATGGCGACCTTCGAACCCTGGACAGCTGCAATCGCGGCGTCCACGCTGGTGCATGGCGGACAAACCACAATCTCGTCCCGGCGCTGGTCGGCAACAAGAGGCAGAAAATCGCGAAAGAAGTTGCGAGTTTCGTCCGAGGTTTTGTTCATCTTCCAATTGGCGGCGATGACTTTCTTTCTCATGAAGATCTCTTCTCGATTCTGTAGAAAGAATTCAAATCCAGATTCCCCGGCTTTTCCACCACTCGCATGTAAGCTCTCAAAGTGGCGATATCGAAGAGCACAAAGCGAATCATTCTTAAGCTTTTCGCTGCATCCAGGGACGCAAGCGTGGAGGAAAGCGCGATGACCGCGGCTTCCGAAACTGGGTATCCAAAAGCCCCAGTCGAAATGGCGGGAAACGATAAGGATTGCAAGCCGTGCTCATCGGCTAAGCGAATGCATTCGCGATGACAACTCGCCAGCTTTTCGGGTTCGCCTTGTTCTCCGCCGCGATAGACCGGACCGACGGTATGGATCACGTATCGTGCGGGCAGATTTCCGCCTGAAGTGATGACCGCCTGTCCGGCAGGCAAGCTTCCAATCCTGCTCACGATCTGCCTGCATTCCGCGAGAATTGCAGGTCCGCCGGCCTCGTGGATGGCTCCATCCACCCCGCCTCCGCCCAGAAGAGATGAGTTTGCGGCATTGACAATGGCATCGCTGGTCTCGCTGGTGATGTCGGCGGGACCGTGGAACTCAACGGTCCGGTCGCGCTCCAGCACGAGTCGAATTGTAAAATCGTGCAAGCCCGTATCCCGACCGATCACTTCTTGTCCGTTAATGCCTCGACCCCGGGAAGTTTCTTCCCCTCAAGAAACTCCAGCGAAGCTCCGCCACCTGTGGAGATGTGCGTGATCTTATCCGCAACCTCGGCCGCGTGGACTGCAGCGACGGTATCGCCGCCGCCGACAATCGAGATCGCCCCAACGTTTTCCGCCACCGCTTGCGCGACCTTAAAGGTTCCCCGGGAAAAACCCGGAACCTCAAACACTCCCATGGGCCCGTTCCACACAATCGTTCGCGCCCGCGATATTTCCTCGGAAAACAGTTCGATCGTTTTAGGACCAATATCCAGAGCCATCCGGTCAGCAGGAATGCGCTGGCCTTCGCCGATCCTCTGCACAACAGCGTTGGCCTCCGGCTTAATCGCGACGACGTGATCGATTGGAAGAAGTATCGTGACATTTCGTTGCTTGGCTTCCTCCAGCAGTTGCCGCGCCAGATCGACTCTGTCGGCCTCGAGCAGCGACTTGCCAATCTCTTGTCCCTGAGCCTTGAGGAACGTATATGCCATGCCGCCGCCAATGATCAGGGAGTCAACCTTGCCCATCAGATTCCGAATCACGCCAATCTTGTCGCTGACTTTTGCTCCGCCGAGAATTGCGATAAATGGCGGCTCCGGATGTTCCAGCGCCTTTCCCAGATACTGAAGCTCTTTTTCCATCAGTAAACCGGCCGCCGATTTTGGTATGAATTTGGTTATGCCTGCAGTGGAGGCATGCGCCCGATGCGCCGAACCGAACGCATCATTGACGAAGAAATCAGCAAGACTCGCCAACTGTTTGGAAAATTTTTGGTCGTTGGCCTCTTCTTCCGGGTGAAAGCGAAGATTCTCCAACAGCAATGTCTGACCTTTTTCCAACTGCATAGCGACTTCCTCCGCCTCGGGACCCACACAGTCCGGGCAGAAGCCCACATTTTCGCCGCGTGCCAGTTCCTTATCCAGGACCATACGCAGCCGTTCGGCAACCGGCTTCAGACTCATCTTCAGATTAGGTTTTCCTTTGGGCCGGCCCAGGTGCGAAGCGAGAATCAGTCTCGCTCCGTGCCGCAGCGCATATTCGATTGAGGGCAGGGTTTCGCGGATACGGGTGTCGTCCATAACGCGTCCGTCTTCCAATGGCACATTGAAATCGACGCGCATAAAGATACGGTTACCGTTCAGAGGGAGATCGCGAATGGAAAGTTTGGACATGGGCTGGTCGTCCTTGATTAGGGTGATAAAGTAGCGCCGCCGTCCCCGGCGGCTGTCGAGCGGGCGTCCCGCCCGCCTTGGCGAAGCCGGGAAGATGCCGGCAGTATTCTACAGACCTTTACTGGCGATGTAATGAATCAGATCCCGCACGCGCGAAGAATATCCCCACTCATTGTCATACCAGGAAATCACCTTGACACAGTTGCCGGCTACAACCAAAGTCATGAGCGAATCTACGATCGAGGATCGCCCGTCGCCTTTGAAATCCGACGACACGAGTTCATTCTCTTCGTAGCCCAGATAACCCTTCAGCGGACCGCTCTCGGAGGCTTTTCTGAGCGCTGCATTCACTTCTTCTTTGGTCGTTTTTTTGTCCACCCACACCACCAGGTCTACTACCGAAACGTTCGGCGTCGGCACACGCATCGAAAAACCATCGACCTTGCCCGCCAGTTCAGGGATCACAAGTTTGAGGGCCTTCGCGGCGCCGGTGGAGGTAGGAATCATGTTGATCGCCGCCGCCCGCGCCCGTCGCAGATCTTTGTGCGGAAAGTCGAGAATCACCTGGTCGTTGGTGTAGGAGTGAATCGTGGTCATCGTCCCGCTGATGATTTTGAACTCATCATTGATTACCTTGGCGATCGGCGCCAGACAGTTCGTAGTGCAGGAAGCGTTGGAAACAATGTGATGCTTACTGCCATCATATTTCTCATGATTCACGCCCAGGACAAGGGTGATGTCCTCATTCTTGGCAGGGGCGGAAATAATTACCTTCTTCACCGATCCGCGCATATGCTTCTTCGCGTCGTTGGCGTCGGTAAAATGTCCGGTCGATTCGACGACCACCTGCGCGCTCACGGAGTCCCACGGCAAGGCGCCTGGATCTCGTTCCTTAAATACCTTGATTGTCTTGTTATCGATGGTGATACTGTCGGTTCCGGCGCTGATCTGGTTCGGCAGATTGCCAAGGATGGAATCGTATTTCAACAGATGCGCCAGCGTCTTTGGGTCCGTAAGATCGTTGACTGCCACAAATTCGAGGTTCGGATCGTTGAGTGAGGTCCGCAGAACATTGCGGCCGATGCGTCCGAAACCGTTAATGCCAACTTTGATTGCCATGCTTCCTCCGAAGTTATTTATGAGTGCGACACGAGAATCTACTCGACAGCGCTACAGAACAGATGATGTTAGCAGGAGAGGGAATCGGCGTAAATAATGGCAATGCACCGAAATGCACCGAAGCGGGCTGTTCCCGAGCACGGAACAGTATGCGCCGGTCCTTGACTTCACGATTCTTGACTTCGCGACTAAGGAAAACTCAATTCCAGATAAGTATCGGTTCTCCCCCAAATTAGCGGCAACCGTGCTGCCCAATACTTTCGGTTGATGGCCTGACGCGCGTGCCCATGCTCTTCCGGCGGCAGAATCCGCGCGTGCGCAAAGAGCTTGTCGCCCGTGACATTCCCGCGCATCGTGCAGGGAGCCACCTCCACCAGAGGATTGTTGCGAATCCGCTTTACCTTACCCATCGTGCTGCGCGTCATCACGTAAAGGTTGTCGCTGTCCTCCCCGAACCATACTGGCGTAGCGACTTTCGTTCCGTTCTTGCGAACCGTGGTCAGAGAGATATATTTCTCGCCGCGAATGGTGGGTGGAATTGGTTTTGCCATGTCTGCCATTGTAGTGGCTTCCATCTGAAATCCGCGATGCATCTCGCCAACATTTGGGTGGCTATCGGGTCTGGTTCTTCTGCCGGCTCGCGGATTGATCCCGCACTCTCTTCTGTGTTAAAAGCCTTGCATGCGTAAATGGATGCGCGACCGCCTGCAGCGCCGCAAAAAGACTCCCGCAGGCTCATCCGATCAAC
>Ga0307474_10000823_pt1 | contig 22349 bp, 19 predicted proteins | sample atmos_gasesECM1C_2_FD_203312 | JGI IMG/M metagenome (GOLD analysis project Ga0307474, IMG submission 203312) | Hardwood forest soil microbial communities from Morgan-Monroe State Forest, Indiana, United States - atmos_gasesECM1C_05 | ecosystem: Environmental > Terrestrial > Soil > Temperate... | reverse complement strand
TGGCCGCGGGCGACCCGGAGCAGCTGGCCCCGCTATTGGGTAACGAAATGCAAGCGGCCGCGGTGAGCCTGGACCCGGCGCTGCGGCGGGCTCTGCGCGCCGGCGTGGAAGCGGGTGCACTGGCTGGGATTGTGTCCGGCTCGGGTCCGACGTGCGCGTTCCTGTGTGCCTCGGCGACCTCGGCAATCGACGTCTGTACACAGCTGTCGGGGGCGGGTGTATGCCGCACCGTTCGGGTGGTCGCCGGACCGGTACCCGGTGCGCGTGTGGTTCCGTCGCCCATGACCGAGGTTTGAGCGGAGTGTGAAATGCCACTCAAACTGTGGGGAGAGTTTGGTAGTTACTTAAGAGGAGTTTAAGATAATCCGCGGTGACGAGCAGCGGTGAGCAAGAACACGCGATTTCCTTGTCCGCCGGGCGCCCCGGTGGGCAGTCGGCGATTGGGCTCATTCGAGACCGAATTGCGGCTCAACTGTGTTCGCGCGCCTGCTGCAAAGTGACACCTAGCAGGCGGAACATAAAATCCCGGACCCTTGGGGCAAGCGCCGGAACCGAGGAGGTTTTGTGAGCAGGTTTACCGAGAAGATGTTCCGCAACGCCCGCACCGCGACGACGGGCATGGTCACCGGTGAACCCCACGAACCCGTCCGCCACACCTGGGGCGAGGTCCACGAGCGCGCTCGTTGCGTCGCGGGCGGCCTGGCCGCCGCGGGCATCGGCTTCGGCGACGCGGTCGGCGTGCTCGCCGGCTTGCCGGTGGAGATCGCCCCGACGGCCCAGGGGCTGTGGATGCGTGGGGCCAGCCTGACCATGCTGCACCAGCCCACACCGCGCACTGACCTGGCCGTGTGGGCCGAAGACACCATGACGGTCATCGGCATGATCGAGGCTAAGGTCGTCATCGTCTCCGAGCCCTTCCTGGTGGCCATCCCCGTGCTCGAGGAGAAGGGCATCAAGGTCCTCACCGTCGCCGATCTGCTGGCGTCGGATCCGATCGACCCCATCGAGGTCGGCGAGGACGACCTGGCGCTGATGCAGCTGACGTCCGGGTCAACTGGCTCACCGAAAGCGGTCCAGATCACCCACCGCAACATTTATTCCAACGCCGAGGCGATGTTCATCGGCGCCCAGTACGACGTCGATAGGGACGTCATGGTCAGCTGGCTCCCCTGCTTCCACGACATGGGCATGGTCGGCTTCCTCACCATCCCGATGTACTTCGGCGCCGAGCTGGTCAAAGTAACCCCGATGGACTTCCTGCGCGACACGCTGCTGTGGGCCAAGCTCATCGACAAGTACAAGGGCACCATGACCGCGGCGCCCAACTTCGCCTACGCGCTGCTCGCCAAGCGGTTGCGTCGCCAGGCCAGACCCGGCGACTTCGACCTGTCGACCCTGCGCTTCGCACTGTCCGGCGCCGAGCCCGTCGAACCCTCCGACGTCGAGGACTTGCTCGACGCGGGCAAGCCGTTCGGCCTGAAGCCCTCGGCGATCCTGCCGGCCTACGGCATGGCCGAGACCACGCTGGCCGTGTCGTTCTCGAAGTGCAACGCGGGTCTAGTCGTCGACGAGGTCGACGCCGATCTGCTGGCCGCCCTGCGCCGTGCCGTACCTGCCACCAAGGGCAACACCCGGAGGCTCGCCACGCTCGGTCCCCTGCTAAAGGACCTCGAGGCGCGCATCATCGATGAGCATGGCGATGTGATGCCCGCACGCGGCGTAGGCGTCATCGAGCTGCGCGGTGAGTCGCTGACGCCCGGCTACCTCACCATGGGCGGCTTCATCTCGGCCCAGGACGAGCACGGCTGGTATGACACCGGTGACCTCGGCTACATCACCGGCGAGGGCCACATCGTGGTGTGTGGTCGAGTCAAGGACGTCATCATCATGGCCGGCCGCAATATCTACCCGACCGATATCGAGCGGGCGGCGGGCCGCGTCGATGGTGTCCGCCCGGGTTGCGCGGTCGCCGTGCGACTCGACGCGGGACATTCGCGCGAGACCTTCGCTGTCGCAGTCGAGTCGAACGCCTTCGAAGATCCCGCCCAGGTGCGCCGCATCGAGCATCAGGTGGCGCACGAGGTGCTCAAAGAGGTTGACATGCGACCCCGCAACGTCGTTGTTCTCGGTCCGGGGACCATCCCGAAGACGCCGTCGGGCAAGCTGCGGCGGGCGAATTCCGTCACCCTCGTCACCTAGCCACTCGGCGGCCGGCCCGCCCGCGCCTACCAGGCGTGGATGCGGTTCTGCGCGGGCTCCAGACCCAGTTCGATGAGCAACTCAGTGGCATCGGCAGCCTGCTCGCAGATCGTGGGGACTTCCACGCGCTCGGCAGAGGTGAAGTTCTCCAACACGAACGCCGCCGGGTCTTTGCGTCCGGGCGGCCGGCCGATCCCGATGCGCACCCGCTGAAAATCTTTCGTACCCAGCGCGGCGGCCACCGAGCGCAGCCCGTTGTGGCCGCCTTCGCCGCCGCCGATCTTAAGCCGGATGCGAGCGAACTCGAGGTCGAGGTCGTCGTGGATGACGATGATGTCGGCCGGCGGCACCGAGTAGAACTTCGCCAGCGGCCCCACCTGGCGGCCGGACTCGTTCATGTAGCAGCGCGGCTTGGCCAACACCACCGAGTGCCCGGCTAGCCGGCCGGTGACGACTTCGGCGCCAGAACGCCTGTGCGCCTTGAATTTCGAGCCCAGCCGCGCGGCGAGCAGGTCGGCAACCATGAACCCGAGGTTGTGCCGGGTGCGGGCGTAGTTTTCCCCGGGATTGCCCAGGCCGACCACCAACTGGGGGTACGCCCCCGCAAGCGTGAGGGACCCCCACCCGCTCGCGGGGGAAGGATCGGCCACGTCGTGAGCCGCCTACTCGGACTCGTCTGCCGCGGCCTCGGCTTCGCCAGCCTCTTCTTCCGCTTCCCCTTCTGGGGCCTCCGCAACCTCGCCCGCGCCCTCTTCCTCGAGCTCCTCGGCGGTCGGCGCGTTCACCACGTTGACCACCAACAAGTCGGGGTCGGAAATCAGGGTGATGCCTGCCGGCAGGGCTATCTGGCCGGCGAGGAACTGCGTCCCCGGCTCGGCGCCCTCGACGTTCACCGTCAACTGCTCGGGAATCGACAGCGCCTCAGCCTCGATCTCGATGGCGTTGGTCTCCTGGGTTACCAAGGTGTCGGCCCCGGCCTCGCCCTCGACGACGACGTTGACCTCGACCACCACCTTCTCGCCGCGACGCACGACCAGCAGGTCGGCGTGCACGATGGTGCGACGGATCGGGTGGATCTCGATCGCTTTGGTCAGCGCCAGCTGTTCCTTACCGGCGATGTCGAGGGTGAGCACCGCGTTGGTGCCCGAGTGCCGGAGCACGGCCGCGAAGTCGTGTCCGGGCAACTCCAGGTGCTGCGGATCTTCGCCGTGGCCGTAGAGGACGGCGGGAATCTTGCCGTCGCGCCGGGCTCGCCGGGACGCGCCCTTGCCGGTCTGGGTACGTAGCGAGACGCTCAGCTGGTTGACTGCGGACTTAGCCATGATGTCGCTCCTGTGTGAATCGGGGGCACGGCCAGGATCGCGACGGTACGCCGGTCTCCGTCGATAACGGTGCCGACCAGACGGCCAGCCACCCTCGCCGTGACGCCCGGTCAGGTTAGCGCATATGCACCTGAGACGAGAAATTTACTCACAGCGGTCACATCTGCCACACAAGCCTCTGGCCGGCGGGATGTGCAATGCAAAGTGGCCACCCTCTTGTCAGAGGCCAGTGTGACAGATGTGGTTAGAGAGGAAATGTGGTGGCTGTGAGCTGCTCGGACAACTGCCAGAGCGCGGTGGCGGTAGCCGCGTTGTGAGCCGCGCGGCTGCGTCCAGTCGGTTGGGTGCGGCCGAGAAAGGCGAACTTTGGGCCGACGAAGGTGTTGCCGGGTAAATCCTGCGACGCCGCATACAACGTTTGCCGGGCGCCGAAATCGGCGTCGGTGGACACCACTCGGGTGGCGGCCATCATCACCGCGTCGTTGAGCTTTTTGCCGGAGTGCCCTTGCAAGTTGGTGTGCGAGTAGCCGGGGTGGGCCGCTAGCGCCCGCAGCGGCGAGCCGGCCGCGTTCAGACGCTGCTGCAGCTCGCTGGTGAACAGCAGGTTGGCGAGCTTCGACTGGCCGTAGGCCGGCCATGCCGAGTACCGCCGGGACTTCCAGTTCAGGTCGTCAAGGTCGATGCGACCCATGTAGTGCAGCATCGAGGACACCGTCACCACCCGGTCGCTGAGCTTGGGCAGCAACAGATTGGTCAGCGCGAAATGACCCAGATGGTTGGTGCCGACCTGGCTCTCGAAGCCGTCGGCCGTCAGTGCGTAGGGGGTGGCCATGATGCCGGCGTTGTTGATCAGGATGTCGGCCTTGTCCACCCCGTCGGCGAATCGACGTACCGACGAGAGATCCTGCAGGTCTAGTTGACGCACCTCGACGTTGCCGGTCATCTGCTGCGCGGCGGCCTCGCCCTTGTTGGCGTTGCGGACTGCCATGATGATCTGGGCACCGCTTCGGGCCAACTCGCGGGCCGTCACCGCGCCCAGCCCGCTATTGGCACCGGTAACGATGACGGTGCGCCCGGCGAACGACGGAAGATCTGCGGCGGTCCATTCACTCATGGAGGACAACAGTAGTTACCGTGCAGACCCGCCTTACCTAACCGCGCGAGCAGACGCAGAATCGCACCCGCGAGGCCTGCGCAGTGCGATTCTGTGTCTGCTCGCGGTCATTTCGCGGCGACGACGAATCCGCGAATGATCGCCTCGATCTCGGGCGACTGCGTGACCGCGTCGCTGGCCAGGCTGGTAATGGTGAGCTGCACCAAGTATCGCTGCTTGGCGGGCGGCGAGCCGGTGGCGATGATCATCCGGTTGTAGCTATGCAGCCGCGTGCCTTCGGCGTTGTAGCTGCCCTGGATCATCGATGACGGAAAGCCATTGAAGTCCGCATTCGAGGCGTCCAGCTGGGTGAAGTCCTTCAGTAGTTGGGCATCGGCATTGCCGTGCTTGATGGCGTCGGCGGGGTCGAAGTCCCCGCGCAGCCTGAACACCATGAGCATGGCTGTCGGATACTTGCCGCCCTTGGAGATCACCTTGGTGTTGGGGGAGATCTTCGGCTTTGTGTAGGGCGACCAGCCCGGTGGCGTCGGGATTGACACGGTCAGGTCGGGCAGAGTGTTCGGGTCCACCTGATCTCCGGTCACGCCGATGCTTTCCAGGTACTTCGAAAACGGGACCGGTTTCCCCGTCGTGGTCGTGGTGGTTGCTGTGGAACTCGTCGTCCAGATCGACTGGTAGTCGGGGGATTTCGGTGCGCAGCCGACCGCCGACACCGCCAACGCGGCTATCGCGACAGCGGCTGCCGATAGTCTCACAGAATCTCGCTGACGGCATCGATCGGCCGAGCCAGTCGAGTGCCCTTCGGTGTAACGACAAACGGCCGTTCGATGAGGATGGGGTGTTCGGCCATGGCATCGAGCAACTCGTCATCGGTCGCGTCGGCGAGGTTGAGTTCGGCGTAGAGCGGTTCACGCTTGCGCACGGCGGTGCGCACATCGATCCCGGCGTCGCGGATCATTTTCGCCAGTTCGTCCCTGGATGGCGGCGTCTTCAGATAGTGGACGATGGTGGGTTCAAAACCGTTGTCCCGCAACAAGTCCAGCGTCTTACGGGACGTCGTGCACTTGGGGTTGTGGTAGATGACGGCTTTGTGTGGCTTGCCAGCCATCTATGCGTCTCCGTCGAATAGCCCTGTGACTGAGCCGTTTTCGAAAACCGCACGAATGGTGCTGGCCAGCAGCGGCGCGATGGACAAAACAGTTAGCTGGGGGAACCGCTTCTCCTCGCCGATCGGGAGCGTATTCGTCACGATCACCTCCCGGGCGCCGCATGCAGCCAGCCGCTCGGCAGCCGGGTCGGAGAGCACACCGTGAGTAGCCGCGATGATCACGTCGTTGGCGCCGTCGTCGTGCAGCAGCTTAACCGCGCCGGCAATGGTGCCGCCGGTGTCGATCATGTCGTCGATCAGGACACAACAGCGGCCGGCGACTTCGCCGACGACGCGGTTGGACACCACCTCGTTGGGAACTCGCGGGTCACGCGTCTTGTGGATGAAGGCCAGCGGAACGCCACCTAATGCGTCGGCCCATTTCTCGGCGATGCGCACCCGGCCGGAGTCGGGGGAGACCACCACCATGTTGCCGTCCGGGTAGTTGTCCCGGATGTAGCCGGTCAGCAGGTTCTGGGCGCGCATGTGGTCGACGGGCCCGTCGAAGAAACCCTGGATCTGGTCGGTGTGCAGGTCGACGGTCACGATCCGGTCGGCGCCCGCCGTCTTGAGCAGGTCGGCGACCAACCGCGCCGAGATCGGCTCGCGACCGCGGTGCTTCTTGTCCTGCCGGGCATAGGGGTAGAACGGCATGACGGCGGTGATCCTCTTGGCGCTGCCCCGCTTGAGCGCGTCGATCATGATCAGCTGTTCCATCAGCCAGGTATTCACCGGTGCCGGGCACGATTGCAGGACGAACGCGTCACATCCGCGCACCGATTCGTTGAAGCGCACGAAGATCTCGCCGTTGGCGAACTCCCGGGCCTCCTGCGCGGTGACGTGGACGTCGAGTTCTTTGGCTACCTGGTCGGCCAGCTCGGGGTGTGCGCGGCCGGCGAAGAGCATCAGGTTTTTGCGATTATCGGTCCAGTCGTGGCTCAACGTGCTGCCCTCGCCGTATCGGGGAAGAGATAGGGATCAAAAAGGGGATGGAAGGTCCAATCGTACGTAGCGAAGGGTACCGTTTTTTGGCCGGGTTGCCGGATAGCGAATTCACGGTGTCTATTCGGGTTCGGCCGTCTCTTTGGCCTTGTTGGCTGCCTTTTCGGCGGCTCTTTCGGCAGCCTGCGCTGCGGCAGTGCCCGCCCGCTTTTGCTGCACCCAGCCTTCGATGTTGCGTTGCGGGCCCGCGGAAACCGCCAGCGCCCCGGGCGGGACGTCGTTGCGCACCACCGTGCCGGCGCCCGTGTACGCGCCGTCGCCGATGGTCACCGGCGCGACGAACATGGTGTCCGACCCGGTGCGCACGTGCGAGCCGACGGTGGTGCGGCGTTTGGTCGTGCCGTCGTAGTTGACGAACACGCTGGACGCACCGATATTGCTGTGCTCGCCGATGTCGGCGTCGCCGACATAGGTCAGGTGCGGGACTTTGGTGCCGGTCCCGATGGTGGAGTTCTTGGCCTCGACGAACGCGCCGAGCTTACCGTCGGCTCCCAGCACGGTGCCGGGCCGCAGATAGGTGAACGGGCCGACCGTGGCGCCGTCACCGATCGACGACGATGTGCCGTGGGTGCGGACCACTGACGCGTCGTCACCGACCGTGACGTCGGTCAGGGTGGTGTCCGGGCCGACCACACATCGACCGCCGATTTGGGTGCGGCCGAGCAGCTGGGTTCCTGGGTGGATGACGGTGTCGCGGCCGATCGTCACGTCAACGTCGATCCAGGTGGTGGCGGGATCGAAAATGGTCACGCCGGCCATCTGATGGGCGGCCACAATCCGGCGGTTTAGCTCGGCGCCCAGCTCGGCCAGCTGGACGCGGTTGTTGACGCCGGCCACCAGCGCGCTGTCGTCGACGTGCCGGGCATGTACGGTCTGGCCGTCCCGGCGAAGGATCGAGACGACGTCGGTGAGGTAGAGCTCCTGCTGGGCATTGTTGGAGCTCAGCTGGCTCAGCGCCGACCGCAACGCCGCGATGTCGAAGGCGTAGACGCCTGCGTTGACCTCGCGGATCTGCCGTTGCGTGGGCGTCGCGTCGGCGTGTTCGACGATCGCCATCACTTCGTTGTCCTGGGTGCGCAGGATGCGGCCGTAGCCGGAGGGATCGGCCAGCGTCGTGGTCAGCAGGGTCACCGCGGCCGCCCCAGCGCTATGGGTCGCGATCAGATGGGCCAGGGTGTCGGCGTCCAGCAGTGGTGCATCGCCCGAGGTGACGACGACGACGCCGGCGTAGTCATCGGGCAGCGCGGAGAGGCCGCAGAGGACCGCGTGTCCGGTGCCGCGTGGTCGATCCTGCAGCGCGACGTCGATGGTGCGTCCGAGGGTGTCGGCGAGTTCGGCGACCAGCGGGGCGATGCGCTGGTGATCGTGGCCCAGTACCGCGACCAGGTGCTGTGGTGCCAGCTTGCTGATCGCGTGCAGCGAATGCGACAGCATGCTGCGACCGGCGATGGCGTGCAGCACCTTCGGGGTGTCGGACCGCATCCGGGTGCCGGGCCCGGCCGCCAAAACCAGGACCGCGGTGTCACCACGAAATGTCATCAACTCTCCTTAACCTTCGGCGCGCGAACGTGTTCCCCCGCAAGCGGGCGGTGCCCCCAGTACGCGACACGCGTTAAGCGTGTCATTTCATGCACGCTCGCCGCAAAGAGCCATGCTCCGTCGCCAGGACTCGAACCTGAACTCTCAGAACCAAAATCTGATGTGCTGCCGATTACACCACGACGGATTGCGTAACTGGGGTAGGTAGTGCCGCGGTACCCGCGCCAACATGTGACTCTAGACGGTAAGCGGACCGGTTTGGCTCCCGCAAACCGATACCCTGAATGGCGTGGCTGTGCTGGATAAAGAGCCGGATAAAGAGGTGCGGGCGCCGCGCGCCAGGATGACCGGTAGCGAGCGCCGACACCAACTCATCGGCATCGCGCGCTCGTTGTTCGCCGAGCGCGGCTATGACGGGACCTCGATCGAAGAGGTCGCGCAGCGTGCCAACGTGTCCAAGCCGGTCGTCTACGAGCATTTCGGCGGCAAGGAGGGCCTGTACGCCGTCGTGGTCGACCGTGAGATGTCGGCTCTGCTGGACGGCATCACCTCATCGTTGACCAACAACCGGTCCCGGGTGCGTGTCGAGCGGGTCGCACTGGCGTTGCTCACCTACGTCGAAGAACGCACCGACGGGTTCCGGATCATGATCCGCGACTCGCCGGCCTCGATCAGCTCGGGCACCTATTCGAGCCTGCTCAACGACGCCGTCAGCCAGGTCAGCTCCATCCTGGCCGGCGACTTCGCCCGTCGCGGCCTGGACCCGGACCTGGCCCCGCTGTACGCCCAGGCATTGGTGGGCTCGGTGTCGATGACTGCGCAATGGTGGCTCGATACGCGGGAGCCCAAGAAAGAAGTGGTCGCCGCGCACCTGGTCAACCTGATGTGGAATGGCCTGACGCACTTGGAAGCCGATCCCCGGCTGCAGGACGAGTAACACCGTGCGCCCACGCGGCCAGGGCCGCGGGCAGTTCCTGGCGGTCGGCCGAACAGTCCGAAAAGTCAAAGCCCAGAGCAGCGAGCACATTGAGCAGCATGCCCGTGGCCAAGAAGTCGGTTGCCATGGCAGCGTCCACGCCCTCGATCGAGGTGATGAACCGAAACAACTTCGCCTTCAGTTCCCTGGCAATCTGGCGGTGTCGCTCGTCGCCGAGCGCTCCCGCGTACATCTGTAGCTGAAACCGCGTCGACGTGGTGTCGGCGAGCAGCTGCCGATAGCGGCGGCCCATCGCCGCAATCGCCGCCGCACCGGCCCGCCCGGCGGCCGCATCACGCAACTCGGCTTCGGTTTCGGCAAAAGCCTGCTCGACACACTGCGCATACAACGCGCTTTTGTCACCGAACAGGCGGAACAGATAGGGCTGCGACACCCCGGCCCCCCGCGCGATCGTCTCGGTTGACGTGCCGTTGTACCCGCCGCGCGCGAATTCGGCGATGGCCACACGGACGACCTGTGCTCGTCGCTGCTCGGCGCTCATCCGGACATCGCTGTGGCCTGAGCGACGCCTCACCTGGAAGCCGGGCTGCGCCGGGCCTAACCGCAGTCGCGCGACAGCAGGTCGGCGATCGTTTCGCGGCGAACCAGCTCGCGGGCCCGACCGTCCTTGACCGCCACCAGCGGCGGCCGGCCGACCATGTTGTAGTTCGACGCCATGCTGTGGTGGTAGGAGCCGGTACAAGCCACGGCCAGCAGGTCGCCCGGGTGCAGGTCCGCCGGTAGCTCGATGTCGCGGGCGATCTCGTCGCCCGCTTCACAGTGCCGGCCCGCCACGGTGACGCGCTGCTTCATTCCGATCGGATGCCGGTTGGCCAGCGCGACCGTGTATTGCGCGCCGTACAACGACACCCGCGGGTTGTCGCTCATGCCGCCGTCTACGGCGACAAAGGTCCGGCCGCCCGGTTGCGTCTTGATCGAGCGCACGCGATAGAGGGTGACGCCGGCGCGGCCGCTGATAGCGCGACCGGGTTCCACCACGATGGTCGGACGGGGGAAATGTTCGGCGGCGCAGGCCTCGTCCAACGCGTCCTCGATGACCTTGGCGAGCTCGTCGATGTTGAGTTCGCGATCGCCGGGGATGTAGGGGATGCCGTGGCCGCCGCCGATGTTCAGCTCGGTGAGGATGACGCCGTGCTGAGCGCGGATGTCGGCCATGGCGGCGATCATCCGGTGGATTGCTTCGCCGTACAGGGCAGCGTCGGTGACCTGCGAGCCGATATGGCAATGCAGCCCGACCAGGTCCAGGATCGGATGCGCCAGCACGCGCTTCACCGCGTCGGCCGCGTTGCCCTCGGCGAGGGTGAATCCGAATTTCTGGTCGCTGATACCGGTGGTCACCGCGCGGTGCCCGTGGATGTCGATGTCAGGGGTGACCCGGATGAGCACCCGCTGGCGACGACGCGCCAGACCCGCCAGATAGGCGATCTCGATGGACGAATCCAGCACGATGCGGCCGACGCCAACCCGCGCCGCGTCGCGCAACTCGTCGGGGGATTTCGCGTTGCCATGCATGATGATGCGGTCCGGCTCCACCCCGCCGGCCAGCGCGACGGCCAGCTCACCGGCTGAGCAGACGTCGATGCCGAGACCCTCTTCGCGGGCCCAGCGCGCGACCGCGGTGGTCAGCAGCGACTTTCCGGCATAGACGACGTCGATACCTCGCAACGCCTTCCGGTATCGACGGCACCGTTGTCGGAAGTCGGTTTCGTCGATCACATAGGCCGGGGTGTCGAACTCGTCGGCGACATCGCTGAGGGGCACGCCGCCGATGCACAGCCGGCCCTCCTCATCGCAGTGTGTGGTGACGGGCCAGATCGCGGAATCGCACCGTCGGGGGCCCGCCTTTCCAAGAGACGGCAGGATTTCGAGCAATGTCATGACTTCAAAATGCGCCCGGCCGGTGCTGGGTACCGCTTTCCTTACGATCCTTTGACGCCACCGGGCGCAATATTGACGTATTTCGGCGCACCTAGAATGGGCGCATCATGACCGCACCGGGGCCTGCCTGCCCAGATACCCCGATCGCGGGGCTCGTCGAATTGGCGCTGACAGCGCCCACCTTCCAGCAGCTGATCGAGCGCACGGCCGGTCGACCAGCCGAATTGAGCCTGGTCGGGCCGGCCCGCGCGCGGTTATACGTCGCCAGTGCGCTGGCGCGGCAGGGTCCCTTGCTGGTGGTCACCGCGACCGGGCGCGAAGCCGACGACCTGACCACCGAACTGAAAGGCGTTTTCGGCGACGCGGTGGCGATGTTCCCGTCCTGGGAGACCCTGCCGCACGAGCGGCTCTCACCCGGCGTTGACACGGTCGGCACCCGCCTGATGATGCTGCGCCGGCTGGCACATCCCGACGATGCCCGATTGGGCCCGCCCCTGCATGTGGTGGTGACTGCGGTGCGCTCGCTGCTGCAGCCGATGACGCCGCAGCTGGGCCTGGTGGAACCCGTCATCTTGAGCGTTGGCGACGAGATCGGCTTCGAGGAGGTCATCGCCCGACTGGTCGAGCTGGCATATACCCGGGTGGACATGGTCGGCCGGCGCGGCGAGTTCGCCGTCCGCGGCGGGATTCTCGACATCTTCGCCCCCGTCGGCGAGCACCCAGTGCGTGTCGAGTTCTGGGGTGACGAGATCACCGAAATGCGGATGTTCTCGGTCGCCGATCAGCGCTCCATTCCGGAGATCAACGTCGACACTTTGGTCGCCGTCGCCTGCCGTGAACTGCTGCTGACCCACGACGTGCGGGAGCGGGCGGCCCAGCTGGCCGCTCGGCACCCGGGGGGCGAGGAGGCCATCACCGGCAGCGTCAGCGACATGCTGGCCAAGCTGGCCGAGGGTATCCCCGTCGACGGCATGGAGGCGCTGCTTCCGGTACTTCGTCCCGACGATCAAGTGTTGTTGACCGATCAGTTGGTCGAGGGTGCGCCGGTGTTGGTGTGCGACCCGGAAAAGGTCCGCACCCGGGCCGCCGATCTGATTAAGACCGGCAGGGAATTCCTCGAGGCGTCATGGTCGGTCGCCGCTATGGGAGGCGACCCGGCACCGGTCGACGTCGAGCAGCTCGGCGGGTCGGGGTTCGCCGAACTGGACGAAGTGCAGGCCGCGGCAAGCCGGTCAGGTCACCCGTGGTGGACCTTGAGCCAGCTGTCCGACGAGTCAGCGATGGAGCTGGATATCCGGGCGGCGCCGTCGGCGCGAGGGCATCAGCGTGACATCGACGGCATCTTTGCGATGCTGCGGGCGCATGTCAGCACCGGCGGCTACGCCGCGGTGGTCGCGCCTGGGACCGGAACCGCGCATCGAGTCGTGGAGCGGCTGGCCGAGTCCGACACCCCCGCCGCCATGCTGGAAGCGGGCACGGCATCCCAACTCGGTCTCAAACCAGGAAGAGTCGGGGTGCTCAGGGGCCCGCTGCACGACGGCGTCGTGATACCCGGCGCCAATCTGGTGGTTATCACCGAGACCGACCTGACCGGCAATCGGGGTACCTCCGTCGACGGCAAGCGGCTGGCGGCCAAGCGGCGCAACACCGTCGACCCGCTGGCGCTCAGCGCGGGCGACCTGGTGGTGCACGACCAGCACGGCATTGGGCGATTCGTGGAGATGACGGAACGGACCGTCGGCGGCGCCAAGCGCGAGTATCTGGTGCTGGAGTACGCGTCCAGCAAAAGGGGTCAACAGGCCGACAAGCTGTATGTCCCGATGGACTCGCTGGATCAGCTGTCGCGGTACGTCGGCGGCCAGTCGCCGGCGCTGAGCAGGCTCGGCGGCAGCGACTGGGCCAACAGCAAGACCAAGGCGCGCCGGGCGGTACGCGAGATCGCCGGCGAGCTGGTGTCGCTGTATGCCAAACGGCAGGCCAGCGCCGGACACGCATTCGGGCCGGACACCCCATGGCAGGCCGAGATGGAAGACGCGTTCGATTTCACCGAGACCGTCGACCAACTCACCGCGATTACCGAGGTCAAGGCCGACATGGAAAAACCGGTGCCGATGGACCGGGTGATCTGCGGTGACGTCGGCTACGGCAAGACGGAGATCGCGGTGCGGGCGGCGTTCAAAGCGGTTCAGGATGGCAAACAGGTTGTCATGCTGGTCCCCACCACGCTGTTGGCCGACCAGCATCTGGAGACGTTCCGAGAACGCATGGCTGGCTTCCCGGTGGTCGTCAAGGGGTTGTCCCGGTTCACCGATGCCGCAGAGTCCCGCACGGTGATCGACGGCATGGCCGACGGGTCGGTGGACATCGTGATCGGCACGCATCGGCTGCTCCAGACCGGGGTGCGTTGGAAGGATCTGGGCCTTGTCGTGGTCGACGAGGAGCAGCGCTTCGGCGTCGAGCACAAGGAGCACATCAAGTCGTTGCGGACCCACGTTGACGTGCTGACCATGAGCGCCACCCCGATCCCGCGCACCCTGGAGATGAGCCTCGCCGGGATTCGCGAGATGTCGACGATCCTGACGCCGCCCGAAGACCGGTACCCGGTGCTGACCTATGTCGGCGCACAGGATGACAAGCAGGTCGCCGCGGCGTTGCGGCGTGAGCTGCTGCGCGACGGGCAGGCCTTCTACGTGCACAACAGGGTCAGCTCCATCGACCAGACCGCGGCCCGGGTGCGCAACCTGGTGCCCGAGGCGCGGGTTGTCGTCGCGCACGGGCAGATGCCCGAGGACCTGCTGGAGCGCACCGTGCAAGGATTCTGGAACCGCGAACACGACATCCTGGTGTGCACCACGATCGTGGAGACCGGCTTGGACATCTCCAACGCCAACACCCTCATCGTCGAGCGCGCCGATACCTTCGGGCTGTCCCAGCTGCACCAGCTGCGTGGCCGGGTTGGCCGCAGCCGTGAACGCGGCTACGCCTACTTCCTCTATCCACCCCGGGCACCGCTGACGGAGACGGCCTACGACCGGTTGGCGACCATCGCGCAGAACAACGAGCTGGGCGCGGGCATGGCGGTCGCACTGAAGGACCTCGAGATCCGCGGCGCCGGCAACGTGCTCGGCGTCGAGCAGTCGGGGCACGTCGCCGGAGTCGGGTTCGACCTGTACGTGAGGTTGGTGGGCGAGGCCGTCGAGGCGTACCGGGCGGCCGCCGACGGTAAGACGGTCATCACCGCCGAGGAGCCCAAGGATGTGCGGATCGACCTGCCGGTGGACGCACACCTGCCACCCGACTACATCGCCAGCGACCGGCTCCGCCTGGAGGGCTACCGGCGGCTGGCAGCCGCTGCCTCTGATAGCGAGGTGGCGGCCGTCGTAGAGGAGCTCACCGATCGCTATGGGGCGCTGCCCGAACCGGCCGAGCGGCTGGTGGCGGTGGCGCGGTTGCGGCTGCTGTGCCGCGACTCCGGGATCACCGAAGTGAGTGCCCCGTCCGGGGCGACCGTGCGGCTATCACCGATAACGCTGCTGGATTCCGCCCAGGTGCGGCTCAAGCGAATGCACCCGGGTGCGCACTACCGCGCCACCACGTCCACGGTGCAGGTTCCCATCCCGCGTGCTGCGGGCGGCGTCGGTGCGCCGCGCATCCGCGACGTCGAGTTGGTCCAGATGGTGGCCAACCTGGTGACGGCACTTCAAGGGAAACCACAGCAGGACATTGGTATAACGAGTTCATCACCTGCAGCGATGTCAAGTGAGGAGCGACAAGCGCGATGATTGTCGTCTTGTTCGACCCCCGCCGCCCGTCGCTGGTGCCCATAGAAGCCCTCGAGCACCTCAGCGGCGAGGTGCAATACACCGAGGAGATGCCCGTCGCGGTGCCCTGGTCGCTGAGCGCAGCGCATCCGGTGGATACCGGAGAAGACGCGCCGGTGTTGCTGTCGTCGGACCCCAACCACCCCGCCGTCACCGCACGATTGGCCGCCGGCGCGCGGCTGATTTCGGCGCCTGAATCGCCGCGCGGCGAACGCCTGGTCGACGCCGTCGCGATGATGGACAAACTGCGCACCGCCGGACCGTGGGAAAGTGAGCAAACCCACGACTCGTTGCGCAGGTATCTGCTCGAGGAGACCTACGAATTGTTGGACGCGGTCCGCATCGGCAACGCCGACCAGCTGCGCGAAGAACTCGGTGACGTGTTGCTGCAGGTGCTCTTCCACGCCCGCATTGCCGAGGACGCGTCGCAGCTTCCCTTCACCATCGACGACGTCGCCCTCACGCTTATGCGAAAGCTGGGCAATCGAGTGCCGGAAGTTCTTGCGGGCGAATCGATTTCGCTCGAAGATCAGTTGGCTCAGTGGGAGGAACGCAAGGCGGCCGAAAAGTCGCGGGACTCGGTGATGGACGACGTTCATACTGGTCAGCCGGCTTTAGCGCTGGCGCAGAAGGTGATTCAACGTGCCGACAAAGCCGGGTTGCCTGGCGACCTGATCCCCGCCGAGATCACCTCAATCTCCGTGTCGGCCGTTGTAGATGCCGAAAACTCCTTGCGCACAGCGGTTTTAGAGTTCACCGACACGATACGCAGTGCCGAGAGGGCGATTGCCGCCGCGCGCCGCGGGGACAGTGTTCCAGAGGAGTTCGATGTAACCCCGCTCGGTGAGATCACAGAAGAGGAGTGGCGCGCCCACTGGCCACCGGAGCAACCCATCGTCGGAAGCGGCGAGGCCAGCGACGCCTCCGCCCGAAAAGGCCGCAAACGGGGCCGAAAGCCGCCGCGCGGGTGATGCCTGCTGCCATGTCGGCGATGACCTCTCGCCAGGTAGGCGGTAATTTCCTGGGTACGATCTGGCCATGTCCGACCCGCTGGCCGTGCGTCCTGCGATCTGCCTCAACATGATCGTCCGTAACGAGGCACACATCGTCCAGGAAGTGCTTGATTAGGTCGCGCCCTATATCAGCTCGTGGGTAATCGTGGACACCGGTTCCGACGACGGGACCCAGGACGTGATCCGCAACCACATGGCCCGTCTTGGCATCCCGGGCGAGCTTCACGAACGGCCGTGGCTTGACTTCGGCCACTACCGGTCTGAGGCGCTGGCCCTCGCCCGGGGACACGGCGACTACATCTGGGTCATAGACGCCGACGACTTGGTTGTGGGCAAGCCCGACTTCAGCCGCCTGAGCGCGGACGCCTACTTGCTGCACTACAGAGAATCCTCCGCTAGATACTGGCGCCGGCAGTTGTTCCGCGACGGGTTGCGCTGGCGCTACGTGGGTGTCGTCCACGAGCGCGCCGTGTGTGCCGATCCCTGGAGCCAGAGTCGCCTCGAGGGCGACTACCACATTGAGTCGCGCCGCCTCGGCAGCCGAAGCTTGGATCCGCAGAAGTATGCGCGAGACCGCGATCTGCTGCTCGCGGACGTCGAACGCCACCCCGACAATGCGCGGACGGTCTTCTACCTGGCCCGTAGCTACTTCGATCTGGGGGATTACGTTAACGCGCGTAAGTGGTTTGCGCGGCGGGCCGATATGGGTGGCTGGGCCGAAGAGGTCTACTTCTCGATGTTCAAGGTCGCCGACAGCATGTGGTTGCTGCGTGAGCCGTGGCCGCATGTTCAAGACGCCTACCTGCGGACTTGGGAGTTCCGACCGACCCGCGCGGAGGCCCTGCATGCCATCGCCGTGAAATACCGCCTTGATCGGCGCTACCAGCTCGGCTACCTGTTTGCCCAGCACGCCGCTGCTATCCCGGTGCCCGCAGGCGACGAATTGTTTGCCTTTTTGGATGTCTACGCCTGGCGCGCGGTCGACGAGCAAGCGGTGTGCGCATCTTGGATCGGTAAGCGCAGGGAGGCGGTCGAGCTGTCCCGGCGGCTGCTGGCTCGGTGTGACGTGCCCGACGATGATCGCAAGAGGGTCGCGAGGAATCGCGACCGTTCAGTGCCGACGCTGATTGATGAGGCGTCGTCATATCCGGACGTGCTGGCGCAGCGCTTGGTTGCGGGTCCGCGCGACGCCGAGGTCACCGTCAGCCTGGTCGCCGGGGCGGATCGCGGTGCCACCGAGCAGATGCTTAACTCGTTTCTGCACTGCTGCATCGATGTGCAGCGGGTCGGGCGCTTCCTTACGGTCGATGCCGGCCTGTCATCGGAGGATCGTGCGGTGCTCCTTGAGCGTTACGGGTTCCTCGAGTTTGGTCGTTCCGTGCCCGGGGAAGGGCTTGGTGTCCAGCTTGCGCAGATCCGCTGTGAGATTGAGGGACGGTTCTGGCTGCACCTCGGCGAGGGCTGGCGGTTCTTCGCACCCGAGCATTTCATTACCCGCTTGACTGCGGTGCTTGAGACGGAACCAGAGGTGTTCCAGGTGGGGATCAACGTTTGTGATGCGGTGGAGCTGACCGGCGTCGGTGCGGCGGAGGATGTCGTGCGGCGGGCCGCCGGTGCGGGCCGCTATGTTCTCGTTGATGTGGTGGCGAGTGGCCCCGCGATGTTTGATACCGCGCGTTTGGATCGGGCGGGTGGTATCACTGGTACCGACGGGGATCCGATCGCAGAGCTTGGCCGGCGGGCGGCCGTTGCCGGGCTGCGGACCGCGGGCCTCGACGAGGTGCTCTGCATCGCGGGAGCGTCTTCACCGCGAAACGTCGCGGAAGTATGAACTCTTGGCTTTGTCAGGTCGAAGCAGCTAAGGCTGCGGGCGGCGCGCTCTGGCACTCAAGTGCTCAGGTAGTCCCAAAACGCATGGGACGATGATCGTGGCGGAACTTGGTGCAGGGGTGTTGTAGGGAGCGTTGTGTCGCCGAGACGTTGGATTCGGGCCGTCGCCGTTGTAGGGGCGACCGCAATGCTCTTGGCGTCCAGCTGTACCTGGCAGCTCAGCTTTTTTATTCCCGAAGGTGTGCCGCCGCCGGCGGGGGATCCGGTGCCGCCGGTGGAAACGCACGTCAGTGGTCGGCCCGCGGATCAATTGCGTGACTGGGCGGAGAAACGCTCCCCGGCGTTGGAAATTCCGGTCATCGCGTTGGAGGCCTACGCCTACGCCGCCCGGGTTGCCGAGGTCGAGAACCCGAAGTGCCATATCGCGTGGACCACGCTGGCGGGCATTGGACAGGTGGAGAGTCACCACGGCACCTACCGGGGCGCGACGCTGGCGCCCAACGGAGACGTGAGTCCCCCGATTCGCGGTGTTCGTCTTGACGGCAGCGGCGACACCCTGCGCATCGTCGGCGACGACGACGGAACGGACGCCGATGGCGGGGTGGCGCGCGCGATGGGACCGATGCAGTTCATCCCGGAGACATGGCGATTGTACGGGGTCGACGCCAACAATGACGGCATTGTCAGCCCGGACAACATCGACGACGCAGCGCTCTCAGCAGCGGGCTATTTGTGTTGGCGCGGAAAGGATCTCGCTACACCACGAGGGTGGATAACCGCACTGCGCGCCTACAACAACTCCGGCGTCTACGCGCGCGCCGTCCGGGACTGGGCAACCGCTTACGCGGCGGGTCACCCGCTGTAGCAGGATGAATCGGTGACCCAGGCTTTACGCTAAAACGGGCGGCCCGGGACCAGCCGGATGTCCATGCAGCAGCTAGCCAAGGAGAACCCAGTGCCGATTATCGAGCAAGTCGGGGCCCGCGAGATCCTCGATTCCCGCGGCAACCCGACGGTCGAGGTCGAGGTGGCATTGATCGACGGAACATTCGCCCGCGCAGCGGTGCCGTCCGGTGCGTCGACCGGGGAGCACGAGGCCGTCGAGTTACGCGATGGCGGCGATCGGTACGGCGGGAAGGGCGTGAAAAACGCCGTGCAAGCCGTGCTCGACGAGATCGCTCCGGCGGTCATCGGACTCAACGCCGACGATCAGCGGTTGGTCGATCAGGCGCTGGTAGACCTCGACGGCACCCCCGACAAGTCCCGGCTGGGTGGCAACGCCATCTTGGGCGTCTCGCTGGCGGTCGCCAAGGCGGCCGCCGATTCCGCGGAGCTGCCGCTGTTCCGCTATATCGGTGGGCCGAACGCGCACATTCTGCCCGTCCCGATGATGAACATCCTCAACGGCGGTGCGCACGCCGACACCGCCGTCGACATCCAGGAGTTCATGGTGGCGCCGATCGGCGCCTCCAGCTTCAGTGAGGCGCTGCGCTGGGGTGCCGAGGTGTACCACGCGCTCAAGTCGGTGCTGAAGAAGCAGGGGCTGAGCACCGGCCTGGGCGACGAGGGCGGATTCGCCCCGGACGTGGCCGGCACCACGGCGGCGCTGGACTTGATCAGCTCGGCCATTGAGTCGGCGGGTTTCCGAGCCGGCGCCGACGTGGCGCTTGCCATCGACGCCGCGGCCAACGAGTTCTACGCCGACGGCGCCGGCTATAACTTCGAGGGCACGACCCGCACCGCCGGGCAGATGACGGAGTTCTACACCGGCCTGCTCGGCTCCTACCCGCTGGTGTCCCTCGAAGATCCACTGTACGAAAACGATTGGGATGGTTGGGCGGCCCTGACGGCATCGATCGGCGACCGGGTGCAAGTCGTCGGTGACGACATCTTCGTCACCAATCCCGAGCGGCTCGAAGAGGGCATCGAAAAGGGCGTCGCAAATGCGCTGCTGGTCAAGGTGAATCAGATCGGAACACTGACCGAGACGCTCGACGCGGTCGCGCTGGCTCACCACAGCGGATACCGCACGATGATCAGCCACCGCAGCGGCGAGACGGAGGACACCACGATCGCCGACCTGGCGGTGGCCGTCGGCAGCGGCCAGATCAAGACGGGCGCGCCCGCCCGCAGTGAGCGTGTCGCCAAATACAATCAGCTGCTGCGGATCGAGGAGGCGCTCGGCGACGCCGCCCGCTACGCCGGCGATCTGGCCTTTCCGCGATTCGTGCTTGAGGCGAAGTAGTTTGACGGCCAACGGGAAACGCGGCACGCCCGACGCGAAACGGTCCCGCTCCCCGGCATCGCGCCCGGGGAAGGCCGGCGACTCGGTTCGGGGACGTGGGCCGGCCAAGCCCTCCCAGACCGCAACCCACGCCGCCCGCAGCCCGACGAAGACGCTGGCCGAGCATGTCGTCGAACCCATCAAGCGGTCGATCGCCGAATCGGTCGAGCAGCGGTCCGATCAGCGGCTGGGCTTCACCGCGCGGCGGGCGGCGGTCCTGGCCGTGGTTGTCTGCGTGCTGACGCTGACTATCGCCGGCCCGGTCCGCACCTACTTCGCGCAACGGACCGAGATGGAGCAGTTGGCTGCGACCGAAGCCGCGCTGCGCCATCAGATCGCCAACCTCGAGCAGCAGAAGGGCAAGCTCAGTGACCCGGCCTATATTGCGGCGCAGGCCCGCCAGCGCCTCGGCTTCGTGAAGCCGGGAGATATCCCGTTTCAAGTCCAGCTTCCGTCGACGGCGGTGTCCCCGCAGCCAGGGGCCGACACGGCGAAACCGAACAACAACGACCCCTGGTACACCGCGTTGTGGCATACCGTCGCCGACGCCCCGCACCTGCCACCAGCGGCCGTCCCGCCACCCGCGCCGGAGCCCGGACCGCCCGGACCGGTGCCGCTGTCGTCGCCGACGCCCTCGCCGCCCGGTGGTTGATGATGCCGACCTGGAAGCGGTCGCGCGCCAGCTCGGCCGCGAGCCTCGCGGCGTGCTCGAGATCGCCTACCGTTGCCCCAACGGTGAACCCGGCGTCGTGAAGACCGCACCCAAACTACCTGACGGCACGCCTTTTCCGACGTTGTACTACCTGACTCACCCAGTGCTCACCGCAGCCGCGAGCAGGCTGGAGTCGACGGGACTGATGCGCGACATGACCGAACGGCTACGGCAAGATTCCGAATTGGCCGCTGCGTACCGGCGCGCGCACGAGTCGTATCTCGCCGAGCGTGACGCGATCGAGTCGCTGGGGACCACCCTCTCTGCGGGAGGCATGCCCGACCGGGTCAAGTGTCTGCACGTGCTGATCGCGCATTCGCTGGCTAAGGGTCCCGGATGCAACCCGCTCGGCGACGAGGCGCTTGCGCTGCTGGCCGGCGAGCGTGCGTTGGCCCCGGTTCTAGTGGCGGGGCAGTGGTGAGTAGAGTCTCCGCAATTGACTGCGGTACCAACTCGATTCGGTTGCTTATCGCCGACGCGGCGGACGGGCGCCTGCGCGATGTGCATCGCGAGACGCGGATTGTACGGCTGGGTCAGGGAGTCGACGCGACGGGTGAGTTCGCGTCGGACGCGCTTGCCCGGACCCGGGCAGCGCTAGCCGACTACGCCGCGCTGCTGAGCGCCCACGGAGTCGAGCGGGTTCGAATGGTCGCCACGTCGGCCGCCCGCGATGTCGCCAATCGTGATGTCTTCTTTGCGATGACGGCCGATGTGCTGGGCGCTGTGCTGCCTGGCTCGATTGCGGAGGTGATTACCGGCGAGCAGGAGGCCGAACTGTCGTTCCGCGGTGCTGTCGGCGAATTAGACAGCGCCCGCGCGCCTTTCGTTGTTGTCGATCTGGGTGGCGGCTCCACTGAGATCGTGCTCGGCGAGGACAGGGTAGCGGCGAGCTACTCGGCCGACATCGGCTGTGTCCGGCTGACCGAACGCTGTTTGCACTCGGACCCGCCGACACCAGAGGAGGTGGCGGCGGCTCGCCGGGTGGTGCGCGAGCGGCTCGAGGTCGCACTGCGCGTGGTGCCGGTCGAAGGGGCGCGGACCTGGGTTGGGCTGGCCGGGACGATGACGACGATGTCCGCGCTGGCCCACAACATGACGACGTATGACGCTGCGGCCATTCACCTTTCGCGGGTCGCTGGCAGTGATCTGATGGGCGTGTGCGACCGGTTGATCCGCATGACGCGATCCCAGCGTGCCGCGCTGCCACCGATGCATGAGGGCCGGGCCGACGTGATCGGCGGCGGTGCGATAGTGATCCAGGAGCTGGCTCGCGAGCTGCGCACCCGGGCCGGCATCGACGAGCTCACCGTCAGCGAACACGACATCCTCGACGGTATCGCCCTGTCGATCGGCGGTTGAGTCACATCCGCCACACGCGTCCCTGGAGGGAGACGTATTGCCTCATGTCAAGATGCGCGCGAAGTCTGATTCGTTGACTCATTCGAAGATGCGCGCGTAGGGACTGGGGCTTTGGTCTTGGGTCCGGCTTTG
>Ga0307474_10000822_pt1 | contig 22378 bp, 15 predicted proteins | sample atmos_gasesECM1C_2_FD_203312 | JGI IMG/M metagenome (GOLD analysis project Ga0307474, IMG submission 203312) | Hardwood forest soil microbial communities from Morgan-Monroe State Forest, Indiana, United States - atmos_gasesECM1C_05 | ecosystem: Environmental > Terrestrial > Soil > Temperate... | reverse complement strand
GCGGTAATGGCCTTTTCTCCGTCTTCGTTGCTGGCCATTTCCACAAAGCCGAAGCCGCGTGATCGTCCGGTATCGCGATCGGTCATGATGCTAACCCGATCCACCTGACCGAACGGTTCAAACATCTGACGAAGTTCGTCTTCTGATGTGTTAAAGCTCAAATTTCCTACGAAGATATTCTTCAAGCGTGGTCCTCTGCATTGAGCTGTCGAAGTGCGAGCTCGATGCGGCGGACTAGCAGGTCGGGGACACCTTCCTGAAAATCGAGACCGGAGCTCGCGAACAGTCGAATGCGGCCAGAAGTATAGCAGGTTTGTCAAGGCCCACAGGTTAAATAGCGCTGGGAAACCGAGACGCTGGCCTCCCTAACACTTATCCACTTGCCAGAAACCTTCGCGCTGATAGCCAACTTGCAACAATCGATTCTTTGGATCATGGCGCTTGGCGCAGACTGGACAGATCAGGTAACGGCTCCAGGCAGTTCCTCGGCGGTCGTAATCCTGGGGAGCCGCGAATGTAGTTCCGCAACTGCAGGGAACCAGAAAAATTCGCAGGGTCGCGTCGTTCTCCGAGTTTCCAGTTGTGCGGCGCGACGTCAAGCTTCTTCCACCGCCTCCATCGCCCGCTTCTTGCGTTTATTGGATTGCAGAATTTTTTTCCGCAGGCGCAGCGACTTGGGCGTGATTTCCACGAATTCGTCGTCCGCGATGAATTCGATTGCCTGCTCCAGGTTCAACTGCCGGAATGGAACCAGGCGGATGGCTTCGTCGGCCGTCGAAGCCCGCATGTTAGTGAGCTTCTTTTCACGAACCGCGTTCACGTCGAGATCATCGTCCTTCGCATTTTCACCGATGATCATCCCTTCATACAGTTCAACGCCAGCTCCTAGAAACAATTCTCCCCGTTCCTGCAAGCCCCACAGCGCGTACGCCGTTGACGTGCCGTTTCGGTCGGAGATCAAAGCACCGGTTAGCCGATGCGGAATTTCGCCTTGCCATTCCGTGTATCCGTCGAAAAGAGAATTCATCACGATAGTCCCGCGGGTATCGGTGAGCAATTGGCTGCGGAGCCCAATCAGCCCTCGGCTGGGAACTCGGAACTCAATCCTCACCCGCCCGTAGCCGTGGTTGTGCATATTGGTGACCTCGCCCTTGCGCGAGCCCAACTGTTCCATCACCACGCCGACGAATCCTTCCGGCACGTCCACGGTGAGGTGCTCCACAGGTTCCATCAGCTTGCCGTCAATGCGCTTGGTTACAATCTCAGGCTTACCCACCATGAGTTCATAGCCCTCCCGCCGCATCATCTCGATTGTGATTGAAAGCTGCAACTCGCCACGTCCAAGCACCTTGAAGGAATCTGTGGTACCCATCTCCTCCACTCGCAGAGAAACATTAGTGAGCAACTCCTTTGCCAGGCGTTCCCGCAGATTTCGCGAAGTGACGTATGTTCCTTCGCGCCCTGCGAAAGGCGACGTGTTCACCGTGAAGGTCATCGCGATGGTGGGCTCATCGATCACAATCGGCGGCAGCGGCGCGGGATTTATCGCATCCGTTATGGTTTCGCCGATCGTGATTCCTTCCACTCCGGCGACGGCAATAATATCGCCCAGTACCGTTTCCGTGATATCGGTGCGCTTCAATCCGGAAAAAGAAAACAGTTTCGTAATCTTGGTTTTGTGCATCGATCCGTCGCGCTTGGCGATGACCACGTCCTCTCCCGTGTACATCGTTCCGCTAAAGACGCGTGCAATTGCCAGGCGCCCGAGAAAATCGCTGTAATCGAGGTTGGCAACCAGAATCTGCAAGGGCCCGGCAGGGTCACCCTGGGGGAGGGGAGTCGTCCTCAGGATCGCGTCAAACAAGGGCCTGAGATCTTCGCCGCCGCCTTTGATGTCAGTCGATGCCGTGCCTTCCTTCGCATTGGTGTACAGAACGGGAAAATCGAGCTGATCTTCTTTGGCGTCCAGATCGATAAACAGGTCATAGATTTCGTTGAGCACTTCCTGCGGACGCGCATCCGGCCGGTCAATCTTGTTGATCACGACGATCGGCGGCAGCTTCGCCTCCAATGCCTTGCTCAGCACGTAGCGTGTCTGCGGCAGCGGTCCTTCGCTGGCGTCGACCAGCAGCATCACTCCGTCTACCATCTTCAGAGCGCGTTCTACTTCGCCGCCGAAGTCGCTGTGGCCAGGAGTGTCGACAATGTTAATCTTCACGTCGTGATAAAAGATGGCTGTGTTCTTGGCAAGGATGGTGATGCCGCGCTCGCGCTCCAGTTCGTTCGAATCCATTACGCGTTCAGCCACAGATTCGTTGGCGCGGAATGTCCCGCTCTGCTTCAGCATGGCGTCGACCAGAGTAGTCTTGCCGTGGTCGACGTGCGCGATGATGGCGATGTTGCGAATACTCAAAGTCAAAGTAGGGTATGTCCTTTATTTGACAGATCGGGTCGATGAGCGCTCCCTGCTCCTCAGCAGATGAGCGCCCTATCTATAACTTTACTATGTGTGGAGGTTTCTCAGGAGATTACATCGCACCTACATGCTGGGTGACTGGCAAACCACTCAGCCGCAGGGGGAATGGATGGGTTGGCTGCGATTCGCATTCGTCCTGCCTACTCTTCCACAGCCTCCACGATTTCAAGGGCAACGTCTGCTCCGCCTTCGCCCCGCATGCGGAGGCGGTACCAGAGCATAATCGCGACTAGTGAAAACAAGAAGATGATCGTGGATACCGCATTGATCTCCGGTGTGATGCCACGCCGCAGCCGACCCCAGATTTCCAGCGGCAAAGTATTGTCGCGCCCAATAAGAAAAAAGCTGACCGCGATCTCATCCATCGAAAGCGTAAAAATCAGCAGCGCTGCTCCGATGATCGCCAGCTTCAAGTTGGGTACCGTGATGCGCCAGAAGGTTTGCCAGTAATTCGCTCCGAGATCCAGCGAAGCCTCTTCCTGCGCCCGATCGAGCTTTTGCAGGCCCGCGAATACTTCGGTGGTTGCAACCGAGATCAGCGCGGTTCCGTGTCCTAAAATAATTGTCAGCAAGCTGAGCTTCGTTCCGGTCAGGTTAAACAACATCAGCAGCGACAGTCCCGTGATAATTCCCGGCAGGATCAAAGGCAGCAGAACTAACCGCCGGAACAGCCCTTTCCCGGGAAAGTTCGCCCGCTCCAGAGCCAGCGCCGCGGGCACTCCGAAGATCAACGAGATTGCCATGGCGGCAAACGCCACCTGCACGCTGTTCAGCACCGAATCCCAGATCGGCCCATCCGCAAAGAGCGTGCGATACCAGTCGAGCGTCAAATGACGCGGCGGAAATCCGCCCACACCCTCGCCATTGAAGGAATAAAGAATAAGGATGGCAATTGGCAAATAAAGAAACGCGAATACGGCGACAGCGTGGAAGAGCAGCCAGCGTGAGCCGGAGTCAAATCTGGTATCGCTCACGAGAAGCTCCATTTCCTTTCCAGGCGCTCCGACAAAAATAACAGGCTCACCACCAGCAGCAGCATGGATAGCGAAATCGCCGCGCCCAGGGGCCAGTTGTAAGCCGCCCCAAATAAGCTGACTACAATATTCGAAATCATGACGCCACTCGGCCCACCGAGCAGCAGAGGCGCAAGAAAATCACCCAGGCTCAGCACGAAGGCAAACGTCGCCCCCGCCACTACGCCCGGAATCGACAGCGGAAGGATCACCCTCCAGAATGTCTGTCCAGTCGGGGCGCCCAGGTCGTGCGAAGCTTCCACCAGATTGCGCGGAATGTGCTCCAGGGCGGCGTAAATCGGCAGAAACGCAAACGGAGTGTAGATGTGCGTCAGCGTCAACACCACAGCGAACGGGCTGTAGAGCAGAAACTCCAGCGGATGTTTCGTCATGTGCGCATACTGCAGTAGAGTATTGAGCACTCCATCCGAGCCGAGAATTGTCTTCCACGCATAGGCGCGCACCAGGTAGCTGACCCATAGTGGAATGATCACCAATTGATAGAGCAGTTCCTTTTTTCCACCCGCATAAAAGGAAAGAAAATACGCCAGAGGATACCCGAGTAACAGAGAGAAGAAGGTCACGCGTGCCGCAATCCACATCGACCGCAGCAGCGTATGCCAGTAAACGTCTACTCGCAGCAACTGAAAGTAGTTGTCGAGATTCCACGAATGCACGATAGTCTGCGATGCAGATACCGACCAGAAGCTGTAGCAGAACATCAGCAAATAGGGCACCAGCAGAAACACGGTCACCCAGACCAAGGGAGGCAATGCCACCGCCGTTTTGTAAGCACGGGAAAACATCAGATTCTCTCCGCAGACTCGCGCACTAGAACGGCATCCGTGGGAAAGAACTCCAGGTCAACGTTGTCCATCACTGCGCTGGTCGCCGGTGTCCGCACCACCAGCATCAGCCCATTACCGCACTCCACGCGGATTAACTCTGTCGCCCCATGAAATGCCTGCTGGCGCACCTTTCCGCGAATGCGCACGTTGCCAGCCTCGGGCATATTCTTCGAGGCCAGCCGAATAGCCTCAGGTCGTAACGAGAACTGAGCCGAACCGTCCGGAAGCGCCGCACCCCACGTTAAGGCACCGCAGGTGACGACTCCGCTGCGCACTTCGCCTTTCAGCAAATTCGTGTGCCCGATAAACTGCGCCACATAGGCGGTCGCAGGTCGTCCATAAATCTCCCGCGGCGTCGCCACCTGCTCCAGTTCACCGGAGCGCAGCAACGCGATCCGATCCGACATGACCATTGCTTCTTCCTGATCATGTGTAACGAAGATGAACGAAATGCCCACCTCGCGCTGAAGGGATTTCAGTTCCACCTGCATCTGTCGCCGCAAGTTCGCGTCCAGCGCCGAGAGCGGCTCATCCAGCAACAACAGCCGCGGACGGTTCACTAAAGCCCGTGCCAATGCAACCCGCTGTTGCTGCCCGCCGCTGATTTTCGAGGGCTTCGATTTCGCGTGCGCCGACATCTTTACTTTCTCCAGTGCCTCCGAAGCCCGGGATGTGATTTCCGCTTCTGGGCGCTTCGCCACGCGCAGTCCGTAAGCTACGTTTTGCTCCACAGTGAGGTGCGGAAACAGCGCATAGGACTGGAACACAGTGTTCACGCGACGCCGATAGGGTGGTCGGCGGTCCAAGCGCTCATCCCCCATCCATACCTCTCCCGCGCTCGCCGTCTCAAAGCCTGCAATGATTCGCAACAAAGTCGTCTTGCCCGAACCGCTCTCTCCGAGAATTGTGAGGAATTCTCCCTCGGCCACGTCTAAAGAAATATCCCGCAATACGATGTTTTTGCCGAAACTCTTGGCAACTTTCTGAATTCTGAGCAGCGGCGCTCGACCGACATTATCGGCAGCGGGCGCATTCGCAATCTCAGAAGTGGTCATCAATGCCAAAGTCCTCACCGATTTTCGATAAACCACGAAGCCCCTTCGACTTCGCTCAGGGCGTTGCTCCGCCGATAGTCAGGGCCGGCCCTACTGCGCCGCTTTTACTTCGTTCCAGATTTCGTTGTACTTCGCGCGCCGCGGCACATTCTGCCAGAAATAAAGTCGCTTCTGATAATTATCCACGTCGTCTAAATGCAGGCTCTTCACTTCTTCGGGCGTCATCAACTGGGCTGCTTGAGGATTAGCCGGTGTATATCCGGTAACGTCCGTTATCTTTTTCTGCGTCTGCGCCTCAATCATGTACTCGAGAAATTCGTGGGCCAGATGCTTGTTCTCGCTGCCCGCTGTGATCATCATGTGATCAATCCACCCTGTCGTATTCTCTTTCGGAATCGTTTCTCCCACGGGAAAGTTGATCTTGCGCAGTTGATTGGTCATCAGCGGCCATCCCATTGCGGCGACGACCTCGTGATTCTGAAAGAGATTCGTCAACTCCCCGCCCGTCGACCACATCTTGCGGATATTCGGCTTCAGCGCAAGCAATTTCTTCTTGACGGCCTCCAGCTGTTGATCATTCAAGTTGTAAAGCTGTGACGGATCGGGCTTGTCATACCCGAGCACCTGCGCCGCCATATAGATCGTCGAAAGATCGTCCCAGACCGAAATCTTGCCACGGTATTTCGTATCCCAAAGCACATTCCAGCTCTCAGGAGGCTGCGCAAAAACCGTAGTGTCGTAGAGCAAAGGATCTGGCCCCCACATGAACGGCACCCCGTACACTTGGCCTTTCAGACGCACCAGCGGCAGGGAGGTGAGTTGCGGAGAGAGTTGTCCGTAGCTCGGGATCCTCGTCAAATCCAGCGGCGCCGCCAGACCCGCCGACGCAATCGACGTCGCCACATCGCTCGAAGGCGAAATCACATCATAGTTTCCCGCGCTGCCCCCGCGCAGTTTAGCCACCAGTTCATCACTCGATCCCATATAGGACGCGGAAACTTTGCAGTGACGCTGCTCCTCAAAAGCCTTAACGAATGACGGATCGGCATATCCTTCCCACACCAGCAGATTCAGAGTCGGAATCTTTTTCGTGCACGAACCTCCGAACATCGTCATCGCCAGCAGTGGCGCGAGTACTACCATCCGTCGGAAATTCATCTTCTCTCCCCGTCCGCAACGATCGTGCCGGACGTGCTCGTCCACAGAATCTCAAAACGTAGGCGGCGTGTTAATCCACAGCAACAACGTTTCCGCCAGCCCCGGATTTCTCCAGTGATGCGGTGTCGCACTTTCAAAATAGAAACTGTCGCCAGTCTTCAGCCGGTACTCTTCATTCTCCAGCGTGATCGTCAATTCCCCACGCAGCACATAGAGAAACTCTTCGCCCTCATGCATGTAAGAATCGCCACTGCCCGCCTCCGGCGCCACTCGAAACAGATGCGGCTCCATCACCGTGTTTCCCCAGGCCAGCAACTCCATGCGCACGCCCGGACCGGCTTCCAGAACCTTTCTTTGCGCGGGACGCACTTGCCGTGTGCTGGTGCCGGTGGCATCGAAAAAATCCAGAATGTTGGTTTTATAAAATCGCGCTAACTTGCGCAGCGTTCCCACCGACCCGCTCATCTGCGACCGTTCCAGCGCGCTTAGGAATCCCACCGAGATGCCCACCGCCTGAGCCACCTGCGCCAGCGATAGCTTTTGCTTGGCCCGCAACTGCCGCAAGTGCGAGCCAATCGCTCCCGCGCTTCCGTCTGCCGCCGGACGGGCCCGGCCTTCCCGCCGCAGTAACTCGACAATCGCCGCCGCATTCAACCCCCGCACCTTCCGCAAAAACCGCGCCCGCTTCAGCAGCTTGACATCATCAGCCGTGTAAAGCCGGTACTTGCTTTCCGTGCGCCGCGGACGCGTGAGCCCCAGATTTTCCCAGGACCGGATGACCGACGGCGACACCCCCACACGTCGCGCCACCTCTCCGATCTTCAAGTAAGGTTCAGCGCTGGATGATTTCATTGTCTACCGGATGGCATTCAAGTTTTCTATTGGAGGTAGTGCGTTTTTCTCCTTGACAGTATGCGTACCTCTTCTCTAACCTTGCGGGATTATAGCAAGGTTGCGGCTGCACACAAGCTGAAGCTTTCAAGAAAAAAACTTCTCCTTAAAGATGTCTGGAGGTTCCATGCCGTCTCTCCGCGCCCGCTGGACCGCCGTTTGTCTTGCCGTTACGATCCTTCTACTGCTCCCCACAGCGCTTCCCGCGCAAGGCACCGGCGGACGAATTCTTGGCCGGGTTGCGGATCCCAGCGGAGCTGTACTGGCGCATGTGAAAGTGGTCGCCACGAATGAAGCGACCGGCGTGAGCCGCGATAGCCAAAGCAATGACAGCGGCGATTACACTTTTCCCGAAGTGCCAGTCGGGGTTTACACCTTGAGCTTCGAACTGACGGGGTTCAAGAAAGATCTGCGGCATGGGGTGACCCTCGAACTCAATCAGGTCGTCACCTTGAACATGGTGATGCAGATCGGGCAGACGCAAGAGGTCGTCGATGTAACTTCGGAAGCTCCACTCGTCGATACCACCAGCACTCAGCTCGGTGCGGTAGTCGACGACCGCACAGTCAGCCAACTTCCCCTCAACTCGCGCGACACTTATCAGTTCTTGCAGTTGCAGCCAGGGGTTATGTCGACCGTGGGCTCCAGCAACAGCATTGTGTACGGCAGTGACAGTCCGGGTGCGGTTTCAGTGAATGGCGGCCGCGGCCGCTCCAACAATTTCAGCGTCAATGGCGGCGATGCGAATGATCTCTTCGTCAACTTGCCCACCGTGCAGCCCACGCCCGATAGCATTCAGGAATTCCGCGTCATCACCAATACGTTCGACGCGGAGTATGGGCGCAACTCCGGTTCCGTGATCAACGTCGTGACCAAGTCGGGCACCAATCAGTTTCACGGCAACGTCTATGAGTTTTTCCGGAACAAAGTCTTGAACGCTGACGGCTACTTCGATACCACCAAGCCGCAGTTCAACCAGAATCAGTTCGGCGGTACCTTCGGCGGACCCATCAAGAAGGATCGCACTTTCTTTTTTGCATCCTATGAAGGCCGCCGCATCCGCCAGGGCATTCCGTCGCCGGCTGTCACTGTGCCCAGTGCTCAAGAACGGCCATCAGCTGCGCAATCTTTCGCTGATTTTTCCGACTTGGGCAATACTTTCGGCGGTACCCTTGCCAACTCGGCCCTGCTTTCTAACCGGCCCGGCTGCCAGGCGGCCGTGACGGCAGCGGGGGGGGCAACCCTTTCAGACGGTGTTGCGTATGCAAGTATTTTTCCCAACAACCAGATTCCCTTGGCCTGCATGGACGCCACGGCTGTGGATCTGCTTCAGTTCGTCCCCACTCCAAGGGCGGGGAACACCATTGAGAGCGTCCCCACAGAAGCCATTCGGGGCGACCAGCTCACCGTCAAGGTCGACCATAAGCTCACCGACAAGCAGAACCTCAGCATCTATTACTACTTTAATGACGATCGCACCCTGCAGCCCTTTTCGTTTTTCGAACTGGCCGGCTCGAACGTTCCCGGCTTCGGCAGCATTGTTGCCGAACGTTTCCAGCAGTGGAACATCACCCACGATTGGACCATCAGCAACAGCACGGTGAACGAGTTTCACTTCACCTACAACCGTGAAGGTCAGTTGACGTTCCAGCACCCGCAGAACACGGAACTTGTACAGAATTCGTGTCCTCCGGCACCATCGTGGCTGACCAATGTCACCGGCGCAGTGCCGTGTTTCTCCGATAGCACGCCGGGAAATCCGACTGGCATTCATCCCGGCCTGGGTCCGGCTCGTGAAGGTCTGCCCTTTATTTCTGTTGCCGGCGGTTTTAGTCTTGGCAATAACGCTGAAGGCGAACTTCCGCAGGTAGGGAACTCGTTTCAATTTGCCGACAATCTGACTAAAGTTGTCGGCACCCATACCCTCAAGTTTGGCATCGATGCCCGCCGCCAGCGCTTCGATCAGACCCTTTACTTTAACGTTTCAGGAGAGCAGCTGTTTTTTGGGGGTGGACAGAACGACACGATCGCCAGCAACCCCGACGGCTCTTCAAATCTATATCCCAACTACTTGCTTGGCCTTCCTGATCAATATGGGGAAGGATCGGCCCAGGCTGAGCATGTGCGCAATACCGGGTTCTATCTGTTTGCCCAGGACAGCTGGAAGGTCAAACCCAATCTCACCCTGAACTATGGTCTGCGCTGGGAGCTCAATACTCCCCTCGCGGATCTCAGCAAACACGTGCAGACTTTCCGTCCCGGGCAGAGCAGCACGGTCTATCCCTGCCAAGATACGGCCAACACGGATTGTGCTTCGCAAACACCGGTCGGACTGGTCGTTCCCGGCGACGCCGGTATCCAACCAGGTTTAACTCAGACTTACTACAAGGCCTTCGCTCCGCGCATCGGGATTGCCTGGAGTCCCGGCAACTCCGGCAAGACCAGCTTTCGCGCGGGCTTCGGCATGTTCTATAACCCCATCGAGCAACTGGTACTCGAACAGTTCGGTGCCGAGCCTCCTTTCGGCGGGAGCATTATCCTCTCGGAGACGCAATTCAACACTCCATTTGTCAGCCAGGACGGCGCTACCACCTACCCAAACCCATTCAACGGCTTCATCACTCCCAAGCCAGGGGCCGCACAGGATTGGGCGCTGTTCGAACCCATTCTGCTCTTCGGCGATTTCCAGCCGCACATGCGGGCGCAGTATTCCGATCAGTACAACTTCACGATCCAACGGGAGCTCTCGCGAGATATGAAGCTTGAGGTCGCCTATGTTGGCTCACAAGGTCATCGCTTGCTGGCCACGCATGACGTGAACTTCTCCAATCCGCAGACCTGCCTGGACATAAACACACTCGATGGCGCTGGTACATGCGCTCAATTTACCGAAGACGCCACCTACAACGTGACTGTCCCGGCGGGATTCAATTTCCACATGCCCAACGGTTCGATCCTGCCAGGCTCTGGCCAAGCTCTCACGTTTGTCGGCTTGAGGCCCTATTCATCGCCCCAGTGCAATCCTACGACGGGCAACGGCTGCCCACTTGCTTCCGGCGTTCCGGTTTTTACCAGCATCTTCGCTCAGGACACCATTGCCAACTCCGGCTACAACTCAATGCAGGTTTCCGTGGACAAACGTTTCGCTCACGGATTGCAGTTCACCGCCGCTTATACGTATAGCAAGTCGATCGACGAGGCTTCCAGCTTCGAAGGAATTCTGAACCCGCTCCCGGGTGCGGACAACCGCTCGCTATCGCTCTTTGACGCGCGCCATCGCATCGTCTTCAGTTACTACTGGGAGTTGCCGGTGCGCAAATTCAGCGGAGTGTCGGGCAAAGTGTTCGATGGGTGGGCTCTCTCTGGCATAACGAGTTATCAGACGGGATTCCCCATCCGCATCACCTCCAGCGCGGATAACGAACTCATGAACAGCTTCGACTTCGAATTGCCCGGCGAACCGGACCAGTTGGGTAAGTTCACTACCCAACATCCCCAGAGCAACGGCAATTATTATTTCAATCCGCAATTGTTCACCGAAAACACCACGGATCCAACCTGCGGCGGCGCTCTCTATGCTGGCTGCTATGATCCGAGCCTGCTCGGGCGCGTGGGCAACGCTCCCCGCACTATCTGTTGCGGACCGGGCATTAGCGATACCGATATCGCCATCCTGAAGAACGTACCGCTCAGGGAGAAAATGCACGTCGAGTTCCGGGCCGAAGTGTTCAATCTTTTCAATCACACGCAGTTCTTTAACCCGGATGGCAACAGTACTGACGGCTCCCAATTCGGCCAGGTAACCCAGGCGAAGGACCCGCGTCTGATGCAGTTCGCTTTGAAGTTCTACTTCTAGTTGGTAGGAGTAGAGTTAGAGAAGATCCAACCACCCGGACGGCCCGCCGTCCGGCATTCTAATGGCCGCCGGTTCACCAGAGTGACGACGGCTTGAGTCACCCCGGAGCAATCTGATGTATCCCGACCTACAGAAGGAGCTCGACACGTTCGAGCGCCGCACACCCAAATCAGCCGAAGCGCACAAGAAGAATCTCAAACGAATTCCGCTCGGCGTGGCCAGCAACTATCGCCATTACGATCCCTGGCCGATCTTCGTGAAAGAAGCCAGTGGCAGCAAGTTCCGCGACCTCGATGGAAACGAATACATCGATCACAACCTGACTTTCGGCGCCCTCATGGCGGGGCACTGCCATCCTGCGGTAATGAAAGCCGTCGAAAAACGTCTTTCCACCGGCACTATGTTCGGGATGCCGCATGATATGGAATGGGAACTGGCCGAAGAAATCTGCAATCGCTTTCCCGTGGAGATGTGCCGCTTCGGCAATAGCGGCACCGAAGCCACCATGCACGCCATCCGCCTGGCCCGCGCCGCCACAGGCCGTGACAAAATTATTAAATTTGAAGGCGCCTATCATGGCCTGCATGATTCCGCTCTGGTCAGCGTCAAGCCGCACGCTCCCGAATTCGGCGACATCGATAACCCCACGGCTGTCCCTGGCGGACTCGGCGTACCCGAGTCGGCTATCGCCAATGTAAAGGTCGCCACATTCAACAACCTCGCCACCGTCGAGCGCCGATTCAAAGAAAATCCCGGCGAGATTGCCGCCATCATTCTCGAGCCGATCCTGATGAATGTTGGCCTCTGCATGCCTGACCCCGGCTTCTTGAAAGGCCTCCGTGACCTCGCCATGAAAAATGGCGCGCTCCTGATATTCGACGAAGTGAAAACCGGCGCCAAGCTCGGTTGGGGCGGCGCGTCAGAATACTTCAACGTGAAGCCGGACATGATCTGCCTGGCCAAATCCATCGGCGGCGGACTGCCGCTCGCGGCGTTCGGCGCCAGCGCGTCGGTGATGGACCTGATCTCGCAACATAAAGTTTTCCACGGCGGCACCTACAACACCAATCCGGTTTCCATGGCTGCGGGACTCGCCACGTTTCGCGAAGTTCTCACTCGCGATAACTATACGCACGTCGACAAACTCGGTAAAAAACTTGCCGACGGATACCGAAAGACCATCGCGAAAGTCGGCCTTCAGGCCTACATCGCACAAGCCGGTGCCAACGGGGCGCTGATGTTTTATCCGAAGGAAATTCGCAACTACCGCGATTGGACGACGATCGATGTCGACCTCTGGCGCCACTACTGGTTCGCCATGGTCAACCGCGGCGTGATGGCGCAGCCCTATTGGTGGGACGAGCAATGGACGATTTCCGTCCAGCACAGCGAGGCCGACATCGATAAGCATCTATCTGCCTTCGACGACATTGCCGCGTCGCTGGCGAAAGCGCAGCAGGAACGCCTTGGCCAGCCGGTATTAGCCACGCACTAGATTTGCTTGTGCAGGGCGGACACTCCTGTTCGCCCTGTATGCACCACCACGAAAGCTGTAAGACAGCCGCCTCAGCTTGCCCTGAGCGCGCAGTCGAAGGGGCTGTCCGCCAACGCGGAGCGAGGTGTCTCGAAGCAACTTTGTCCACCATCAGCCAACCCGTCGCCCAGCCCCACTTGATCCGCGCGCTCGGACGCCGCGATCTCGTTCTCCTGTTCGTAGTTGCCGTCTTCAATCTCAACGTAGTCCCTTCTATCGCAGCCAATGGCGGCGTCACCATCTGGCTCTGGATCATCTCTCTTCTTCTCTTCTTCTGGCCGCAAGGTATCGCCGTCATCGAACTCGCTCACCGCTATCCCGGAGAAGGCGGCGTCTATCTCTGGGCCAAAGAAGTCTTCGGCGACTTCCACGGATTCCTCTCGGGCTGGTGCTACTGGACCAATAACATGCTCTACGTGCCGACCGTCATGCTTTATTTCGTTGGTGTGTCGGTCTACGTGCTCGGGCCGTCGCATCTGGCGCTGGCGGAAAACAAAGTTTTCGCGTCCACCACTTCGCTGGTTCTGCTGGCTCTCCTCACTGCGCTGAACATTGTTGGCCTCGGCGTCGGTAAGTGGATTAACAATCTTGGGGCCATCGGAACCTTCATCGCCGCAGCGGTCCTGATCGGTCTTGGCGTGGTGATGTGGTCGCGGTTTGGCACCACCATCACGGCGGCAGATTTCAAAATCCCACCTGACCCGCGCTTTGTGCTGAATTCCTTCGGTGTCATCTGCTTCGGTCTGGTTGGCCTCGAACTCGCCTCCGTCATGGGAGATGAGATCCAAGATCCTGGCCGCACCCTGCCGGGTGCCGTGGCTTGGGGAGGCGTCCTCTCCGGCATTCTTTATGTGGGAGCGACGCTCACTCTGCTCATCGCTGTTGGAAAGAATGTCAATGTACTGCAGGGCATCGTCCAAGCCGTCGGTCATATGTCTGGCCTACTCGGTCTCGGGTGGATCACCATTCCATTCGCGCTGATGCTCAGCCTATCCATTGCCGGCATCGGTTCCGCATGGATGGGGGGCTCGGCCCGAATTCCCTTCGTCGCTGGCCTCGATTCTTATATGCCCTCCTGGCTCGGCAGGATTCACTCGCGTTACGCCACACCTTATGCCGCATTGATCGTGCAGGGAATTGTTTCGGCGCTCTTAGTATTAGGAAATTTTTACGGGTGGTGGTTCTGGGACAAGTTGGTGGGAAGTTTTGGATTGTTGCCGCGGCTCTATCTAAGTCCGGCGGGCGCGGGAGAAGTATTCCAGAAGCTGCTGTCTCTCGCCGTCGTATTACAGCTTGTCCCATTCCTTTATATGTTCGGTGCGCTCATTCGATTTGCCGTGAAAGAATCCGCGCCACGCGGCCAGTACAGCCGAAGCACACTGTTCTTCGCCGGCAGCAGCGGCCTGCTCACGACCATGCTAGGAATCACGCTGGTATTTTTTCCCGCCCAGCAGATCACATCGTTGTGGTCCTACGAACTATGGATGTTCGGCGGCACTCTGTTTTTCGTTGGCCTCGCCGCATTTTTCTTTTTCGTCTACGGCCGCCACAAAGCGCCGCAAGAAATTGAAACGGGCGCGACTTTGGTAGCACCGCGGTAAGAAAAGACGATCGGGCCTTCAGGCCCTGACGCAATCAGGAGGTCGAAACAAATGCCCGGCGGAGTCACTACAGAAGTCCGCACATACCAGATGTACATCAATGGCGAGTGGGTCGCGAGCAAATCCGCGAAAACATTCCCCGTCTACGATCCCTCCACGGAAGAGGTTATCGCCCAGGTTCCTGACGCCGGTCCCGATGACGTCAACCGGGCTGTAGCCGCCGCCAAAGCCGCTTTCGAAGCTGGCCCGTGGAGCACGAGCACCGCGCAGGAACGTGGCCGCGTTCTCTTCCGTCTTTCAGACAAAATCCGCGCCGATCTTCCTGCGCTAGCCGAACTCGAATGCCGCAACACCGGCAAGCCTATCGTCGAAGCCGAATTCGACATCAATGACGCCGCGACCTGCTTTGAATACTACGGCGGCCTCGCTACGAAAGTGGTCGGCTATGTGAATCCCGTGCCCGACAACGCGATGTCTCTTTCGCTCAAGGAGCCGGTCGGCGTCGCCGGACAAATCATTCCCTGGAATTATCCACTCCTCATGGCAGCATGGAAACTCGCGCCTGCAATTGCTGCGGGCTGCAGCTGTATTCTCAAACCCGCCGAACAAACTCCGCTTACTGCGCTCGAATTGGCAAAATACTTCGCCGACTGCGGCCTGCCTCCGGGCGTGGTCAACATCGTTACCGGCTTCGGAGAATCCTGCGGCGCTCCGCTCGTTCAGCATCCCGACGTGAATAAAATTGCTTTTACTGGCAGCGCCGCTGTCGGGAAAATTATCGTGAAACAGGCCGCCGATACTGTTAAGCGAGTCACGCTCGAACTCGGCGGAAAGTCGCCCAACATCTTTTTCGCCGATGCCGATTTTGAGGCTGCCATCGACGGGGCGCTATTCGGCGTCTTCATCAATCAAGGCGAAGTTTGCTCCGCCGGCAGCCGCATTCTGGTGCAGAAATCGATCTACAAGAATTTCGTGGAGGCCATGACGGAGAAAGCAAAGAAGATCAAACTCGGTCCGCCCCTCGATCGCGAGACCAAGATGGGTCCGCTCGTCAGCAAGGAACAATACGACCGCGTCAACTCCTACATCGAGATCGGCAAGAAAGAAGCCAAGCTCGCCTCCGGCGGAGGACGTCCCGAGAAGATCGGCAAAGGCTACTACGTGCAGCCCACGATTTTCTCCGACGTCAGTAACTCCGCCCGTATTGCCCGCGAAGAGATCTTTGGTCCGGTAGCCGCTGTGATTCCATTCGAAGACGAAAAGGACGCGCTCAAGATCGCAAACGATTCGCCTTACGGCCTAGCTGCTGCCGTCTGGACGCGCGATATATTCAAAGCCATGCGTACCGTGAAAGCCCTGCGGGCCGGAATCGTATGGGTGAATCACATGCAGCCGACATACGTCGAAGCTCCCTGGGGCGGATACAAACAATCGGGTTTCGGCCGCGAACTCGGCCCCTGGGGCATCGAAGAATATCTCGAAACCAAACAGGTCTACATCAATCTGAATGAAGCGCCGATAGGCTGGTACTGACAAATGAGAGGACGATCCTTAAATCCCTGTCATCCTGAGCAACCGCAGTCGAAGGACCCTTGTACAGTGGGTGGCGCCTCCGCCGCCTCAGGGAGTTCTCACGAGAAACTGACATGAGCACAATCCGCCTCACCACCAAAATTCCCGGTCCCAACTCTCAGGCCCTGTCCGAGCGCCGCGCCCAAGCCGTGCCCCGCGGCCTTTCCCACGGCACTCCGATCTATGTCGCCAAGGCCGAAGACGCATGGCTGGAAGACGTCGACGGCAACCGTTATATCGATTTCGCCGGAGGTATCGGCTGCGCTAACGCGGGGCATCGTCCAGAAGCCGTCGTTGATGCCATCCGCGGCCAGTTCGATAAATTCCTGCACATGTGCGTCCAGGTCACGCCCTACGAAGGCTACATTCGCCTCGCCGAGCGTATGAACGAAGTTACGCCGGGAAAATTTCCCAAGAAGACTCTCTTCCTGAACAGCGGCGCTGAAGCCGTCGAGAATGCGGTGAAGATTGCCCGGGCTTACACCAAGCGTCCCGCAATCATCGCCTTCGAAGACGCCTTCCACGGGCGCACCATGATGACGCTCGCTCTCACCAGCAAAACGCATCCTTATAAAGCCGGCTTCGCTCCTTTCCCCGGCGAGGTCTATCGCGTCCCTTTCGCCTACTGTTATCGCTGTTCGTATAACTTGAAATATCCCTCGTGCGATCTCTATTGCGCGCGCCATCTCGAAGATACTTTCAAGCGCGTCGTCGCCAACGAAGAAGTAGCTGCGGTCATCGCCGAACCGGTCTTGGGCGAAGGCGGATTCATCGCCCCCCCGCCGGACTATTTCAAAGTTCTAATCGAGCTCTGCCACAAGCACGGCATTCTCTTCATCGCCGACGAAGTGCAATCCGGATTCGGACGCACCGGCGCGCTCTTCGCCAGCGAACGCTATGGCGTCGAACCCGATCTGCTGGTGACCGCGAAATCCCTCGGCGGCGGCCTGCCGCTTGCTGCAGTCACAGGCCGCGCCGAAATTATGGATGCGCCCGCCCCCGGCGGCCTCGGCGGTACCTTCGCCGGCAATCCGCTCTCCTGCTCCGCGGCTTTGGCCGTATTGGAGTTGTTTGAGACAGAAAATTTGTTAACCCGCGCTAACGAACTCGGCGACCGCTTCCAGCGCCGTGCACGCGAATGGCAGCGTCGCTGGCCCATCGTGGGCGACGTGCGCGGTCTCGGTGGCATGCAGGCCATCGAATTGGTGAAGTCGAAAGAAACGACGACTCCAGCCACGGATGAAACCAGACAGATCACGCAGTATTGCTACGAACACGGCCTGATCACGATCATCGCCGGTTCCTACTCCAACGTGATCCGCGTTCTCGTCCCGCTCGTCGCCACCAACGAGCAAATGGACGAAGGCCTAGACGTACTGGAATCCGCACTAGCCGCTGTCTGCGACAAGAAAGGCGCAGTAGCGCAGCTGGTCTAAAAGGTTTGTCATCCTGAGCGAGGATTGACCTTCAGCGCCCAAGCGCGAAGATCAACCGCAGTCGAAGGACCCCTGTAACGCGTGTATCATTACTGCAGTCGCGAGGAATTCTCACGATGCACCACGTTGTCCGCGATACGTCGAGGTGAACCAATGACCACTGTAGCCGCGCCCCCAGCCGTCAAACTCACGAACTACATCAACGGCCGATGGGCCGAATCCTCCGCGACAGAATGGCGCGATGTAATCAATCCCGCCACGGGCGAAACGCTGGCCCAAGTCCCGCTCGCCGGCGCCGCTGAAGTCGACCAAGCCGTCGAAGCCGCCGCCGCCGCTTTTCCTGAGTGGCGCCGCACCCCCCCCGAAGACCGGATCCAGCCGCTCTTCAAGCTGAAGATGTTGCTCGAAGATCACATCGACGACATCGCCCGCATCATCACGCAGGAGAACGGCAAGACCTTCACCGAAGCCAAAGCTGAGATGCGCCGGGCAATTGAAAACGTGGAGGTCGCCTGCGGCATTCCCATGATGATGCAGGGTTACAACCTCGAAGACGTCGCACGCGGCATCGACGAGATGATGATTCGCCAGCCCCTCGGCGTCACCGCTGCCATTGTTCCCTTCAATTTTCCCGGCATGATCGCTTTCTGGTACCTGCCTTACGCCATCGCCACGGGAAACACGTTCATCCTGAAGCCGTCCGAGCGCGTCCCGCTCACCATGCACTACGTTTACGAACTTCTCGAAAAAACCGGATTGCCGAAAGGTGTAGTAGGTCTGGTCAACGGGGGAAAAGCTGCGGTCGACGCGTTGCTTGACCATCCGAAAGTCCGCGCTATCAGCTTTGTTGGATCAACTCCGGTCGCGAAGTATGTTTATTCGCAAGCCGCTGCCAACGGCAAACGTGCGCAGTGTCAGGGCGGAGCCAAGAATCACGTCATCGTTCTTCCTGACGCCGACATGCCCATGGCCACGCAGATCATCAGCGACAGCGCCTTCGGATGCGCCGGCCAGCGCTGCCTCGCCGTCTCGGTCGCGATCACAATCGGCGAAGCGCAGAAAACTTTCCGCGATTCCATTGCCGACGCCGCCTCCAAGCTTAAAGTTGGGAACGGCCTTGATAAAGATGTGCAGATGGGCCCAGTAATCACGCAACAAAGTAAAGAGCGTGTCGAGTCGCTCATCGGCCTCGGCGAAAAGCAGGGTGCGAAGATTCTGCTCGACGGCCGCAACTCGAAAATTCCGAAATATGAGTCCGGCAACTTCGTTAACCCAACAATTCTCGATCACGTTCCTGCAACCAGCGATCTCGCCGACACGGAAATCTTCGGTCCCGTGCTCAGTCTCGTTCACGCCGACAGCATGGACGAAGCTCTCGCCTTTCTCGAACAGAGCGCCTACGGCAATCAGGCGTCGCTTTTTACATCGAGCGGATCGGCGGCGCGCCGCTTCCGCTACGAAGCGCCCGCCGGCAATATCGGTATCAACATCGGAGTCGCTGCGCCCATGGCATACTTCCCGTTCAGCGGATGGAAGAACAGCTTCTTCGGCGATCTCCACGGCCAGGGCCGGGACGCCATCGAGTTCTACACCGACAAGAAAGTCGTAGTCGAACGCTGGGCCAAGGAGCACAGCCGCAAGTTCTAGGCTTCGCACGCAGCAGTCAGAAGAGAAAATGAGACTTCTCGCCACAGAGTCACAGAGACACAGAGAAATCGAAAACGAGCAAGACCCTCCAACCGCTGCGATCATCGGCGCAGCCGTCGAAGTGCATTGTCAACTTGGACCTGGCAGCGCGTCGATCACGAAAGAGTTGAAACTGAAGCAGACGGCCTAGACTTAGTTTCTCTCGGGGCCCCTGCGACGCTGTGCTGAACGATTTAAAGAGGAATCTATGACTACATCTGTTGCAAGTCCCGCCATGTCCGGCCAGGAAATCATCGACCTGTCCCGCAAGCACACGCTTTTCGAATGGTCCGCGCAGTCGAAGGTGGATCCGATTCCCGTCGCCCGCGCCAAGGGGATTTACTTCTACACACCGGAAGGAAAGCGCTTCATCGACTTCAACAGCCAGCTGATGTCCGTCAACATCGGACATGGCGACGAGCGCGTCATCCAGGCCATCAGCGAGCAGGTCGCGACGCTTGCCTATGCGAATCCATTTATGGCGACAGAAGTACGCGCGCGCCTCGGCGCGAAGCTCGCCGAAATCACTCCCGGCGATATTGACACCTTTTTCTTCACCAACGGCGGCGCCGAAGCCAACGAGAATGCCATCAAGCTGGCGCGCTTCTTCACCGGACGCCACAAGATCATGGCGCGCTATCGTTCCTATCACGGGGCAACCGCGGGGGCGATCACTGTTACGGGCGATCCGCGCAGATGGGCTGCGGAGCCTGGCATTCCGGGCGTGGTTCATGTGCTCGATCCTTATCACGGCATCGAGCGCGGATGGGATTCCGCCGAATCTTCGCTCGCCATGATTGAAGAGACCATTCAGCTCGAAGGTCCGCATACGATTGCGGCGTTTATCCTCGAACCAGTGACGGGAACCAACGGCATTCTTGTTCCGCCTGACGGATATCTTGAAGGCATTCGCAAGCTCTGCGACAAATACGGCATCTTGATGATTGCCGATGAAGTGATGTCTGCCTTCGGACGCACTGGCGCTTGGTTCGCCGTCGATCACTGGAAGGTTATTCCCGATCTGCTGTGCATGGCCAAGGGATTAACCTCAAGTTATCTCCCTCTCGGAGCGGTTGGCATGCGTCATCACATCGCGCAACATTTTAAGGACAAGGTGTTTTACGGAGGACTCACTTACAACAGCCATCCCATGGGATGCGCGGCGGCGTTGGCGACAATTCGCGTGTATGAAGAAGATGGACTGATCGAGAACGCGAACAAAATGGGCGCGATCATGAAGCAACTGGGGGCGGAGATGCTGGCGAAACATCCGTCGGTGGGGGCGGTACGCTCGATTGGATTATTTGGTATCGTCGAACTCATTCGCAATCGCAGGACGCGTCAGCCGATGGCGCCGTTCAATGGCACGTCCGATGAAATGACTGCGCTGGGACGCTTCTTCCGCGAACAAGGGCTTTACACTTTCGTTCGCTGGAACACTTTCTTTACCAATCCCCCGTTGTGCATCAACGAGCAGCAGTTGCGCGAGGCGTTCGCCATTATTGATCGCGGACTTGAGATCACGGATAAAGCCGTAAACTAGCCGCGAGAGTTGTTGGTTAGCGAACACTCCTTCGACTTCACTCGGATAAACTCCGTCCCCGTCTTTCCATCTCTGTTTGCGATTTCGATCTTGGAAGAGCCAATAACCTTGGCGAGGGGCATGGACCAAGAGAACCTTCGCTCCGAGGCCTACGCAAGTTCAACACACCTAGAGCAGTTGCACCGGTAGAGAGGGTGACCGGGCATGGTGGCGTGGCCGCAGGCGGGACAAAGGAACCATTCGCCGTCGGCTCTTGCGTTCATGAGTTTGAATTTTTTATCCTCGACGCAATAGGGGCAGCGGATGGCCGTCGTGCCATCGCCCTTGATTCCCTTTATTCTTATGACCAGCGCGTAGCACTGTTCATGTACGGGAAAGCCATGGCCATCGGTAGCGGCGGAGGCGGCAGTGAGAGGTTTGGAGCAGATAACGCAACTTGCGATTTTGGCGTTCATCGTTATCAATATGGAACGGGCGGCTTAAGGCGACTATTAGGATAGTTTTAAGGTCAAGTAATCAATTTGTATGTCCGCTAGCGTACACATGTTTTGCTTTTTCCCGCCGTAGAAGGGACCAAGTGAATGCCACCCCCGAGATGAATCATCATCATTAAAATCAAAGGTGAAGGACAGAACCTACTGGAGGCCAAGGCGAAGGCAGTGTTTGTCCCACATTTTCTCAAGTTCAGAAAACGCAAGCAGGCTATATCCGCGGGAGAGCACGAAGCCGTCGTGGCTTCCGCGTAAGGCACTCAATGAACAAATGGTGTCGCACTGCCGGGATCTTTTTGCTGTTCGTGGCGACTGCCGTAGCAGACGGGTCACCGCCCCAGACTAGTGCTCCGACGAATCAGGAGTCTAAGTCGGCGAAAACCCGCGTGATCGGGCGCAGGCTTCAGGAAAAAGGTGTACCTAATTTTGGCGAGGTCACTCCTTCGCTCTATCGCGGAGGGCTGTCGAGTACGACGGGTTTAAAAGCGCTGGCGAAGATGGGCGTGAACATTGTGGTGGATGCGCGCACCAACGATGCCGGTGAAGAAAGAGAAGCGAAGCGCCTGGGGATGAAATATGTAGCGATCCCATGGCATTGTCCCTGGCCCAGGGACGAACTCTTTGCAAAGTTTCTTGGAGTTTTGCACGAGAACAAGGGGAAAAAAGTTTTTGTGCATTGCCGCCTGGGAGATGACCGCACGGGAATGATGGTCGCAGCATATCGCATGGCGGAAGAAGGCTGGAGCGCGGACGAGGCAATGAATGAGATGAGGACGTTCGGATTCACTCGAGCGCATCACTTCATCTGTCCAGGACTCGCGAATTACGAAAGACATTTTCCTGAGCGGTTGAAGGACAGCCCCGCGTTCGCGAAAATGCGGGTGAAACAGTAGTTGTTTCGAGCCCTCTGGCGATAAGAACTGCGGCCGGGGGGGGGCAGAAAGCGTGGGTGGGAAATCAAAAGCCCGGCCTGATCGGGGCCGGGCTGGTTTCTGGGGGTTGCCAAAAATGCTAGGCAGCCGCGGATCTCTTGGTGCGACCCTCGGTCGTGACGGGTTGAGCTACCTTGCGCACGAGGAAGGGTTGCAGGTTCGGCTCAGAACCCGCCCACTCTAAACTGACAATGGAGTGTCCGGGCTGGCACGTAACGAAATAGCGTTCTCCGTTGGGGCTGGTTACTTCGAATTTGCCGGTCTCGCCCTGTAGAGCTTCGGCAAC
>Ga0307474_10000819_pt1 | contig 22396 bp, 23 predicted proteins | sample atmos_gasesECM1C_2_FD_203312 | JGI IMG/M metagenome (GOLD analysis project Ga0307474, IMG submission 203312) | Hardwood forest soil microbial communities from Morgan-Monroe State Forest, Indiana, United States - atmos_gasesECM1C_05 | ecosystem: Environmental > Terrestrial > Soil > Temperate... | reverse complement strand
TTCATCTCCTTCTCGGCGTATTTGCGGTACCAGTCATCCAACGCCATCGAGCCGCCCTTGGCGTCCGACATCAGGAACGGAAGCTCGCCGGCGCCGATGATCGGAAAACGGCCGGGCTGATAGCCGGGATTGACATAGGCGATATCGGCGATGCCATCGCGCGCCATGTCGTAATGGTCAAACGCCTTGCCGAGCTGCTGGGCCGGAAAGACCTTGTACTTGATCGTACCGCCGGACGCCTTCTCGACCGCGGCGCCCCAATCCTCGAGCGCCTTCTGCAGGGGATGGCTCGCCGGCACCCAGTGCGACAATTTCAGCTCAAAGGTCTTTTCCTGCGCCATCGCAGGCGATACGAGGGCTGCAACCAGCAGCGCCAGTACCGCCGATCTGAAGTCCCTGCTCCACAAGCGGCGAGTTCGTTCAGGGACTTCAGATCGATAAGCGGTACTGGAATCAATAAGTTTGCTAGTGCCCATGACTTTCCGAAGTTCGTGAAATGCGGGTGCTGCGATGGAGCACGAACTTCGGAAAGTGGGCACTAGCAGCGTTTTCCTCATCGACATGGTGTCCCCTTCCAGCATCAGGCTTCGGTGGCCCTTTGCAGACATTGTTATATGATATAATTAACAGCGCAACTGCGCGATCACGCCAGCCAACGCGGTGGCTCAGGTTCAAGCCCAAAACAATTGCGGGAGCAAGTGTTGCGAACAAAGGTAGCAATCATTGGCGCGGGGCCGGCGGGATTGCTGCTGGGACAATTGCTTCACAGTTACGGCATCGACAACGTCATCCTGGAGCGCCACACCGGCGAATATGTGTTGGGGCGGATTCGCGCCGGTCTCCTTGAAGAGGGAACGGTGGCACTGCTCGACGAAGTCGGAGCCGGCAGCCGCGCCCATCGCGAGGGGCTGGTCCATGAGGGTATCGAGCTCGCGTTCGCTGGCAGCCGCCATCGCATCGATCTGACGGGCGCCACCGGCAAGACGATGATGATCTACGGCCAGACCGAAGTGACGCTGGACCTGATGAATGCGCGGCACGACGCGGGCCTGACCTCGATCTATGAGGCAGCCGACGTCACACCCCTCGACTTTGATACCGATCACCCGCGCGTCAGCTATGTCAAGGACGGCGCAACGCACGAGATTGCTTGCGATTTCATCGCCGGCTGCGACGGCTTTCACGGCATCAGCCGCGCCAGCGTAAAGCCTTCCGCGATCGAGACATTCGAACGCGTTTATCCGTTCGGCTGGCTCGGGATTCTTGCAGAAACCCCGCCGGTCAGCCACGAGCTGATCTATTCCAACCATCCGCGCGGATTTGCCCTTTGCACGATGCGTTCGATGAAGCGCAGCCGCTACTATGTGCAATGTCCGCTCGAGGATCATATCGATCAATGGCCGGACGACCGGTTCTGGGATGAATTGAAACGACGGCTGGACAGCGAGGCCGCGGGCAAGCTGGTCACCGGCCCGTCGATCGAAAAAAGCATCGCGCCGCTGCGCAGTTTCGTCGCCGAACCGATGCGGTTCGGCCGGATGTTTTTGGCTGGTGACGCCGCCCATATCGTGCCGCCGACTGGCGCCAAGGGACTGAACCTTGCGGCAAGCGACGCACACTATCTGGCGCTGGCCTTCCGGGAATTTTACGACGAAAAATCCGCATCCGGCATCGATCATTATTCGGAAAAGGCCTTGTCGCGGGTCTGGAAGGCGGTGCGCTTCTCGTGGTGGATGACCTCGATGCTGCACAAGTTCCCGGATACGGGGACTTTTGGTGCGCGAATCCAGCTCGCCGAGCTCGATTATGTGACCCACTCGAAGGCGGCGATGTCGTCGCTGGCGGAGAACTATGTCGGCTTGCCCTATTGAGGGAATTTGGTCGTTCTCGCGCAAATTCTGTTTCAAACTTTGTAGGCGGTGCAATTCGCGCAAGCCTGGCGTTCAATCAACCATCGCCACTCACAAGATTTTGCGCGATGACCGATTTGGATATTCCCGCCGGATTCGAGCGTCAAACCCGGCGCAGCCCCCTCACCGATCCCTGGGAGCCGATCTATTCGAAGCAAACGCCTGATGCGATCATCCTGGGACTTCGGCTGGCCACGCCGCATACCAACGCGCACGGCTTCGTCCATGGCGGGTTGATTGCAGCGCTGACCGATAAAGCCATGGGGCACAGTTGCGGCCACAAAATGGGCGGCGGCCATTCGCTGGTGACAGTCAGCATGGCGATTGATTTCATCAGCAGTGCCCAGATCGGGCAGTGGCTCACGGTCGAGACGGACGTGATCAAGACCGGCGCCACGCTTTGCTTCGCCCAATGTCTGGTGAGCGCCGACGGTGCCACTATCGCCCGGGCGAATGGGACCTTTCGCGTGGTGAAAAAGACGGAGTGAACGCCCGCGCCCGTTCAACTCGTGTCCCGGACGCGGTGCAGCGCACTTCGCGCTGCTCCGCAGAGCCGGGACCCATCGCTGCACTTCATGGACCCCGGATCAGCAGCGCACCACGCCGCAATGGCGGCGTGCTGCGCAGCATCCGGGGCACATTCGGTTAATTACCGCCGCCAAAATGCCAGTTGCTGATCTCGATCACGAGATCGACGAAAGTGCGCACCTTGGCCGACAACAGCCGCGATGTCGGGTAGACGATGTGGATCGGCAATGGTGGTTGCTCGAACTTCGCCAATACGATTTTCAGCGCCCCGGCCTTGACCGCCTCCGCGGCCTGATAGGCCAGCACGCGCGTCAGGCCGCCGTCCTCGGTAGCATATTGGATCGCGGCGTCAGAACTGTTGGTCGTCAGCCGCGCCGCCGGCGCGACGCGAACCTCCTCGCCATCCCTGACAAATCGCCAGTCGGCCTGCGGTGACAAGGCGCTGAACTGAATGGTTTGGTGAGAGGCGATGGCCTCGGGCGATCGCGGCTCGCCATGCGCCTTGAGATAGGTGGGAGAGGCCACCACGATGCGCCGCATCTCGCCGACATGGCGCGCCACCAGGCTTGAATCGGCGAGGTGACCGATCCGCACCGCAACGTCGACGCCCTCCTCCACCAGATTGATCATGAGATCCGACAGCCGCAGCTCGGCTGCCACTTCCGGATAGCGCTTCAGGTATTGCGACATCACCGGAGCGACATGGAGACGCCCAAATCCCACCGGCGCGGAAACCACCAGCCTTCCGCGCGGCAACGAATGTTCGCCCTCCGCCGCGCCTTCGGCTTCTTCGACATCGGCGAGGATTTGCCTGGCGCGCTCCAGATAGCGGGCGCCGGCGTCGGTCAGCGCAACCGAGCGCGTGGTCCGCTGCAACAACCGCGCGCCCAGCCGATCCTCCAGCGCCGCGATCAGGCGCGTCACGCCTGAGGCCGAAAGCCCCAGTTTGCGCGCCGCCGGCGCGAACCCCTCCAAGTCCGCGACCGCGACAAAGGCCTGCATGGCGTCGATCCGGTCCATCCTACTATTTCATAATCTGCAACAATGAAATGTCAATTGCGACGATTGTTCAGGATTCTTGCAATCATCATATTTGCGGTCGCCGGCGAGCAGGTGCTCGCGCGATAGACAACCGAAAGGAAAGTCCCATGCCCCGCCTCCCTACTCCCGCCACGATCGAAGCTTCCCCCGCCGCAGCCCAGCCTCTGCTTCACGCCGTGAAGAAACAGCTCGGCGTGGTGCCGAACCTGTTTCGCCTCGTCAGCAACAGCCCGGCCGCGCTCGAAGGCTACCTCGGGCTGAACGGCGCACTCGGAAAAGGCGAACTCGAAGCCGCAACGCGTGAGCGCATTGCGCTCGCGGTGGCCGAGGTCAACGGTTGCGACTATTGCCTGTCGGCGCACAGCTATCTCAGCAAGAATCTGGCAAAGCTCACAGAAGCCGAAATCGCCGCCAATCGCGACGGCAGCTCGACCGATTCGAAAGCGGACGCAGCGGTTCGCTTCGCCGTCAAACTGGTGAAGACGCGTGGGCATGTTTCAGATCCTGACGTTCAGGCGGTCAAGAATGCAGGCTATAACGACGCGCAGGTGATCGAGATCGTGCTGCACGTCGCGCTCAATACGCTGACCAACTATGTCAACGAGGTAGCAAAGACCGAGATCGACTTCCCGGTCGTGACCGCCAAGGCAGCTTGAGGCCAATATCCCGGCGCACTCTCTCGCGGGGCGTGCGCCGAATTGGCACAACGACTGAAGTGAAGGAGACTTCGATGTCGGATACCCGCATCTATTCCAGTGACGTCGCCTTCACGCCCGCCGTAAAAGCGGTCCAGGGTGCCAGGGGATCGCGCGATATCTACGAGGAGCGCGGCGACTGGCGCACCGAGGTCGACGAAAACCTCGCCGCGTTCCTGGCGGACACCAACAGCTTTTATCTCGCGACGGCGTCCGCCGCCGGCCAGCCTTATATCCAGCATCGCGGCGGGCCTAAGGGTTTTATCAAGGTGCTGGACAGGAACACGCTGGCGTTCGCCGATTACCGCGGCAACCGGCAATACATCACGCTCGGCAATCTCTCGGAAAATCCGAAGGCCTACATCTTCGTGATGGACTATGCCCATCGGCGCCGGGTGAAGATCTGGGGCGAGGCGCGCGTCGTCGCCGATGATCCCGCGCTGATACAATCGCTGATGCCAAGAGGCTACAAGGCGCGGCCCGAGCAGGCGATCCTGTTCAAAATTTCCGCATGGGACACCAACTGCCCGCAGCATATTCCGCAGAAATTCGATGCCGCGGACGTAGCGACCGCGCTCGCCGCGCGCGATGCGCGCATCGAGGAGCTGGAGGCGGAGCTCGCGGCGCTCAGGGGCGAGCCCAAACCCACCGCCTGAGACCGGCCAAAGAGGGCGCCGAAGCGTTGAGAATCAATCCGGCAAGTACCAGGCCGCTGCCGACAATTTCGATGCGGGTGATCTGCTCTCCGAGCAGCATGTGCGTGCTGAGAATCCCGAAAACCGGCACCAGCAGGCCAAACGGAGCAACCGTCGCTGCCGGATAACGGCTCAAGAGCTTGGTCCAGAGCGCGAGAGCGACGAGCGTTGTCGCGTAGGCCAGAAAGAGGACCGCTCCGGCCGATACTATACTGGGATGAAGAAGTGCCGCCATGACCGGTGCGCGACCTTCGATGAGAAGAGAAAGGACAAGCAGCGGCAGTGGTGAAATCGGGCAACTCCAGACGACGAAGGCGAACGTGTTGCCGGGACGAGCCGCCTTCGTGATGATGCTGCCAGAAGCCCAGGCAAGAGCAGCTGCCGACACAAGAGCGAATGGCACAAGCTCGACAGCGCCGCCGTCGAGCACACCAATGAGCGCCACGCCGACAAGCGCCAGCAGACTACCTGCAATTTCCAGCGGCAGCGGCTTTTCGTCGAAACAGATGTAGGCCAATAATACGGTAAAAAACACCTGCATCTGCAGGACGACGGAAGACAGTCCGGCCGGAAATCCGAGCTTGATGGCGGTATAGAGCAGGGCGAACTGGACGGCGCCCATCGTCAGACCAAATGACACCACGAATCGTATCGGCACCTCGGGACGCTTGACGAAGAAGATCGCCGGAACGGCTGCGAAGAAGAAGCGCAGACACGTCAAAAGCAGCGGCGGAAATTCTCTGACGCCGAGTTTGACCGCCACAAAGCTGGTGCCAAAGATTAGGACCGCGACGAGTGCGATGAAGACATCACGAAGCTTCATTTATCATTCCGCATCATGACAACACCCGACAGCTCTGGGAAGCGGCCGTTCACGCCGCCTCGCGCTGCGATTTCCACGAAAATTCCGGGAAATATTGCAGCATCATCCGATCGACATAGGCGGTGAGGTTTTCGAACTGATCGGCTCGCTCTCGAAGCTGCGAGTCAAAGAAGGGCGTGAGGATTCCGGCCAGCGCGCCGAACGCAGTGGCATCGCTGCCGCAAGGTGCATCGCCCATCAAATAAGGCTTGTCTCCAAGCTGAACCGACAGCGCTAGCAGCGAGCGAGCCGCAAGATCGACGTCCTCGTCCGGGGCGTGACGGCCAAGCCCGCTCAAAAGATAATTCTCGGCGACCCGGAATTGCGCATCCTCGCGAAGTTTCTCGCGCAGGTGTTCCGGCGCCGCATCGAACAAATGCGCCGGTCCCTTGGCAAAATTCTCCGGATCAACCCAGCGTGCGCCGACCATGGCCCAATAAAGGTGATGCTCGATCATGCGTTCGAACGCCCAGGCCTGAGCACGGTCCTGCAGGCTGAGCGGAGCGTCGAAATCGAAAGCGTATTTGGCTTCGAGATGCGCGCGAATGAAGGTGGAATCGGCGATCACTTCGCCGTCGTCCTCGATGAAAGGCAATTGCCCCTTGGGCGAAGCCGTGGGCTTCGCCTTTTCCTTGCGATAAAAGAGGCCGGCCATCTTCAGCTGAACTTCGGTCTTGGTCACAAAAGGGCTGATTTCCGGCAGGCCGAATCCAGGGCCGAAGCCATAGATAACGATCATGACAGCACTCCCGACTTCCTGAGCAGGCGCTTGAAACTAACGGCCGCCTGCTGCCACCGTGGTGTCAGCAGCGGCGACATTGTGGCCCAAAGATCGAGGCCGTAGATGATGATCATGGATAAAATCCTCTCCGTTTGAACGTTGTCCCGTTATACTTGCCACCTGCTGCCAACATGCTGTCAGCATCCGACGGCAGCCTTGCAAGAAAGACGCGAGAGACATCATGCGACGTGCCGACCGCCTGTTTCAGATCATCCAGGTGCTGCGGCGAAGCCGGAAGCCGCTCACGGCGGACGCAATCGCAGCCGAGCTCGAAACCTCGAAACGGACGATTTACCGCGATATCGCCACGCTGATCGAACAGCGCGTGCCGATCCGCGGTGAAGCAGGCATGGGCTATATTCTGGAGCGGGGTTTCGACCTGCCGCCCCTGATGCTCACGCCGGACGAGATCGAAGCGGCGGTGTTGGGCGCGCAATGGGTCACCGGCCATGCCGATGCCGTGTTGTCCCGCGCCGCTCAGGATCTGATCGCCAAAATTGCCGACACCGTCCCGGAGCGCTTAAGGCCATTTGTACTCGAACCGGCGAGCCGCGCCGCGGGATCGCGCAAGGAGCCGGATCGCATCGACATGTCGCGGACACGCACGCAGATCCATGAGGGAAAGAAAATCGCGCTGCGCTACCGCGACGAACACGGCCGCCACAGCGAACGCACGATCTGGCCGATCGCGATCGGCTACCATGAGGCCGTGCGGATACTGGCCGCCTGGTGCGAGCTTCGGACCGATTTTCGCAGCTTTCGGACCGACCGGGTCATCGACGCCGTCTATCTCGACGAGAGATATCCGGAGCGGCGCGACCTGCTCAGGGCGAAGTGGCGAAGGAGTCTCGTTTGGGAGCATCCGAGCGACGTCTGATATCGCACGCCATCGCAGGCTGGCCGATCCGGCCTTTCCGAGCTAGAGCCTTTTCGGTTCTGATTGAATCAGAACCGGGGCTCTAATCTTTTGTTTTGACGCGTTTTCTTCACGCGAACCGGTATCCACTTCGCTCGAAAACGCTATAGTGTCCTGATTCCGAAGTTCGCATCATTTTGCGGCCACCTTGTTCGCGAACTTCGGAATCGAAGGACACTAGAAAGTCGGCACTAGAAAGTCATTGTTTCTAGTGTGGCCTTGGTTCAGAAGCCCGCACGACGAACTCGCAGGCTGCAATGATTCGGACTTCTGAACCGCCACATTAGGCCATCGCGCGTGGAAAAGAATGATCCGGCCATGACAGTCGAAAGCCCGTGCCAGGCGTGCGGCGCCTGCTGCGCGCATTCTTCCGACTGGCCGCGCTTTACCACCGAGGATGACGCCGCGCTCGATCTCATTCCGCAAGAATTCGTCAACGAGCGAGGATCGGGCATGCGTTGCGACGGCGACCGCTGTGCCGCGCTGTCCGGCCGGATCGGGGTGGCGACATCCTGCCTGATCTATGCCGTTCGTCCCGAGGTCTGCCGGACCTGCATGCCCGGTGATCCCGAATGCATCCTCGCGCGGCAACGGCACGGGTTACCGCCGTTGAAGTGAGGCTTACGCCATCAAGGCTTTGGCGAATTCGACGAACTCGTCGTCGAGCTCATCCTCGATGGGAGCGATGGTCGAAAGCGGCTTGGTGGAGAGCGTGATCGGCTTGCGGTTGCCGTAAGCCAACGGCGCAGCACGCGCCACCGGTTCGCGCGACAGCGTGTACAGTGTCGTGCCGACGCGACCGCCGAAGTGAACCAGCTCCTGCTCGCTGCAGCTTCCGGCTATCGCAAGCGCCAGTGAATAGAGATGGCTTCGGCGATAGCAAAACAGCGCCAGCATGGCCCTGACATCAGGCGAAACGCTCGCCACTAGCTGGCACAAGCCATTCTCGTTGGCGCGGTACATTTGGCCGAGCAATTCGTCCCGGACCGGGCAAAGATCGTTCTCAAAGGCTTCTCGACTTGAAAACATTTTGCATATCCCCCGGTGCGAAGGATGCAATGCAACTCTCTAACGAAGGGTTAACTACGCGCCGCGGTAACGATTGGACCAGCTTGAACGCGGACGCGCAATCGGGCAGGCCGGTGATTCGAGAAGAGCGTAAGGCGGTACCTTTGCCTCAAATCAGGCTAGCGTTCATCCAATCGGCCACCGCGCGCCCGATCGCCGGTCCGGAATCCTCCTGGATGAAATGCGACCCCGTGACTGTAACCTCGGTCTGGCTCTTCCAACTGCGGCAAAAATCGCGCGCCGCTCCGGTCAGAATGGCTCCGGGATCGGCGTTGACGAATAGTTTCGGCATGTCGTTTTGTGTCATCCATTGCGCGTAGTCTGAAACGATCTCGACAACGTCGGCGGGCTCGCCGAGGATCGGGATCTGTCGCGGCCAGGTCAGCGTCGGCCAGCGATCCTCGGCCTTCATAAAAGGCTTACGATATTCGCACATCTCGGCTTCGGTGAGCTTTCGCAACACCGACCCCGGCAACACCCGCTCGACGAACATGTTGCGCTCAAGGATCATCTGTTCGCCCTTGTCGGAGCGAAAGCCCTGGAAGATCGGGGTGGCGGCTTTGCTCCATTCGTCCCAGGAAGCGATCGGCCGCACGATGGCTTCCATATAGGCGATACCGCGGACGCGGCCGCGATGATGATTGGCCCAGTCGAAGCCGAGCGCCGATCCCCAATCGTGCACCACCAGCACGAGGGATTCGGACGGACCGATCACGGCGTCGATAAAAGCCCAGAGATATTTGCGATGAGTGGCGAAGCGATAGGTGTCGGCACCGGGCGAGGCCAGCTTGGCGGAATCACCCATGCCGATCAAATCCGGCGCGATCAGCCGGCCCAGACCCTCCAGTTCGGGGATGACGTCACGCCACAAATAGGACGAGGTCGGATTGCCGTGCAGGAACACGATGGGCCGCCCCTCGCCGCGCTCGTGATAGGCCATGCGGGCGTCCAGGATATCGACGGTTTTCTTTATCAGCGGTTGTTCGGTCATTTTGAATCCCTGTTGCCCAAAGGATACCGCCACGCGGGGTCGTTGGCGAGCAGAGCAGTGCGCTCGCCCGGCGAGAGAACGCGCGGCGCGGAGATCGGTGCGCCGGTTTGATCGTCGAAAAAAGGATTCGGCCGACCGAGCCTGCCCAACCACCAGCCGAGAAGTTTGACCGTGCGGTCGGCGAAAGGGAGAAGCGAGGCTGGCGGAGGCGCGTTCGGGGGAAGTGGGCCTGCGGCCGAGCGCTCGAAGATTCGGCAAAGCGGTGCACCGAGAACCTCATCCCGTGAATGGCCGTCGGCATCGTGATTCATGAAGGAATGAATGAGGCCGGCAACAGGAAAACGCGGGCCGGCCGTGTTGCCGATCGGAGTCCGGCAGCAATCGGTGTACCAACGGAATATCCTGCTGGAGAGATGCAGGCATCGCACCGCGTCCGTACTGGCGGTCAGCTCCACGCGGCCGGTTGGCATCTGGAAGATGTCCGTTCCGCCCGCAATATCGAGCACGTCTGGCCGTTCGAGGAAGCGCGCGAACGCCTGGCAATCCTTGCAATAGCAGACGAAGCGGAAGCCTGTATGCGGCGTGACTTCGTGGGCGACGCCGCGCACGTGGCCGCACCGGCAGCGAAGCGGGATTTCCTTGCGGGCCTCGGTCATGAATCATACTTGTTGCTCGCGCGCCTTGCGGTTCAAGACGCAGCGAACGCTAAAGCCCCATGGCTTGGTGATCAATGAGGTTTGCCCCCTGTCAAGCAAGCGTCGGGAAAATTGCAAGCCTTCGCGAAAATCGCAATTGGGATGGCGCGAGACAAGTCGGACCCCGGAGGGTCAGCCGTTCGCCGCCATGAAGATCGCCAGACCGAAGCCGGTGAGGTGATGCAGCGCCTGATCGACACCGATCAGGGTCCAGAACCAGGGGTGCTGCTTCTCCTGTGTCACACCAAAATGGGACGCAACAAATCCCTTGGCGCGATCGACCGTGATGTGGATCGCAAAATCGATCACGGCAACAAACCAGAATCGCGGCGCGACAATCAGGATCAGCACCAGTGCCACGGCAAGATGCACAAGGCAGTGGGCCAGCAAGGGGAGCGCCCATCCCTTTCTCTGGTCCTTGCCGATCGCCATCCAGGAATTTTGCAGCACAAAATCGGCGATGACGTGCTTGAAGGTAAGCAACAACATCCATCCGATCAGTGCACCTACCGGAACCGATGCGGACATGGGGGGAAACGACAAGCTGACGCCCTCGAAAGACACGCTTTGGAATAGTGGGAAAGGACAGGAGGCGTTCAGCGCGACTTCTTGTTAAGCCCCGGACAAATCGTCCGGCATGGCCCTTTTATGACATCTCCCGCGCCGGAATGCACGTTAATGGAACCCGTAAAGCGTCAAGAAATTCCTTAACCGCGCGCGACGGCAAACAGATCCCTGCCGGGTTCCGCCGGTAAGGTTACCGTCCGCGCTCATTTGCAATCCGCGCAATGGCGGATATCATCCGTTCCCACGAAAATTGTCGTTCTTTTTGAAATATTTACGACCTTGTTCAGGCGAACCCTCGGCGCCCACAGCGGAGACAACGTTAGGTTGCGGATACGAGCCATGAGCGCTGAAGTCCCAACACCACGTCCGAACAAGCAGCCGGCATACCAATGGCTCCTCGAAACCAATCGCGGGCAAATGCTCTTGTTTGCCTTGTTGACGTTGATTTTGACAGTCGCAACCGTCTGGGGTGGCCGCATCTGGCTGAGAAACTCCGAAACTGTGACCTTCGCTGTCGGTAACGCCAACGCCCCGGAGGCCCGCTTTGCCACCAAGCTTGCTGCCGTCCTCAAAAACAATTCGTCGCGACTGCGCCTGAAGATCGTGTCCAACCCGGACATGGCCAAGGCGCTGGGCCAATTTGATCGCAGAGAGGCCGATCTTGCGGTGCTGCGCACCGATGCGAAGATCCCGACCCGTGCTCGCGCGCTCGCGATCCTCGAACACGACCTCGTCCTGTTGATCACTCCCGGCTCCAAAAAAATCAAATCGCTTGCCGAGCTGAAGAAAAAGAAAATCGCGGTGCTTGCGGACGGCGACAGCAATGCAGCTTTTGTCCGCAACATCCTCGAAATTCCGGAGGGCACCGAAGGCAATGCGCGGGTGCAGATGGCGCTGGCCAATACCACACTCGACAAGCTGCTCTCTTCCGGCGGCTACGGCGCCGTTATCGCCATCGCACACGCCTCCGCGATCGTGAAGGACAAGACCTGGGAGCAGCATGCCAAGCGCTCCCCATTCACCCTGAACGCAATCGATGAGGTAAAGACGCTCGCCAGGCGCCATCCCGGCATTTCCGAAGAAACGCTCGCCAAGGGCATGCTGTCGACGGCGCCCGAGATTCCCGACGACGATCTCGATACCGTCGGGCTGCAATGGCTTTTGGTGGCCCAATCGCGAATGCCGGCAACAACGGCCGAAGAGCTCGCGCGCACCATCTACGAGAACAAGGCCGAACTAGCGCTCGAGAACGGCTTTGCATCCAGGATCGAACCAGCAGATGTCGACAAGGATGCCTTCATCGTCGCCCATCCCGGAGCCGCGGAATACATCAACGACGACACCAAATCGTTCCTGGACCGCTACAGCGACCTTTTGTACCTCGGCGCCGGCGCGCTGAGCGTGATCGGCTCGATCTTCCTCGGCATCTACACCAAGGTGACGAGGGTCGCGCCCGAGAAGGCGAGCGAACTGGCCACCGCCATTCTCGATGTCGGCGAGAGAATCGCCCACGCCAACACCGTCGAAGCGCTCGATGCCTTGCAGGACGAACTCGAGGCCATTCTTCGCGGCGCGGTGATCGGGCTGCGCGACGGCACCATATCCAGCGACGGGCTGGACACGTTCAAGCTCGGCTATGAATTGGTACGCGACGAGATCGGTATGCGGCGGGAGAGCCTGAAGCGGCAGGCCGGCCATGACGACAACGTGGTGATCGTCAAGGCGGCGCAGAGCGCTTGAAGGACATTGCCGTTGCAACCGTTCCGTGGAGTTAAGCGCTGCCCGCGGCCAGAACTTGAGCGCGTGATGATAACGTTTTTCCCGCCGCTCGTTGACGGCTTTCCGCCGCGCGGGCACTTTGTTCAACCCGGCCCGCCCAGAAGTGGCTGGGCAAGATTTTTTTGAAGCGACAGGCGATCCGCATTCCGATGTCCAAGCCGCTTGCCTTTCCTGGCCTCGCGCAGTTTGTCGCCGCAACGACCGGCCGCAACATGACGAAGGTGGCCTATGTCGCCGTGGCCTGCGGTGTCACCATGATGGTGCTGGTGACGGTCGATCCTGCGTATGAGGCCGCGCATCACTATGTCGACGCCCTTTTATGGGGATGCCTGGCCTACTTCGTGTTCGAATGGGTGGTTCGGCTTCGCCATGCCGTCAGCATTGGTCGCGGATCGTTGTATGCGTTGTCCGGCCGCGGGCTGGTGGACGCCGGTGGCGCCATCGCCGTTCCGCTGGCCATGATGCTTGGCGTCGATCACCGGTCGGCCTGGCTGCTCGGCGTGTTCTGGATGTTCAAGGTGGTACCGGGAATTCCGGGGTTGCGGCAGCTGCGGCGGGTGCTGGTGGTGGAATCCGGGCCGCTGTTGAGCGTGTTCCTGTTTTTCCTGATGGTCCTGTTCATGGCCTCGGTGGCGGAATTCTATCTGGAACACGACGTCCAGCCGGCCGGATTCGGCAGCGTTCCGGCGGCGCTCTGGTGGGCGGTCGCGACCCTGACCACGACCGGTTATGGCGATGTGGTGCCGATCACGCCGCTCGGCCGGCTCGTCGCGGCCGTCGTCATGATCTGCGGCCTCGGCGTGTTCGGGCTCTGGACCGGTATCCTCGCTACCGGCTTTGCGGCCGAAACCCGCCGCGACAATTTCCTCAAGACGTGGGAATCGGTGAGCAAGGTTCCGTTCTTCGCCGCGCTTGGACCGGCGGCGATCGCCGACGTGACGCAAATGCTGCGCACGATCGACTTGCCGGCGCGCACCACGATCATCCGCAAGGGTCAGGTCGGCGATTGCATGTATTTCATCGCCTCCGGCGAGGTCGAGGTCGACTTACCCGGCAAGAAGGTAGCGCTCGGCGACGGCGCTTTCTTTGGCGAAATGGCGCTGCTCGGCAACAACCTGCGCTCGGCCAACATCACCACCACGCAGGTGTCGAAGCTCCTTGTGCTCGATCTCGTCGATTTCCGTCTCCTGATGGCGCGGCACCCCGATCTCGCCGCCACCATCGACGCCGAAGCCAGACGGCGCGAGCTGGAAAACGAATAGCCGCATGATCCGCAACCTACTTGACCGCGTTGGTGCAAAGTGGGAACCGGTCTTCTCAACGACAGACGAAAGGTGTCTTGAAGAGATCGTGCATGCAAAGCCGTGAGCGTGGGAAATGACGTCCGAAAACGCCGCAACGGCGAGCGCGCCGCTGTTCGAACTCGATCGCGCGCGCGCCACCATCCGCCTCAACCGGCCGAAGCACCTCAACCGGCTGCAGGCCGACGATCTCGACGTCCTCATGAACCTGTTCGACCGGATCGAGGCCGATCCCGCGATCCGGGTTCTCGTGCTCACCGGCACCGGCCGGGCCTTCAGCGCCGGCTACGATCTCAACTCGGTCGCCGAGCGCGCGGTGAGCGCCACCGAACAGCGAAGCGCGGGTTCGGCGTTTGAGGTCGTCGTCAACCGGCTCGAAGACATCGGCATTCCCACCATCTGCCGCCTCAACGGTGGGGTCTATGGCGGCTCGACCGATCTCGCGCTCGCCTGCGATTTCCGCATCGGTGTCGACACTTGCGAAATGTTCATGCCTGCGGCGCGGCTGGGCCTGCATTATTACAAGAGCGGAATCGCGCGTTATGTGGCACGGCTTGGCTTCGACAACGCCAAGCGGCTGTTCCTGACCGCCGAGAGGATCGGCGCGGCGGAAATGCTCAGGATCGGCTATCTTACCGCGGTCGTGCCAGCCGAGGCGCTCGACGAGGAGGTCGACAGGCTTGCAAGCACCCTGGCCGCGAACGCACCGGTCGCGATGCGCGGCATGAAACGGACGATCAACGAGTTTTCGCGCGGCAAGCTCGACGAAGAGGCGGCCGATCGCCGTCACCGGGAAAGCATGCGCGGCGAGGAGATCAAGGAAGGTATCAAGGCGTTTTCGGAAAAGCGTTCGCCGAAGTTTTGATCGGCGCGTGGCGCCGGCGAACTTCCGATTGATGCCGGCTCGAACCATTTCGTTCCCTCAACTGTGCCCGCAAATCGAAGACCTGCAATTCCGCGCTTTCGATCGCGCGTGTGGGCCTGTCGGCTCGCCGGTGTGTCAGCACGCCTGTCTCATATGAGGGCCGGTCTTTCGAGATTGATCTGGCGCAATGCTCGTCCGGCAGTCTAAGCACATCGTTTTTGGCTTAGGGGTGGCAATAATGGAGCAAGCCATGAAGCGTATGAACCTGGCAAAAATTGCGATTGCAACAACGGCATTCGCGTGTACTGCCCTGCTGTCTGTTGGCTGGTCTGAGCGCCGCGGCGCCTCGCTGTCGATCGAGAGTGCCCAGGCGCGCGGCAGTCGGGTGCCATCCGCGAGCGTCGCAGGCGTTGCGCGCCCACAAAACCGGCGCGCGGCGTATGGTTACGGCGCAGGCGCAGTGGGCGCCGGAGTGACGGCCGCCGCTATCGGAACTACGGCCGCGGTCGCAGCCGCTACGTCCCCCTGGGGTTACTACGGTAACGGCTACTATGGCGGGTCTTATGCCTATGCCGGTGGACCGTATGCTTACGAAGGTACTGGCTACTTCGCCGCCAGTCCGTGGGGCGACTACGAATGTCGTAATCCTCACGGCTATGCCTGCAATCCCCACGCGGCGAAGGATTGGGGTGGCGGATACGCCGCCCCTGCCGTGACTTACTACGGTCGTTCCAGGGCTAACTACGGCGGCGCCTATATCGGCTTTTGACCGCACGGTGCTAACGGCCTGGCTGCGCCCGGCAACTTGTTCGAAGCCGACGCTGGCCTGATGCATAACTGTTATAGCGTTTTCGAGCGAAGTGGATACCGGTTCGCGTGAAGAAAACGCGTCAAAACAAAAGATTAGAGCCTCGGTTCTGATTCAATCAGAACCGAAAAGGCTCTAGTGGACCGACCAGAACGAAAGAGGCGGCTCACGGCCGCCTCTTTCGGATCGTTCCTCTTGCCCTACTCGTCCACAAACGTCGCCGCGTCGGAGATTTCCGCGCGCGAGGTCCGGTAGCTGTTGATGCGGTGATCGCGATCCGGATATCCGAACGAAATCCCGCACACCACGCAGCGGTCGTTGCCGAGCCTGAAATGACGCCGGATCAGGCCCGACTGATGTGCCAGCGCCGCCTGCGCAATAACGCCGAGCCCGAGCGCCTGGGCCGCGAGCATGAAATTGCCGACATAGGCCCCGCAATCGATCGCGCCGTAGACGCCGAGCGCTTCGTCGGTATGGACGATGGCGACATTCGGCGCGCCGAAGAAATTGAAATTCTCCAAAGACTGTTTCGCATAAGCCAGCTTGTCGCCGCGGGGAATGCCGAGCGTATTGTAAAGCTGGAATCCGCTTTCGCGGCGGCGCGCCAGGTAAATACCGCGATATTCGCGCGGAAAGGGAAAGTCGCCGTCATCCGGCGCGCCGGAACTGGCAGTTGCATAAATCTCCTTGCGGAAGCGCTCCTTGGCCTCGCCGCTGGCGATGATGACTTGCCAGGGCTGGCTGTTGCACCAGGACGCGGTGCGCTGCGCTGCCCGCAAGATCCGTTCGATGATCGGACGCGGCACAGCCTCCGCCTTGAACGCGCGGCAGGAAAAACGCTCGGCCAGCAATTCCTCGAGCACGCCGATCCGTTCCCGCGTTTTGTTCAAAACTTCCATCGTCTTGCTCACTTTCTCGCCCCGGATGCAGCGCATCACAGCGTGGTGCGCTGCCAGGCCGGGGCCCATGATGGTGGGTCCGGTTCTGCGATGCAACGCTGCGCGCTGCACCGCGCCCGGGACGCGGATGCTCAACGTCCTTTGGTCGGGATCTTGTTGAACGGCACATCCTTGTCGACGCGGATGTCGCCGGGCAGGCCCAGCACGCGTTCGGCAATGATGTTGCGAAGAATTTCATCCGTGCCGCCAGCAATGCGGGCCGAAGGCGATGACATCAGCATCGCCTGAAACTGGCCGGCGGCTTCTGCCGTTTCCGGCTCGCTCAACATGCCACTTGCGCCCTGCAAATCCATGGCGAAAGCCGCGATATCCTGCAGCATGGAACCTGCGACCAGCTTGCCGATCGAATTTTCCGGTCCCGGGCGCTCGCCTTTGGAAAGCGCCGAGATCGCGCGCATGCTGGTGTACTTCAATCCGCTGTTCTTCACTGCCCAGTTGGCGAGCTTTGCGCGGGTCGCGCGATCGTCGATAGCAAGCCCGCTCTCGGTCATCTGGTTGCAGCAGAAATCGAAAATTTCGGCAAAGCCGGTGGCGAGCCTCGCACCGATCGTCATCCGCTCGTTCATCAGTGTGGTCAGCGACACGTTCCAACCGTCGCCGACCGCACCCAACCGTTGCGAATCCGCAACGCGCAGATCGGTGAAGAATACTTCATTGAATTCCTGCATGCCGTTGGCCTGCTTGATCGGCCTCACCTCGATGCCCGGACTTTTCATGTCGACGAAGAACATGGTCAGACCCTTGTGCTTGGGCACGGTCGGGTCGGTGCGGGTGATGAGGATGCCGTAATCGGAGTAATGAGCGCCGGAAGTCCAGATCTTCTGGCCGTTGACGATCCAGTGATCGCCTTCGCGTTCGGCACGGGTGCGCAGACCCGCTACATCGGATCCGCCGGCGGGCTCGGAGAAAAGCTGGCACCAGATCTCCTCGCCCGAGGCGATCTTCGGCAGATAACGCCGCTTGTCGGCTTCGTTGCCATAGGTCAACAGCGTCGGCCCGCACATGCCTTCGCCGATCTGGAACGGGCTGGTGAGTTTGAAATAGACGCCCTCCTCCTGCTGCCAGATCACGCGTTCGACAGGGCTCGCGCCGCGGCCGCCATATTCCTTCGGCCAGTGCAGGCAGACCCAGCCGCTCTCCGACTTCTTCTTTTGCCACGCCTTGGCGACCTCGACGATGTCGTGCTTCCTCAATTTGATACGGCCAAGCGAAGCCTTCAGGAGTTCCGCCTCGAACTCCTTCGGCGCGTTGGCGTCGATCCACATCCTCGCTTGTGCTCGGAACGCGGCCTCCTGCGGCGTGTCGTCGAAATTCATGGCGGCCTGCCTCACCGCTGGAACGTTCCCCGGACGCTGCGCAGCGTGAAACGGTGCGCTGCAGAGCCGGGGTCCACTAACCCACTGCGTTGGGTCCCGGATCTGTGTAGCAGCGTCAGGAACGCTGCACCGCGTCCGGGACACATAGACTATCTTCCCCTGGTCGGTATCTGGTTGAACGGCACGTCCTTGTCGACCCTTATATCGCCGGGCAAGCCGAGCACGCGCTCGGCGATAATGTTGCGCATGATTTCGTCAGTGCCGCCTTCGACGCGCGTGCCCGGCGCGCGCAACAGCATCGCCTGGAATTTGCCGGCGGCCTCCGCTTCCTCCGGACCGCCGAGCACGCCCGCCGCGCCTTGCAGGTCCATGGCAAAAGCCGCGATATCCTGGATCATCGATCCCGCCACCAGCTTGCCGATCGAATTCTCAGGCCCAGGACGCTCGCCCTTCGACAGCGCCGAGATCGCGCGCATGCTGGTGTATTTGAGCCCGCTGGCGCGCACCGCCCAATTGGCGAGCTTCGAGCGAACGTTGCGGTCGTCGATCGCAAGCCCATCCTCGAGCATCAAATTGCTGCAGAATTCGAACAATTCCGGGAAGCCGGTCGCAACGCCCGCGCCGATCGACATCCGTTCGTTCATCAGCGTGGTCAGCGACACGTTCCAGCCGTCATTGACGGCACCCAGCCGCTGGCGGTCGGGAATTCTCACGTCCGTAAAATAGACTTCGTTGAAATCGGAGGCGCCGTTGGCCTGTTTGATCGGTTTGATCTCGATGCCTATGCTCTTCATATCGAGGAAGAACATGGTGAGCCCCTTGTGCTTGGGCACGGTGGGATCGGTGCGCGTCAGGAGGATGCCGTAGTCGGAATAATGCGCGCCTGAGGTCCAGATCTTCTGGCCGTTGACGATCCAGTCATCGCCGCGCTTCTCCGCACGCGTTCGCAGACCAGCGACATCAGACCCGCCGGCCGGTTCGGAAAACAGCTGGCACCAGATGTTTTCGCCCGAAGCAAGCTTCGGCAGATATCGCCGCTTCTGCTCTTCATTCGCGAACGCCATCATCGTCGGCCCGCACATGCCGTGCCCGATGATGAACATGTAACTGAGCTTGCCGAACGCCCCCTCCTCCTGCTGCCAGATCACGCGCTCGATCGGCGAGGCGCCACGCCCGCCATATTCCTTCGGCCAGTGCAGGCACGCCCAGCCCGCTTCCGCTTTCTTCTTCTGCCAGGCCTTGGCCACATCGAGGATGTTGGCGCCCTTGAGCTGGGTGCGGCCCAGCGAGGACTTTTTCAGTTCCTCCTCATATTGCTTGGGCGCGTTGGCGGAAATCCAGGCCTTCGCCTCGGCGCGGAACGCGGCTTCCTGCGGGGTGTCGTCAAAATTCATGGTGGTCCGCCTCATTTCTGGAACTTTCCCCGGACGCTGCGCGGCACGAAGTGATGCGCCGCTGATCCGGGGTCCATCAACCGCTTGCTGTAGGTCCCGGATCTGCGGAGCAGCGTTACCGCTGCACCGCGTCCGGGACACGAAAAAACTAGAGCTCCGATTCCGAAGTTCGCAAGCTAATCGCGGCGACCTCTGATGCGAACTTCGGAATCAAAGGAGCTCTAGCAATTTGTATATTCTAGTGCGGCTTTGAATTTGAAGTTCCTATCACGAACTTGCCGCGATACTGATAGGAACTTCAAATTCGCCGCACTAGGCGACGTTCCTTTTTCGCATCCGATCGATCAGCGCGTCTTCCCAGTAAGACATCGAGCCGAGCGACAGCGCGGTGGCGTTGGCGCGTCGGTAATATAGATGACAGTCGAACTCCCAGGTGAATCCCATGCCGCCATGGACCTGGATGTTGTTCTTGGCGCAATGCGCAAACGCCTGCGTCGCGCTGATCCGCGCCGCGGCAGCAGCCTCCGGTAATTCCGCGGCATTGGTCGAAAGTGCCCACGCGCCGTAATAGCAATTCGATCGTGCCAGCGTCGCCGAGACATACATGTCGGCGAGCATGTGCTTGATCGCCTGAAACGATCCGATCGGCCTGCCGAACGCGATGCGATCGAGCGCATAGTCGCGGCCCATTTCCAGCGCGCGATCGGCGCCACCGACCTGCTCGAAAGAAAGCAGCACGGCGGCGCGATCCAGAACCTGCGAGACCACGCTAAAACCTTCGCCCACCTCACCCAGTGGCTCCGCCTTGCAATTCTTGAACGTGATCTCCGCCTGGCCGCGCGTCGGATCGACATTATTCAGCGGCTTGGCCTCGACGCCTTCGGCCTTCATGTCCACCAGAAACAGCGAGATATCGGTGTCGCGGCCGCTTGCAGCCGTGCGCGCGGCGACGATCGCAAAATCGGCGATCACACCATCCGGCACCGGCTTCTTAACGCCGTTGAGACTGCCGGTAGAAGCAGAGAGCTTGATTGCTTGCGGTGACGGATTGCCCTTGCCTTCGAACAGCGCCAGCGTGCCGATCGCCTCACCCGATGCGATCTTCGGCAGCCATTTTTGTTTCTGCGCTTCGCTGCCGGCGAGAAGAATGGCTTCGGCGGCAAGATAGACGGTCGAGGAAAACGGCACCGGCGCCAGCGCGCGACCCATCTCTTCGGCGATCACGCAAAGTTCGAGATGGCCGGCACCGGCGCCGCCATAGGCTTCGGGTATCGCAACCCCAAGAAAGCCCATCTCGGCGAGCCCCTTCCACAAATCGCGATCGTAGGGCGCCTTGCCGTCAAGGACGGCGCGCACTGCCTTAGGCTGGCATTTCTCGGCGAGGAATTTCCGCGCCTCGTCGCGCAACTGCTTTTGCTCGTCGGAGAAATCGAAATTCATGGGGTTACTCTTTGGTGTCGGCAAGATTTCGCAGCATGACGGCGAACAATAGCAATTACTATCTCGGCGCCATGCGGATCGCGCCATCGAGCCGGATGGTTTCGCCGTTGAGCATGGCATTCTCGACGATGTGGACCGCGAGGTTGCCGTATTCGGATGCCTCGCCAAGACGCGCCGGGTGTGGCACTTGCGCACCCAGGCTCGCGCGCGCCTCCTCGCTTAACCCCATCAACAGCGGAGTGAAGAACAACCCCGGCGCGATAGTGTTGACACGAACCTTGTGCTGGGCGAGATCGCGCGCTGCAGGCAGGGTCAGGCCGACCACACCACCCTTGGACGCCGAATAGGCGATCTGGCCGATCTGGCCTTCATAGGCCGCAACGCTTGCGGTGTTGATGATGACGCCGCGCTCTTCACCGATCGGCTGTTCGGTGAGCAGGCGCTCGGCAAACAGCCGCAGCACGTTGAACGTGCCGATCAGGTTGACGTTGATGATGCGCGCGAATTTGGCGAGCGGATAGACGCCGTCCTTGCCGACGATGCGTTGCGATCCGCCGATGCCGGCGCAGTTCACCAAAACGCGCGCGATGCCATGGGCGGCCTCCGCTTTCGCAATCGCGGCCCTCACCTGCTCCTCTTCGGTGACGTCTGCGACAGTCGCGATGCCTTTCACCTCGGCCGCGACCTTCTCGGCATTTTCCTTGCTCTGATCGAGCACGGCGACGTGGGCGCCCTTGGCCGCCATGGCGCGCGCAGTCGCGGCGCCAAGGCCGGATCCGCCGCCTGTGATGAGGACGGCAATGTTCTTCAACTGCATGATGACCCCTCCCTGGTCGTCTCTTTTGTTCTTGAAGTTGCGGACCGGATCAAAGCCCTGTTCGCTCGCTGTTCCATTAGCATGCCTCGCTTGGAACAGCGCTTCGCGGTGCTGGCCCAAAATGCTTGGGTAACAGCTAAGCCGATGGCAGGGGCGCACTCAAGAGTTAATCGATTGATTGACTAAATCCGGCGGCGCCTCTTTAATTCAACCGATCAAACGGCGCCGTTAAAAAATCAGGGAGAATGCCCATGGCCGAGGCCTATATCGTCGCCGCCGCGCGCACCGCCGGCGGCCGCAAGGGAGGCCGCCTTGCCGGCTGGCATCCGGCCGATCTCGCCGCTTCCGTGCTGGACGCGCTGGTCGAGCGCGCCGGTGCCGCGCCCGACCAGATCGAGGACGTGATCATGGGCTGCGTCATGCAGGTCGGCGAGCAGTCCAACAACATCGCGCGCAACGCCATCATGGCTTCGAAACTGCCGGAGAGCGTGCCGGGCACGTCGATCGACAGGCAATGCGGGTCCTCGCAGCAGGCGCTGCATTTTGCAGCGCAAGCGGTGATGTCCGGAACAATGGACGTCGTGATCGCCGCAGGCGTCGAGGCGATGACGCGGGTACCGATGGGACTCGCCTCCTCGCTTCCGGCAAAGAACGGATTTGGCCACTACAAGAGCCCGAACATCGAGCAGCGCTACCCGAACATCGTGTTCAGCCAGTTCACCGGCGCGGAGATGATGGCGGAGAAATACGGTCTCTCCAAAGACGAACTCGATGAATATGCCTATGGCAGCCACCAGCGCGCGATCGCGGCGACGCAAGGCGGCCGCTTCAAGGACGAGATCATTCCTGTAGCCGTCACGCGCGCGGACGGCACGAGCGATGTTCATTCCGTCGACGAAGGCATCCGCTTTGATGTCAGCCTCGAAGGCATCAGGGGCGTCAAGCTGATTGCGGAGAACGGCAAGCTT
>Ga0307474_10000817_pt1 | contig 22409 bp, 19 predicted proteins | sample atmos_gasesECM1C_2_FD_203312 | JGI IMG/M metagenome (GOLD analysis project Ga0307474, IMG submission 203312) | Hardwood forest soil microbial communities from Morgan-Monroe State Forest, Indiana, United States - atmos_gasesECM1C_05 | ecosystem: Environmental > Terrestrial > Soil > Temperate... | reverse complement strand
ACGTCCGGTCAAACGACGAGGAAATGATCCGCGTGGGCTTTTCGCCCGGAGGAATGTTCCAAGGAAGGGAATCAGGGAGATGAACGAGCTCGATTTCAGCGGCAAGCAGGTGCTGGTGATTGGCGGCTCCAGCGGGATCGGCAACGGCATCGCACAGGCCTTTCGTGCTCACGGCGCGCGCGTTGCGGTATGCGGCACGCGCGCGAGCGCGGCCGACTATTCGGCTGACGAAGGCTCGCGTCTCGAAGGTCTCGATTACACCCGGCTCGATGTTGCCGACGCTTGGGCCGTCGAGCGTTTCAATCCCTATTTCGAGCGGCTCGACGTCCTGGTGCTGGCGCAGGGCGCGGTGATCTACCGCCGCGGCGAGTTCGAGATGGCCGGATTTCGCAAGGTGATGGAAGTGAACCTTATGAGCCTGATGGCCTGCGCGACGAAGTTTCATCCAATGCTGCGGGAGACCAAGGGCTCGTTGATCATCGTGAGCTCGACCGCGGCCTATCATTCGACCATGGGCAACCCGGCCTACAACGCCTCCAAGACCGGTGCTGTTGGTTTGACGCGCACTCTGGGCGACGCCTGGGCGGAAGACGGCGTCCGCGTCAACGGTATCGCGCCTGGCCTTGTCGACACCAAGATGACCAAGGTGACGACGTCGAATCCAAAACGGCTCAAGGGCGCGCTGGAACGAATTCCGCTGAAGCGTCTGGGCACGCCCGCCGACATGGCCGGCGCCGCACTGTTTTTAGCTTCGCCGCTGGCGTCCTACATCGTCGGGCAGACGATCGTGGTCGATGGCGGGCTCGTACTTTGAGATTTGCGCACCGTCATTCCGGGGCGATGCTCCGCATCGAACTCTGATGTGCTTTTGCACGTCTGAGAATCTCGAAGTTGTGGCGCGAGATTCTCAGGTGCGCAAAAGCGCACCATAGTTCACGCTTCGCGTGCCCGGAATGACGACCGAATGTCAGGTCACTGCACCGCAGCCGAGCGGCCGACATTGGCCGGCGGCCGCGGCACGCCGGGCGCTTGCGGCGGCTTCGACGGCCCGAGTTGCCGCGGCGCGGGCGCAGGCGAGCCAAAGTTGAAGAAGTCGCGCAGGCTCGGTCCCGACGATTGCACCGGCGGTTGCGGTTGAGGTTTCTTCGGAGCCTGCTTCTGCTGCGGATTGGGAACCGCGACAGCGACATCAGGCGAGGCGCCGGCGGGCGGCGCAGGCTGCGCGGCGGCCGGCGCAGCCGGCTCCTTGGACGCGACCGGCACGTCGCCCTTGGCGGGCTCGAGCCCGGCCTCGCGCCGCGGCCAGGCAAAATCGTCGGCGCGGCCGGCCGGCGGGGCCAGCGGCTCGCCCTTGACCAGAGTTCGTGCGGCGAGCGGATCGACCGTGGCAGGGCGCGTTCCCGGGCCGCCCAAAAGCTGGTCCGAGTTAACCGATGCTGCGACTAGGGGCACGATCGGCCCCGCGAGCGGCCGCGGCGCGGGCTGTCCGGGGACGACGTTGGAGTCGGGGGTCGCGGGCTCGGTCGGCAGCGCAATCGGTCCCGAGCGCGCAGCTAAGAGCCGCGTGATCTCGCGCTCGACATAATGCGCGAGCTTGCGGGCGCCGTAAGAGGTAAAATAGGTGCCGTCATAGGAACGGAGCTGGCGGATCTGGCCTTCGAAGTCGGGGCCCTTCTGCAGGAAGCGGCCGGCTTCGTCGACAAAGCCGTCCCAGACATCGACATAGGTGATGCCGGCCTTGCCCGCGGCATCGCGGTAAAGCGAATCCAGAAACAGCGTGTCCGCCGTGCCCTTCGGTCCGCGCACCGCGGGCAGCCCGACCCAGACCACCGGCACGCCCTTGGACTTCAGCACGCCGATCATCTCCTCGATCTTCTTCTCGTAGAGCTCGACCCAGCGATCGTCGCGGAATTGGTAGATCCCGTTCGGGGAACGGGCGGCTTTCTCTGGCGAGAGCGGTGGAGCATCGGCATTCGCGGCGTCGTCCTGCGGCAATTCGCTGTCGCTAGCCGCCTTGTCATCCGGCTTGGCCGCGGCCTCGCCGTCTTTCGCCGGCTTCGGGTCGCCCTTGTGCGCGTTCTTTTCGGTCTTCTTGTTGTCTGCCTGCTTGTCGCTCTTGTCTTTGTCCTTCTCTTTGTCACTCTTCTCGGTCACCGGCTCGCGGAGCGGGATGCGGTCGTTGAGACCGAGCATCACCACGACCACGTCGGGCCTTTCGGTGGCGAGGATGTCGCGGGCAGCGGCGGCCCAATCGGCCGGCGGGCCCTTGGGCTGGTATTGGATCAGGCCGGAGGTGCTTTTCACTTTCCGGATCACACCCATTTCGGGCTGTTCGGCATAGGCGCTTTCGAGGCCGGAGGCGAGCCAGTCCGCCATGCCGTCGCCGAGCACCAGCACGTTGCGCTCCGGCACGACATTTGGGTCGCGCTTCTCGGGCGGCGGTGCCTTGGAGAAATCCTGGTAGACGCGCGGCTGCGGCCTGGGCTGCTCCTGCCGGAACGGCGACAAGAAATCGCCGCCGAACCAGCCGCCACCGCCAAACCAGCCACCGCTGGAGCGCGGCGCCGAACGCTGCGGTGGCCCGCCAAAATTGAAGAACTGCGCCGAGGCCGGTCCCACAATGCCGACCAGAAGCGCGAGCGAAACCGCCAGCACGATCAGCGGGCCGGCCTCGGTCAGGAGCTTCCTGTAGGGTTTCTGTCTCATCCGGCTTTCGAGCGGCAAACGGGTCAATCGGCTGCACGAAGATAGTAACGCAATAGGGCCGCAAACGGGCGAATTCTATCGGCAAATTTTCTTGGCCATAAATCGATCGCGGGCCGCCGGCGTCAAGGCCGTCGGCAAAATGTGCTGTTCACGGTTACTTTCAGGCTTGAAACAGCCGATTTCTCAGCATGATCCGGAAAAGTGTGCAGCGGTTTTCCGAAAAGAACATGCTCAATCAAAGACCTAAAGCACGATTTCATCGCGCTTTAGTGCCCGCGCAGCCGTGCCAGCATGTCAGCGGAGGCGAATCCGTCCGCCGGTGCCCCAATCGAGGCCTGGAAATTGCGCAGCGCCTGGCGAGTTTCGCCGCCGAACTGGCCGTCCGGAGTGCCATGGTAGAAGCCGCGCTGGACGAGCAGTTGCTGCAACTCCAGCCGCTCCGCCAGCGACAACACGCGCTCCTGACGCGGCCAAGGCTGCACAAAGGGCTGCCCGCCGCGCAAGCGATCGGCGAAATGGCCGATCGCCAGTGCATAGGCCTCGGCCGGATTATATTTCATGATCACCCGGAAATTCTGCAGCATCAAAAAGCCCGGCCCCTCGGCGCCGGCGGGCGCAAGCAGATAGGCCTTTTCGGCAGGGTGCGGGAACGGTTGGCCGCTGGCGAGGGTGATGCCGAGTTGCTCCCATTGCGCAATCGTCATGGTCTTGGCGCGGTCGGCCAGCATGTAGTTGAAGCCTTGCGGTATCTTGACCTCGTAGCCCCAGGTCTGGCCGGTCTGCCAGCCGTCTTTCTTCAGGTTATTGGCAGTCGAGGCGATCAGGTCGGCGGGATCGTCGACCACGTCTTTCCTGCCATCGCCATCGGCATCGACCGCATAGCGCTTGAAGGCGGTGGGCATGAACTGGGTCGGGCCGAAGGCGCCGGCCCAGGAGCCGTGCATCTGCTCAGGGCGCAAATCGCCGTGGTGCAGGATTTCCAGCGCCGAGAGAAACTCGTCGCGAAAGTAAGGCTGGCGGCGACCGATGCAGGCCAGCGTCCCGGTCGATTGCAGCACGCTGCGGTCGCCGATCTGGGTGGAGTAGTTGGATTCGATGCCCCAGATTGCGGCAATGATGGTGCGGTCGACGCCATAGGCTTTTTCGGTGGTGTCGAACTGTGCCTTGTATTTGGCGAGCGTCTCGCGGCCCATGGCGAGGCGATTGTCGTTCACCAGGATGTCCAGATAATCCCAGATCGATTTGGTGAATTCGGGCTGGGCATCGAGCAAATCCATGATGTGCAGGTCGGGCGAAAGCCCTGACGTCAAGCGCTGAAAGCTGTCCTGGCTGATGTTGCGGCGAGCCGCATCGGGCCACATGCCGGCGATGCAATTGTCGAAATTGGAAGCCGCCTGCCGGATCGCATCCGCCGTCATCAGGGGATGGCCGGAGGCGCCGTCCTCGCCGCTCCAAGGCAAGGGTCCATTGGGCAAGGGTCCATTGGGCAAGGGTCCGTTTGGCGCGGGCCCGTTGCTGCCAGGCACTTGCGCGGGGGCGTTGGCCTTAGCACCCGAGAACAGCCCGCCGAACAGGCTCGAGAGGCCGCCACCACTCTGTGACTGCGCCCGTGCTTGTCCAGGCCCGAGGGCGACGATCCCAACGATGGCTGCGACCAAAAGCGCACTCGCGCTCCTCCGCGCCAAAGGTTCCTTACGTCTTGCCATCTCGCACCTGTTCCTGAGAAATCAGGCTTTCAGGAGGCCTCTTCCCGGTTTCCAATAGTTTAACAAAAGTCAATTTTTAACGTTAGGACAACGGTAACCCTTGTTCCCCACTGCGAAGCGGCTACCAACTTGGGCTCAACTCCCACGGTCCGCCTTCCTTTCAGGAAACCCGATCAAGCCCATGAAAATCCGCAAAGCCGTTTTCCCGGTCGCCGGCCTCGGCACCCGCGTCCTCCCCGCCACCAAGGCGATGCCCAAGGAGATGCTGACCATCGTCGACAAGCCGCTCATCCAGTATGTGTTCGACGAGGCCAGGGAGGCCGGCATCGAGCACTTCGTCTTCGTGACCGGCCGCAACAAGGTCGCGATCGAGGATCACTTCGACCGCATGTACGAGCTCGACGCGACGCTGGAAGCGCGCGGCAAGAAGGCCGAGCTTGAGATCCTGGCACGCGACCAGCCGGCGGCCGGCGCGGTGTCGTTCACCCGCCAGCAATCGCCGCTTGGCCTTGGCCACGCGGTATGGTGCGCGCGCGACGTCGTCGGCGACGAACCGTTCGCGGTGGTGCTGCCGGACGAACTCGTGCTTCATTCGCCGGGCTGCCTGAAGCAGATGGTCGAAGCTGCGCAGTCGCTGCCCGACAAGTCCAACCTGCTTGCCGTGCAGGAAGTGCCTTCCGACCAGACCCATCAATACGGCATCTGCGCCGTAGGCTCGCGCCATGGCAACGGCATGTTCGAGGTTGCGGGCATGGTCGAGAAGCCGGCCAAGGGTACTGCGCCGTCGAACTTCTCCATCACCGGCCGCTACATCCTGCAGCCGGAGATATTTAATATCCTCGCCACCCAGCCGCGCGGCGCGGGCGGCGAGATCCAGCTCACCGACGCCATGATCGGTTTGAGCGCGGCGCAGAATTTCTATGGCGTCGAATTCGCTGGTGAGCGGCACGATTGCGGCTCGAAGTCAGGATTCCTGCGCGCCAACATCGCCTTTGCCATGGCGCGACCGGACCTGCGCGACGGCTTGCGCGAGGAGATGAAGAAGTATCTGGGGAAGTGACCGGAAAAGCGCCCGCGCTTTTGCGGTCACTCCGGGGCGCCTCGAAGAGGCGAACCCGGAGTCTCGAGATTCTCAGGTGCGCAATTGCGCACCATAGTTCGATGCTTTGCATCGCCCCGGAATGACGGTGCTGTATCCCAAGAGCTTCCCTCAAGCCACCAGCGACATCGCCGGGCCTGCTGCCAGCACGCAGCGATTGCGCCCTGCGGCCTTGGCGGCGTAGAGCGCCTTGTCTGCGGCCTGCACCAGCATGGCCCAGTCCATCGCAGCCGTGGGCGTTGCGGCGGCGACGCCGATGCTGACACTGGAGAGATTGTCCTCGCCCGACCAGACCAGCACTTTCTGCCGGATGGCCTCGGCCACCGTCATCGCTTCAGCTGCGCCCAGGCCCGGGAGCAGCACGGCGAACTCCTCGCCGCCATAGCGCGCCGGGCAATCGGCGGCGCGCCTGACCGAATCGGAGATGCAGATCGCGATGCCGATCAGCACCTGGTCGCCCGCCTGGTGTCCATGGGTGTCGTTGTAGGCCTTGAAATGGTCGGCATCGATCATCAAAAGAGACAGCGGCGTCCTTTGCCGCATCGCGCGATGCCATTCGTTCTCGATTGTCAGATCGAATTTGCGGCGGTTGCGCAGGCCCGTGAGCGCGTCGGTCGTGGCCATCTCCTCGAGCTTGCCTTCGGCCTCGGCGCGACGGCTTATCTCCCGCGCGAGCACCAGCATCACCACGATCGCGAACACGATCAGCGCCAGCATGACTGCGCCGATGCGGCTCGCCTGGATGCGCCAGAGCCTGAAGATGCTGTCGAGCGGCTTGCCCGCGACCACGATCAGCGGCTTGTCGCCGCCGCGCCGCACATAGAGCCGCGGCGTGTCATCCACCGGTCCCTTGCCCGCATAGGTGCCGTCGTCGGGCAGATTGGACGGGCTCCAGTCATGCTGCTCGGAGAGCTTCTTGCCGATCACGCCGAGTTTGAACGGCGTGCGCATGATGATGGTGCGGTCGGACCGCAGCACGGTGATGGTGTCGCCCTCGTTTAGGCTCAAGGAGCCGAACAGCTCGTAGAAATAGGAACAGCGGATCGAGCCCACGACCACGCCGTAGAAGCTGCCGTCGGGGCCATTGATGCGCCGGCTTAGCACGATGGCATAGGCGCCCCGGTGCGCCATCGGCTTGCTGATGAACAGCCCGACATCGGGATTGTCGCGATGGACGGTAAAATACTCCTTGTCGGCGCGGTTCTCCGGCGCCGGATCGAGGCTCGCGGCATCAACCGTGAGGTTGCCCTTGGCATCGAACACCTGGATCGCGCCGAAATGCTTGGCGGTCGCGGCGTGGTCGAACAGGATCAAGTGCAGGACCGATTTGGAGACGCCTGCGATCTCCGGCGCGGCGATATTGTTGGCGACGTTGCGCAGCGACAGGTCGTACAGCTCGACGTTGCGGCTGAGGTCGGCCTCGATGCCGGTGGCGAGGTTTTCCAGCGACTGCCGCGCCAGCTCCTCGACCCCGCGCCGCATGTCGAGCATGACGCTGGCACAGATCGCGGAAAAGCCGATCACCGTCACCACCGAAGAGGCGATCAGGAGCCTTGCCGAAAGCCGCCCGGAGCGTCTGCCCATGCCCGTCGCAATTTCCAAATCAAAATCTTCCCTGACGCTCTCCCTGAATGCGCCTTATTCGTTGCTGGTGGCTTAAGTGACGACAACGCCGCATTAATCAGTTAACGGTTCCTTCCCGGACTGATGCGCCGTGAATGGCACCTTTTGAATGCCGCCTGGGGGACTTTTGCTCGTGAACGACTACGATCGCTTGCGCGATTACCTGATAAACCAGAAGCAGCAGGAGCTGGTGCTGAGCTTCGAACAGATCGAGGAGATCATCGGCGATGCGCTGCCGCGCGCGGCGCAACGCGCCTCCTGGTGGGACAGCCTGCGCAGCCCGCAGGAGAAGATGCCGCAGCGCGAGGCGTGCCTGGCCGCCGGCTTCGTCGCCACCCGCATGCCCGACGGCGAAAGCGTGCGCTTTGCGCGGATGAAGCTAGGCGGCGGCCGGCGATAGGCCAGGAATGGCGCCGTCGTCGTGGCGAACGCCAGGTCGACGTTGGGGAAGCATTCCGCTTCGCAACTCTGCGCCGCCTTAGCCGAAAGTTGGCCCGGAATCTGCTTTGACAGGCCGCGTCTAAGCTGATCCACTTTCGCGCCTCCCCTGGTGCACGGAGCGGCCAAGGTCGCGATGAGCGCTGTTGTAAAGTGCCATTCTGGAGCCATCCGATGAACGAGCAGGAACTTCGAAATCTGATCCATGAGGTCAAGGCTGGGCGGCTGTCGCGCCGCGCCTTTGTGCAAGGCATGGTCGGATTGGGGCTCACGGCGCCCATGGCCGGCATGATGCTGGGCGCGTCGGGGGTCGCCATGGCCGCGGAGGGCCCGATCACATACAAGCCGCCCAAGGCCGGTAGTGGCGGTGTGCTGAAGCTATTGCTGTGGCAGGCTCCGACCTTGCTCAATCCGCACTTTGCGGTGGGAACCAAGGATCAGGAAGCCTGTCGCCTGTTCTACGAGCCGCTGGCAGGATGGGACCCAGACGGCAATCTCGTCCCGATCCTCGCCACTGAAATTCCGAGCAAGGAAAACGATGGCCTCACCGAGGACGGCCTTTCCGTGATCTGGAAATTGAAGAAGAACGTCAAATGGCATGATGGCGAGGCCTTCACTGCTGACGACGTGATCTTCAACTGGGAGTACGCGAAGAACCCGGATACGGCGGCGGTCTCGATCGGCAGTTACAAGGACGTCAAGCAGGTCGAAAAGATCGACGACCACACGGTGCGCATGACCTTTGCGCAGCCGACACCGTTCTGGGCAAACGCATTTGTCGCCTCCTACGGGTTGATCATCCCCAAGCACCTGTTTGCGGATTATATCGGCGGCAAGTCGCGCGAGGCGCCGGCCAATCTGAAGCCGGTAGGGACTGGTCCCTATCTGTTCGTCGACTTCAAGCCGGGCGATACGGTTTCCGGCAAGCGCAATCCCGACTACCACCAGGAAGGCAGGCCTTACTTTGATACGGTCGAGGTCAAAGGGGGTGGCGACGCTGTCTCCGCGGCGCGCGCGGTGCTGCAGACCGGCGAATATGATTATTCCTGGAACACGCAGGTCGAGGACGAGATCCTGCTGAAGCTGGAAAATGGCGGCCAAGGCAAGATGGCTTACGATCCCGGCGGTGGTATCGAGTTCATATTGCTCAATGTCACCGATCCGGCCCAAGAGGTGGACGGCGAGCGCGCCAGCATCAAGACCAAGCATCCGCTGTTCTCAGATCCGGCTGTGCGCGAAGCGCTCAACCTCTTGATCGACCGCAACTCGGTTCAGAAATTCATCTATGGCCGCGCCGGTATCGCCACTGGAATCTTCCTCAATAATCCCGAGCGCTTCCGGTCGAAGAACAACAAATTCGAGTTCAGTATCGACAAGGCCAACCAGATTCTGGAGTCGGCGGGTTGGAAGAAGGGATCGTCCGGCATCCGCGAGAAGGACGGCAAGCAGCTCAAGCTCACCTTCCAGACCTCGATCAACGCACCGCGGCAGAAAAACCAGGCCATCATCAAGCAGGCCTGCCAGAAGGTCGGTATCGATGTCGAGCTGAAGTCGGTCGTCGCGTCCGTGTTCTTCTCGTCGGACGCCGCCAATCCCGATACCTATACGCATTTCTATTGCGACGTGGAGATGTACCAGACCACCATGCCGCAGGCTGATCCGGAGTTCTTCATGAATCAGTTCACCTCCTCGGAAGTCGCGACCAAGGAGAACAAGTGGCAGGGCCGCAACATCACGCGCTGGCAAAACAAGGAGTACGATGACGTCTTTCGCCAGGCCCAGCACGAGCTCGATCCCGTCAAGCGGGCGGCAATGTTCATCCGGCTCAACGATCTGGTTTGTGCTGATCGCTACATCCTGCCGGAAATCAACCGCCCGAAAGCCACCGCCGTGAAGAATGGCATGGTCGTGCACGGAAGCGGCTGGGACAACGATCTCTGGCAGATCGCGAATTGGTACCGGGAGAGCTGATCCGCGCCGGCTGCGCTCGCATGATCGGATCAACATCGTAAGGCGCGAGGAGCGATGGGGAATTATCTTCTCAGGCGCCTCATCGTCGCGGTGCCGAGCCTGCTCGGCATCAGCCTGATCCTGTTCGTCCTGTTGGCGCTGGCGCCGGGCGATCCGTTCGGCGAACTCGCCAGCAACCCGAACATCCCGCCTGAAGTGCGCGAGGCGCTCCGGATCAAGTTCGGCATGGATGATCCGATCCTGGTGCGCTACCTGCACTGGCTGGTTGCGATGCTGCACGGCGACTGGGGCTTCTCCTTCGCGAGCAGGGTCGATGTCGAAACCCTGATCCTGCAGCGGGTGCCAACCACGCTCTATGTGGTCGGCACCGCGCAGCTGCTTGCGCTTGCGGTGGCAGTGCCGATCGGCGTCTATGCGGCGATGCGGCCCTATTCGATCTTCGACCAGCTCGCCAACACCTTTGCCTTCATCGGCTTCTCACTGCCGACCTTCTTCACCGGCCTGCTCCTGATCCTGATCTTTTCCGTCAATCTCGGCTGGCTGCCCTTCGTCTATCGCACCGACATCAATGCGTCAGGTTGGCAGTGGTACTGGGAATACATCAAGCAGGCGATCATGCCGGTCGCCGTGCTCGGCCTGTTCCAGGCGGCGTCCTACACCCGTTATGTCCGCTCTGCGGTGCTTGACGTCATCAAGCTCGACTACGTCACGACCGCGCGCGCCAAGGGCATCGGCGAGCGCAAGGTGATCGTCAAGCATGTGGTGCGCAACGCGCTGATCCCGGTGGTGACGCTGGTGGCGCTGCAGATGCCGACCGTGTTCGGCGGCGCCATCATCACCGAGCAGATCTTCCGCGTCCCCGGCATCGGATCGCTCCTGATCAGCGCGATCCTGGCCAATGACACGCCCGTCATCATGGCGGTCACCTTCGTGTTCGCCTGCCTCGTCGTTCTCTTCAACCTGTTGGCCGATATCATCTATGGTTGGCTTGACCCCCGCATCTCCTACGGTTGAGATGGTAGCTCCCGTCAAGAAGCGCGAGCGCCGCTTCTCGCCGGGCCGCGAAGCCTTCCGCCGTTTCCGCAGGCATCGGTTAGCTGCCGCCAGCGTCGTCGTGCTGCTGTTGCTTGCGCTCGCGGTCCTGATCGGGCCCTCGCTCTGGCCGGTGCCGATCAACGACATCGACTTCACCGCGCGCCTCGCGCCGCCGTCCTGGGACCATCCGTTCGGCACCGACGATCTCGGGCAGGACCTGCTCGCGCGCATGATCTATGGCGGGCGGATCTCGCTGGCGGTGGGCTTCGCCGCCATGGCCGTCGGGCTCTTCGCCGGCACCGTGATCGGGGCCATTGCCGGCGTCTCCAAGGGGCCGATCGACGCGGCGCTGATGTGGATCACCGACCTGTTCCTGTCGCTGCCGCCATTGCCGCTGCTCCTGCTCGTGATCTATCTGTTCCGCGACTTCCTCAAGGGTCTGGTCGGGCCCGAGGGCGGCATCTTCATCCTGATTGTGCTCGTGATCGGCGGTTTCCGCTGGATGCCGGTGGCGCGCCTGGTGCGGGCGCAGTTCCTGTCGCTGCGCGAAAAGGAGTTCGTCGAGGCCGCGCGTGCGCTCGGGGCCTCCAAGCTGCGGCTCGTCGTGCGGCACATATTGCCCAATGCTCTGGGCCCGGTGATCGTTGCCGGCACCATCGACGTGGCGGGCGCGATCATCGCGGAATCGACGCTGTCCTTTCTCGGCTTAGGCTTTCCGCCCGACATTCCGACCTGGGGACGCCTCTTGTTCGACGCCAAGGACTATCTCGACATCGCCCCGTACTGGGCGCTGTTCGCGGGCGGCGCGATCTTCTTGACCGTCATCGCAATCAATTTCATCGGCGACGGCCTGCGCGACGCTCTCGATCCGCGGAAGGTGATGTGATGGATGCAAGCGCCACCCCGAACGGGCCGCTGCTCGATATCCGGGGCTTAAAAACCTGGTTCAAGACCGACGAGGGCATGGTGCGCTCGGTCGACGGCGTCGATCTTTCGATTGGCCGCGGCGAGACGCTCTGCGTGGTCGGCGAGTCCGGCTGCGGCAAGACGGTGACCGCGCTGTCGGTGTTGAAGCTGATCGCGATGCCGCCGGGGAAGATCGTCGACGGCCAGATCCTGTGGCAGGGGCGCGATCTCGTGCCGCTCGATGCCGACGAGATGAACGAGATCCGAGCAAGCGAGATCGCCATCGTGTTCCAGGAGCCGATGACCTCGCTCAACCCGGTCTATACGATCGGCGACCAGCTCTGCGAGGTGATCCAGCAGCACGAGGGCCTCTCCCGCCGTGCGGCACTGGCGCGCGCGGTCGAGATGCTCTCGCTGGTGCAGATACCGAACCCGAAAGCCCGCATCCGCGACTATCCGCATCGCTTTTCCGGCGGCCAGCGCCAGCGCGTGATGATCGCGATGGCGCTGTCCTGCAATCCAAAGCTTTTGATTGCGGACGAGCCGACCACGGCGCTCGACGTGACCATCCAGGCGCAGATCCTCGATCTGCTGCAGGACATGAAATCGCGGCTGGGCATGTCGATCATGCTGATCACCCACGCCATGGGCGTGGTCGCCGAGGTCGCGCAGCGGGTCGTCGTGATGTACGCCGGCAAGGTCGTGGAGGAGGCGGACGTCAATCGCCTGTTCGGCAATCCGCGCCATCCCTATACGCAAGGGTTGATCCGCTCGATCCCGCGCATCGATCTTGCCTCGATGCGCAAGCAGCGGCTCGAGACCATTGCGGGCAGCGTGCCGAAGCTGATCGATCCGCCGGTGGGCTGCCGCTTCGCCGCGCGCTGCCGCTTTGCCGTCGACGAATGCTCACGCGCACAGCCTGAGCTGCGGGAGATTGAAGCAGGCCACAAGGTCGCCTGCATCCGCGCCGAGGAGACCAGAATCGCATGAGCGAGCCGCTGCTCCGCGTCAAGGACCTCACCAAGGCGTTCCCGATCCGCGGCGGCCTGTTGCAGCGGCAGGTCGGCAGTATCCATGCCGTCGATGGCGTCGACTTCCAGATCGATGCCGGCGAGACGCTGGGGCTGGTCGGGGAATCCGGCTGCGGCAAGTCGACCACCGGCCGCTGCGTGCTGCGCCTGATCGAGCCGAGCTCGGGCGAGGTCATCTTCGACGGCAAGAACGTGCTGTCGCTCGACGGCGGGGAGTTGCGCGCGCTTCGGCGCGACATTCAGATCATCTTCCAGGATCCCTACGCCTCGCTCAATCCGCGCATGACGGTCGCCGCCATCATCGGCGAAGCGCTGATCATTCACGGTCTCGCCAAGACCAAGCGTCAGTTCGACGAGCGTATCGCCGAATTGCTCGAGATCGTCGGGCTGAAGGCCGATCACATCAGCCGCTATCCGCACGAGTTTTCCGGCGGCCAGCGTCAGCGCATCGGCATTGCACGCGCGCTTGCGGTCGAGCCGAAGCTGATCATCTGCGACGAGCCCGTCTCGGCGCTGGACGTCTCGATCCAGGCCCAGGTGATCAATCTGCTGGAAGATCTGCAGCAGAAATTTGCCATCGCCTATCTCTTTATTGCCCATGATCTGTCGGTGGTGGAGCATATCAGCCGCCGCGTCGCGGTGATGTATCTCGGCCGCATCGTCGAGACCGCGCCGAGCCGCGTGCTCTATGCCGCGCCGAAACATCCCTATACAGAAGCGCTGCTGTCGGCGGTGCCGATCCCCGATCCCAAGGTGAAGCGCCAGCGCATCCGCCTCGTGGGCGAGGTGCCGAGCCCCGCCAACCCGCCCTCGGGGTGTCACTTCCACACCCGTTGCCCGATCGCGCAGCCGCGCTGCGCGAAGGAGGCGCCCAAGCTCAAGCAAAGCGCCGATGGCCATTGGGTCGCCTGCCATTTGCGCTGATGCGCCTCTCACTACGTCATCCTGAGTCCGCGCGCTGAAGCGCACCTGGCTCACCATCGTTGGCAATTGTGGGGGCGGGACCTATAGTTCCTTTAAAAAGGGACATCAAAGGACACGATATATGCGAGTTTCTGTCATCACCGGCGGTGGTTCCGGCATAGGTGCTGCGACCGCGCGTCGCCTGGCCGGCCCCGATCAATGCCTGATGCTGCATGGGCAGGGGAGCGACGCAGCGGGGCTTGAGCGGCTGCAGGCGGTAGCTGCGCAATGCGCGCGCGCCGGCGCGAAAGTCGAATGGCGCAGCGGCGACCTCGCGGCGGCGGGAACGGCCGCCGAGCTTGTCCGTGCCACGCGCGAAAGCTTTGGCGCCATCGATGCGATCGTGCATGCAGCGGGCTTTGCGGACCGCCGCAGCTTTACTGATCTGCCACGCGAGGGGCTGGAGCGCTCGTTTGCGGTGATCGCCGCCGCGTTTCATGAGCTCGTGCGCGCCGCGCTGCCGGACCTCACACGCAGCGCGAGAGGTCGCGTGGTCGCCATCTCCGGCTTCAATGCGCATCGCTTCGCGCCCAATCGCATCTTCCCGTCATCGAGCGCGGCGAAGGCGGCGCTCGAGGCGTTGGTAAAGTCTCTTGCCATCGAGCTCGCCGTATCAGGGGCGACGGCAAACATTGTCGCGCCCGGCTATACCCGCAAGGATGAGGGACGGCTGGGCGCACTGGATCCTGCGACCTGGCAGATTGTCGCCAAGGCCAATCCGCTTGGGCGCCTGGCCGAGCCCGACGAGGTGGCGGCGACTGTCACCTTCCTGCTGTCGCCGGAAGCCGGCCACATCACCGGCGTGATGCTGCCGGTGGATGGGGGGTTGACGCTGATGTAGCGCCAAGCCGTTACCACTGATCGAGCTTTTGCAATTTGCCGGGGCAGTCATGCATTACGTCTGGGACTTCGCGATCCTCGGCAAATACAGTCATTTGTTTTGGCTAGGGCTCGGCTGGACGCTCGTCTACACCATCGGCTCTATCGTTCTCGGCAGCCTGATCGGCCTCCTCGTCGGCATCGTGCGGCTGCGGCGCCTGCGGGTGATCGATTGGCTCCTGGTCGCTTATATCGAGCTGTTTCGCTGCACGCCGCTGCTCGTGCAGATCATCTGGTTCTACTACGCCTTTCCGGTGGTGCTGGGTGTGAACATCCCGGCGCATGTCGCTGCCATGAGCGTGCTGTCGCTTTATGGTGGGGCCTTCTATGCTGAAATCGTGCGCGGCAGCATCGAAAGCGTGCCGCGTGGCCAGTGGGATGCGGCGCACGCGCTGGGCTTGCGTCCCTGGCGCGTGTTACGGCTCGTGATCCTGCCTCAGGCGCTGAAACCCATGCTCGCGCCCTACGTCAACCAATCGGTGACGCAGCTGAAGAACACCTCGCTGGTCTCGGTGATTGCCGTACCCGATCTCGTCTACAACGCGACGCTGATCAATGCCGACACCTACCGGCCGCTCGAGGTCTACACCGTCGTCGCGCTGATTTATTTCGCAATCCTGTTCCCGGCCACGCTGATCGGCCGCAGGCTGGAAAGCGGGATGACCTATGACAAAGCGTAAGCCTTAAAGCGCGATGAGATTGGATTGAGTTGGTGCCGCGGGTTCACCTCTCCCGAAGGGAGAGGTCGGATCGCATTGCAAATGCGATCCGGGTGAGGGGTTACGGTCTTTTATGAGAGCGGCGGCTCCTCACCCGGATTGCACAGGACGATGCTTCGCATCGCCAATGCAATCCGACCTCTCCCCGATGGGGAGAGGTAAACCGAGCTTCCGGCTCGAACTGGTCATCGCATTCTAGCGCGGTTTCCAGATTCCCGGCTGCGGGACGATCTCCTCGACTTCTTCTTTCGCCAGCAAGAGCAGCATCTCAATCCCCATGTCACCTTCCTGGGGAGATCGGATAAATCTGATTTCCTCCGAGGCTTCCTGCAGTTCAGCGATCATCGCCAGCGCTCTGTTCGCTGTCGGCGCCTCAGCTGCCGACAGGCCTTGCTGGTTCCTTGGTGTAAAGCCGATGGTGTACGACATTGCTCCTCCCTGCCGAACGCTTGGGGCTATTTTGAGGCTATTGGAGCGTAATAGCGGATTCGTTTCCATCAGGGTAATTACCGACGAAATCAGCGGTGGAATGCTACGAATAAGCGGATTGGCTAAGAAACCGGAAAGCGGATCAGTCGCATTCGTCTCAATGGCGGATGAGCTATTTTGGTTCCGGCGCGATCATTGCCGCTTTCAGCTCCTCAGGCCCAGGATTCAAGATGAGCCCAGAAACTTTGCCCGCCGCATCCCTGACGAAAGCGATCCGGGTGTGACCTTCGTCGTCCACGGCGAATTCGTTGCTTGATGTCGCCACCAGCGGCGTCGCCTTGCCGTTCTCGAATTCGAGGATCGGCCAAGCCCCCGTCGCTTCAGCGACGAGCTTGCCTTGCTCGACGCGAACCTGAAATAAGACTTCAGTGACACGGCGGACGGCTTTCACGCTGAGATCGCTTGCGCCGTCTTGCCCCTTGTGGACGATCTTCATCGTGATCGTCGTGTTGGCTGGTACTCGCAGCTTGGCCAAAACATCAGGGAGCGAGAGGCCTTTGAGCGGCGCGCCGTCGAGTTCGATTATTAGATCGCCCGCCGTCACGCCGGCCTTGGTTGCGGGGCTACCGGGGTCCGGCCTGTTGATCCTCAGGCCCTCTTGCTCCATGGCGACGAACTCTTCGATTCCAAGCCATCCATTTTTGCCATCGGCCAAGCCCTGCTTGTCATGCGAGCTCACCGAGGCGCCGAAGTCGTAGGTTCCGACATAGTCGGCGAGCGCTTCGGGGCTCAGGGTCATTGGCGTCGCCGGCGGGGCGGAAGAGGGCGGCGCGGGAACCTCTAAGGCGCCATAAGCGAGATGGTTGATCCCCGCATACGCCAGCGCTCGACGCGCGTTGCTGCCCGGCGCCGCCTGGATCATCTGGATGCCGATCAATTTCTCCGCCGGATCGATCCAGAAATACGTGCCCCAGAATCCCGCCCAGGAAAAACTTCCGGGCGCTCCCGGAATCCAGCTGTGGACAGGATCGGTGCGGATGGCGAAGCCAAGTCCGAAGGTTGTTCCAGCACGGGCGCCGACCTCGTCTCCTCCAAAGATGTGAACATTGGGCGGCAGCGCGTTCGTCGTCATCTCCTTCACCGCCTGCGCGGTCAGCAGGCGCACGCCATCGAGTTCGCCGCCATTCAGAAGCATCTGGCAAAAGCGGAGATAGTCGGGCGCGGTCGAGACGAGTCCGCCATCGCCGGAAAACAGCTTCGGCGGCGTCGTGACATCCCAGATCGGCGGCCGTTCCGGCATGGGAGAATCGACAAGGCGGTCGAGCTTCTCTTTCGGCACTGAGAAGCCGGTATCGACCATACGCAGCGGCGCGAAGATGCGGCTCTGCAGGAATTGGTCGAAAGACTGACCGGACACCACTTCGACAACGCGGCTCAACACCGCGACGCTCCAGCCATATTCATGGACCTCGCCGGGCTGATGGGCGAGCGGCAAGCCGGCCAGACTGGAAACGAAATCCGCTAACGTCTTGTCGCGTCTGTAAACGGCCTTCCAGCCATAGAACATATGGATCGCCCGAATCCCGAAATCGGCGTTTGCATTCGCAAGGCCCCGTTCCGGATACGCAAAATCCAGTTCCGGATAGATGAGGCCGGACGTATGGCGCAACAGATCCCGAACCGTCATCGGGCGTTTCGGGAGATCGAGCCCGTATTCCGTCTGGCCGGTGGCCGTATCAGTCTTTTGGAACGCGACCCGCATATCCCCAAGCTCGGGCAGATACCGGGCCACTGGTGCGTCGAGGTCGAGCTTGCCCTCGTCCACCAGAATCATGGCGGCGACGCTGGTCACCGGCTTGGACATCGAGGCGATCCAGAAGATCGAATTCATCCTCATCGGGATAGTCTTGGCGCGGTCCTGAAATCCGATGGCTTGCAGATAGGCGAGTTTGCCGTCCTTTGCGATCGCGACGACGGCGCCGGGTACAAGGCCGTGCGACGGCGGGAAAGAATCGAAGCGCGCCTGATACCACGGCGCGATCCGAGCCAGGCGCGCGGCCGAGAAGCCGAGCGGCTTCGGGTCCCCTGCCAGCGCCAGGTCGCCGGACGCCGCCGGTCCTGCGGCGGACAACAGCAGCACCAGCGCGGAGGACAATTCCAGCAGACGCCTAAACCGATGCTTGGGCCGATGCTTGGGGCGATTCTTGGGCCAATGCTTGCGCGCGGTCATTCATGGTCTCCAGCGTGAGGCGGCGGGCGCTGCGTCCCCTCAATACTGCGTCGGGACCCACGCCCGGCTCGCCAAACTCCAGGATCAAAGCAGGGTCCTACGGGCGATCACTCTCGAACCGTCATCCTGAGAGCGCGTGAAACATTTCAACCCGTCACGTGAAGAAATATAGCGTGGGTAGAGCGCAGCAAAACCTACGATTTCTCGCGCAGGAAAGGCCGTGGGTTTCGCTACGCCCTACCCACGCTACGAACCAGGGACGACGGTCTCATACCTCAAATATTCAATTCCACCGGCACGTCCTCCGCCTTCACGCCGGAGAGCGAAAGCCCCTTGATGAACCATTCGCGCATCTGGCCGATGCCGCGATTGTAGTCGATCCAGGTGGCGAGGAAGTCGCGCCAGGTCTTGTCGGGCTCGCGGCGCACGGCCATGCTGGAGGGAATGGCAACGGGTGGCCCCTGCAGGATCTTGTAGGTGCCGAGATTGGGGTTTTTTGCAATCGCCGTCAGCCCCAGCACCAGCGCGTTGACGACGCAGTCGACCCGGCCGGAGGACATCTCCAGCATCACCTCGTCGCGGGAGCGCAGCGACTTGATGGTCGCGTTGGCTGCGAAGCGGCGGGCGACGGCCTCGTTGGCCGATCCGGCGTCGACTGCGATTTTCACCTCGGGTTTGTTGATGTCGGCCCAGGTTTTCGCCTCCAGTCCTTTCTTCAGCATGGCGCCGAAGGGATGGTTGAACACCGTGCCGCAGAAATCGACCACCAGCGCGCGCTGCGGGGTCGGGTTCAGCGCAAAGCCGACGTCGATCTTGTTCGACTGCAGATCGAGGATCGAATTGCCATAGGTCGATTCGATGTAGTCCAGCTTGACGTCGAGCAGTTTTGCGATGTCGTTCGCCATCTCGATGCACATCCCGGACCAGGTGCCGTTGGCGAGATCCTTGTTGAAATAGGGCAGCTCACCCGGCAGCACGGCAATCCGCATCACCTTGGCCGAGCGGATGCGATCCAGCGTGTTGTCGGCGGCGGTCTCCGCCGATGCCGGGCTTGCCAGCGCCGAGGCGAGCGCCGCGCCGCTGCCGATGGCCAGCGCATAGCGCAGCGCTTCGCGGCGATCTGAAATCCTTGTCGCGTCGGATTGGGTCACCTCTGCCTCCTGCAATCAAATGACAGTAAGCCTAGCGTTCGCTCTGAAAGGCAGCAATAGCGCGAGGCGCGTAATAGGCGTCGAGAACGATCTTGCCGTGACGCGCGATCAAAAGATGCCAGAGCACAGGCTTGCGACGAGCAATGTGCCGCAGACGATTGGCGAGGGGACAATGCGCTTGTTCCGTAATAGTCCGGATGCAACGAATCCTCGGCATCTATCAGAGTACCTCGGTTTCATATTGGCATGAACCCTGCATGGGTTTTGGCTAGGTCCTTTTACCATCATCAGGTCCTTTACGATCAAAATGTCCTCTATCACCAACAAAGGTTACCATGCTCGTTACTCTCGTCGCCGTTCTCTGCAACGGACAGCTCTGCCTGGAAAAGGTCGTCACCAACTCCGAACAGTCAGGCATCACGATGGCCGCTTGCTCGACAACGGCGCAAATCGGCATTGCTGACTGGCTCGCGAAGAGCCCGTATCACGAATGGAAGCTGCAAGGTTACAAGTGCGTCCTCGGCCAATATACGCCGAAGCGCGACGTGTGAGGTCACGCTCGGGAAGCGTGATGCTCCAAGGCTAGCACGAGCGCGCTCGGATCGGCGAATTGGTCGGCCAATTCTCGCCAGAACTGGCCCTTTTGTCGGGACCGGTTAGCGGGCATGGTACGGCTATCTCAAGGAGCCGACCCGATGTATGTGCCGCCAGCCTTCCGCGAAGACGATCTTGCCGCGATCCATGCGACGATCGAACAAGCCCGCCTGTCGCATCTCGTGACCGCGACCGCAGACGGGCTGATCGCGACACCGTTGCCGATGATCCTGGTGAGGGAGGAGGGGCCCCACGGCACGCTTTACGGCCATGTCGCCCGCGCCAATCCGCAATGGAAGCTTCCGGCCATCGGCGAAGCGATGGCGCTGTTCCTGGGGCCGCACGCCTACATCACTCCCAACTGGTATGCGACCAAGCAGGAAACCCACAAGGTGGTGCCGACATGGAACTATGTCGCGGTCCACGCCTATGGTCCAATCGAGTTCTTCGACGATGGCAATCGCTTGCGCGCCATCGTCACGCGGCTGACCGATATGCATGAGCGGGACAGCGCCGCGCCCTGGGCAGTGAACGACGCGCCGGAGCCGTTCGTCGCCGCGCAGCTCCGCGCCATCGTTGGCCTGCGATTGCCGATCACGCGCATCGAGGGCAAGCGCAAGATGAGCCAGAACCGCAGTGCCGAAGACCGCGCGGGCGTTGCCGCCGGTCTCTCGTCAAGCGAACGGGCCTCCGATCGCGAGGTGGCGAAACTGATTCCGGAGTGAGGACTTCGAGATGCTCTGCCGTCATAGCGAGGAGCGACAGCGACGAAGCAATCCAGAGTCATGTGCACGGCCCTGGATTGCTTCGCTTACGTTTGCAATGACGAGTGCGCAGTCTGCATTTTGAACGCGGGACCCGTAACACCGGGCCTCAGTGGCTCCGCGCCGCTCTCTCCCCGTCATGCCCGGGCTCGACCCGCCTGCGGGGCCGAAGCCCCTTCGACGAGGCGAAGCCCGGGCATCCACGTCTTTTTGGTGCCCGCGGTGAAACGTGGATGGCCGGGACAAGCCGGGACAAGCCCGGCCATGACGACTTGGCTGGCGCCTTGGCTCTCACCCCATCGAAATCCCGACACACTTGTAACTCCCCCCGCTTGATCCGAGCGACTAGCTTTTCTGGCGAGCGCAAGGCGGTGACGCGAGTGACGATCTCGCGCAGCGTCGGTGCGAGAACGAACAGGAGAAGCACATGGACGGGAACAAAGGCCGGCTCGGGATCACCACACCTCCAATCGTGTCGGCAGAGGCCTGGGAGACCGCGCGCCAAACGATGCTCGCAAAGGAGAAATCCTTCACGCGTGCACGTGACACGCTCGCCGCCGAACGCAGGCGGATGCCATGGATGGCCGTCGAGAAGAGTTACGTGTTCGAGGGGCCTCAAGGAAAGGTCAGCCTGCTCGATTTGTTCGAGGGCCGGCGGCAGTTGATCGTCTATCGCGCCTTCTTCGAGCCCGGGGTGTTCGGCTGGCCGGAGCAGGCCTGCCGCGGTTGCTCGCTCGGCGCCGATCAGGTCTCCCATCTCTCACATCTCAACGCCCGCGACACCACGCTTGTCTATGCCTCGCGCGCGCCGCAGGCGGACATCGCGCGGCTGAAGGCGCGGATGGGCTGGGAGATGCCGTGGGTTTCCATCACCGACAGCTTCGACAAGGACTTCGGCGTCGACGAATGGCACGGCCACAACGTCTTCGTCCGCGACGGCGAGCGGGTGTTCCGCACCTACTTCATCAACAATCGCGGCGACGAGGCGATGGGCACCGTCTGGAGTTATCTCGATATCACGCCGCTCGGCCGCCAGGAGATCTGGGAGGACTCGCCAGCCGGCTACCCGCAGACCCCGCCCTACAAATGGTGGAACTGGCACGACAACTACGAGGCCGAGGCCTCGCCGCATCCGAAATGGGTCGAGGTGTCGGACGCCGGCGAAGCCGCTTTCCGTAAGGATGGCGCAGAAGGGAAAGCGTGAGCAAGCTCTCACGCCTGGGCCGGCATCGCGCGCCACTGAGCTGGCCCATTGTTCAGTGGCCTCGCGTGAAGGCCGGTCATCCCGAAGATCTGGAAGCTGGCGGGCGCTAAATCGTGCCTGCCAAAGCACACACGTCTGCAGGAATTCACGACGCCAGCGCGGTTCGCAGCATCCGCGCGAGATCGGAGCTCAGGTACGGTTTCGGCAGCAAGAGCACGCCGGGGTCGAGCCGGCCATGATGGACGAGGGCATTCTCGGTATAGCCGGAGGTATAGAGCACCTTGAGCCCCGGGCGTCGTTTCAGCGCCTCGGTCGCGAGTTGGCGGCCATTCATTCCCCCAGGGAGCATCACGTCGGTGAACAAGAGATCGATGTGTTCGCCGCGGTCGATCATTGCCAAGGCCTCGGCGGCATTGCTCGCTGCCAGCGTGTGGTATCCGAAACGGCTGATCTGCGTCACGACATATTCGCGGACCAGGGCGTCGTCCTCGACGATCAGGATGAATTCATCGCCGTGTTCGCTTTTCGAAATGCGGGCCTCGGCAGCCAGCGCTTCCGGAGCGCCCACGGCCTGCGGCACATAGAGCTTCACGGTCGTGCCGTGGCCCTCTTCGCTGTAGATCTTGATATGTCCGCCCGACTGTTTGACGAAGCCGTAGACCATGCTCAAGCCCAGCCCGGATCCCTTGCCCGCGTCCTTGGTGGTGAAGAACGGCTCAAACACCTTGTCGAGCAGGTTGCTCGGGATTCCCTGCCCTGTGTCACTCACCGCAATCATGACGTAGTTGCCCGGCCTGACCTCGCTATTGAGGCGGGCGTAGTTCTCGTCGAGCACGGCATTTCTGGTTTCCAGCGTCAGCTTGCCGCCGCTGGGCATGGCGTCGCGCGCATTCAGGGCGAGGTTCAGGATTGCCGTGGAGAGCTGACTGGGATCAATCAGAGCCGGCACCAGATCGTGCGC
>Ga0307474_10000816_pt1 | contig 22417 bp, 18 predicted proteins | sample atmos_gasesECM1C_2_FD_203312 | JGI IMG/M metagenome (GOLD analysis project Ga0307474, IMG submission 203312) | Hardwood forest soil microbial communities from Morgan-Monroe State Forest, Indiana, United States - atmos_gasesECM1C_05 | ecosystem: Environmental > Terrestrial > Soil > Temperate... | reverse complement strand
GTCGAAGCGCGGCGCAATGGGCTTGATGCAGCTACTTCCCGATACCGCCCGCCGCTACGGCGTGCGAGATATCTATGACCCAGCGCAGAACATCCGTGCAGGGGTACGCTATTTGAGCGATCTCATGACTTTGTACGACAGCAATACCGAATTGGCGCTGGCGGCCTATAACGCCGGTGAGGCGGCGGTGGCGCGCTACGGAGGGCATATCCCCCCGTATCGGGAGACGCAGGAATATGTCCCAAACGTGCTGAGAGTCTACCGGCTCCTCGCCTCGCAAGAGCTCAGCTCGCGGGGGGACGACTAGCGGATTTGATCGCAACTACTGTGTTTCCCTACCCAGGTACAGGTTAGCCCGTGCTTCAGCTAGAGCCCCAGCCCACTGTCGTCGGTAGGCTCCGGTGGCTGACCATCCTTGCATGCAACTCAAAGAGACTGCCGGCCTTTCGAAGAGCGCCGTGATTGCCCGCGCGAAGCGCGAATGGCAATGCATCGTCGATGCATTGCCCCAGTTGGTGTGCTTGCTGAATCGCAACGGCCGCGTTGCGCGGTCGAACCGTGTCGCCGAACACTGGCGCCTGCGTCGCGTAAATGAGGTCGCGGGGCTCGACATGCACGAGCTGCTGCATGGCACGTGCAATGCGGGTGAATGCCAGCTGCTTGCCCTGTTGCAGCAGTCATGGCGCACCTTGAGCAACGAAACGGACTTGGTGGAGTTTGACCGGTACGACATACCGCTGCAGCGCTGGCTAAAAGTAACCTTCAAGCTCATGCCGGCGCCGGTCGATGCGGCCGACCCCCACGTCAACGCTAACGCCAGCCGCGCCGTCTGCATCGTCGAAGACATTACCAGCCTCCGGCATGCCGAAGAATGCCACAGGATTCTGAATCAGCACCTCGAGATGCGGGTGGCCGCGCGCACCCAGGAGCTGTCCGTGGCGGTAGCCGGCCTGAAGGCTGAAGCGCAGCGGCGCGAGGCCGCCGAGACCTCACTGCTGGCATCGCGCAACGAACTTAGCCTGCTGTCGGAACAGTTGATGAAGGCGCAGGAGAGCGAGCGCAAGCGCATCGCGCAGGATCTGCACGACACGGTCGGTCAATCCTTGAGTGCCATCAAGTATTCGCTGGAACGTGCGCAGCAAATGATCACCTCCGAGAATCTGGGCGACCCGATACCGGTACTCGGCAAGACGGTTGGCCTCGTGCAGCGGACCATCGACGATGTTCGCACCATCTCGGAGAACCTGCGCCCCGCCGTCCTCGATTCGCTCGGAGCAGTCTCGGCAATCCGCTGGCTGTGCCGTGAATGGGGCGAGGTGTTTACCAAAATCGGTGTCGAGATAAACCTGCACGTCACCGATGCGGCCATCGTTGAGCCGCTCGGCACAACGCTATTTCGCACGGTGCAAGAATCGCTGAACAATGTCGCGCGTCACTCACAGGCCACTCTGGTGAAGGTGAGCGTTTCGCGTGAAGCGCATCGGCTGCAGCTCGACATTTGCGACAACGGGGTCGGGTTCGAACCGCAAGGCGAGGCACTGCGACGCGGTCACGGCTTGAGAGGCATCCGCGAACGCGTCAGCACAGCCGGCGGCGAGTTCCTGCTGACTTCCTATCCCGGCGGCGGCGTGCACCTGGCCGTGTCCTGGCCGATCCCCTCCGTTAGCGAGTCGGCAGGTCCGTTGCTATGCGCCATCTAGCTTTCGCCGTTCGAGTTCGGGGCTTCACGCTGCTCGAGCTGCTGGTCGTCATGGTGATCATCGGATTGCTTGCGGGGCTGGTGGGACCACGCTATTTCGCGCAGGTCGGCAAGTCCCAGGTCAAGGTTGCCCGCTCGCAGATCGAGGAGTTGGAGAAAGCCCTCGATCAATATCGCATCGACATGGGGCGTTTCCCGAGCACCGAGGAAGGTCTTGATGCGCTGCTGAACGCACCCATCAACGATCCGGATTGGGGCGGCCCGTATCTCAAGAAGGCGGTGCCGCTCGATCCCTGGGGGCATCCATATGTCTATGCAAACCCCGGTACGCACAACAATGACATCGATCTGTTGTCCTACGGCAAGGACGGCAGGCCCGGCGGCTCCGGCGAGAATGCGGACCTGGTCAACTGGTAGTCCGCGATGGAATTCCAAGCCAAAGCGATGAATTTCGACAACGCGGTCAGCGTCTTGGCGATCACGGCAGCGGACGAGGCCGACGCCCTGCGGCAGCTCGCTGAGCGCGGATTGCGGGTGATTACGCTCGCGCCGCGCAATAGCTTTCGCAGCCGCAAGCCGGCGCGCATCCCACTGGTGAATTTCACGCAGGAGCTCGTCGCACTGCTCGACGCCGGACTCTCCATCACCGAGGCGCTGGACACGCTCTCCGAGAAGGAAAACGACTTTGCTGTAAAACGCAGCCTCGAACAGGTTCGCAACCGCCTGTTCGAGGGTCAGACACTCTCTACCGCACTCTCCGAGCTACCGGCCAGCTTTCCCCCGCTGTACGTCGCCACGGTGCGGGCAAGCGAACGTAGCGGCGCCATTCGCGAGGCGCTGAATCGCTACGTGACCTACCAGCAGCAGGTAGATTTGCTGCGCAAGAGCCTGGTGAATGCGTCCATCTATCCCGTGGTGCTGGCGGTCGCCGGCGCGCTGGTCACAGTATTCCTTCTCTCTTACGTGGTCCCGCGCTTCAGCGGCATCTATGAAGAGCTAGGCAGCGACCTGCCCTTTGCCTCGCGACTGCTGATGAATTGGGGACGGCTGTTGCAGGCTCACGGCGCGATGCTCCTCGGCATTGCCGTCTTCGCGGCGTTCGCCGGCGCATATCTGTTGTCGCTGCCCGCGACCAAGGCGGCGATCGGGCGCCAGCTCGGCAGGATTCCCGCATTTGGTCAGCAACTGCGCGTTTACCAGTTGGCGAGGCTGTACCGCACGGTCGGAATGCTGATCCGCGGCGGCATGCCGGCGGTCAGCGCCTTCGACATGTCAGGGGGTCTGCTGAGTACCGCCTTGCGTCCTTCCCTCATCGCCGCCACGAAGGTGGTTCGCGAAGGCCAGTCCATCGCGAATTCCATGCAGCAGCACGGCCTGACAACTCCCGTGGCGGCCCGCATGCTGCGCGTCGGCGAACGCGGCGGCAACATGGGCGAAATGATGGAGCGCATCGCCGCGTTCTATGACGATGAGTTGAGTCGCTGGATTCAGTTCATGACGCGGCTGATCGAGCCGGTGCTCATGGCCGTGATCGGCCTGATCATCGGCGCGATCGTTGTGCTCATGTACTTTCCGATCTTCGAACTCGCCGGCAGCATCAAATGAGCGCCGCCGTAGTGCGCGACGCACAGCCGCTCGATGAAACCCAGCTGTTCGCCGCCACCAGCAAAGCGCGACTCAGCGGCCGACCCACCATGCAGGTGCTCGAAGAGGACAGCGGTCTTGGCCCCGCGGAGCTGGCATGCGCGCTCGGCAGCATTTTCGCCTACCGCTACATCAACGCCACGGACCTGGCGGCGTACGAACCGCAGTTCAACGTGGTGAACTCCGCCGAGGCCAATCGCCGCGGCTGTGTTTTGGTGAGTTCGGCCGAAGGCTTGTTGGCCGTGATTGCCGATCCGTTCGATGCGGATCTGCGTGCCTGGCTCGAGGTGCGTATTCTCGCACCTCTCGAATGGGCACTTGCGGCGCGCGCGGACATCGGCAATTACATTGCACGGCACGAAGCTGGGATGCGCGCCATCGACTCGGCGGTCGTCGCGGCGCAAACGCAAGCCGACGGCGGCCGCGCGGTGGAGAATTTGTCGCTCGCTTCGATAGATCTCGATGCCAGCCCGATCGTGAAACTGGTGCATTCGACGATATTCGATGCGTTGCGCGCCGGAGCGAGCGACATCCACATGGAATCGACCAACGCCGGACTGATCGTGCGCTATCGCATCGATGGCGTGCTGAACAGCGTCGCTTCCGTGAACGGCACCGACGTGTCGGAACAGGTGATCTCGCGCCTCAAGGTCATGTCGGAACTCGATATCGCCGAACGCCGCGTACCCCAAGACGGCCGCTTTAAATCGGCCATCAATGGCCGATCCATCGATTTTCGCGTGTCTATCATTCCCAGCGTATTCGGTGAGGATGCCGTGTTGCGCGTGCTCGACAAGAAGGCGCTCACCGATGAGCTGCGCGGGCTCAGGCTCGACGTTCTCGGCTTCGATCCAAAGACCATCGTCAAGCTGCGGCGCTTGAGCGCTCTGCCGTATGGGATGCTGTTGGTGACCGGCCCGACCGGCAGCGGCAAGACCACCACCCTCTATGCTGCCATCTCCGAAACGTATTCGGGCACCGACAAGTTCGTCACCATCGAGGACCCGGTTGAATATCAACTGCCGGGAGTGCTGCAAATTCCCGTCAACGAGAAGAAGGGACTGACCTTCGCACGCGGCCTGCGATCCATCCTGCGACACGATCCCGACAAGATCATGGTGGGCGAGATCCGCGATACCGAGACCGCTCAGATCGCGATCCAATCGGCGCTTACCGGCCATTTGGTGTTCACGACGGTGCATGCGAACAACGTGTTCGACGTCATGAGCCGCTTCGTGCACATGGGGGTCGATGCCTACAGTTTCGTCTCGGCGTTGAGCGGCATTCTGGCGCAGCGCCTGATTCGTACCGTGTGCGAACAATGTGCGCAAAGTGTCCGGCCGCCGCGGCGGCTCCTGGACGAATCCTGCGTCTCGGTCCTCGATGCAGCCACCTACCGCTTCCGTGCCGGCAACGGCTGCCAGCATTGCCGCGGCAGCGGCTACCGCGGCCGCAAGGCCATCGGTGAATTGTTGGTGATGAACGATGAGATCCGCGAGGCGTTCATCGCGCGAGTTCCGGTGCGGCAGCTGAAGGACCTCGCTGTGGCCTCCGGCATGCGCTTCATCCGCGAAGCGGCCCTCGGCCTGGTACGCAGCGGCGAAACCACATTGGAGGAGGTCAACCGTGTCACCACTCTGGCGTGACGAGATTGCCATCTATCTCGCACCGCATCGCGTGACGCTGGCGCGCATGAAGCGCGGCGTACGGCCGCACAACGTGAAAATACAGGACACCGCCGTGATCGGGGAGCGCATCGGGGGCTGGGATGCAGCCATCGGCGTCCTGGGTGGCTGCCTGGTCGATCCAATCTGGAACCGGGAGGCCTGCCGCATCATCGTCGCCAACCACTGGATGCGCTTCGCGATCGTGCCTTGGTCCGACGCACTGAGCGACAGTGACGAGCGCCTGCTGCTTGCGCAGCATTGCTTGAGCAAGATTTATGGCGACGTGGCATCGCAATGGTGTGTAACGCTGAACGAAGCGCCGCCAGGGCGCTCGCAGGTCGCCTGCGCGATCCCACGGTCACTGCTCGATGAGATCGAGCGGCACACCGAATCTTGCGGGCTTCGTGTTCGCTCGATCCAACCGCAGCTGATTGCCTCCTTCAACTGCTGGCGAGGCCAGCTGCCGGACGCCAGCGGCTGGTTCGTGACGCTCGAGGAGGGGTCATTGGCTGCGGCTCATTTGTCGCACGGCGCGTGGGATGCAGTGCGCACGGTACGCACCGACAAGAACTGGGGTGTGGAGCTGCGCCGCCTGCAGACTGAGGGCCGTCTCGCGGGCAAGGAGGCAGAGCGCATCTATCTCGATGCGCCGCAGGAATTTCGCGCTGCGATCGAGGGCGCGATCGATGCTCTCGTCTGGCTCGGCGAATCGCCAGGCGCAATCGACAGCACCGCCGCACTCCCCCTGGTGCAGAGGATTTACGCGTGAGTGCGCCGCGAATGCTGCTCGACTTCAAGCCGCGGCCGCGTTTCGGCGGCCTCCTCGGCGGCGTCATCCTGCTGGCGGGTTTCGCCTGTGCCTGCGCCGCCGGGGTGGTGTTCGCCCACGCGTCGGCGTCACGCGAAGCGCTCGAGCTGCGCCTTGGTGCGCTGACCTCGGCGCACGAGCACCGCATTTCGGCAGCCGACAGCTCACGCGTCGCGGACGCCGCGCCGCTGCTGCGCGAGCTTGCCGCCCCGTGGTCGTTGCTATTGCAGGAACTCGAAACAGCGAGCCGCGACGTCGGCGGTACTGTGGCCGTACTCGCAGTGGAGCCCGATCGCGACAAAGGCAAACTGCGCGTTACCGCCGAGGCCAAGGATCTGAACGAGGCGCTCACCTACATCGAGCGTCTGCAGAAGAGCCAAGCGCTGAAGTTCCCCATGCTTGACAGCCACGAAATTCGCAGCGATGACAAGGATCAGCCGGTGCGCTTTCAGTTGTCTGCCGAGTGGCGGTCCCAGTGAGCGAGCTGCAGCCAATCAGCCGGCGCGAGACAGTCACGGTTCCGGCCGTAATTGCCGTGGGCGCGGTGAGTCAGCTGCAGCCACGATCGTGGATAACGCGAGCCAAAATGCCTGCCGCCGCGCTGCTGTTTCACCTGAACCGGCTGGGCAACAATGGCGTAGCCGGTCTCGGTGTCGCGATAGTGTCGGCGATCTTCGCGGCGACCGCGATCGTTCCGCAGTATCGGCAGCTCGGCGAACTGCGTCGCGAGCTCGGGTTGATTCAGCGGCGCCCGGCGGCTGATGCCACTCCACAGCAGCGCATGAGCGAGTTCGTGCAGAAGTTGCCCGCACGCAGCGAGCTGCCAAAGGTCGCGGGGCAGATTTTCGCCATCGCCGGCACCGCCAAAGTATCGCTCGACAAGGGCCGCTACGAGCTCGCGCCGCTGAAGAGCGGCCACCTGGCGCGCTACCGCATGAGCTTTCCCATCAAGGGTACCTACACGTCCATACGCCAATTCCTCGATGCCACCCTGAATGCCTTGCCCGCGGTGTCGATCGAGGGTTTGCGCATCGAACGCAAGACTGTCAGCGATGCGCTTGTGGAGGCGGATGTGCGGCTGACAGTGTTCGTGCGGAGCGAATGATGAAACGTCCGAGCTCACAGCAAGTCGTACGCTACGTGTTGATCGCGGCGGGCGCCATCGTGGTTTTCGCCATGACCCGGCCGTCCGAGGAGGTCGCTAGCGCGACGGTACGCCAGGCGAGCGAGCCGTCACGGGCAGCGAGGCGCTCCGCTACGGCGCTGCCGGCCAACACAGCTGCCTATCTGACCTGGCTGGCACACCGCACCAGCGATACCAAGGACGCGCCGGCGCTGTTCGCGACGCACACCTGGTTTGTGCCGCCCCCGCCGCCACCGGCGCCGCCGCCGGCAGCTCCGCCGCCCTTACCGTCCGCCCCAACGCTGCCCTTCGCACTGCTCGGCACGTTCGCTGCGCAGGGCGATGAGCAGACGTATTTTCTCGCGCGCGGCGACCGCATTTTTGACGTGAAGCTCGGCGCGACTTTCGACAACGACTATCAGTTGGTCGACGCGAGCGAGGCGAATTTGACCATTCTTTACAAGCCAATGAACGCGCGTCAGACACTCGCGCTTGGGGGAAGTCCGTGACGTCAACCGTAAGGTGGATCGGCGGGGTGGCGTTGCTCGTGCTCACCGCGTCGTGCGCCAGTTCGCGGCTGCACCGTGAAGGCTTGGTGGAGTTCGAGGATGGACGCTATGAGGAAGGCCTCGACAAGCTCCAACAGGCCGCCAAGCAGGAGCCGGGAAACTTGGACTACCGCGTCGAACTCAAGGCGCGTCACGATGATGCAGTGATCAAATTGCTCGGCCAGGCGGACCGCGCGCGCGGCGCGGCCAAGCTTGACGAAGCCGAGCGCCTGTATGCACGTGTCTTGGCCATCGAGCCCGGCAATGATCGCGCACAGCGCGGGCTCGACAATATCGCGGGCGACCGGCGGCACTCCGCGGCCATCGATCGCGCCATCAAAGACTTGAAGAACGGGGATCTCGACCGAGCCGAGTCGACAGTCAGCCGTGTACTCTCCGAGGATCCAGGTTACGCAGCGGCGGTCGCGCTGCGAACCAAGATCGACCAAACACGCGGGCCGGTTTCAAGCGTTCCGCATCTGAAGAACCGCGATGCCCGGCCGGTATCGCTGCAGTTTCGCGACGCCAATACCAAGATGGTATTTGAGGTCCTGTCCCGGCAGACGGGCGTGAATTTTGTGTTCGACAAGGATGTACGCAGCGACAGCAAGACCACCATCTTCGCGCAGGGCGTGCCCGTCGAGCAGGCAATCGACCTGGTGATCGGCCAGAATCAGCTGTCGCGCCAGGTGCTGTCGGACAACATGGTGCTGATCTATCCGAACACGCCGGCGAAACAAAAGGAGTATCAGGACGAGATCGTCAAGACATTCTATTTGACCAACACCGACCCGAAAAAGGCACAGGATCTGCTCAAGACGGTGCTCAATACGAAGACCTTGTTCGTCGACGACAAGGCCAACTTGATCATCATGCGTGATACGCCCGAGGCGGTGCGCATGGCCGAAAAGCTGATCAATTCGCTCGACCTCGCCGACTCGGAGGTGATGATGGAGGTCGAGGTGCTCGAGATTACGCGCAGCAATCTGCAGCAGCTCGGCATCGAATATCCGACCACCGCCACCATTGCAACACCGTCGCAGCTGACGCTGGAGAGCATCCGCCACCTCGGCAGGTCGGACATATCCATCACGCCGTTCAGCCTGACGGCGGATCTGCTCAAGCAGGTCGGCCGCGCCAACACCCTCGCAAGCCCGCGCATCCGCGCGCGCAATCGGGAAAAGGCCAAGATCTTGATCGGTTCTAGGGTACCGGTAATCACCAATTCGGTCACTCCGAGTGCGGTCGGCACACCGGTGGTCACCGGCAGCGTACAGTACCTCGATGTGGGCCTGACGCTGGAGGTTGAGCCGACTGTACATCTGGACGGCGAGGTGTCGATCAAGCTGAACCTTGAAGTCAGCTCGATCACCAAGGAAGTCGACATCGCGCAGTCCGGTACGCGCGCCTACGAAATCGGCACGCGCAATGCGCAAACGCTGCTCAGCCTGCACGATGGCGAGACCCAGATTCTCGCCGGCCTGATCCAGGACAGCGACACACGCAATTCGGCCCACATTCCCGGCCTCGGCGACATTCCGATCCTCGGCAAATTATTCGGCTCTGATCACATCGACAAGGAAAAGACCGAGATCGTTCTGTCGATCACGCCGCGCATCATCCGTTCGGCAGCGCGGCCGTCGAGCGAAACCACCGAGTTTTGGTATGGCACCGAGTCGAATCTGCGCAGTGCGCCGTTGGGCATCCAGCGCGAGGCCGCAGCGGCGGGCGGCGCGGCGGCGGCCGCTACGGCTGCCGGTGCCGCGCCCACACCGGCCGGCAGCGAGGTGCCGCCGGCAGTGGCGCCCGACATCCAGTCCGAAGGCGGCGCACCGCTCGCGGACGCCGGCCCGGCGCTTGCCGATCCCACCGAGCCGCCCGTGTTACGCGCCAAGACCCAGCTGGAGCCGGATCCGAGTCTGCCCACAGTGAGCTTTGCCGGCCCGGTCCGCGCCAGCGTCGGCCAGCCTTTCGATGTCACCGTGCGGCTGACCGCCCCGCAACCGCTGCTGCGTGTCAGCGCACAGGTGCATTTCGACGGGGCTGTGCTGCAGCTCGACGGCGTCGAGCCGGCAGAGATCATTCCGAGCAGCGCGCAGGGTGGCGCGCCGCGCATCAACCAGCGCGCCGGCGTCGCGCAATACGTGGTGGCCGCCACCAAGGAGTCGCCGCTGGCCGGCGACGGCGCGTACATGGTTCTACACTTCCGTCCCTTGACGATAAGTGCCTCTACACCGGTGTCGGTACAGTTCGCTGCCATGAACATCGAAGGCCGCCCTGCGCGACTCAACCTGCCGAACGCCCTCTCGGTGGTGGTGGCGCCATGAACGCGCTGCGCGGCCGTGGCTTCACGCTGGTCGAGCTAATGGTGTCCGTCGCCATCGTAGGCATGCTGGCGACCGTCGCGATTCCGCTTGGCAAAATGGCCGCCCAGCGTACCAAGGAAGGCGAGCTACGCCAGGCGCTGCGCGAGCTGCGCACCGGCATCGACGCCTACAAGCGCGCCGGCGAACTGGGTCGCATCGAGATCACCGCGGATGCCTCCGGCTACCCACCGTCGCTGGATGTGCTGGTGGCGGGCGTGGAAAACGCCAAGGACCCCAACAAGGGCAAGATCTATTTCATGCGGCATTTGCCGCGCGATCCGTTCTATCCGGATAGCGCAGCCGCACCGGCGCAATCCTGGGGCCTGCGAAGTTATGCAAGCTCCGCTGACGATCCCCAAGCGGGTGACGATGTCTATGACGTCTACACGATTGCAAAAGGAGTGGGCCTCAATGGCGTACCGTATCGTCAGTGGTAGAGGCGCGGTGCGCGGCTTCACGCTGATCGAGCTGATTGTGGTCATGAGCATCATCGCAACACTGCTCACGATTGCCGTACCGCGCTACTTCAAGAGCCTCGAGCGCTCCAAAGAAGCCGTGCTGAAGCAGGACCTGTCGGTGCTGCGCGATGCCATCGACAAGTTCAACTCCGACCTGGGGCACAACCCGGACACGCTTGCTGACCTGGTTACGCATCGCTATGTGCGCAGCTTGCCGGTGGACCCGTTCACCCGCAACGCGGAGAGCTGGGTGGTGACCATGTCGGACGATGACGAAGCGCCGGGAATTGTCGATGTACACAGCAGCGCCCCCGGTGCGGCGCTCGACGGGACGCCGCGGCTTGCGTGGTGAGCGCAGCAGCGCCGCGCGGCGAACTCACGCCGGCTTTACCTACATCGGCCTGCTCATCATCGTGGCGCTGATGGGCATCGCCTCGGCCGCGCTCGGCACGCTGTGGAGCGTGTCCGCCAAGCGTGAAAAAGAGACCGAGCTGCTGTTCGTCGGCCACCAATACCGCCTTGCCATCGCCCGTTATCGCGCCGCCGGCGGAGGCGGCACGGCTTTCCCGCTCGATTTGCGGGATCTGGTCGATGATGAGCGCGGCGCGGTGCTGCGCCACCATTTGCGAAAACTCTATAACGATCCGATAACAGGCCGCAATGATTGGGAGCTGATCCGCACTCAGGACGGGCAGATCATCGGTATCGCAAGCAGCTCGCATGCAATTCCCATGAAGCAGGACAACTTCGATCCCGACGATGATGCGTTCAAGGACGCGCAATGCTACTGCGACTGGAAGTTCGTGTTTGCACCGCGCCGGTTTGGCGTCGTGCGCAAGACCGCCAACCAATGACATCGACCGCAAGAGTGAAGCTATGAACATTCCCCTGAATTCTCTGCGTTACTGTATTGCGATACTGGCGTGCGGGGCATTGGCCGGCGTCGCCTATGCGCAGGCGACTGCGCCCTCGTCGCCGGGACCGGCGCCGGTGCCGGAGCGCGCCCCGCCGCCCGGCGTGAGCTCGGACAGCTACAAACTCGGATTGATTTTCGGCGGTCAATTGCACCACGGCGGTTTGACCGCCGGAATCTCCATGGAGGCTCTGACGCGCGGCATTCAGGATGGTTTGCGCGGCAAGCAGGCCAGCCAGCAGGACAAGCAGGATGCCAACCAGCTGCTTACGGGTGCGCGCCAGAGTCTCGGCGAGCGCAACAAAGTGGCGGCGAGGCAGTTCCTCGCCCAAAATCTGACCCGACCGGGCATCACCAGCACCGCCTCAGGACTGCAGTACGCGGTGCTGAAAGCCGGCGATACCAAGGCGAAGCCGCCCGGCGCCGACAGTCAGGTGACGGTGACGTATCGTGGCACGCTGCTCGACGGCACGGAATTCGACAGCTCCTTCGCCCATGGCAAGGCGGCCATCTTCCGCATGAACTCCGTGCTGCCAGGCTGGCGCGAAGCGTTGAGCCTCATGACGCCGGGTGCCAAGTGGCGCCTCTACCTGCCGCCTGAACTGGGCTATGACATGCGCTCGCCGCCAAATATTCCACCCGGCTCGCTGCTCACGTACGAAATCGATCTGCTGCACGTGAGTGCGGCCGGGGATTTCAGTCCGCGAGAAGCGGTGGCGGGACACACCTCGACGCCGGCGCGCAAGGCCTTGGCCGCCACAACACCTTAGCCGCTTAAGGCACGAGCCACGGGCCGTCAGCGATCACGCGACCGCCGGACGGCGCAGTGAATCGCACCAGGTAGCCGCCCTTCGAGGCGAAACGTTGACGCTGCGCGAGCGCCAGGTGCGGGTAGTAGCCGGTGATGATGCGGTGTTCGAGCATGCCTTCGACGCGCTCGATGAGATAATCTCGCACGAACGAGTCGGACATTCGGTTCAGCGTTTCCGACAGCAAACCGCAGGCAAGATAGGTATCGGCCTGCACCGGCAAGGAGGTAACCGGAATGTGTCGCAGGCGAAACCATCCTTCGGCGAAATCAATGCGCACGCGGCGCCGATCAGGTAGGTCCACAGGATAGGCAAGCTCTGCTCGCGCGCGCCAGGCGGAAGGCAGCGGCGCGGCTTCGAACCCGCCCATCACGCCTGACAGCAAGATTGCCTTGGCGACGGGCGGCGGCATCTGACCCAGCCGCGCGATGTCCGCCGGCCGAAGCCACAGCACCAAGGCATCGTCCGGCTGGATGTTGCGGATGGCGCGTGCCAGTTCGTCCTGGGGCGCATGCGCATCGAGCTTCAGCATCTTGACGGCCTGCGCGCCGAACGATGCCTGTGCCACGGCCGCGGCCGCCGCTGCGCCGATGTCATCGGCGCGGAACAACTGTACGACGCGCGTCGGTGGCTCCAGGCTTCGCAACCGGCTGACGATGAGCGCTGACTCGAGCAGCACACCTTTGGAGAAGTACAGCGAATAGTAGTCGTCATCGGCCACGACCGGCAGTTCGACATTGGGGAACAGGCAGGGGATTTGCTGCTCTTGGCAGAAGCGGTGCACGGGCCCCCAGTCTCTGCCGCCGAGGCCCGACAGCACCGCGAAAACCGGTTCCGCGGCGAGCTTGGCCGAGAGCTGACTCTGCCATGAGTTCGGCGGCCCGTTGACCTCCCACACATGCAACTGCCAGCGGCGCACGATCCGAAAGCGCATTTGACGGGAGCTGCGCAGCCGCGGCGTCACCGCCCTCGCCGCTGCATTTTTGTCGGCGAAATATTGCTGCATGACGCGAAGAAACGCGGTCTTTTTGAGTGGATCCGCATCGGGCGTCACGATGGTCGCGAAGTGCAAGGTGGAATCGCTGACCCCGGCCACATTTTTCTTCGTGAGGAACTTGAGATATTCGCTGACTGAAGCCATCTCATCATCGCTCAATGCGTAGTGCGGCATGAGGTAGGCCATGCTCCGGCCGTCGGCGGCAAGTCCCTGGCGGATGGCGCGCGCCAGAGTCGTTGCATCGTAGGGTGCGCGAACGCCGCGATAGCCCTCGACGACCGGCAGGTCCGAGTTGTCGACACCGTTCTGGCGCGTCTGAAACAAAAACTGTCCGGTGATCGGCGGGATGCTGCTGGTGCCCTCCATCGCGCCGAAGCCGCTGCGCCGGTGACAACTCACGCACGCCGCATTGCGGCCCTCAACGAAGGCGCCGCCCTCGCGCTCACCGCGCAATGCTGCGCCCGCGCCGCGTTCACCCCGCAAGTAAATCGCTTCCCCGAGTTCGGCGCCCGCGGGGAGCCCGGGCGTCGCGAACGCAGCATGCATGGCAAACAGCATGCCGAGCAATGGCGCGGCGCTTGCGACTGCCGCGCAGCGCCTCATTCTTGAGTTTTGAGCGCCGCCTTGTATTCGCGCATCAAGTCCTCAGGCGTCACGAAGCCATCGATGCGGCGCCATGTCTCGCCAGGCGCGGCGCGCAACAACGTCACCGGCGTATGGCCCATCTTGTCGCCGCGATAGACGCCGAAGGCACGCTGTGCCGATTGGCTTGCCTCCAGGGTGCCCGTGTAGTGTTGCCAGGATGGGCCGGCGGAGAAGCTTTTGGCGTACTCGCGCAGGCGCGCGGGCGTATCCTGCTCCGGATCGATCGAAATCGACACCAGATGCGCGCTCAAGCGCTGGGCCGCCAATCGATCCTGGAGGATCGAGAACGTTTCGCTGGACAGCGGGCAGGTCGAAGCACAGGTCGTAAAGATGAAGTTCACCAGCACCGGCCGGCCGTCGTCGAGTTCTTGCCGCAGCGAGACGTTCTTGCCGCTCTCCGTCACCATGCGCACGTCCGGAACCGTGTAGTTCACCGTCGACACCACCGTGCGGGACGTTTTGCCGACGTGCGCGATTTCCGGTGCGCCGGCGGCCAGGCATTCGCCCGCGCAGCCGAGGGCAATCAGCGTCAGGGCATACTTCATTGACGAGCGCTGCATGTGCCGCCTCACGGTTTTAGCTCGTTTTGGTGAACTGGGCATCGTTTAGCGGCGCGTTGACCTTGACGCTCTCGATGAGGATTTTTTCGGTGCGGCTAAAACCTTGCACGCTGGTTTCCAGTACGTGCGGAATCATCAATCCCTGCTCGGCTTTGAAGTCGCGCTGATCGATGAACACCGCGCGCGGACGTCCGTCCAAGCGGCGCTGGTCACCCTCGACGCGTATGTCGAGAAAACTCTTGCCGTCGACCCAGACGCGGTGCACTTGAGCATTCTTCAAGGTCACTTTCAGTCGATAGCAATCGCGATCCTCGATTCTCTCGGTGCCCTCCAGCTCGACTTGACTGCCCTTGGCAGCGGCATCAAGAAGATAGCCGTCGATGCCGGGCTCAAAGCTCGCCTGCTTGAGTTCGTCGGAGGAAAAGGCGTCCCAGGAAGAGCGTCCGAGATACGGCCGCAGCTTCCAACCCGACGCACCGTCATACACCTGCACGGCGCGCGCACCGGCGAACTCCAGCTCGAGACGAGTCTTGAAGGGGCGCTTGTATTCGAGCAGGTAAGGCAATTGCGCCTCGGGGCGCTGCTTGGTCTGCATGGTGCCGCGCGATGAGACGGTCACGTAGCGGGAGGCTCCGGCACCCATCTTGCCGGTGAAGACCACCGTGGAAGTCGAGCGCCAGGCTGACAAACCGCCGCGCGCCTGCGCATTTTTCTCGACGATTTGCGCCGCTGACAAAGCCGGCAGGGAAGGCGCGGCAGCCGCCGCGCCCGCCGCGAGGCTCAAGGCCAACGCTACGGTCAGGATTCTGTTCAACGACATGGGTTTCTCAACTCCTGCGCCTCGAGAGCGCTGCAATGTAGGTTAACTCGCGTCGAGCTCATTTCTGCACCAACAACCCATCGACGCGAAATTGTCCGATCACGACGCTCACTCGATGGCCGGCCTTGACGAAGTTGCCCTTGTTGGAAAAGGCCATCCAGTAAACTTTGCCGGTGACCGGTGGGGCGGATTGGCGCAACGGCCCGACCTTCTCCATGGTGGGGATCTGGAGCGAGACGTGCGACTTGTCATCCACGAGTGCCGGATTGGATGACCCATCGTTGATCGGCGCGGCCTTGGCCGCATCCACCACGTGATAGCTGAACTTCACCAGGTTGCCCGACTCGGTGAGCTGCACCCACATCTGATCAACGCCCCACTGTCCGGCGTAGATCTGACGGGCACTGTCCGGTAATTCGCGCGCCCGATACGGCGACACCCGGCCGCTCGGCGGCTTGGGCAGTCCCGGCGTGGTGGCCGCGGCAGCGCAATCGTCGGCGAGCAGCGCGCCGAATCCGAGCGACACCAGCGCGGCGCTCAGCCAGGCAGTCTGTTTTCGAGGTTGGCTCATGAGTACTTGCTCGCGCTTCAATGCGGTGTAACGCTGATCCATTCGTCGATGCTGCGCCCGCCCAGCGCATCGGTAGGCGCCGCGCGTGCCGGCTGCGGTTGCGGAAACTTTTTCTTCTGCTCCTCGTTGAGCAGCGCCCGGATGTTCTCCGAGGTCTGCTCACTCAGCATGTGGGTTGCGTGCACACGGTACGCCGCCGGTACACCGGCATCTTCCCAGATTTGCGCCAGCTGCAAGCGTTGCCGCTGCAGCAATTCGCGCACCGAAGTCTGCTGCCGGGTGTCGAGATTCAGCATCCGGGCGAGCGCTTCGACGCGCTCATCAGGCGAGCCGCGCCCAGCCTGTCGGTGAACCGCCGCGGGCGCCGCCGGCAAAGTCCCGGCGGTCGGTTCAACCGCCGAGGCGCGCGCGGCGCCGATGAGCAGCGCCGCCGTCACCATGCCCAAGCAGGACCAAGCCGTCGATTTCCTCACGGCACCGCACCGCCGGCGAAGTTGTCGGCTTGACCGTTCTGCTGCAGGTACAGACCGATGGCGCCCGTGCCGGTTGCAGCCGCGGCCGCCTGGCCCACCAGGGTGCTGGTCGTACCGACCGTCTTCCAGACATACACAGTGCCTGTGCCATCCACCAGTGCCGTCAGCAGATTGCCCGCAGTCAGCGTCCCGGAGTTCAACGTCACGGCTCCCGAGTAAGTCATGCCGCCGTTGTTGGTGTGATCGACCACCACGGTGCCGTTGGTGTAACGCACGCGGACGAAGTTTTGATAGCCGCCGGTGATTGCGCCGCTGGCCTTCAAGAGCACGCCCTCGTTGTTGACGTTGTTGCCGGACAGGGTGATCTGCGCCGCTTGCTTCTGGCCGAAATCGGCCGTCGCGCTCCAATAAGCGGTGGCGCCGTTGTTGAACAACGTGGGACCCGTGGCCACGGTACCGTTGTCGCGGATTTGCGCGATGCCGAGCAGCACCGCCTGGCGCCAATTGTTGCCGAGGTTCGTGGCGTTGCGATTGAAGTTGTCGAGCACCCCGAGCGTCGGGAAGGTCGGCTGACCGCCACCGCCGCCATTGCCGCTGCCGACGCAGGCGCTGCCCTGGCATTCCACCGCGCCAATATCCACGCGGCCGCCGCTGCTGCGTGCGTTGCCGAAGAAGTCGTGCGTCAGGTTCCCGGAAATCACTGCCCCGCTGCCGCGGCTCACTGCCGGCGAAGTATTCGGCAGCGAGTAGGCACCGCCCACCGTACCCGCGGTGCCCGAAGCCACCATGAGCTCTGCGGCGGTCGCCGTGCCGACCGGCGTATTGGGCCTGCCGAGGCTCAATGGGCCGTAGCTCAAATTGAGCCAGTTGTGACCTTCATCGACCGTAGCCGTCGGCTGGATGCCCTTGAATGTAAAGACCTGCGTCAAACTGGTCGTCTCGGACGCGCCGGGGGGCGCGTTGTAGCCCATGCAGACCGGATTGTTCTGGTCGATGCCGGCATCCGAACAGTGCTCCGGCGGCATGCGCGCGCCATTGCAATATTGCGCCACCACCGGGGAGGCGCTCGGCGTGAGATCGCTGCCGTCGGTGGTAATGGCGCCCTGCGGATCGACGCCGCTGTAGATCGAGTTGCTGATGCTCAGCTTGTTGGCCGCGGCCGAGATCGCGCCGGCGGCCACATCGTCGGTGCGCAGACCGATGTCCCAGAAGAAGTTCGCCGGCAGGCTGCCGCCGCCGCCCGGCGCTGTCGAGCAGGCGCCGGTCGAACCCTGATTCAGCAGCGGCGTGATGGCAATCAGCTGCTGCTGAGATTGGTTGCCCGTGCCCATGCCGGCCAGGTCCACGCTAAAGGCGCGGTTCTGCCAGAACAGATTGTTGACCAGACGCGGCTTCGACAACTTCCTGCAGTCGCCTTGCGCGCTGTAGCCAAAACCATTCGCCGGGCAGTTCACAGTCAGAGTCCCGATGGCTTCGAGCAGATTCGGCGTGTGCGCCATCACCACCAGGCCGGCCGGCTGCGGCGAATGCGGCGCATCGGTGCTCGGACAGTTCAGGTTCTGTTCCTGCGTGGGATCGCTGGTGCAGCCCGGCGGCGCCGACGCGGCGTTGACCGCCCCCAAGGTCTTGAACAAGGATCCGGCCGTTGCCGTCGTATCGTTCGAGGCAATGGTGTTGTTGATCAAACTCGCCATCAGCGTGTCCTGCATCGAGACGCCGCCGCCATCCCAGCCGGCCACGTTATTGACGATGATATTGTTGGTCACCGCCACGTCGTACCACTGGTCGCTGCGGCGCGGGAACGCCACGGTTTCCGAGCCGTTGAGTTGCTGCAGCCGCAGGCCGCCGCCGCTGCCGCTCTCGGCGCTGTTGCCGACGATCAGATTGGCATCGAGCACCAGGCTCTTGCCCGCCCCTTCGCCGAGGCCCGGCGGACAATCGACGTCCGATGTCGAGCCGCACTCTTGGCCGTTCACCATGCGATCGAGGTTCGCCCCTTCGATCACAATACCGCCGCCGTTGGTCGGCAGGGTCGGGTTGGTGCTCTGATTGAACAGCACGTAGTTGTTGTTGATCTTGCCGCGGAAGCTCAAGCCGAGGTGCTGCAAACCGCCGCCGTCGCCGGTGCTCAAGTTGCCCGCGATCCAGTTGTGATCGATCTGGTAGTCGTCCGCACCCGCGCTCACCGTGATCGCGCCGGCGCCGGCCGGCGTGCCCGAGAACAGGGCGTCGCCGATCGAAGCGTTGTCGTAGATCATGTTGTGGTGTAGGCGCACCTTGGTGTTGAACTGGAACGGAATCGCCGCGTTCAGGACCGTGCCGTCCGGGATGGGCGGACATGGGGTGACCGCGTTTGCGCCGGTGAGATTCACGCCGCACTCGACACCGTCGTTGACGTAGGCATCGGGCGTCTCGCCGTTGCCGAGGTTGATGCCGCCGGCAAGCGTGCCGTGGTTGCCCTGAATGCGGGTGTTGGCCACTTCCAGGTTGTGCGCCCAACCGTGGATGAACACGGCACCGCCACCCTGCGAGCTGTTGACGATGGAGATGCCATCAACTCGCGACGGATTGCAGTAGTAGTTGCTCGTGCCGTAGTCGCGCCCGTTGCTCGAGCCGCTGCGCGCGCAGTCCTGGTCGCGGTTTTGTAGATACACGCTGCCGTCGGTGAACGCACCGGCGCCGCCGGTGGCGAGCTGGCCCCAGAAGTCGGTGCTGCCGGCCGGTATCCGTACGCCGCGGCCGAGGACGGTGATGCCGGCGCCCTCATAGGCGCCCATCAACGTGGGTTCTTGCAGCACCTGCGCCAGGTTGCCGTTGCCGGCCGTATCCCAGCCGATGACAGCCTCGAAGGGAATGCGATCGGCGCGCTGATGCATGGTGCCCGGGCAGGTGTAGGTTCCGGTGGGATCGAATTGCGCATCGTTCAGGTTCGGCACGCCTTCGGTGGAGAGGCCGAACACGCAAGTCACCTGCCGGCGCCACTGATCCATCTTGCCGGCCGGATGCGCATCGGCGTTCACCGTCACGGAGGCGGCGCCCACGCCCTGCAAGCGGACGGGTTTCCACATGATGAGATTTTCGCGATACGTGCCCGGAGCCACGATAACGAGGTCGCCGGGTGCGGCGCTGTCGAGCGCCACCTGGATCGGGCTTGGGCCCATGCGGCCGAACGCGGCCCCATAGTCAGCCACTGTCCTGCCGCCGGGCGCGGTTACGCCGGCCGGCGTGACAACCCACGGCGCGCTGCCGCCCACCGTCACGGTAACGGTGTCGATCGAACGCTTGCCGTTGTCGGCGCGCGTGATCACCAGCTCGCCGCAGCGCGCGGTGCCGCCGCTGGCGTTGCGTTGCTGCACGGCGCACGGCGGCAGATCACCGGGCACGGTGCCGGTGATCAAGGTGTCGCTCCAGCTGACGTTGCCGAGCGCATGCTCGGTGCCGTTGCCATCGACCAGCACTGCCTTGCCGGCGCTACTACCGAAGTTGTAAGTGCGCGTGATGGTCTTTTGGTTGAAGGGCGCCACGGTGGAGTTCGGACCGGAGAACGCCGGATTCTGAACGACCTTGGAGCCGAGCGAAGCGATGGTGATCGTGCCCGAGGGCGAGAGTTGCGCCGTGGCGCTCGCGCCGCTGCCCGCGCCGCCGTTGAAAGCGACAGTCGGCGCCGCAGTGTAGCCTGCGCCGCCGCTGGTCACGGTCACCGACGCCACTGACGTCGGCGCGAGCAGCGCCGTCGCCGCCGCACCCGTGCCGCCGCCGGCAAATGACAGGCTCGGCGCGCTGGCATAACCGTTGCCGGCATTGACGAGATGCAGATAAGTCACGCCCAAACTACTGTTGGCCGAGGCCGTACCGGTCGAGAACGTGACCGCCGGCGCAGTGAGATAGCCCGCGCCACGCTGTGCAATGGTGACGCCGCTCACATGACGGCCGCCAAAGTTGCTCATTTGCGCCGTGCCCGTGGCCCGGACGCAGGTGGTCGAGTTCAAGGGAGTGCAAGACGGCGCATCGAAGGTTACCGTTGGCATTGCATTGCCGGCAAAGGAACCGCGGCCGCCGTTGCCCACGATGGCAACCGACACCACGCCGAGATATGCGCTCGCCGTCGCGCCGCCGCCGCCGCCGCCCGTGAAGCTCACCGTCGTGGGCGCACTGTAGCCCGAACCGCGGTTGCTGATGCTGAGGGTACCCACGCCGCTCGGCGTCAAGGCAGCGACTGCCGACGCGCCGGAGCCGCCCCCGCCGTTGATGATCACGTTGGGCGCGCTGGTGTAGCCGCTGCCGCCGCTGCCGAGCGTGATACCCGAGACGGTGTTGCCACCGCCGGCCGAAGCGACCCACGGACCGATGCTGTCGCCCTTCACCGAGGCGATGGCCGGCGTGTTGTCCGGATATTCCGCATCCGGCAGGTTGTAATTGTCGGCGAATGCCTGGGTCGGGATCACCGGCGTGTCCATGTACGTGGTGAAGCCGGGCATGAAGGGCTGCTCATAGCAGAAGTTGCTGTACGCCGGGTTGTAGGCCGGGTCCGTGACCATTTTTCCGGAGCTCGGATCGAGGATCGGACCTGGATCGTTCATGCAGGCGATCGACATCTGCGGCGCGTAGCCGGTCGGGTTCGGCGGATTGACGCTCCAGGTGGAGAAGTACAGGCCGTTGTAGATACCCCATTGGTCGGAGTACACACGCGCCACTTCATCGCCATTGAAATCGCGCAATGCCACCGGCAGGTTCGGCGGACCGAACTTCTCGCCGAACTGCGGGGAGAACGGATCGAACTCCGAGGCGAAGTCGTTGGTGATCGTGCCGGTGAAATGCCCCGCGATGTGTGCGGAGCTGAAGACGTAGAATTTGGCCAATACCGAGGACTGGTCGGTGAGCACCACTTCCTTGCGATCGCAGAGGTTTCTCTGCGCGCCGGCGAAGGGCGCCGCCTGCCCCGCGCCCGGGAACAGACTGTTGAAGGCCGGCACGGTGCGCTTCGCGCCGACGCAAGGCCAGAAAGCCTCGATGCTGCCGGTATCACCCTCGTGATGCAGAGTATCGCCGAGGTCCGTGGTGAGATTCAGATTGCCGGGATTGTTGCCGTTGTAGTGCGAGGCCACCGCGGCTTGATCCGGCATGATGTACACGTTGCCGAAACCCGCGAACTGCTGGGTCACCGGCGCAATGTAGACATCCCCCAAGAGGATGTTCTTGTCCTCTTCCTTGACGAGTTCGTAGCCGGGCGGCACCACCACTTCGACCACGTATTTTCCGGCGGGCAGCATCGGACTGCCGTCGACCTTGTTGTTCGTGCAAATGCTGCAATTGGCCTGGGTGAACTTGCCCGTCGCGCCATCGACATTCACGCTCGGAAACTTGTACATGCCGTCATAGGGAGCGGGCTGAATCTGGTTGAGCTGCGACCAGCCGTCATAGCACTTGTAGAGTCCGTCGGCCGGCAGCGGATTCTTGTTCGGATCGAGCCACTGCTTGCTGCCCTTCAGAGTGGCAAAGAAGGGACTCGCCGCGTCCTGGCCGGGGCAGTTCATGTTCGGCACGCCCGGCGCGCGGAAACCTTGTGCCCAGTCGTCCCAGCTCGTCGTCTGCGTGGTGTCCACGAGCTTCAACTGGGTGTTGCCATTCGCGTCAGTGGTTTCCTGGTACAAGTTGATCTTGACGCGCGGTACGCCCGGCTCCCATTGCAATTGCAGCAGGCGCGCCGGGTCGTCGAAAGGCCGCGTCGAGGCGTAGATGACGTGACCGTTGATGCCGCCGTTCTCACCGGGCTGAAACGGCGTCATGCCGAACTCCATGAAGGAGTTCTGGCCGAGCAGGCCCTGCCAAGCTTGGGTGAGTCCCCACGGCTGCGCCGGCACCACCACACCGCTCGAGCCGCCGCTGGTGTCGCCCGGAGCGCAGTCGGCGTTGCCGCAGTAGCGCGCGCCGGGAACCTTCAGCGTGCCCGGCAGCGAGAATCGTTCCTGAGTGTTGGCAAGATGATCGGCGATTTTCGATCCGCCCCCCGTCGAGGTGGTCACGCCGTGGCTGTCGGTCGTGGTGGTATCAACCACACCGCCGGCGTCGTACACCGTGTGCGCGCTGGTCGGCTTGAAGCGAGTGCTCGTGGTCTCGACCACCAGCCAATTCATGAACGGGAACACCTCGTTGAAGGCGGCGTAGCCGTTCAGGTCGGTGTTGTTGTAGAAGCCGTAGCTGCCGTCGCGATAGCGGATGTTGGTATTGACCAGCGCCAGGCCCGGCTTGGCGTCGGTGGAGGCGCCGCTGCCGTCGGTGTCGATGAAGGTGCGGGTGTATAAATTGGTACGCCACT
>Ga0307474_10000815_pt1 | contig 22438 bp, 15 predicted proteins | sample atmos_gasesECM1C_2_FD_203312 | JGI IMG/M metagenome (GOLD analysis project Ga0307474, IMG submission 203312) | Hardwood forest soil microbial communities from Morgan-Monroe State Forest, Indiana, United States - atmos_gasesECM1C_05 | ecosystem: Environmental > Terrestrial > Soil > Temperate... | reverse complement strand
AGCCCCCAAGGTGTCCTTAAAGTTCCGTAAGAGGGTCGACCATTAACGATTTGGCAAGAAATCAGGTTACCAAATGGTCAATCACTTCTGGAGATTCTGACCATGGATGAAGAAAAGGCCGAACAGACCAGTGGTTCACCCAGCATCCAGCCGGCCCCCTGCGGCTTGTCGGAACCGAACGATGAGGTGGCCGCTGATAACGCCGGGGAAATGACGCAAGAGCCGGCGAAAGGGTCGGTCGAGGCAGCAGTATCGCTGCTGCCGGCCGATCTTAAATCACGGCTTGAATCATCCTTGGTCAACGAGCCGGTGGCGGCGGCGAAGATCGCGGAGCCCGTCGTGGTCAATGCCGATGCCATCAGCGATGCCCCCGCCGCCGCGAAAGAGGTGGAAGCAGCAGCGAAAGCTGAAGCACCTCGCGCCCCCGGCAAGCTCCTCGTCCTGGCACCGCAAAATCGTGATTGGGCGCAGGATGGCGCCACTTCGAAAACCGGCAAGCGCGAGTGGACGTTCGACGGGCGGCGCGTCGCGGCGGTCGTGGCGTTGGCGACGGCGGCGGGCGCGCTTGGTGGCGCGATGGCAACCGCTTCGCTGCTGCGCGGCGCTGGCCATTCCGCAATTGACAATGCCGTGCTTGAGGCGTCCGTGGCGCGGATCGATGCCGAAATCCTGGCGCTGAAGGCGGGCCTCGAAAACAATTCCAAACTCGCCACCAACCAGTTGAGCAAGACCAGCGATCGTCTCGACAGAATCGAAAAGGCGCAAGCCGAGCCAGCCGCCCGGCTCACAAGATTGAGCGAAACGGTGGAAAAGCTCCGCGCGGCGCCCGTGCCTCTGCCCTCGCCGCCACCTATCGCCGCCCCCGCCACGACGACCGCCGCAAAGGAGGTGACCGGTTCGGTCGCCCCGCAGCCCGCGCCAGCCAAGACCGAAGTGGGCCGGCTGCCGACGGTTGAAGGCTGGGTGCTGCGCGATGTCGCCTACGGGGGCGCGCTGATCGAGGGCCGGCGTGGCGTCTACGAGGTCTATGCCGGCGATGGCGTTCCCGGCCTTGGCCGGGTCGATGCCATCCGCCGTCAGGACGGCCGCTGGGTGGTTGTTACCAGTCGGGGCCTGATCGTCGCGCGATAACATCGGTCGCGCTTCACCGCAACGTGAAGCGCGGCAAACAATCTTGATCGCCGACGGCGACGTGGTTCGTTTTTCGGCTATCTTCCTGAATTAGGACGCTGCTTGCGCGAGGCGCGGAATGGTGCCCGCGAGACGGTGTTTGTCAGGGCATGGGTTGTCGGTTGCGAGTTCTTCTTCTCGTTTTGTTGTGTGGCCTGATGGCGCCGGGTCAGGCGCGCGCCGCGCCCGCTCTGGAACGCGGCGCGGCGATCACCGATCCTCTCGCTTTGCGTGAACTTGATCGCGGCAGGTTTGCTCTTGGGCGCATGCTGGCCCCTGATCCGCCGGCAGACGCGGCGCTGAACGACAGTGAGTTGTTCGCGCTGCCCGCGCTTGCTCCCGTTCGCAAGGCGCTCGACGAGGAGTTCGAGCGATACGTTGAAGAGCACAAGGCCGCTGCCCCCGACAGCACCATCGGCGTCGGAGACAAGTTCGACATTCAGTTGTTCGATCGCGCAAAACTTTATTCGGCTACGACGCGTTTCGTGCTGGCGGGCACCGTCAACCGGATGGATCGCGCGTATCTTTCGAAGGAAAATTGCGGAGAGATCCGGCTGATCTATCGCCTGGTCGAGATCGATGCCGCTCCGGTCGGCGATCACTTGATCTCACCGCGACTTCCAATGACGCTCAACGTCGTGCTCAAGGCCAAGGGCGATCATGCTACGACCGGCGATCATGCTGCGGATGGCAAGGGTGCAGCGCTCACCTGCGCCGAGATCGCGCGTCGCTGGCTTGCCGCAGGCGAGGAGACACTGACCGGCGCAGCACTCGCAGAAAGACTGACCTCAGATGGCGGCCCGCTGGACCTGATCGCGCCTGCCAACATCGACCGCCTGGAGACCAATCTTCAGATCGCGCACACCTCGAGTTCAGCGAAGGGCGACTTCCGCGCCGACTATCTCCTGAAGGTTTTCGACTACAATGAGAAGACGCACGTCTTCGAGGAAGCAACGCTCGAAAACCAGATTGATCGCGAGCGCATTCTTGGCGACGAGAAGCTGAAGCGGGAATTCAAGGCGTGGCTGCTTGACCAAGCGCATTTCGCCGAGCTTGACCGCGGCACGATCGTTATTCCCAGGGAATTTTTGGCGCGGCGCGCGATTGCGCCAACCCCGGTCGGCTTTGCACCTTCCGCCCTGCAACCGGCATTCGGTTTGGTAGAGGGGGCGGGGAGGGCGGACGCGGTATTTGCCGCCGGCGACGTCGTCGCAGCGCTGGAAAAGGCAGCGTCGGGCGGCTTGAACTTGCAGAATATCCGGTCGGTCGCCGGCTTCGAGCGCCGTCTCAACGACATCACTTGCGCCGGATGCCATCAGAGCCGCGGCATCGGCGGCTTCCATTTCCCCGGTGTCGACTGGATGGCGGCCAATCCCTCCAACTCGACTGTGGTGCCGGGCTCGCCGCATTTCTTCGGCGATCAGGTCCGCCGCCGCAATATTCTCTCCTCGATCCGTGACGGCAAGGCGGTGGACTATTCGCGCGGATTTTCCAGCCGGCCGCAATTGCGCGGCAGCCGCGAACTCGCTGGCACCGAATACGAGGACGGCTGGGGTGCGCCCTGTTACAGCCCGGGCGTCAACGCCGCCGAGAACGACCGCAGCTTCAAATCATGGACCTGTGCCAAAGGTCTCGCCTGTCAGGTCATGAGCGAGGTATCTCGGATTGGAATGTGCTTTGTGGGAAGTCGTTAGCTGGACTTCTTCATCCCTCTTGTGGGGTCCGAGGCGAGCGAACCTCGCTCTCGCGGTCGGTGCGCAGCGCCAGGGCGGCGGTGTTCATGCCGACTCGCGATAACCGCCGCCACGGCAGCGGCGCTATCAGCAGCGCAATGGCAAGCAAGGCAAGGCTCGCGACCCACCTGATGCGCTCCCTCGCGCGTGCACGCACTTCGCCCATCACGAACTGCTCGCCCTTGCGCATTTCGGCGTAGGATTTCAAGAACGAGGAAATCCGCTGCACGGTGGTCTCATCCAGCGCCTCGCCCTGGGTGCGGCTCCGTCTTTCCTGTTCGATCAATTGCTCTGCCGCCAAGCGATGGCGCTCGGCGGTCTCGACCGCGTCCTGATAGGCGGCCGCCTCGGCTTTCGTGAAATAGAGCTGGCGCAAGGAGGGCACGGCCTGCTCGAGTAGGTCCAAAAGCGGCAGGTCGGCACGCGGCGCGACCAAAAGCATAATCGCCGAGCCGGCGATCCCGGCCGCAATCACCCAGCGCGCGGTATCAAACGAGGTCCTGATCGCAGCGACGCGGTTGCCGCGGACGAAGGGATAGATGAGCCCGGCAAGCGCCAATGCCGCGCCGAAGGCGCATACAATGGCCGCACCAGTCGGCAGGTCGAAGGCGAAGGAGGCGGCAAATCCCGCGGCACTGGTCAGGATGCCCGCGACCCATCCGATCGCAAGCTGGCTTGGCAATGTCGATGCAAACATCACGCCGATCGCGGCCGGGATGATCAGGAATGAAAAAACCAACAGCACACCGGCGAGCGCGACTGAGCTGGTCACGACCATGCCGAAGGTGGCGTAGAACACGAACTCCCAGAACAGCGAGGGAGATTTTGCAAGCCGGTGGCGAAGAAGAAAATGCACCAGCCCCACCGCGAGATAGAGCGGAACGATCACGGCGATGTCGGAAAGCCCGCTGGTCAGGATATTTCCGGTCAGGATCTGCTTGAGGTGCTCGGCACCCTGCGGGGCGCGGTCGATCAAGACGATCGACGCGGCCGCCGCCACGACATAGATCACCCCGATCAGCGCTTCCTGCGGCACGCGTACGGCCCAGGCGCGGGTGAATGCCAGCAGCACGGCCGCGAGCAATGTAAAGCTCAACGAATAGCCGTAGGTCGCAAGGCTTTGCGCGCCATGGCCGAGCATGAAGGCGACGGTTGCGCCCAGTGCTGCGATCTGCGCCAGCGCGAGGTCGACGAATATGACATTGCGCGCCAGCACCTGAATCCCGAAATAGGTGTGGATGCCGACGAGGCACACCGCCACCAGGAAGGCCGGCCATAGAAATCCGATCGCTTCGATCATCTTGATCCTGCCGCGTTGACGAGCGCGGCGACATCGGTGTCGAACAAGGCGAGGTAATCGCTCGTTCCCGGCAATGCGCCGACAGAAGTGGCGAGCACGACCACCGACGCCCCGGTCTTCGCCGCCACGAAGGTGACGTCGCGTTCCGGCTCGTGCGGCTCGCGCACGACAAGACGCACGTTGCGGGCCTGCATTTTCTCGATGATGCCGGCAAGGTGCGACGGCGTCGACGGCACGCCCGGCTTGATTTCGAGAAAATCGATGAAATCCAGCCGAAATCTGCGCGCGAAGTACGGCCAGCTGTTGTGATAGGCGACGATCGGCATGGTTCGCAGCTGCGTGAGTTTCGCTTCCCATTCGCCCAGTTTGGTGGAAAGGCGGACGAGAAATGCATTTCGGTTCGATTCATACGCCTTCGCGTGAAGAGGGTCGATGCGCGAAAGGCCCTCCAGGATATTGGCGGTGATGAACTCCGCATTTCTGGGATCGAGCCAGTAATGCGGATTGCCGCTGCCATGGGCGTGGCCGTCGCCGGGCCCGACGGCTACGCCGCGCACCTCCAGCGGGGCGATGGCAAAGGAGGCGTCGACATAACCCTCGCCACCGCTTCTCAAGTCGCGCTGGCCTGCCGCCTCCAGCAGGCGATCGAACCACAGGTCGTAATCGAGCCCGACACGCACGACCAGGCGCGTCTCCTTCAAACGCAGCACATCCTGCGGTTTCGGCTGGTACTCCTCCGCATCGAAATTGGCCGGCACAAGGCTCACGGCTTCGACAAGGTCGCCACCTACCGCTTCGGTGAGGCTGCGCAGATCGGTCGTCGTGGTGACGACGCGAATGCGATCCTGTGCCCATCCCGGCGTCGGCCCAAAGATCAGACCGATGGCCAGGCACCGTGCGACAACAAATTTGCGCATTACGATGGGCCCGCGAATGGATTGCCCGTTGTTGCGAGCGCGAGCAATCCTGGGAGGAGGCCGGATCTCTCCATCGTCATGGCCGGGTAAAAGCGCGAAGCGCGTCTTCGCGCTAGATGACCCGGCCATCCACGACTTTTTTCGCCGAGAAAACAAAGCAAGACGTGGATCGCCGGGACAAGCCCGGCGATGACAGCTTCTAAAAAATCCGGATTGCTTCGTCGCTTACGCTCCCTTGCGCAAACGCTTCGCGTTTGCCGCAGGCAATCACAGTCTCCTTGGCAGCGGTCCCGCATTCAGCCTACTGCTTGACCCAGATGCTTTTTGGCATCAGGCAGTGAACGTTTTTCTCGGCATCAGAAATGGTGCCGATCCGGCAGTCCATCGCGACGCTGGCCAACCCATAGGCATCGAGGCGCGCGATCTTCTTGTCGTTTTCGAGCATCTTGATCATGCCCATCGAGGCCGTGTCCATCGCCTTGTTGAGATCGGAATCCTTGGCGTAGGAGACGAGATATTTCGACGTCTCCTTGGTCGGGCGTTCCATGTCTTCCGTCTCGCGCGGGTTTTTCGGCGTGAGACAATGGATGCCCTTCTTGACGTTGACCACCTGGGAGACCCGGCAATCGGAGACGGTCGGCAACAGCTTCTCGGCCTGTTCGGGCGAGACGCCGCGCAGTTCGGAGATCATTTTCACCGTTTGTGCCTTCGCCTGCGCCCAGGCCTTGTTCATATCCTGGTCAAAACCCATGCTGACCCAGGACTTCTTCGTCTCGATGCGCGGAAAATCAAGCGGCTTGCCCTTGATGACTTCCACGGTGATGTTGAGTTCCTTATAAGCGGTTTCCAGCGCGGTGAGATTGATCTCGCCGTTACCCTGGCCGGCATGGGAATCGCCGGTCCACAGCAAGGCGCCCGGCATGAAGACCGGTACGTAAAGCGAGGAGCCCGCCACGAAATCGCGGATGTCCATGTTGCCGGCGAATTCTCCCGGCGGCACGCTGCCGAACCGTCCCGGCTCCTTACGTGCCACGCCCATCGTGCCCGGGAACGGTTTTAGCGGGATCACGACGCCGGGTAAGAACTCGGTCGTCATCTTGTCGAGGTCGAGATAGAGATATTTCACCTGCCCATCCGAATAGACCGACGGAAACTCGCCGAACATGCCGGGCACGTTGAAGTTGGTGGCGTAAGCGCGCGGCACGATCTTGTTCAGCGTCACCTTGAGCACGTCGCCCGGCTGGGCTTCCTCGATATAGATCGGTCCGGTGAGGGTGTGCGGCCCGCGGCCGGGGAAATCCGTGCGCGTCTTCTTGATCTGTTCGATGGTCGTGCCGGGCACCACCTGGTTGTGGCTGTGCATCATGGTCTCGAGTGCGATGGTGTCGCCGGAGTGCACCCGAAGTACCGGCGGTTGCGCGCTATCGTACCAGCCCCATTGCGTGGTCTCGAGGGTCGCGGGCAGCAGGTGGATCTTCTTGCCGTTGGGCTGGTTGGTGACGCGGAGGTTGAAGTCGGCTGGTCCGACGCCGGGGTAACCGGGCGTGGTGATGGTCGCGGCCGGCGGGAATGGCGGCGGCGCGGCCGGCGCGGGAGACGGCGAGGGGGATGGAGATGCCTGCGCGAGCGCCAGATTGCAGGTAACAACTGTGCCAAGAACGAGAGCACCACAGGCGCCGAAGGCGTTGCGGGACAGTGAAGTCAGTGATTTCATGTTTGCCCCTAAATCAGCGAAAAAAACCATTTTTGCTTGGCTTAAGTATAGGCTGGCCAGGCGCAGGGCGGCAATCCTTGGCCCGCGGGCGATGAGCCCTGCGAAAGTATAATCAGCTCGCTTGCGGCGAAACCTGCTTGCAACGTCAGATTGACAGTGGGCTCACTATTCGTGTTTCATCGCCGAACATGCCGGAGGAAACATGGACGACATCATCATCGTCGGCGGCGGCATCGGTGGTCTGACGCTTGGGCTTGCCCTGCATGCGGCGGGAATTCCCTGCAGGATATTCGAATCTGCTCCCGAAATTCGCGCTGTCGGCGTCGGCATCAATCTCCTGCCGCACGCCACCAAGGAATTGGCTGCGCTCGGGCTTCAGTCCGATCTGGCGCGCGTCGCGATCGCCACGCAGGACGCGACCTTCTTCAACCGCTTCGGCCAGTTGATCTATCAGGAGCCGCTCGGCCGCGCCGCTGGCTACGACCATCCGCAATTCTCGATCCATCGCGGCGATCTGCAATTGGTGTTGCTCGAGGCATTCCGCTCCCGCGCCGGTGCGGCGCGCCTGCTTACCAACCATCATTGCATCGGGCTCGAGCAGGACGATTGCGGAGTGAGCGTGCATTTCTCCGCAGGTCCCGGCGGCGCGAGATGCGGCACCGCGCGCGGCCGCGCGGCGATTGCCTGCGACGGCATCAATTCCGTGGTACGCAAGCAGTTCTTTCCGGACGAGGGCGAGCCGCGCTACTCCGGCGTCAACATGTGGCGCGGTGTGACGCGGTGGAAGCCGATCCTGTCGGGCGCGAGCCTGACACGCGCGGGATGGCTGTCGCACGGCAAGATGGTGATCTATCCGATCCGCGCTGCGGGTGACGACGGATTGCAGCTCGTCAACTGGGTTGCCGAAATCGAAACGCCCCTCTATCGCAAGCGCGACTGGAACCGGACAGGGTCGCTGGACGACTTCATCGGTGCATTCGCCGACTGGCATTTCGACTGGCTCGATGTTCCCGCCTTTATCCGCGCCGCTGACAGCGTACTCGAATTTCCGATGGTCGATCAGGACCCGTTGCCGCGCTGGAGCTTCGGCCGCGTGACATTGCTTGGCGATGCGGCCCACCCGATGGTGCCGCGCGGCTCCAATGGCGCCGGCCAAGCGATTCTCGATGCGCGCGCGCTGACTGTAGCTCTGGTCGCGCACAGCGATGTCGTGGCCGCGTTCGCCGCTTACGAGCAGCAGCGACTGGAGGCGACCACGCGCGTCGTCCTGACCAATCGCACCAATCCGCCGGATGCGATCCTGCGCGAGGTATATCAACGCACCAACGACTCCCCGTTTACATCGATCGACGACGTCATCAGCCGCGCGGAACTGGTTGCGCTGTCGGACAGCTATAAGCAGATCGCCGGCTATTCGAAGGAAGCCTTGCGCGCGTGAGTGGCCGTTCCGTCCTGCGGCCGTCATTCCGGGATGGTCCGAAGGACCGGACCCGGAATCCATACTTACGATGGTGGTTATGGATTCCGGGTTCGCTCGTTTCGCTCGCGCCCCGGAATGACGAATCACAGGATCGCTTCCTCGCTTTGCTCCTCGCGATGACGTAAGGAAGTCAAGGAGAGAGACGGAATACATGTCGGCAGCTCAGCAGAGTGACACCGCAACAATCGATGTCGCAGAGTTCATCGATTCGCAACCGGTGAGCCGCTTTCAGATCAGGCTGCTCGCAACCTGCGCGGCGGTGCTGTTTCTCGACGGCTTCGACACCCAGGCGATCGGTTTCGTCGCACCCGCGCTCGCCAGGGAATGGGGCGTCACCAAGGTTGCGCTCGGGCCGGTGTTCAGCGCGGGCCTGTTCGGATTGATGATCGGCGCGCTCCTGTTCGGACCGCTCGCCGACCGCGTCGGGCGCAAGAAGATCATCATAGTGTCGACGCTTGCCTTCGGCCTCGGCGCGCTGGTCACCGCCTTTGCGCAGGATGTCAGCACGCTGATCGTCATCCGCTTCCTCACCGGTCTTGGGCTCGGCGGCGCGATGCCGAACGCGATCGCGCTGACCTCCGAATTCAATCCGCGCCGTCGCCGCGCCACCATGGTAATGATCATGTTCTGCGGATTTTCGGTCGGAGCTGCGCTCGGCGGGCTCTTGGCGGCGGCGTTGATTCCGCAATTCGGCTGGCGAAGCGTGTTTGTCGTCGGCGGCGTGGCGCCGCTTCTTCTGGCGCCGATCCTGGCGGTGAAATTGCCCGAGTCGGTGCGCTTTCTTGCGCTCGCGCGTGGGTTCGATGCGCGCGTCGCGCAATTGCTCCTGCTCGTCAATCCGGGCGCGGTGTTTGCGCCCGCAACCCGCTTCGTCGTGGACGAGCCAAAGCTTTCGGGAATTCCCGTAAAACATCTTTTCACGTCCGGAAGAACCGTTCCTACGCTGCTTTTGTGGGTGGTGTTCTTCATGAGCCTGCTCGATCTCTATTTCCTGTCGAACTGGTTGCCGACGGTACTCAACGATCTCGGCGCGTCGTTGTCGCAGGCTGCTGTTATCGGATCGATGCTGCAAATCGGCGGCGTGGTCGGAACCGTCGCGCTTGGCCGCGTCATCGATCGCTTCTCGTTTCGCGCATTGGCGCTGGTGTATTTCATCGCCGTGTTTGCGGTCGGCGCGATCGACCAGTTCGGACATTCGGCCATGTTCGTCACGGTGGCGATTTTCGCGGCCGGCTTTTGCATCGTCGGCGGACAGATCGCCGCTAATGCGCTGGCCGCGGGATACTATCCGACCTCGGTGAGGGCGACCGGCGTCGGCTGGGCGCTCGGAATCGGCCGGGTCGGCGCCATCGTCGGGCCCCTGATCGGCGGCGCACTTTTGCAGGCGAAGTGGAGCGCGGGCGAGGTGTTTTTGATGGCCGCAGCTGCAGCCCTGTGCGCGGCGTTGGCGGCGTTCGCGTTGAGCCGGTTGGCTGGCGTGGCCGTTCAGGAGCCAACATTGTTATCGCCGCAAGTCCGTCATACCGCCGGGCGGGCGTAGATCAGATATAATGGGCGCGCTTCAACTCGGGAGCCAGGCCGTGAGCGAAACGAGCGGAGACAACCAGGAGCGCAATCGCGAGATCGCCCGCAACGAGGCTGATCGTCAAACCACCGGTGACATCCGCGTCAGCGTGTGGGCGATCGCCGTTGCCATAATCATCACGGTGATCGCTGCGGCCATCGTCTGGGCCTGGCTCAACCGCTGATCTCCTGCGCTTTTCCATAGTGCTTGAGGCGGGGGCCAGGCAGGAGATCGTAGGCGGACCGCCAGCCCGGCAAAGCCGAAAGGCGCAGTAGCCAGGTAGCCACGGCCGGATGGCTTGTGGCGAAATCATATCCGGTCTCATCGGCCGGAAAGTGCAGATACGCCATCATGGAGAGATCGGCCACGGTCAGCCGCTCGCCGATGGCGAAGGCATGTCGCTGCAAATGCCGCTCCAATATCCCAAGATAATCATCGAGGCGCTTGCGTAAAAAAGTCAGGACCCGCGCGTCCGGAGCAGGCGTGAATGTCCGCATGAATCGATAGGTCGCCATGGTGCCGGTGAGCTTGTGATTGTCCCAGAACAGCCAACGTAACAGCTCAAATTGCTCTGCTTCGCTTTCGCCGTCGAAGTGGCCATATTGCCGCGCGAGCTTGAGCAGGATCGGTGCGGTCTGCGTCAGACGTTCGCCATCGACTTCGAGAACCGGAATTTCCCCCAGCTCGTTGACGGTCCGCCGCCATTCCGTTGTCCGCGTGACGCCGCCGCCGAAATCGGTCCAGACCGGCTCAAACCTCTGGCCGCAAAGGGTGAGCATCAGCGCGAGCTTGTAGCTGTTTCCCGACTCCGGGAAGTAATGCAATCGGTAAGCTGTCATCCCGATTTACCGTCCGCTGAATTTGCGCATTAGCTTGTGATGTTTTCTGCCGTCGCGCCTTTATCGCCATCCGCAACCCATGACGTCACGCCACCGCGCCGGACTCGCGCAATTTCCGGATGGCGTCGTCGTCATAACCTATTTCGCGCAGGATCTCGTCGGAATGCTCGCCGATCCCGGGTGGGCGGCGCGGCTTGATCTTGTCGCTGCCGTCAATCCAGATCGGGCTGTTGATCGTGAGCATGGTGCCGTTGTCGAATGGCACCAGCACCTCGTTCTCGATCATCTGCCTGTCGTGCGGGATGTCGTCGAGAATCCCGACCACGCCGAACACCAGGCCGTTGCCGTCGAGGATGGCGCGCCATTCGGCGAGATTCTTCGTGGCAAAGACCTCATCGAAAATCCTGATCAGTTCGACCGACCTCGCATGGCGGTCGGCCTTGGTGATGAACCTATCGTCCGCAATCAGATCTTCGCGCCCAAGACAGCGGGCGAGCGTCGGCCATTGCCGCTCCTCGTTGAGCAGCGACAGGATGAGCCAGCGTCCGTCCTTGCACTGGTAATGATTGGTGACGGCGTTGAGCGCGCGCTCGCGCGGCCGCCGTTCCTGGAATTTCGCGCCGCAAAGTTTGGCCTGCGCCAACACGCCGGCCGCCCAGACGCCGTTCGCCATCAGATTCGAGCTCACATGCGAACCCTTGCCGGTGCGTTCGCGTTTGTAGAGCGCGGTGACGATGGCGCCGTAAAGTGCCATCGCGCAAGGATGGTCGCCCATGCCGGCGACCGAGCGTGCGGGAGTCGTGTGCTCATCCGCGCGCACCAGATCCATCAAGCCTGAGCGCGCCCAATAGGCATTGCTGTCGAAGCCGGGCTTGTCGGCCTCATCCCCTTTCTCGCCATAGCCGGTGAACGACGCATAGACGAGGCGCGCGTTGAGCGGCTGAAGTTCCTCGTAGGTGATCCCGAGCCGTCGGCGCACCGCAGGGGGAAAATTCGTGATGAAGACATCGGCTTCCGCCACCAGCCTATACAGCACCGCCTTGCCTTCGGAACCAGAGAGGTCGAGCGCAAGGCTGCGCTTGTTGCGGCCGTCCAGGAGCCAGGCAAAATTGTGTGCGCTGATCGGATAACCCGGCAGGTTCGGCAGGTTGCGGTAGGGATCGCCGAGCCCCGGCGGCTCGATCTTGATCACCTGTGCGCCGAAATCGGAAAGTACGGTCGCAGCCGCAGGCGCGGCGATAAAGCTCGCGCAATCCAGAACCTTTAGGCCTTCGAAAATGTCGTCCATGGCGAGGTTGCTCCGCTCTGGTTTCTTTCCGGCGTTGTTGCCGTTGTTTGCGCGCATGCAATTGCGCGGCAGACCGGTAGATTGACGCATTTGACCCATGTAGGCGGCCGATGCAATGCCCGATTCATAACGCCACGCGCGAATAGGGCGAACGAACCACGGCTGAAGCCCATGTTAGGTTGCGGGATCCTTAATCCTTTCGATCACAAGTTCGAGCCGGTCATCGACAGAAATATTGAATCTGGCAATATGCTCGCGGCAGTTGTGGGGCCCTGGCTGAACTGCCGATGTGGTGGGGTGCCTGAGTCCGAAAGAAACGGTTTTGAAGAGAACAAGATGTTGTCCTTTCGCATAACATTACTCGCTTCACTTGCGTTCGTCGCGCTATGCTGGGGGCAAGGGCAGGCCCGGGCCAGTGACCTTGAGGACTGCCTGGGACCTCAGGGGGAAAAAACCGAGGCCGCTTGCGCGGCGGTCCTCAACGATGCACAGCGGTCGGACGAAGATCGTGTCAAAGCCCGCATCGCCCGCTCGCGCCTTTTCGTTGGCCGCAGCAAGTTCGATGCAGCGCTGGCTGATGCCGAAGCCGCGCTTCAGCTCAATCCGCGGTCGCTCGGAGCGCTGATGGCCCGTGCCTATGCGCATCAGCGCGCCGGCAATCTCGACGCGGCGCTGGCCGATTATAACCGCGCGGCGGAACTCGAACCGAAAAACCCGCAGGTGCTGACCTCGCGCGGCTTCCTGCGCGGCGATCAGAAGGCCTGGACAGAGGCGCTTGCCGATTTCAACGAGGCCATCGCGCTGCGCCACGATTACGCGCAAGCCTATGTCGGACGTGCGCGGGTCTATGTCGAGACCGGTCAACTCGACCAGGCATTGGGTGACCTCAATGCGGCTCTCGCGATGAATGCGGCGGTGCAGAACGGGTTTTACTGGCGCGGCCAGGTCTATCGCCGCAAAGGCGACACGGATCGTGCGATTGATGATTTCTCACGCGCGATTGCTCAGGCGCCGCAGACGGAGCGCGCGGCGTACTATTTCCGCGCCCAGCTCTTCGTCACCAAGGGCGACTATGCCCGCGCCATTGCCGATTTCGACAAACTCTTGTCGTTCAAGCCGGACGACCAGTCGATCCAGCAGCAGCGCCAGGCGGCCGTGGCGATGCAGACCGAACTCGCAAAGGTGCATGAAACCCAGCTGGCGCCAGCCGCTTCTCCCAAGGCAGTCGCCGTTGCTCCGGCGCCGCCGGTCGCGGCCACGCCAGCCCCAACGCCGTCAAATCAGCTCATCGCGCAGGCGTTGCAATTGGGGAAGCAGACCAAATATGCCGATGCGGTAGCGCTCCTCAACCAGGCGCTTGCGGCCAATCCTGGTGACGAAACGGCCCTGCGGCTGCGCTCTGCGTACCTGCTTATTGTCGGCCGCTTTGCCGAAAGCCGAGCCGATGCCGATGCTTTCCTCAAGCTGAAGCCGAATGATTCCAACATGCTGGCGGCCCGAGCGCTCGCATTCGCCGCCCAGCGTCAGTTCGACCAAGGGCTGGCCGACGCAAATCGCGCGATCGGTATCAATTCGAATGGCGCTCTGGGCTACATGGCGCGCGGTACGATCTATTTGATCACGGGAAAAACGCAGGAAGCACTGGCCGATCTCGATAGCGCGATTTCCCTCAATCCGAAAGACGGTTCGGCCTTTTCCCAGCGCGGCAAGATCTACGTGGCGCTCCACCAGTATGACAAGGCGCTGGTGGATTTCGATCAGGCGCTCACCCTCAGCCCGACCAACGATGGCGCGCGAGCCGAGCGCGGGTTGACCCTACTGCTGAAGGGCAACAACACCGAGGGTATGGTCGATATCAAGAATGTGCTCGATCGCAACCCGAACAACCAGATCGCCGAACTTGGTCAGGGACTGGCGATGCTGGTTTCAGGCCAGACCGACCGCGCGTTACTGGCGCTCAACCAGGTGGTTGGAAAGAATTCGGAGTATGAGAGTCTAGCGCGGATCCTTCGCGCCAGAGCGCTACTGATCAAGAAGGATACGGCCGGCGCACTGGCCGACATCAACATCGCAATCTCCGCCCGGCCGGACGATCCGGTCGCGCTGTTGACGCGTAGCTTGATTTGGCTCGCTACTCACGATTTAAACAAGTCGCTTGAGGACCTCGACAAGGCCATTGCCCGGCACGAGGCGGTTGAGAACTACTTTGTGCGCGCGAAAATTTACGAAGCGCAGAACAAATTTGACAAGGCGACGGATGATTATCGCCGGGTGGCCCAGCTGCCGGCGGTTACCGTATTTGACGTATTGGCACAGGCCGAGGCGCGGCAGAAGGTCCAGCAGTTGTCGAAAAAAGTGCCGTGCGGCAATTCGGCGTCGAGCACCGCAGGTACCTGCCTGTGACGGTCATTCCGTATCCGACATCAGCGCCGCGTTGCCCCCGGCAGCCGCCGTGTTGACGGTCACGGTCTGCTCGGTGGCAAAGCGCGGCAGATAGTGCGGGCCGCCGGCCTTGGGGCCGGTGCCCGACAGTCCGACGCCGCCGAACGGCTGCACGCCGACTACGGCGCCGATCATGTTGCGGTTGACATAGATGTTGCCGACGGCAAGCCTCTCGACAATGGCGTCGACCCGGTCGTCGATCCGCGAGTGCACGCCGAGCGTAAGACCGTAACCCGTGTTTTCAATGGCGCACAGCACGTCTTCGAGCCTCTCCGCGCTGTAACGCACCAGGTGCAGGACGGGTCCGAATACTTCTTCGGTCAGCTGACCAGCGCTTGAGAGCTCGAAAATATGCGGCGCGACATATTGGCCGGCGGGCGCGCGTCCTTCAAAATGCAACCGCGCGTGGCTTCGCATTTTCGCAATATGCGCATCGAGCCGCGTTTTCGCATCGTCGTCGATCACGGGCCCGATCTGCACCGAGGGGTCGCGCGGATCGCCGATCTTCAGTTCGCGCGCCGCGCCCGAAATCATCTCGATCATGCGCTCGGCGACGTCGTCCTGCACGAACAGCAGCCGCAGCGCCGAGCAGCGCTGTCCCGCAGAGCGAAACGCCGACGTCACGACGTCGTCGGCGACCTGTTCGGGCAGGGCGGTGGCGTCGACGATCATCGCGTTGATGCCGCCGGTCTCGGCGATCAGCGGCACGATCGGACCGTCTTTGGCGGCGAGCGTTCGATTGATCAGGCGCGCGACTTCGCTCGAGCCCGTGAAGACGACGCCGGCGAGTTTGGGATGGGCGGTGAGTGCCGCGCCGATCTTGCCGTCCCCTAGCACCAGCTGCAGCGCGGAAGTCGGCACGCCCGCCTCGTGCAACAGGCGGACGGCTTCAAACGCGACTAGCGGCGTCTGCTCGGCGGGTTTTGCTACCACCGCATTGCCGGCCATCAGGGCCGCTGTCACCTGCCCTGAGAAGATCGCAAGCGGGAAATTCCACGGCGAGATCGCGGCGAAGACACCGCGGCCGCGCAAGCCTAACACATTGCTCTCGCCGGTCGGACCGGGCAAGGGTTGAGGAGTATCGAACAGCTTGCGCCCCTGCGCGGCGTAGTAGCGGCAGAAGTCGGTTGTCTCGCGCACTTCAGAGACCGCATCATCGAGCGTCTTGCCGCCCTCGCGTTGCAGCAGTGCGATGAAGCGCGCCCGACGTTCTTCAAGGAGATCGGCGACCTTTTCGAGAATGCTGGCGCGGGTCGAGGCAGAGGTTTCGCTCCAGCTGGCAAAACCCTCGCGCGCGGCTTCGATCGCCGCTTGGGCGTCCTCAGGTATCGGCTCGATCACGCTGCCGATTGCCGTCTTCTGGTCGATCGGACTAACAAGCTGCCGCGGCGTGCCGCCAGCCGCGACGCCGTTGATGAGGCTGGTTGCCACAACGACGGTCGCTTCGGCAGCAATGGCGGCGAGCAGCTGTTCCAGGGCGGCGCGGTCGCCGAATTCGATGCCACGCGAGTTCTTCCGGCCAGGCAGATAGAGGTCGCAGGGCAAGGGAATATTGCGGCGGCGGGCGTTTTCGCTCCTGCCGATGATGTCGGCCGGGCGTCGCAACAGCGTCGCCACCGGCACGCTGTCGTCGGCGGCGAGCGCCACGAAGGACGAATTGGCGCCGTTCTCCAATAGTCGCCGCACCAGATAGGCCAAAAGATCACGGTGACTGCCGACCGGGGCATAGGTGCGGGTGGCGAGCTGCGGATGATCCTCGCTCAATCGCGCGTAGAGCGCTTCGCCCATGCCGTGCAGGCGCTGGAATTCGAACCCGCTCTCGCCACTGGCCAATTCGAGCAACGTTGCGACCGTCAGCGCGTTGTGGGTGGCAAATTGCGGGAACAGCCGCGGGCGCAGGCCCAAAAGCTTGCGCGCGCAAGCGATGTAGTTGAGATCGGTCATCGCCTTGCGCGTGAACACCGGATAGTCGGACAAGCCCCGTTCCTGGGCGCGTTTGATTTCGCTGTCCCAATAGGCGCCCTTGACCAGCCGCACCATCATGCGCCGGTTCAGGCTTCTCGCCAGCTCATCCGCGTAGTCGATCACGGCGGGTGCACGCTTCTGATAGGCCTGAACGGCGAGCCCGAAGCCGTCCCAGCCGGCGAGCGAAGCATCCGCAAAAGCAGCTGCAATCACTTCAAGGGAAAGCTCGAGCCGGTCGGCTTCCTCGGCATCGACGGTAAAATTCAGATCATAATCCCTGGCGCGCTTTGCGAGCTCGACCAGCCGCGGCACCAGTTCCCGTATCACCCGCGCTCTGCTCAAGGCTTCGAAGCGCGGATGCAATGCCGAGAGCTTTACCGAGATCCCGGGTCGATCCGGCAAAGGCCGATCATCGGTGGTGGCGCCGATGGCGACAATCGCGCTGGCGTATGCGTCGAAATAACGCTTCGCATCGGCAGCGGTGCGGGCGCCTTCGCCGAGCATGTCGAACGAATAGCGCATCGCGCCTGTCGAACGCGCCCGCGCCAGCGCCGCCTCGATAGTCTCGCCGAGAACAAAATGACTTCCCATCAGCCGCATGGCCTGCCGCGTGGCGGCGCGCACGGTCGGAACGCCCAGGCGTTTGACCAGCCGTCCGATCGTGCCTTGCGGGGTTTCGCCTACCTGAATGACTCGCGCCGACATCCCGAGCGCCCAGGCGGACGCGTTGACGAGAAAGGCGCTGGACTTGGTCTCGTGATGCACAAAGTCGCCCTCGCCGAGCTTGTCCTCGATGAAGTTGTCGGCGGTGCGCGCATCGGGCACGCGCAGCAGCGCTTCCGCCAGCACCATCAGCGCGAGGCCTTCCTTGGTGGAGAGCGCAAATTCGCGCAGCATGTCCTCGACCCCGCCGAGCCGGTCGTCACTCGAGCGGATGGCCTCGATCAGGCGCGTGGCGGCAACGTCGATCCGCGCGTCTTGTGCCGCGCTCAGGCGGGCTTGCCTGAGCAGTCCTTCTGCGATCGCGCGGTCATCCGGCGCAAAAGCCGCCGTGAAAAGGGGAACGGAGGCAGGGTCGGATTTCATCGCATGCCTCGGCGCATGAATCACCCAAGCATACAATCAAGCGCCGAACTCGCAAACAACCCAGCTCGCTCGAACCGCCGGGCGATCGTTCAGCCAGCCTCGAGCGAGGGCGAGCGCACCATGCGTCTCGCCAGCGGACGGTCCTGCCGCTTGGACCATGAAACGTAAGTGGCAACCAGTGTCATGATCACGATGCCTGAGACGCTCACCAGGACCTGCTCCACGAACGAGCCGGAATTGGTGATCAGGACCAGACGGCCGGCAAAAGAAAGCAACACGCCGGCGCAGAAGACGGCAAGCGATTGCTGGCCGCAGATGATCAGGGGTTTGAAGACCGGCCAATTCAGCCCGCGCCAGTCTTTCGGCATGAGCCGGGCCACGAACATCGCCACCACGATGAGATGGATCAGGCGATATGGCGCAAGATTGGTCTTGTCGTTGGGAATGAATGCATCGTGCAGCCAGAGGGGCAGTGCCTGGCCCAGTTCCGGGAAGCGGCCGGCCATGGTGATGGCGAGGGCAAAAACAAGGAAAGCAATTCCGAAATAGGAAGCGGCCCTCGATCTGAAGACGGAGTGGCGAAGGTTGGCCGCGCCGAGCGCGCAAGCCGCGCCAAGCACAAAGAGCAACTGCCAGCACAATGGGTTGAAATACCAGCTCCCGTCCGGGAACGACGGCAGATTCCAGTCGAACTGACGGGCGGTAAGGTAGAGCACTAGCGAGCCGGCGATCGTCAGCGCAGGCTTTCGCAGCATCGCCCACAGCACCACGGGAAAGCACGCCATCAGCAACACATAGAGTTGCAGCACATCGAGGTTCAGCGCTCTCGATTGCAAAATGAGCCCGTGGGTTACGGTGCGGACCGGATCCTGAAGAAGGCCTGCTACGTTGAAGTCATAGATGATGTCGGGCGCGGCATAGCGGCTGGCGACATCTCCGATGGTCACGACATAGATCGCAAACAAGACGACAAAGGCTGCGTAGAGCTGCCAGGCACGCCGCAGCACCCTGGTTGCGCCGACGATCGCGCCGCGCTCCAGCATGATGTCAGCGTAAGTGGCCGCGGCCGTGTAACCTGAGATGAAAATGAACACGTCGACGGCGCCGCTGAAACCGTAGTTTCGAAGCGTGATCCAGCTCACGACGTTGTCTGGAATGTGGTCCAGAAAAAGGAACCAGTTCGCCATTCCGAGGAACAGATCTAGTCGCGTGTCGCGCGCAGACTGCGCGACAGGAAAGTTGATATTCATCGCAAGTCTTTTTCTTTTTGGGAATTTCCGTGGAATCAGCGATTCCAGCACCGCCCATATAAGTGATGGCACTCGACACCCAAATGGGTGAGCAAATATACTTCGGCATATTTCGGTATACTTTACGTGAACGAACCGTTACCGAGATCAAATCGACTGCACGCTGTCGTGAGCGGCGTGGGCCTGCGTTAACGCCATCGTGAGCGGTGAGCGCACGATAAGAGTGTTTCGGATCGGGCTTTGTTGCGCTTTGTCGACGAATGGGGAATGGCGTGAAGCGTTGGGTGGTCGGCCTTTCCGCGATGTGTCGCGTGGCAAGAGCGGGATGAAGTTTGGTTGAATCGCCCGTTGTGCTGGTTCAGTTCACCTCTCCCGCTTGGGGGAGGTCGCCGCACTCGGAGAGCGCGGCGGGTGGGGGCTATGCCTTTTAGAAATCGTGCGACATTTCCAATTAATTCCCGCTCCCCAACCTCGAGAGCGAGCTTTGCTCGCCTCGGACCCCCGCGAGCGGGAGAGGGAGCTCACTTCCGTCGCAGATGCAGCTCAACCTGACTCCATCATGATCTAGACGAGGTGGGCTTCGACGGCCTCTTCGTTCCACTCCAGCCCGATTCCCGGTACGTCCGGTATGTGCAGGAGAACGTTCTTGAGCTGGTAGGGTGTCTTGAGAATCGGATTCGCCCAATCCTGCCACTCCAGCCAATGCGCCGTCTCGGTAATCCGCATCATGTGGGCGGCGACTTCGGGGTAGAGATGAGTTGATACGGGTATTCCGGCGGCACCGGCGATTGCGGCGGCTCGCATCCAGCCCGTCACGCCGCCAATACGCATGAAGTCGGGCATGACGAGGTCGCACGCCTGCTTCTGAAGCGCCTTGTGCATCTCGCGTGGACCATAAAAGTTCTCGCCGATTTGCAGGGGAGTTTTCAGCTCAGCCGCAAGGCGCGCGTAACCGTCGAGGTTGTCATAGACGATCGGCTCTTCGATCCAGGCCAGGCCATGGTCGTCGATCATGTGGCATCGCTGCAGCGCTTCGGCGAGATCAAGACCCTGGTTGAAGTCGACCATCAGCTGCATGTCCTCGCCCACGGCCTTGCGGACGCAGTCGAGCGCCGCGAGATCATCGGCTGCCCGCTCGCGGCCCAGGCGAAGCTTGAGCCCGGCGAAGCCGCCCTCGTCCCTCAATTCCAGCGCCTCCTCCGCGAGCGCGCCGGGTTCCTTCAGAAAGAGCCCATTGCTGTTGTAACATTTGACCGGTCCGATCGAGCCGCCAAGCATCACGCAAAGCGGAAGGTTCGCGGCCTTGGCGAGCGCATCCCAGGTCGCCATGTCAAGGCCGGAGGCAGCAATCATCGAAAGGCCTTCATAGCCGACGAATTGAAGCGATTTCCTTGCCGCATCGAAAAGCTCGATCGGTGCTACTTTCCGCCCCTTCAACAGCGCACCAAGGTCATTGAGCGCCGGCACGAGATAACGCATGGATTTGGCGATGTAGGGCTCGAGGTAACTGCGCCCGATGATGCCCTCTTCCGTCAAAAGATCGATCAGGACAAGCGGCCACTCGGCGATGGTGGCAATTCTGGCCACAACCGGCCGCTTCAGGCGAAGCACGACGGGCCGCGCAGTGATACTTCTCACTGTCAGGGCAGCGTGGGGCATCGGGCACCTCCGACTTGATCTATCGCCAAGGCCGTTTCGGACCCGGCCGATACCGAAGTAAATCCACCAATGCGAGTTGATTGCAATGCCTGGGCAGTTGCGGACGAAAAGCGCATTCCGCCGCGGGTCACGATGTCGCGGCTTGAGCCAATTCCTCTGCCGCTTTGGCCGGGGTCTCGATCTCAGCCAATAACGTCTTCGCGCTTGCCACGACGCGGACCGTCATCGGCTCGTTACGGCCGCGGATTTCCACCTGCTGCCGCGGCAGGGCATCGGCCGCAAGACCGGCGGTGACGAGGACTTCCTCGGAAACGACAGCTTCGCAACCGAGAGTCTTGGTCATGTCCTGCAGGCGCGCTGCGACATTGACCGCGTCACCGAGCGCGGTGAACACCATGTGATCGCGGTAGCCGATGTCGCCGACAATCACCTCGCCGGAGTGAATGCCGATGCCGAAACGGATCGGCTCGCGCAGATCGTGCTTCAGGAAGCGGTTCAACTCCTCGACATTGACGCCGATCTGGGCAGCGGCCTTCAGCGCCTGACCGCAGGCGACCTGCCGGCTGGCGGCAAGCCCAAACAGCGCCAACTGCCCGTCGCCCAGAAACTGGTTGGGCTGGCCGCCGCATTCGATCACGGCCTGCGAAACCGCGCCCAGGAAACGGTTGACGACAAAGACCGTATCGAATGGAAGCCGGTTCTCGGCGAGCTTGGTGGAGCCGCGCATATCCACGAACATGCTGACGAGGTAGCGTTCCTCGCCGATATGCGAAGGGCCGGTCGCGCGCGTAGACGCGGTATGCGGCGTGAAGATCTGGAAGAAGGAAAGGTCGGTCTCGGGCCTGAGCTGACAGGCGAGCCGGATGGCGGGGTCTGAACCGGCGCCAACGCGGCTGAGCACGAAGGCTTCGCGATTGGAGGGCGCGGGAAGCGAGCTGTGGTCGCCGATCACGCGAATCCGGCAGGTCGAGCAGCGGGCGCGGCCGCCGCACACGCTGGCATGCGGGACCTGGTGGCGAAGGCTCGCCTCGAGTACCGACAGGCCCTTTGGCACCCGTATGGTACGGCCGTTGCCGTAGGACAGGCTGACCATGCCGCCGCGGCGCTCGTGGAGCGCACGCGCCGCCCTTGCCAGGAGGACGAACGCGATCAGGCCGAGATAGAAGATCAGGAAATAATCCGTGATGCGTTCCAGCGTGGCCTGTTGGGGCGGTGTGCCGACGATGGTTTGCGACAGATTGGCAGCCCGCCATTCGGCGCTGGCGCTTTGTTGAATAATGGTCCGACCGGCCTGGTAGAGGCCGAGCGTCGCCAGCGTCGGCACCAGCACGGCTGCGGCAAGCAGAAACGGCGCCGCGGGTTTGAAAAATGACTTCATCCGCAGCCAGAAATAAAGGCCGATGCTGCCGTGGATCCAGGAGATGATCAGAACCGAAAGTGTCATCCCCATTCGGTGGGGCCACACGACCAAATATCCATGAAGCACTTGCGGATAGAGTTTTGTCTGTCCAAACAGCGTATGGCCGAGCCGGACGCCGACCACATGGGCGACGATCAACGCCGGGATGCTCAGGCCCAGCACGAGTTGCAGCGGTTCCATCGCTTTCCAGCGAAATTCGCGCCGCTCGTAAAGCGCCCAGATCCCAAGACCGCCATGAACCAGAGCGGCCGTGTAAAACAAGATCGCGACGGGCAAAAACTGCCAGAACAGGATGTGGTAGTGGACGCCGATGGCAAGCGCATCGAGCGAGATATTGCCGAGCGCATGGTTGAGAAAATGGCTGACCAGGTAGGCATAGAGCACCAGCCCGCAGGCAAAACGGACCTGGCGGACGCTGATGCCGCGGATGAGTTTGTCGAACCTGGCCCGGCGTTCGGTCATGCGTTTTTCGTTTCGAGATATAGAACCCGGCAAGGCGGTGTTTAATTCCCTCCGGCACGCCGAGGTGGCGTCAACACGTTGACATGTGCTAGTGCGGTGGATTTGACATTCGCTTCAGTATCGCAGCGAGTCCTCGAGGCGAATGTCAA
>Ga0307474_10000814_pt1 | contig 22455 bp, 19 predicted proteins | sample atmos_gasesECM1C_2_FD_203312 | JGI IMG/M metagenome (GOLD analysis project Ga0307474, IMG submission 203312) | Hardwood forest soil microbial communities from Morgan-Monroe State Forest, Indiana, United States - atmos_gasesECM1C_05 | ecosystem: Environmental > Terrestrial > Soil > Temperate... | reverse complement strand
TTCCCATTCAACCTTGGTGTAGTACGGTTCGAGATCGGCGTAAGAAATGGGCCAATCGGTCAGAGTGGAGCCGGCGACTGCGCCGATTTTGCTGCGTTCCTTGAAATCGATTTCGTGGAAACGCCAAAAATTTGCGGTGAAGTGATTACTGGTGCCGCCAACGGCGCGGCCATAAACCAATGTGCGCTGCGGCTTGGCTTTGTCCTGAGGGGTTTTGCGGAACGTATTGGGCTGCAGTTTGGGATGATTGGTGAGTTGATCTTCCTGCAGGACTTTTATTTCGTCGTGCGAGAAATCCTTTTCGTGAAGATAGGGACCTTGTTCGAGAACAACCACGCTGAAGCCGTGGGTGGAAAGTTCTTTGGCCAGAATGCCGCCTGCGGCGCCGGAACCGACGATGACAAAATCGACCGCGTCGGAATTTTTGTATTTGGGTTGATCGATTTTCATTTCCGGTCTTTCGTGGCCGCTGTAACGGAGGTCGCGGGCTGCCAACCGGGATAGCCTTTGTCGATGGCGCTGAAAGGAGGTTGAAAGGAATGTCCCGGTTCGCGGCCGATCACCGCCCAGCCGACACCGCCGCGATTGCCTTTGCGATCGGCTTCCGGGTCGATCAGAAAACCGGCGATGGTGTGCATGCGAAGAATTTCGAAGAGCGTTTGCGCAGTGGGACTTGGACGAAAGTTGCCGCGAGGACGACCAGGCGCATTCTTTGCTCCGGCTTCGTCCAGTGATGCCAGGACCGCTTCTTGTTGCTCGGACGTTGCGGCCGAAAAGAAAGCGGCTTCCGGGAAAAGTTCGTGCACGCGTTTTTGGATTTCAGGAAGGCCTTCGCGATACGTTTTCTGTTCGTTGATTGAGAATGTGACGAGCGCACGGTCAATAAAATAAACTACGCCGGCTTCGCGCGCGCCGGGTGTGCCGTCGTTCGGAATAATGCAAGACGCAAGCGTTTCGACTTCCTTGGCTTCGGCGGCCGTGAAAAATTCCCATTTCTGATCCTCGGGAAATAATACGACGTGGTGAGCGTGCTCCGCCGCAGCCAGGAGTGCAGGCCAGTGGGCGGCAGTCCAGGTTGCGCCGAGCGCGGCAATGCCGTCGGACAAAAATTTTCTACGGTCGAGTTCAGTGATCAATAGTTGGCCTGTCTTTCTTTTTTGCACTGTAATTCCTGCTCGAGCGAACGTCAATGCAAAAGAAACGATAGAACAAAACACTGGCACGGATACGGACTTCCAATTGGGCCGTAGAATCGCAGGTTTGCGAACGGCTATATTGCTGCGCTACGATAACACCTGCGCGTGGTCGCAAGCACACGCTTCATCCCACCAAAAAATGGCGACACTTACTGGAGCAATCGGCACCGGCAGCAAGTGGATGCTGGACAAAATCGTCGGCGCAATCGCGGCCACCGGAATTAATCCCAACTTTTTGACGTTTCTCGGCCTGGTGGTGAATTTCGGCGCTGCGGCGAGTTTTGCGGTTGGGAAATTCTTTCTGGGCGCAGTTATTATTTTTGTCGCGGGATTTCTGGACATGCTGGACGGACAGGTGGCGCGGCGTCAGAATCGCGTGACGGCCTTTGGCGCGTTTTACGATTCGACGCTGGATCGCTATGCGGACATGGCGTTGTACATGGGACTGCTGGTGTATTACTCGGTGAGCGGAAGAACTCCGTACGTGATCTTGGCGGCGGTGGCAACAGCAGGATCGGTGATGGTGAGTTATGCTCGAGCTCGCGCCGAATCATTGATACCGCTGTGCAAAGTGGGATTTATGGAGCGTCCGGAGCGTTTGGTGCTGCTGATTATCGGCGGAGTTTTTAATCGCATGGCACCGGTATTGTGGGTAATCGCTGTGGTTTCGACAGTCACCGTGATTCATCGCATTGTCTTTACCTGGCAGGAGACACGAGCGGGACGCACGCTGCCAGGAATCCGGCTTAGTTTGTGACTGCAACCCTTTCTACGAAGTAGCTACACACTACGTCTGGGAACCGGGAACCGACTCGCTCAAGGCAAGAGTGGCAGCGAAGGAAGGGGCTGGTCATTCTCTCTTCACTTCGGTACTGACCTTCGCCGGAGTTCACCATGCTCTGACGAGCAAGCTGAACGATAAGTCTCTGTGTCCAATCGCGTTTGCCCAAGCTAAGCAAAAATTTGAATTGGATTGGGAAAATCAGCTCGCCGTGATCGAGCTAGGAGCCAATATTTTGAGTTTGTTCCCGGGATTTTTGAACGTACCGTACTCACAAGCAGCGCTTGCGGTGCCATCGGCGCAAGCCGCAGCTGCATCCAGCCTGGAGACATTCAATCCTCAGATGCTTCAGCGTCCCTAGAGGCATGCTTCGACGGGCTCGGAAATCGAGGCGCGCACGCGTTTGCGCAATTCAGGAACGTCTTCTTTGGTCATGCCGCCGGTTTCGATGGTTTGGTGCAGATGGACCGTTATTGTTGCGGGCCAGAACATCCAGTGGCCGGTGCGGTGATGCTGGAATGACCCGACGATACTGACGGGGACTACGGGAATTTCCAGTTGCTGAGCGACGCGGAATGCGCCGTCCTGGAACTCGTCCACGCGGCCATCGCGGGTGCGCTTGCCTTCGGGAAAGACGATCAGACTGGTACCACTGTTGATAGCGTCACGGGTGAGCCGCCACATGCGTCTCAAATCGACGGGACGGCGAACGTCTGGCACCGGAACATTACCAAATCTTTTCATCAACCATCCATAAATCGGAATATTGAAATGCGATTCAAGTTCCCAGCCGCGTACGAATTGCGGTATCGCGCAGTACAGCACGAATGGATCGAAAAGGTTTACGTGATTGGAGATGAAGAAACTGGTTTTTTGCGGATCGAATCCCGGTGAGCAAATCACTTGAATTTTCGCGCCCGCGAAAAAAATAATTCTGCGGCAAAAGCTGCGCTGCAGCCAGTCGTGCTTTTTGGGATCGAGAACGATTGCCAGCACGATTAGAATCGGAACGGCAATTGCAAAATGGAGAAGACTCAGGAACCAGAGCAGTGCACTGCGCAGAACGTACCAGGCCCGCTTCATATATAGATATCCACGGCAGACGGAATCACGTCAAGAGACTTGCACTCGAGCGAAAAGATTTCCCCATCGATCAGCACGTCAACCGGAACGGGGATTTTAAATTCAACGTGTTTCACTGCTTTTCGCGACGCGAGCGGATGGCGAATGTGAGTGCCGTCGTAGAGTTTCGGCAGCATGCGGAGAAGGCCGAGGCGGCCGATCGGTCCCCAACGGACGAATTCGATGAGACCGTCGGAGGGGTCGGCGTTGGGCGCGATGAGCATGGTGCCGCCGGTGAATTTGCTGTTGTTGAAGGTGAGAAAGAGGCTGCGCCGCGTGTCCCATTGTGGTTCGTCATCGGAGCGCAGGATGAAAGCGCGTCTTTTCAATCGAACCACGCTGACGAAGACTCCGAATAAATAACCGAGATGGCCGAGCGGCTTGAAGATGCGGTTGGTGAGAGCGCCCACGTCAGCCGTGAAACCTACGCTCAGAATATTGAAGGAGAAGATTTCGCCGCGGGCATGCGTGAGCCGGATTAAATCGACCGCGCGCGTGCGATTGGCGAGAAGCGCGTCGAGAGAAGCTTCGGCGCCCTGGTCCGTGAAATCCCGCAAGAAAGAATTGCCGGTTCCCAGAGGGAGAAAACCCAGAGAAATTCTTTCCGCCGCGCGATTGTTGGCGAAAACACCGTTCAGGATTTCGTGTGCGGTGCCATCACCGCCGACGGCGAGAAATTTTCTATAGCCTTGGGTGTAGGATTCGCGTGCGAGTTGCACGGCATGTCCCGGGCCGGTGGACGCGATGACGTCGATGTGCAGGCCCTTTTCGCGCAGGCGCGCGAGCTCGGGGCCGGCGAGTTTGCCGGATTTTCCGCCACCAGCTGCGGGATTGACGATGGCGAAGAAACGGTCTTTTGCCGGGGACATGGGCGCTAGAGCGGGAGTATAACGCGGTCTCGGTCGAGTTTGCTGAGGCGTTCAGCGAGTTCGTTGCGTTTAATTTTCAGAGAAGCGGTGCGCGGGAAGTCTTGGTCGTGGAGAACGAGGCCGTGAATGCGTTTGTAATTTAGCAGGCGATTGTTGCGCTGGATGATTTCCTGCTTGAGTTGGTCCGTCACCGACTGGTCGCGTTCGAGATGTATGACGATGATGAGTTGTTCACCAACCATGGAACGCTTCGGCCAGATGTAATTTGCCGCGAACACGCAGAATTCCTTTACCGGCAGGCTTTCGAATGCCGCTTCGATATCTTCCGGGTAGATATTCTTGCCTTCTTCGGTGACGATCATATTTTTTTTGCGGCCGCTGAGGTGGAGGTGGCCCTGCGCGTCGAATTTGCCGAGGTCGCCGGTTCGGAGCCATCCGTCCACGATCGTTTCGGCGGTGAGTTCGGGCTCGTTCAGATAGCCAGACATGATCGTTTTGCTGCGGACGCAGACTTCGCCGACGCCGTCGGCGCCGGGATCGACGATTTTTACTTGCATGCCGGGAAGCGGCTTGCCCACAGTGTCAGCGCGAAACGGTTTCAGATCGTTAACGGTAATGGCGGTGCCAGCTTCGGTGAGTCCGTAGCCGTTGGCTACCGGTATGCCCAGATCGTAGAAAAATTGCAGAGTTTGCGGTTCGGTGAATGCGCCGCCGACGATGATGGCTTGCAGTTCTCCGCCGAACGCTGCGTGAACTTGTTTCAGGAGGCGGCGGCTGAGCCAGAGGCGGGGACGGCTTCTGGTGAAAGCCTTGTTCACGTCGACCAGAAAATCAAAAACTTTTTGTTTGCCTGGCGGTAATTCGGCGAATCGAGCTTGCAGACCTTTTTGCAGATTCTTTAGAACGAGTGGGACCAGGCTGACATAGGTGATTTTATATCTCACGAATGCTTCGCGGACGAATTCAGGGCGCAGGGTGCGTAGATGGACTACGCACGCTCCGCAGGTGAAGGGCCCGAAAAAACCGACCATGAAATCGATGGCGTGATTCGTTGGAAGAATGCTCAAGTAGCGCACACCGGGCCAAAATGGATAGAGCGAAGTAAGCGCGACGCACTGTTCGAGGTAATTTTCGTGCGTCATCATGCAGCCTTTGGGGCGCCCGCCCGTCCCGGAGGAATAGACGATGGAGGCGACGTCGTTGCGTTCGCGGGGGACAAAGGCAGGTGCAGCGTTGACACAAAATTCTTCCCAGCGATATGCACCCTCTAGATCGATGTCGGGTGGCGCCTCGGAGAGGAGAACGGTCTGAATGTTGTGAGCGGTGGCACGACCTGGAGCGGCGCTGAGTTGTCTCCAGATAGGATATTCGGTTACGAGAATTTTTGCGCCGGAGTGTTGCAGTAACTGCCATTGCTCGACGGGTGTCAGTTTGTAATCGAGAGGAACGAGGACGCCGCCGGAATAAAAAATAGCAAACGCGGAGAGCAGCCACTTGGACTGGTTGGTCATGATGATGCTGGCGCGGTCGCCTGGAGCAAATCCTGCGTCCTGCATTGCTCTGGCAAGTGGAAGTGCGTGAGCGTTAAATTCGCTGTAGGTGAGGCGCTCTTTTTCGCGCTCGCGATCGGCCTCTATCAGGCACACCTCATCGGCGAAACGTTCCACGGCATCTTTCAGAGCAGCTCCGATCGAAGAATACTTTGCTAGATCAAGCATTACAGGCGGGATTGGATGCGCTCGGCTAGAGTTTTGAAGTCGCTGACGCCCTGGACTTCGTAGTCGGGAAGTTCGATGTTGAAGTGATTTTCAATGCGGGAGAGAAGTTCGAGAGTTTGCAGACTGTCAATGCCGAGTTTTTTGAAGAAGTCGTCCTCCGGTGCAAGAGTGCCCGGAGCCAGCCTGAAATGCGTTGTGGCGAGATTCAGCACTTCCTGCGTGGTTTGTTCCAGAGTGGGCATGACACCCTTTAATTTATCATCCCAAAAGAAAGAAGAAAAATTATTGATGCGGCCCGTCGCCGGATTTATAGAAGAATTAACCCGCGGCGGATGCCGAGGGCGACCGCTTCGGTGCGGCTGGCTGCGCCAAGCTTTCCCAGAATTGCCGCAACGTGGAATTTAACCGTGTGTTCGGAGATGTTCAGCCGGGCGGCGATTCCCTTGTTGGCAAGACCAAGAGCGAGCATGCGAAGGACTTCGTGCTCGCGCGGGGTCAGGGGCTCGAGAAGTTCTTCGACGTCATTGGTCTGGGAGCCAGAAGTTTGAGACGCTGCGATGATCGTTTCGGCTTCTGCCGGCATTGCAACGACAAGGCCGCGCGAAACAGCCTCGAGAGCAGCAAGAAGCTGCGACCTGGGAAGCTCCGCGGGCAAAACGGCCCGAGCACCCATGCGTACGGCTCGCGCGGTGGTTTGGGGATCGAGAATTTCAGCGAGCAATGCCACCGGCAAGTCGCGGAATAGATCGGCCTCGGCCAATTTCTGCAGCAAGGTGGCAAAGTGCGCCGGTTCTGCGGTGGCAATTATAAGGTCGGCCGTGTCCGGCTGTTCGGTTTCCGCATCAAGCGCGGAAAGGGACGCGATACTTGCAACGATTTCGACGCCCGGGCCACGAAGAAGCTGCTCGATTCCCCTTCGCGCGAGCGCGGATTCAGCGGCGATGATGACCTTGATCATACGGCTTATGCGGCTCGGGCCTGCCCTGGCCGGGCCGAAGTGCCCAGTAACACAGTGACTTTGCGAATGCGGTCGTAGTCTCCGCGCAGGAATTCGAGGCGCACCTGCCGCGCGCCCGACCCTTGCAGAAGACCGCGCAAATCCGCAATGTCCGCGAATTTTCGATCTTCAGCGCCGAGTAGAATGTCTCCGGGCAACAGAGAGGCAGTCGCGGCAGGACTGCCCTCCTGGACTTCCAGAACGACAAGGCCGAAGAGGTTTCTGCCAGCTGATGGAATCCACGTGGGATAAACGCTCGCGCCGAGCCAGGCCGCGGATGCGCCCGCGTGAAGAAACGCGTTCACTGTATTGCTGGGAACTGCGAGCGCGAGGCGGCCCGCGACCATGGAGTTGATTCCGATCACTTCGCCCGCGGCATTCGCGAGCGGTCCGCCGGAATTTCCAGGCGCCAGCCGTAGGTTGGCCTGCACCCATGGGCAAGGTCCCAATCCGCGAACGGGACCCACCGCATGGACGACACCGGTAGAGAGCGCGCCTACAAAGCCCATTGGATTTCCGATGGCGAGCGCCAATTCACCAGCGCGAATCCGGGAGGAATCCGCAATGGAAACAGTCGGCAAACCTCGCGCGGAGATACGCAAAGCTGCCAGGTCACGCGAGAGGTCGCGGCCCGTAACCAGCGCTTCAAATTCGCGGCCGTCCCAGAGCTGCATGCACGCATGTGAACCACGGATGACGTGGGCGTTGGTGACGATCAGGCCTGAATCAGACCAGATCACGCCTGAACCGCCTCCGCTGCCCTTTCCGCGCAGACCACTGTGAATCAGAACTGTCGAGCGCCGGAGACGCTCCGCCACTTCGCCAAATGCTGGGACCGCCATGTCATTCAGCTCCATTGGGCCGCTCGGTAACAGCGATGCGGACGTCGCGAAGCTCACCACCACGCAAGAGTTGCGCAACAAACGTTTTGCCTACCGATTCGGAGCTGAGAATCGAATGAACATCGCCGGGATGCAGCACTTCGTGGCCGTCGAGGGAAAGCAGTAGGTCACCAATCAAGATGCCTGCTTTGTGCGCGGGGCCATCGGGCGCAACGTCCAGGACGATTGTGGCTGTTTTTCCTTTTCTGTTGGTTCGCTGCGACAGATCCGCTGGTAGCCGAACGGGCTGTAAGCCAATCCCGAGGTACCCCCTGGGAATGTGGCCCTTGCTCGACAGCACATCAATGACGCGGTTCACCGTGGCCGCGGGAATCGCGATGGCGCCGAAACGGGCAAACTTTGGACTAGCAATTCCGACGACGCCGCCACGCGCATCAACGACAGCTCCGCCGATCGCGGTCGGCTGCAGGCCGACGTCGAGTCGGATGTACGGCGAGAGGGTGGTTCCTCCCCAATGCTTGCGTTCAGCGACAGCGAGGCTGACCGCGCCAAACGCGGCGACGGGACCGGACGCACGCGTACGTCCAACGATGAGCGTTAGGTGTCCAGCGGCGAGCGTGGCGGCATCGCCGAAAGCAGCGACGGACGAAGTAGCCTCGGAACACTTTAAAACTGCCAAGTCGGTGGTTGCGTCTCTTCCCACAAGGGTCGCGGAGACGACTCGTTGATCGGGCAACGTGATGCGAATTTCCTCCTCGCTTGGTAAAGCGTGGTCGGCTGTAACGATTATCCCTGCGCGCCAGATGACGCCGCTCGAAGAGCCTCGCGGACCACTATGAACGGCAACTGTGTATGCCGCTGCGCGTTCGGTTGCTGCCGCAAGGGCATTCGATAATTCAATGAGTGCTTCTGACATCCCGCACCTCCATGAACAAGATGCGGCATGCGGGGAGGCGAATACATCAGCCATTCGGCTAGGCCCAGTTGACCAACGAGCCGTTAATTCGGGCTGGTCCGGGTCGCCTCGAGGCGCACGCAAACTCGCGCAAACTAAGGCTGGTAGGGCATAGGCCCGGTGTTTTCTACGAACTTTTTGAGGCCGGCCATAACGGCGGGGCGAGTGAAGAGTTCACAGAAAATTTCGATTTCACGGCGGAGTTCTTCGTGGGGGATGGGCTTGATGAAGTTTTTCGCGGCGATGCGGGTGGCGGCATCGAATTTTGTGACTTGAGCGGCGGTGGATTGGGCCAGCTTGAGAGCTTCGCCTTCCGCGGCTAGCTGGGCTACCAAACCGACGGCCTGAGCGCGCGTAGCATTGACGCTGCGGCCGGTGAGCAGGAGATCGCGGACGAAGCCGTTACCTAGATCGCGTTTCAAGCGGGGGATGCCGCCGAAGCCCGGGATTAGGCCCAGACGCAACTCAGGGAATGCGAAGCGGGCCATTTTGTCGGCGACGATCAGGTCGCAGACTAAGGCGAGCTCAAGTCCGCCGCCGAAACAAACGCCGTGGACGGCGGCGATGGTGACGAAGGGAGCTTCATCGAGCCAATTCGTTACGGCATGAATACGTTCCAAAAAATCGCGGACGGCTGCGCCGCGATCCTTTTCGTTCAACGCTATGGCCCCGTGATAGAGTTCGCGCAGGTCGGCCCCGGCGGAGAAGCCGCTTGTTTGCGCACTGGAAATGATGCAGGCGGAAGTTTCGACAACGAGATTCTTTGCGGCTGCGACAAACTGTTCGAGTTCGCCGAGCATGACCATGCCGATCTCGTTCGCGGGAGCGCGGTCCAGCGTGAGTTCGAGCACGCCTTCGCGCCAATCCCAAAGCAGCGCTTCACCCCTGAAGGATTTCATGCGGAGGCCCTTCGCTCGTACATCGAATTGATCTCGGCATCATAGCGTTTTACTATGGCTTCGCGCTTGATTTTGCCCATGGCGGTGAGCAGACCGCTTTCCGGCGTGAAGGTGTCGGGCAGAATTTTGAAACTACGAATCTGGCGGTAGTGCGGAAGATCGGGATTGATGGCGTCAATCGCGGATTGCACGGCGCCAGGCTCAACGTTTCCTGTGACCAGCATGCAGACGTAGCTGCGTGCATTTCCGACAAGAACAATTTGTTGCGCAGCTGGCAAGAGTTGCGCGAGTTTGTCTTCGATGGGTTCGGGAGCGAATTTGTGGCCGGTATTTAAAATGACGAGATTTTTTATGCGCCCGATGATGCGCCAGTTGCCGCGAACGTTGACTTCGCCTTGATCACCGGTGTGGAACCAGCCATCTTGCAGGACCTTCACGGTTTCTTCGGGGCGATTCCAGTACCCGGAGAAAATATTCGGACCGCGAACGATGATTTCATCGTTGTCAGCGAGCTGCATTTCAATTCCGGAGATCGCCGGGCCGACGTAGCCGGGCTCGATGGGAAGCCGTGGATCGTCCAGCGTGCAGAGCGCAGTGGTTTCCGTGAGGCCGTACGCTTGCAGCACGGGAATGCCCAGCATCAAGAACAATTGTTGAGTTTCTGAAGCGAGTGGAGCGGAACCGCAGATCAGTGCGCGAAGATTAGGACCGAAACGGCTTTTTACTTTCGCAAAGATGAGTTTGCGACCGAGCGCGAGCCAAACATTATCAAGCGATCGGCCTCGGCCGACGTGCTGCCGCTCCCAGGACTCGCGTGCGCGCGCGTACAGAGCGCGAATCGGCGCAGTCTGCCTGGCGATATTGTCTTCCACGCCGCGCTTGACGCGTTCGAGCAGTGTGGGCACGTTCAGGAAATAATGCGGAGCTGAGAGGCGAATCTCGTCGGCAAGTTTCGTCAGATCGGTCGAGAGCGTGAGGACACTTTCGCGCGAGAACGCGGAGAGCATCAACATCCAGGAGGCGGCGAAATTCATTGGGGCGTAAAGGAAGATGCGATCGGGCTCGGAAACTTTCCCCATAAGCTGATCGAGGCGCTCGGTGGTGCAGGTGGTCATGTGATTCAGGTTTCCAACAGTGAGGCAAACACCTTTGGGTTCGCCGGATGTTCCAGAGGTGTAGATGATGGTCAGCAACTCGGCGTCAGCGCGTTGACGGATGCCGGAGAGCGCGGCCGCTTGATTGATTTCCACGAAGATTTCCGAAAGTAGAATTCGCCGCGGCAAATCAGGCCACGCTTTAGCAAGCGCGTCGCTCATGTCGGCGTCGCCAGCTAGAACCAGACGCGGCTGGCAATCTCCTAACATCGCTGCGAGTTCGCTGGCGGTTTGACGGTGGTAGAGAGGAACGACCACTACGCCTTCGGCCATCAGCGCGAGGTCGATGGCGATCCAGTGGATGGAATTTGCGGCGATGAGGCCGCAGCGTTCGCCGGGTTGGACTCCTGTGCCGCGCAGCCAATGGCGGCCAGTTTCGATCAGACGCAGAAGTTCCGCGCCAGATTTAGAGACGAATTGGTCGCCGTGCACTTCGCGGAGAACAACACGATCCGCCGAACGCTGTAACCTTGCAAAAATGTTCTGCAGGAAATTCGCCATGAAGATTATTTCGCTGCGGCCATGGCGGCTTCAGAGACATCGTATTTTTCAGCGAGGCGCACGAGATTTTCGCTGAGCGACGGAAGATATTCTTCCCAAGAGCGAACGCCGCCGCGCAGAGGAAATTCCGGATACTGGCGGCGCATGAGGTCTTCGAAGATCACGCCCATGCGAGCCATCACCTTCAAGTTGCGGACGACGGTATCGCCGACGCCTTGGCGGATGGATTCGGATTCGGCTACGAGCGTCTCCATCATTTGCAGCATTTTGGGGCCGAGCTCTGGGTCTTCGACAGTGGCGCACAAATGACTGTGTCCGCGTTCGCGCATCAAGTTGCGGATGCGTTCGTCCATGGTGACGCCGGCCGAAGCAACCAAGCCGGGCATGCTGGTGACGATGCCGTGATAACGAGAGGAAACCATGTACGACGCCTGACGAAGAATGGAAACGAGCTGGTACATGTCGAAATCGTCGGAGGTGAAAATCGGCAGGCCGGGAATTTGTTCGGTGATGGCGCGGCAGGCGACGGCGTCGAGGCGCTCGGTGGCGGCGAGCACCGTGAATACTCTGTGCTTTTGTTGGAACGCGCGCGTTGATGTCACGAATCCATCTATGTATCTCTTGAACTTGCGAGCGTTCTCCGCGCCGGATGCGTGGAAATAAACCGTCCGGTACTGGCTGTCTTGGTAGGCGCCGGTGGTGACACGCGCGACATATTTTGCGATGGAGGCTTTGACCGGCCAGACGAACGGGTGAATCGGACAGAGGATGAGGACCGGAGTCTTTTCGTCCCACCCGGCGTCGCGCAAGGCTTTGCGGCCGTAAGCGTCGGGATGCGGTTGGAACGTCCAGGCGGTGTCGGTGCCGAGTTCAGTGGAGATGCCGAGTTTGCCGAGCACGGCTTGCGATTCTGGATTGCGCGTGATGACCAACGAATCGTGAACGAAGCGCGCGCACATGTCTGAAATGAGCTTGTCCATGTGGCCAGCTTCGGCGCCGTAGCCGATGGACAATTTATTTTCCGCGGAGGCAAAGCCGAGCGAGCCGATCATCATGGTGGTGAGTGCGTTGGCGAATTTGCTTTTGAACATGGAGCCTTCGCAGGCCACTACGCCGTGATTTTTGCGGGTTTCGCGATAGAGAAACGGCGGAAAAACGTCCGGCAGAAAAACTTGCTGCGTGCCTTCGAAATAGCCCTTGGTGCGGTCGAAATTCTGCGTCATGACGCTGAAATCGACGTTTTCCGGGCCGAGTACGTGGCGAACCTGGCGAAGCATTTCGTTGACGCGCACGTCGGAACCGGTGTTGCGCGTACCGTTGTAGCCTGCGAAGAGAAGTTTAAGTCTTTCGCCGGGTTGCCAGCGCGTGCCGCCGCCCATCATCCAATTCAGGCGCGTTATTTCGATGAGCAGGCCGACCCAGGCCACGAGAAAAAAATCAGTCATGAGCGCGCGGCTCCTCTGGCGGTGTGCACAGCTGCATTCTGCAATGGCCAAGGCTTTGCCGGATAGCGAAATTTGTTTTCGCGGCTGAATTTCAAGAGAGGTTGCGCGTAGCAGGAAAATTTGCTCGGAACTTCGCCGGCGAGTTCTTCGACCACGCGGGAATTATCGAAGACGGTGTTCCATATGAGATATGGCCAGAAAACTTTCAGGAGCGAAGCGCCACGGCCCAGATTATTCTTTTTGTGGGAGAGCCAGTTGACGGTGCCAGCAAAGGTTCCACCGAGCGCGGGCAAATACTTTGCATGAGATCCCCCGGCCTGGGCGAGGGCGTCGGTGAGTGCACGATAAGTTTGCGAGCCGGTGCCGGAAGACAAGTGATAACGCGGATAGACGGGAGAATTTTTTTGATGAATGGTGACAATGGCTTTGCCTACGTAATCGGCGGGAACGATGTCAATGCGATCGGTGGGCTTGAGAGGAAGAACAGGCAGGCTGGCTAGAACACTGAAGGCCTGCACCATGTCAAATTGCGTGGTTTCGGGACGGCGACTGTCGCCAAGCACGATAGCGGGACGAAAAATCGTGCGCGGAACATCGGGGAGCAGCTGGTGGACCATGTGTTCGCAGAATTTCTTGGTGCGGGCGTAGGGATCGTAGTCTGAGCGTTCCCAGTCGATGGCGGTGTCTTCGTGTACGACTTCGTCCTGACGCGTTCCCGCGACCGCGACGGTCGAGACGTGGGAGAAACGGCGCAGGCCGTGGTGATCCTGCGCGCGCCGCGCAAGCTGAATCACTTCAAGCGTGCCGCGCAGATTTACGTTGAGGCATTGCTTTTCTGACTTGCGATTGAGCGAAGCGGCGCAGTGGATCAACGAGTCTGTGGATTCGACCAGTGCGCGATATTCATCATCGGCGAGAGCAAATTGCTGGTTGGTCAGGTCGCCGAGAAAAATCTGCGTGCGAGCGGCGATGTGTTCCTGAAATTCAGGGAACTCCATGTGCAGCTGGAGAGATTGCCAGAGGCGTTCGCGCGCTTCCTGTTGGCTTTTCGCGCGCACCAATAAATTAAGAGCGTCGCGATGGCCGCGAAATAGTCCGGTGGCGAGATAACTGCCGAGATATCCGGTCGAGCCGGTAAGAAAAATCGCCATGGCAGCTTAGCGATTCTCCCCGGTAGCGACGGCCGCGGCGGCGGAAGGTTCAGGACCCCAATCAACATCGCGGGGCGGACGAGATTCAAGAGGACGACCCTCCATCAATGGGTAGCACCAGCGGCGCAATGCCGGCACGTGCACATTGATCCAGTAGTCCCACCAATCGATAGCTTCCGGCTCGAACGCGAATGCGCAGCGTTCGTCTTCCGGAAGCGCGGCGGAAAGGAGGCGGGCGTTTTCGCATTCGAACACGTGTTCGTTATGGAGAATAAACGGCTCGTATAACTCAATCAGTTTTTCAGCGCGATTCAGGTCGCGTTCGGCTTTGGCGAGCGGTGATTTCTTGAACCGTAGTTTTTCCGCGACGCGATTGATGCCACTCACCACCGCTTTCTGCATGGGGATGGATAGACGTTCGTAACGCTGCTTGGAAACAGGTATGGTTTCGAATTTTAGTTTTAGCCAGTGCTCGATTCCCTGCTGCGTGCGGTAATGTTTGCGATGAGCCAGGCCGGTAAGTTCGATACTGCGGCCCATGTCGCAGGGGTTGATGCCGGAAGTAGCCAGCTGATACATGCGAGCGTTTTTTCGCTCGATCAGGGCGGCGGCGACCAGCGTCATGCCGCGGCAAACCATGTCCACGGGGATTACGTCGAGACATTTTTTTGCGTTCGAAGGCAATTGCCGGAAATTGGTGCCCAGCAAATACGACAGCGGACCGGAAGTGTTAATACCTTCGTTCCAGCCGCTGAAAGGGGTGTACTGCGAGCTTTCGACAATGGATGGCCGAACAATGGCGATGGGCAAATCCTTGCCGTGCCGCGCAAGAATGGATTCGCCCAGGCTTTTTGTAAACGTGTAAGTGTTCGGCCAGCCAAGATGCTGCGCGCGGCGCATGCCCACACGGACTAATTTGTTCCTGACCCAGCGGCTGCGGTTGCGCTTGAGCACGCCATCGAGCTCGCCCGCCACAACGCGGGTTTCGTCGGCACCACGGCCCAACGCCTGGCGCCGCAAAGCGCGGGCGAGTTCGGGACTCTCTGAGCGCTCTTCGATATGCTGTATGGTTTCCCGCAAGGAAGCGATCTCGCGCTCGGCATCAAAATTCTTGACGTTCGCGGGATTGTAACCGTCATGCAAATCTTCCGTCACCCGCCCGTCGCGCATACCGACCACATAACAGGTGGAGAGATGCATCAGCGCGGCGTGCTCGCTGCCGCGAATAAAATTCAAGAGATGTTCGGCGGATTCGACGTTGGAAGAAACGGCATCGCGCAGATCGGGATTGAAGTCGGTAAGGCCGGCGCTGTTCACCACCAGGTCGAGCGATTGCGCCAGCCGCGCGCGGACACCTTCTTCCAGACCCAGGCCCGGCGCGCTCACATCGCCTTCGACAACGTCTATCTTTTCGCGCAGAAATTCGCCCAGGCGTGCGCCGTAGTGCTTTTGCAGACCGTCAAGCGTCGGAGACTCTTCGACAATTTTTTCAAAACGGCGTTGCGCTGTGGTGGTGCGGTTGCGGCGGATCAACAGTGTAATTGCGCCAATATCGGGAATCTGTTCAAGCAGCTGTACCATCCAAACTTTGCCGATAAACCCGGTCACGCCGATCAACAGAATGTGTTTACCGGCGAGCGCTCGGCGGACGCTAAGGCGGCCGACTTGAGGAGCACTTCCAAACGGCACAACAGCCGGTGCGTTCAATGTGACGCTGCGGCGGGTTTCTTGAATTCCTTTTAACAGCTGCTCCGGCTCGCGCAACCCCAGTTGCCTGACCAGCGCGGCGCGCTGAATGCGGCCATCCGCCTTGCCAGAAGCTAACCAGGCGAAAGGCCCACGCGGCCGCACAATTGGCCAGAGCAAACGGCCAGTGGCGATGCCATCGCGAAATTCCATACGGTTGGCAATGAAGTGTTGCACACCAAGATGTCGGGCTAGCGGGCGGAGGACACTATCGAGCGATTGACCGACCAGAACAATCTGCTGGCCTTCCCCCTGAGCGATCCGCAAAGCATGCACGGCTTGTGCCCGCAGCCGCGGCTTCAAAAAGTATTCGAAATATTCTTCACCGAGCAGATCGAGCCGATCGCGGGTAACACCACGCAGCAAAGTATAAAGCAGCCGGGTGGCTCGAGTTCTTCCCGCGAGGTATGCGACGGGCCGAAGCAGCGTCATCAGCGCCATTCCGGCGCGGCGGCGCCAGCGTTCGGCAAAGCTTTGCGCGTTCCAGGTAAAGAATCCGACTTGACGAAGCGCGCTAAGTTCCAAAAACGAGCCCTCCACGCGCCAATACACTGGTCTGCCCGCTCTAACGCGAGGCTGAACGCTCTCTTGATTTGGAGAAGTCTTTGCCATGGCGGGCCAGTACCTAGCGCCGGCGCGCAACTCGCAAGAGTTCACTCGTCTGCAATACGTTTGACAATTTGCTTTCTACCGGTCCCGTTGATGGCCTGGATACTCTAACCTGCAGCCGCAGCTATCCCCTGCCCTTTGTTGTCTTTGCAGCCGCGCGCGGCGGCGTCTTACGAATTTGCTACGTTAACATCCCACGGGCATCTCCCGCAAGGCGGGACGGGGGTCTGAGGAATTATTCGCGTGTCGAGAGCGATGTCAACCGCGTGGCCCGGTGACGTTCGTAGAGCGGCGCTCAATTTGCCACTGCTTAGGCCTATAGCAAGAATGAGCAGTCCTGCTGCCGCCGAGCTCGCCGCGATCTCGGTCCACGGCACACCCCTGAACACGCCCGCCGATGACCTGGAAGTGATGGCCGCGGCAAAGATGGCTGCCAGGTACAGCGGGATAATTCGTAGCAAGAGAATGCGGACATCAAAAAATGGATAGATGAACTTGAATGCCAGCCACTGTGAGGCCTGCGGCAGTATTGCGAGTAAACTCAAAAGTGCCAGACGATCGAGAAACTCCAGACCTCCGGTCAGTTGCAAAACTCGATGAAGCCCCAGAATAATCAATGCAAATGCCAGCGCCCCAGCGCAAGCGTTAGTTAGCGATTGGCTTGATGAAGTCAGCGCCAAACTTAGGAAAGGCAGCAACGCTGCCTGTCCGAGAAAAACGACGGCCAGTGCGCCGGTCAAGAACTGATCAGCTCGCAGCGCTATGATGAGAAGCGAGAAAAACACTGCAAAAATCAGCGCTTCCCAGTGAGCGGGGAAAACCGCATGCGGTTGGACCATAGCCATCGCCTGCAGGTATGAAATCGCGACCACATGTAGCGGCTGCCCAAGCCAATACCCCAGCAGGGTCTCTGGCACAAAAAACAGGAGGAACTGCGCCGTCCAGTACAATGGATAGGCGGACGCCAACCCCAGCATTAGCAGGCGGAATAGACGCATGTCTGCCCCTCAGCAGGCCCGTGATTGTGTGCTTCTTAAAAGGATTTTGCAATACCTACTAACGAGCCGTCATTTCCGAGGAGCCTGCCTGCGGCAGGCAGGCGGAGCGACGAGGAATTTCTCGTCTCTGACAAAGCAGCGAAAGAGGCAGGTTCAGGTCATTGCGAGCCTAGCGAGGAATCTCTTGATCGATCCTAAACGCCCCATCCATAGCGTTCCGCATGTTCCAGAGTGCGTTGCATTTCTCCGTGCAAAATCTCCATAAACCCTGCAGTTCCAATGGGTTTCGAGTGTGGGGCAGCCAGATCCGGAGTGCGATAGCCGCCGCTAAGAACGCGTATAACCGACTGTTCGACCCAGTCGGCTTCCAGGTTCAAGCCAAAGGCATCGCGGAGCATCATGGTGGCACTCAGTATCGACCCGATAGGATTTGCCGAGTCTGTGCCCGCCAGCGTGGGAGCCGAACCGTGAATCGGCTCAAAGAGCGGCGCGCCGGAGCCGAAACTTGCCGATGGAATTAGCCCAATCGAACCAACCAGGGCCGCCGCAGCGTCGCTCAAAATATCCCCGAACATGTTTGTGGTCAGCATAACGTCAAATTGCGAAGGCTTCAGCGTCAATTGCATTGCCGCATTGTCCACGTACATGTGCTCGAGTCTCACATTTGGATAAACGCTGCTCATTGCCGTCACGGTTCGCCGCCACAGTTGCGAACTGGTGAGCACATTGGCTTTGTCCACCGAACAGAGCCGGTGGGAGCGATTCTCCGCGCGGGCAAAAGCGAAAGTCGCGATTCGCTCGATTTCGGGAGTCGAATACGACTCGGTATCCCAAGAACGCTCCGTACCGCCTTCGGTGCTGTGGCCGCGTTCGCCAAAATACATTCCGCCTGCGAGTTCGCGCACAATTTCCAAGTCGAGGTCGCCCAGCCGTTCCGGTTTCAGCGGAGACATGCCGCGCAGCGGTTCCAGCAATTTCACTGGCCGCACATTGACGTACAGCCCCATGCCCTTGCGCAGCGCCAATAGGCCGCTCTCCGGCCGCTTACCAAGCGGCAGCGAATCCCACTTCGGTCCGCCAACCGCGCCCAGAAAAACGGCGTCGGCTTTGCGACAAGCATCAATCGTGGCGTTTGGCAGCGGCGTGCCGGTCACATCAATCGCGGTGCCACCGACCGGGTATTCCTCAAACTGAAAATCATGATGGAATTCGCGCGCGCATTCTTTGAGCACGCTCTCAGCGGCAGCCGTAACTTCCGGACCGATGCCGTCGCCGGGCAGCAATACAATGGACTTTTTCATGGTTTCCCTAACGCGGCAATCCTACGCGACGTTCGTACGTAAAAAATCCTGTGTGGCATTATGCCACTATGCCGCGGAAGTCGCCTCAGCAGGCACGGTTGATGCGCCGCGCCGGATTACTTCGTGTGCAATGCCCAGAATATCGCGCGGTCGCAGCGATTTCGATTCGTCGGCAAGCGCGGTAACGCGGCGGTAAATTTCGGCGAGTTCGGCGTCGCTCGGATCAAATCCCAGATCGCGTAAATTGCTCCGCAATGCGTTTCGTCCGGAGTGCTTTCCCAACACTAGCGACCGCGATGGCACACCTACCGTTTCCGGCGAAATGATTTCATAGGTCAGCGGATTCTTGATGATGCCGTCCTGGTGGATGCCTGCTTCATGAGCGAACGCATTCGCGCCCACCACTGCTTTATTTGGAGCTACGACTGCTCCCGTAACTTCGGTTAGCAGCCGGCTCGCAGGAAAAAGCTGATCGAGTTTGATGTTGGTGGTCACGCCAAAGCTGTCTTTGCGAACCGCTAGCGCTACGGCAATCTCTTCAAGCGCAGCGTTGCCGGCTCGTTCGCCAATTCCGTTTACCGTGCACTCGATCTGGCGGACGCCGGCTCGTACCGCAGCCAGCGAGTTGGCAACGGCTAGACCGAGATCATCGTGGCAGTGCGCGCTCAGCGTAATTCCTTGCGCGTCGCCCAAAAATTCGCGCACCCGGCGGAACATTTCGCCGTATTCTTCCGGCACGGCGTAGCCGACGGTGTCCGGCAAATTCAAAATTGTGGCCCCAGCATCGACAGCGGTCTTGCAAACCTGGCACAGGTAGGCGATATCCGTGCGGCCAGCGTCTTCTGCGGAAAACTCCACTTCAGCGACATGTTGCCGACCATAACCAATCATCGAGCCGATGGCTTCCAGCGCCTGTTCGCGCGTCAAATGCAATTTGACTTGCAGGTGCAGGTCGGAAGTAGCCAGAAAAATGTGAAGACGGGAAGCTGCAGCGGGTTTTAACGCCTCGACCGCCGCGTCAACGTCGAGTTTCTTGGCACGGGCAAGCGCGGCAATCGGCACGTCGCGGACTTCACGAGCAACTGCCTGCACCGCTTCCAGGTCGCCTCGGGACGAGATAGGAAATCCCGCTTCGATGGTGTCTACACCCAATTTGGCAAGCTGCCGCGCCATGCGGATCTTCTCATCCGTGTTCATCGAGAAGCCCGGCGATTGTTCGCCGTCGCGCAGCGTGGTGTCGAAGATGCGCACAACTTCCATGAGATGTCCCTCGCTAGTAAGTAACGCAGAGTTTGCCTGTGCGGGTCAAATTTATCTTTATTCTCTGTTCGATAATTTTGTCTTATACTGCTCATGGGCTGCCCAATCCGAACGGCACGGCTTTATAACGATGCGAAACATCACTTTCCGCCGTCATTCCGGGGAGCAGAGCGACGAGGAATGTCTTCCTCTTCGGCTGAAGCCCAAGAGAGATTCCTCGCTTTGCTCGGAATGACGGCACTGCCGCGCATCAGCTGTACCCATCGAGGGATTCATGGATCTCAGCGAATTACAAGTGTTTTTGACCGTCGCGCGCGAAGGCAGCTTCTCCCGAGCCGCCGAACGCCTCTATCGCACCCAGCCCGCAGTTAGCCTGACCATTCGCAAGCTGGAAGATGGCCTCGGTCAGCCCCTTTTCGTACGTGGCGCGCGTCCCGTGCGCATGACCGACGCTGGCACACTCCTGCGCGATTATGCCGAGCGACTGATCAATCTTCGCGATGAAGTCAAGAAAGGTTTATCCGAGCTCGCTGGGCTGAACCGCGGCGAACTTTCTCTCGGCGTAAACGAAAGTTCGATTCATGCGCTGCTTCCGGCACTCGGACAATTCAGAAAACTTCATGCGGGCATACAAATTCGTGTCCATCGCATGTTTTCACGCGATATTCCCCACGAAGTGCTGAATTACCGCTTGGACCTCGGTGCGGTTTCGTTTGTGCCGCGCGAAGCGCAACTGCAAGCCACGGAAATCTTGAAGGACGAACTCACTTTGGTCGTGCCGCCAAAACATCCGCTGGCCAAACGTAAAGAAGTGGATGTGACCGATCTCGAAAACGAAAGCTTCGTCGCCCATAGCGTCGAATCGCCCTTTCGCCGCCGCGTCATCGAGCTCTTCGGCCGCAATCGGACCACGCTAAATATGCCCATTGAGATGCCCACGATCGAAAGCATTAAACGTTTCGTGCAAATGGGAATGGGAGTCGCCATCGTCCCGCGCATGTGCGTAGCCTGGGAAATCGATCGTGGCTGGATGAAAGAAGTAAGAGTCCGCCAATTGAACTTGCCGCGCCACGTTTATCTGGTCTCGCGTCGCGGCGCCCGCCTACCGCACGCCGCCGCCGAACTAATGCGCCTGCTCAAAACCGAGTAGCTCACCATTCTCGCCAATTACGAAATGCAACGCGTAGCGAGGAATCTCTCTTGCTCTTCGATCGCTCGCCGCAACACCTACGGGCACGCACCCGGGCGTTGAACATCCAGATGCAGGGCACGGCTTCAACCGTGCCGAAGAGTACGGACAAGACAGGGGGCTTCAGCCCCTGAGGTACGCATGGTGGATCACAAACCACATTTGCGAGACGGGTTCGAAGCCGTGCATTGCTTCGACTGGAATGGCTGGCATATAACTGTTGGCGAGGCTGCGACCGTGAAGAGAAATAAATTCATATTCACCACCTCCATACTGCTGATTTCTGCGCTGATCACCACAGCTGGCTTGTGCGCAAGCGAGGCGTGCGCCGAGACGCCGCGCTGGACAGAACAGAAGGCCAATGCTTGGTACGCGCAACAGCCTTGGTTAGTGGGCAGCAACTATGTACCGAAGTCGGCGATCAACCAGATGGAAATGTGGCAGGAAGCGACGTTCGATCCCGCGGAGATCGACAAGGAATTCTCCTGGGCTGAAGCGATGGGCATGAACACCATGCGTGTGTTTCTGCACGACTTGTTGTGGCAACAGGATTCGGCAGGTTTTCAGAAGCGCATGGACCAGTTTTTGGCGATTGCCGCGCGGCATCGCATCCGGCCGATGTTTGTCCTGTTCGATTCGTGTTGGGATCCGTTGCCTCATCTGGGCCCGCAGCGTCCGCCGATTCCGGGCGTTCACAATTCCGGCTGGGTGCAGAGTCCCGGTGCAGCCGCGCTGGCGGACCCAACCCAATACCCGCGACTGAAGGCGTATGTGCGCGACGTCGTAGGCGCCTTTGCGAAAGACGGGCGCATTCTCGCGTGGGACGTTTGGAACGAACCTGGCTCCGATAACGCGGGCAGCTATGCGAAAGAGGAACTGAAAGACAAAACCGCGCGGGTGACGAAACTCTTGCCACAAGCGTTTGCCTGGGCACGCGAAGCGAATCCCACACAGCCGTTGACCAGCGGAGTGTGGGCCGTGGACACTTCAGCGGACGGAACGAACCTCGGCGAACTGCAGCAGATTCAACTGCGCGAGTCAGACATCATCACGTTTCATAATTACAGCTGGCCGGAATTCTTTAAGCGGCAAATCTCGTGGCTGAAAAGGTACAACCGTCCGGTAATCTGCACCGAATTCATGGCGCGCCCGATGGGAAGCACATTTGACACCATATTGCCCATCGCAAAACAGGAACGCGTCGGAGCGATTAATTGGGGCTTCGTCGCGGGAAAAACACAAACCTATTTGCCGTGGGACTCCTGGGAGCGCCCCTACGTTCTCAGCCAGCCGCCAGTGTGGTTCCATGAAGTGTTGCATCCCGACGGAACGCCATATCGCCAGGCAGAAGTGGATTTAATTCGCGAGCTGACAGAAAACAAGTAAGACCCGAAACGTGGCCGCAGATGGCGCTTGGCTCCGCGACCTTCGCGATGCCTCACCTACTAGGCAGTTGCCATCAGCGCAACTCCTGCGCGCTTCGCGGCTTCACATAGTTTGCGGTCGGCACTGGCTAGCGCCGATACGAAGCATCGTAAACGCTCAATCCCGCTTCCTCTGCGCTAAGTCCAACAATTCACTTAGTTTATTTTTTGTCTCAAACGCACCAATCTCCCGCAAGACGCCACCTCTGTCGAAGCTAGCTGTCATCCAGCCTACACCCAGTCGCGACGCGATTGTCGACGCTTTGCCCGTTGCGACCAATTTTTCATTCCCTCTCGT
>Ga0307474_10000813_pt1 | contig 22496 bp, 16 predicted proteins | sample atmos_gasesECM1C_2_FD_203312 | JGI IMG/M metagenome (GOLD analysis project Ga0307474, IMG submission 203312) | Hardwood forest soil microbial communities from Morgan-Monroe State Forest, Indiana, United States - atmos_gasesECM1C_05 | ecosystem: Environmental > Terrestrial > Soil > Temperate... | reverse complement strand
CGCCATTTTCGTCGACCGCGAGCACACCACCAAGACGTATCTGCAAGAGCAGTGGCAGCCGGGCTTGTGGAGCCGGAACAACTTCGCGTCATGGACGACGAAAGGCTCGAAGTACTGCCATCAGGTATGCAACGACCATGTGCGGCAGATCCTCGAGAATTACAAGCCCGAGCCATTGCCCGAGAAGGTGCTGGCCCAGCTCGAGGAGATCGCGCAGGCTGCAACGAACCCGGAGACACTCTCGGTCAGCAGGACCGCCCAGGGCACGCGCCGGCGCAAGTTCCGCGCCGCCTGACGGACGTTGCGATCACTGTTCAGTCATCACACATAGAGAGGTAAGAAACGTGGCTATCGACTTTAATGAGCTCGCCAACGCGATCGTCACCGCCGACCTGGACACGGCCGTCTCCCTAACGCGCAAGGGCGTCGACGACGGCAAGGCCGACGGTCGTGACCCGGGCGAGGTCGCGAAGGAAATTCTGAACAAGGGACTTATCGGCGGCATGGACATCATTTCCGAGCTGTGGACCCAGGAGAAGATCTTCATTCCGGAAGTCTTGCTGTCCGCGAAGGCGATGCATGCCTGCATGGGCACGCTGCGGCCGATTCTCGAGGCGTCCAAGGAGCCGCCGCGCGGCATTGTCGTCATCGGCACCGTCAAGGGCGACCTGCACGATATCGGCCAGAATATCGTGACGATGATGCTCAAGGGCAACGGATTCGAGGTCCATAACATCGGCCCGAACTCGTCGCCCGAGAAGTTCATGACGAAGGCGAAGGAGGTTGGCGCCAACCTGATCGGGCTTTCGGCGCTCCTGACGACGACGATGCCGATGCAGCGCGAGACGATAAAAGCCTTCGAGGAAGCCGGTCTGCTCGAGAAGATGGCCATCATGGTCGGTGGTGCGCCGGTCACATCGGATTGGGCCGAGAAGATCGGCGCCGATGGCTACGCCCCCGACGCGGCTCACGCGGTCGGGCTGGCCAAGACGTTGATGCAGGACTTGCAGGCTTCCTAGGATTGCACAGGCCTCGACAGCAACCACCGACGGCTTAATGCCCTCGCGCTGATCCCCGTCGACAGGCGCCGGATGGCCAAGCCCGTCACTGTTTCGTTCGTCGACCCGGCCACCAACCTCACGACCAAGGAAGTGAGGGTCGTGCCGGACGGCTCGTTGACCCTGCTCCAGGTCGCGCAATCCGCCGGTCTGGAGATCGCGGCCACCTGCGGCGGCAGGGGACGTTGCCGCAGCTGTCGGGTGAAGGTTCTGCAAGGCGAAATCCCGCCAGCGACGATGCAGGATCGCGTGCAGCTCGGGGGCGAGGAGATCCAGGAGCGGTACCGGTTGTCCTGCCAGACCTGCTTGATCGCCTCATGCTCGATCCTGCCAGCGCCTCCACTTACGGAGGGCGGTCACCAGATCCTCGCGGCCCCGAACACCCGGTTGGACCGGGGAGCGCTGGCGCTCGACAGCGGCGTGGAGAAGCATGTGATCGTCGCGGCGCCGCCAACCGAGGAAAATCACCAGACGTCCGATCTGGAGCAAATCGTCGCTCAACTGCCACGCCGTGTCGCCATCGAAGCCACGCCGATCGGCGTACTGCGCGATCTGCCCGAGACGCTGCGCGCCAAGGGCGGGCAGCTGACGGTCACCACATTTCTGGACCGGATCCTCGATATCGAGCCAGGCGACAGCTCGGCCCACAAATTCGGCGTGGCCTTCGACATCGGGACGACCACCATCGTAGCGAGCCTGCTCGACCTCGATTCCGGCGAGGAGCTTGCCAGCGTCGCGAACATGAACCCGCAATCCGTGTACGGCGGGGACCTGATGTCGCGCATCGCCTATGCGATGAACGATCCGAAGAAGCTCGCAACCCTGCGCGCGAAAGCGCTCAATGCGGTCAACGACTTCATCAAGGAGGCCTGCGACAAGGCTGGCGTCTCCACGCAGCATGTCTACAAGATAGTGGTCGTGGGCAATACGTGCATGCACCACGTGTTCCTCGGCATCGACGTGAGCTATGTCGGGCTGGCGCCCTATGCGCCGGTGGTACGACACCCGGTCGTCATTGCCGCGAGCGAGCTTCCGCTGAAGGCCACCCCCAAGGCGGTTGTCTGCCTGCTGCCGCTGGTGGCCGGGTTCGTCGGCGCCGACACCGTCGCCTGCGTCCTCGCAACCCGCATCTATGAGAGCAAGGAACTGCGTGCACTCGTTGACATCGGCACCAATGGCGAGGTGGTCATGGGCAACCGCGATCGCCTGATGGCATGTTCCGCGCCTGCGGGGCCGGCGCTCGAGGGCGCGCAGATCCGCCACGGCATGCGCGGCGCGCTGGGTGCGATCGAGAAGGTGCGCATCGACGGGGATGTCGAATGCGACGTCATCGGCAACGTACCTGCCATCGGCATTTGCGGTTCCGGACTGATCGATGCCGTGGCACGAATGCTCGATGTCAACGTGCTTGCCGCGTCGGGCGTGATGCGGCACGATTTCAAGGACTCGGTGGCGCAGTCACTGCGCGAGCGCATGACGAAAACCGCGGAGGGAAGAGATCAGTTCGTGCTGGTGCGGAAGGAAGAGTCGGGCAAGGGCGAGGCGGTGGCTCTGACCCAGAGCGATATACGGCAATTGCAGTTGGCCAAGGGCGCGATCTACTCCGGGATCCTGATGCTCCAGAAGGTGATCGGGGTGAGCGATGCCGAACTCGCCGAGCTGATGCTGTGCGGCGGCTTCGGCAACTACATCAGTATCGCCAGCGCCGTGCGCATCCGCCTGCTGCCCCCGTTGCCGCTGGAGCGCATCACGTATTTCGGCAATGCCGCGCATGTCGGCGCGCAGATGGCCCTGCTCTCGGAGACCGAGCGGGCGCGAGCCAGCGAACTCGCCCGCCGGATCGAGCATGTCGCCCTGGCCTCGCAACCCGACTTTCAGGACGTGTTCGTCGACGCGATTTCGTTCTCGGCACCCTTATCCGTGGCATCCTGATACCAGCGGCAAAGCGCGGTCGCGAGCCAGCCGCTTGGTCGATGTCATGGCCGCTCAGTATTCGAGTCCGCGCTGCGCACGGATGCCCTGCTTGAAAGCGTGCTTGACGACCTTGACGTCGCTGACCGTGTTGGCCATCGCCACCAGCCCCGGTGGCGCGCTGCGGCCCGTCAGCACCACGTGCTGCATCGGCCAACGCGCGGCGATGTCCGCCGTCACCGTGGCCTCTTCGAGGTAGCCGTGGGCCAGCACCACGTTTATCTCATCCAGCAGCACCAGCGCAATGTCCCCGCGCTTGAGCAGGCCGCGCGCCAATTCCCAGCCCTGTCGAGCGCGGTCGATGTCACGCGCGCGATCCTGTGTTTCCCACGTAAAACCTTCGCCACACACGTGGTACACGACCTCGTCCGGAAAGCGGCGAAAGAAGCTCTCCTCGCCGGTGGGTATGGCTCCCTTTATGAATTGCACGACACCCGCCTTCAGACCGTGGCCGAGCGTGCGCGCCACCATGCCGAAACCCGAGCTGCTCTTGCCTTTTCCCGGACCGGTGATCACCAGGACCACGCCCGTGTCGACATCGGCCTGCGCGATGCGCGCGTCGACCACGGCCTTGTGTCTGCGCATCACCCTGCGGTGGCGCTCGTCGGAATCGATGTCATCGTTCATCGTCCGGATCCAGGATCAATGTGGCAGCCACCACGTTCGCCCCAGCGCGTTGTTCGCCGAGAGCGGGCGGACGGCACTCGGGCTGCTGCACACTACTCGGCGATAGCGCCCTGGCGTTCGCGTTCCTGGATGTGGCGTATCCGCTGCACGACTCCGTCCGACCACTCGCAATGGTCCTGGCCCCATTGATCGAAGAAGACCAGCTTTTCCAGGGGCGTACGGGATCGCCAGCCGGCCAGCTCCAGCTCGGGCTTGTCCAGGAAATGGCTCACGTAACCCACACACAGATAGGCAATCGGACTTATGTTGGTCGGGATTCCCAGAATGTTCTGCAGCGCCGCTGTCCTGAAAATACTGACCCACCCCACGCCCAGGCCTTCGGCTCGCGCCGCCAGCCAGAGGTTCTGCACAGCGCACACCGTGCTGTAGATATCGGTCGCCGGATTGTGGGTGCGCCCGAGCACTGCGGGCCCGGCCCGTCCGTGATCACACGTCACGCAGATGTTGATCGGCGCTTCCAGGATGCCCTCCAGTTTCAGGCGCCGGTACTGTTCTTCTTTCTCGTTGTCGAACTTCGTCGCTTCTTCAGCCCTGGCCAGCAGAAAGGCCGCGTGCACGCGCTGGCGAACGGCCTTCGACCGTATGACGAGGAAGTTCCACGGCTGCATGAAGCCGACCGAAGGCGCGTGGTGCGCGGCCATCAAGACTCGGCTCAGCACGACATCGGAGACCTGGTCGGGCAGGAACTGACTGCGCACGTCGCGACGCGTGAATATGTTCTGGTAGACCGCCGCTCGGGCCTGTTCGAAACGATCGACCGGATCGGTGAGCTCTGCCGCACGTTCCATGGTTGCGTCTCCTCAGATGGAGGGAGGGTCCGGGCTTGTGCGACCGGCGCCGAACGGCCCCTGGGTGATCGGCCGGTTCGCGAGCGAGCGGTTCGCGAGCCATCGGACCCACGGCATCACCGAGCCGGCGCCGTTGTCGCGACGTTTTCGCGCCGTGATGAGCCTGAACGGAGGGACGGAATCGGGATGAAGTCCGCTCTGGCGAGAACGACTGACGACACAGTCGTCGTCGGAAGTGGCACTTTCCTGGGAGCAAGCCGTGACGGGCAGGCTGCTCGGCGCAAACAGCGCCGGGTATCGGCAGATCTTCATGGCAGGGTTGCATTCCTATTTTGGATGGTATCGAAACGCAGATTCGTGACCTTGCCGGGTCGGGGTGCCGTTGTGCGCAGCAGCGCCCACGGCTTTCAGGTTCAGGTGTTGTGTGTGCTCAACGTCCTCCCTTTGGCCCCACGGACGGATCATATTATGGGGGCAACACCACACGCAAAGGGTCCGATGCGTGGCGGGTCGACCCCCTCTGCTCCCAGGTCGCCGGGTCAGGCACAGTTCTGGCTTTACCCGCGCGTCCCGGCACTCATTCGCATCGAAACCCTCGAGCGATGATGCCCAGCGAGAGGCTCCTGAGGCATGATTGCCGTGCTGTTCCAGTCAGCAGCGGCATCTACAACCAGAAGGGGGAGTTCGATGGGCAACCTCGTTTCGCGTCGCCAATTCCTCAAACTCACCGGTGGGGCGGCCGTGGGCGCAGCGGCCGTGTCGACCGATGCACGGGCAGCGGCCAGCGCGGACGCGGGCGGCGCGGTGCTGCCCTACAAGGCCAAAGTGGTCGGCAAAGCCGGCTTGCTCGGCCCGGACCACGCGGTGGCATTCACCTTCCCGGATGCGTCTTCGCCCTGCGCGCTGCTGAAGTTGGGGACAGCCGTGCCCGGAGGGGTCGGTCCCGATCAGGACATCGTTGCCTACAGCACGATGTGCACCCACATGGGCTGCGGAGTGAGCTACGACAGCGTTCAGCGTGTATTCAGGTGTCCGTGCCACTTCAGCGTATTTGACGCGGAAAAATCCGGCGAGATGGTGTGCGGCCAGGCCACGGAAAATCTTCCTCGCATCGTTCTGAAGTACGACGGCAAGGATGACAGCATCACGGCGGTGGCGGTGGTTGGCTTGTTGTACGGACGACAGTCCAACATCCTGTAAGGGCAGGAGGAAACCCAGATGAGCACGACCCACGATCGCGTGGCATTGCCTCCCGTCGGCGCACAACGTACCAATCTCACGTGTCATTTCTGCATCGTCGGTTGCGGTTATCACGTCTACAAATGGAATGCCGAGGTGGAAGGCGGCCGCGCCCCGAACCAGAACGCGCTCGGCCTGGATTTTCGCAAGCAACTGCCGCCGCTCACCGCCATCATGACACCGGCCATGACGAACGTGATCAAGGACAAGGACGGGCGCCGCTACAACATCATGATTCTTCCCGACCGGGGCTGCTCGGTGAATCAGGGCCTATCGTCGACGCGAGGCGGCCAACTGGCCAAAGTCATGTACACCGCGGATGGGGTCGGCAGGGAGCGCCTGCGCAACCCGCGCGTCTATGTCGGCGACGCCTGGTTCGACACGAGCTGGGACGATGCACTGGGGCTGTACTGCGGCGTGACCAAGAAGATACTCGACAGCGACGGTCCGGCAGAGCTGGTTTTCGACTGCTTCGACCATGGAGGCGCAGGCGGTGGGTTCGAGAATACGTGGGCGACGGGCAAGCTCATGTTTACGGCGCTCAAGACCCCGATGGTGCGCATCCACAATCGCCCCGCGTACAACTCGGAGTGCCATGCCACGCGCGAGATGGGCATCGGCGAGCTCAACAACAGCTACGAAGATGCGGAGCTGGCCGACGTCATCATGGCGATCGGCTGCAACTCGTACGAAACCCAGACAAACTACTTTCTGGCCCACTGGGTGCCCAACCTGCTGGGCGGCACCGTCGCCAAGAAGCAGAAGTGGTTTCCCGGCGAAGCTGCGGGCAGGGCCCGGATCATTTTCGTCGACCCGCGCCGCACACCCACGATCGCCGTCGCCGAGCAGGTGGCCGGCAACGACAACGTCCTGCACCTCGACATCGAGCCGGGCACCGACATTGCGCTGTTCAACGGCCTGTTGACTTACGTCGTCGAGCAAGGCTGGCACGACGGGGACTTCATCGCGCGGCACACGCGCGACTTCGACATCACCGTCCCGGCGAACCGGCTTTCTCTGGAAGAAACGAGCCGGATCACAGGCGTGCCCGTCGCCAGGCTCAGACAGGCCGCCGAGTGGGCCTATAGACCGAAGGCGGCGGGTCAACGCACGCGCACGATGCACGCGTACGAGAAGGGCATCATCTGGGGCAACGACAATTACCTCATCCAGTCGGCTCTGGTGGATCTGGTGCTCGCCACCCACAACGTGGGCCGGCGCGGAACCGGCGTGGTGCGCATGGGAGGTCATCAAGAGGGCTACACGCGTCCTCCGTATCCGGGCGACAAGAAGATATACATCGACCAGGAGATCATCCAGGGTCGCGGGCTCATGTACACGGCTTGGGGCGCCAACCCGTTCCAGACGACGCTCAATGCCGAGCAGCACCGCGCTGCCATTCTGCATCGCGCCGGTATCGTCCGGGAAGCGATCGGCAAGGCCCGCGGCGCGTCGACCAAGGACAAGGTCGACGTCATCTACGACGCCGTGAAAAATCGGGGCGGCCTCTTTCTGGCCAGTATCAATCTGTATCCGACTGCGCTGGCCGAAGCGGCGCACGTCCTGTTGCCAGCCGCCCATCCGGGCGAGACCCATCTGACCTCGATGAACGGCGAGCGCAGGTGCCGCTTGTCGGAACGGTTCATGGACCCGCCCGGGGTCGCTAGAGCCGACTGCCTCATTGCGGCTGACATCGCCAACTCGCTCGGGGCCATGTATGCAGCCGAAGGCAAGGCCGACCTGTCAATGCGGTTCGCGGGTTTCGACTGGAAGACCGAGGAGGACGCATTCAACGACGGATTTCGCGCTGCCGGCACGGCAGGTGCGCCGCCCATCGACAGCCAGGGCGGTGGAACCGGTTACCTCGCAACCTACGACCGCCTGCGCGCGGCGGGCAACAACGGAGTCCAGTTGCCCATCAAGGAGTACAAGGATGGAAAGCTGATCGGCACAGAAATGCTCTACACCGATAACAAGTTCGACACAGCCGACGGAAAAGCGATCTTCAAGCCGTCGCCGTGGCCAGGACTGCCACGGATGGTCGCCGATCAGAGAGCCAAGCACCGCTTCTGGATCAACAATGGACGCGTCAACGAGGTCTGGCAGACCGGTTACCACGACATGTACAACGAGTTCGTGCGCGGTCGCTGGCCGATGGCCTTCCTCGAGATCAATCCGGACGACGCCGCATCCTTGGGGGTGTCGGCCGGCGACGTGGTCGAGCTGTTCAATGACTACGGCTCGACCTACGCGATGACCTATCCGGAGCCATCCATCAAGAAGAGCCAGACCTTCATGCAGTTCGGGTACTGGAACGGCATTGCCGGCGATCTGGTGACCCCGTGGACGGATCGCAACATCATTCCGTATTACAAGGGAACCTGGGCGAGCATCCGCCGCGTCGGCACCGTGGCGGACTTCAAGGAGACGGTTTCATTCAAGCCGCGACGGTATGCGTGAAGCGATCTGATTTCTCGGAGCAAGGCGGTTCATCGCGCCCGACCGGCTGCGACCGATCGAGAGCTGCAAGCACTGGCGCTACCGCATGAAAGGAACCGAAGACGACCACCAGTTCGCCGGCTGCGGCAGCGCAACGCGCAGCGCCCAGCGCTGCCATCGGTGAGGCGAAACAACCGGCCGCGGAGGCACCCAGGCTGTGCCTGAGCGCCAGCGCGAGCTGATCGGTGGACGCGGCGCGCGGCGTGTCGAGCGCGCACAGGTACCAGGCGCCGACCACTCCGCGCAGCGCAGTGACGATGCCGTCCAGGTCCTTGTCCCGCATGGCACCGAACACGGCATGAACTTTGGCGCCATGCGCCATCCCGCTCAACGCATCCGCGAGCGCCCGCGCCGCGTGCGCGTTGTGGGCCACGTCCAGCACCACCCGCGGCGAGCCCGCGATGATCTGCAGGCGGCCCGGAAGGCGCACCGCGGCAAGTCCCTGGGCCACGGCCGCCGGCGGCACCGCGAGGTGATTGCGCAAAGCCACCAGCGCTGCCACCGCTGCGGCGGCGTTGCCGAGCTGGAAGTTTCCGCCAAGCGCCGGTCGCGGCAGGCCAGGGATGCGAAGGCCGAGGCCCTCCCAGCACCAGTTGTCGCCTTCCTCCCGGTTTATCGCGTAGTCATGACCCACCTGGATCGCGCGTGCACCACGCCGCCCGACCTCGCGCAGCAGTTCCATCGGCGGGTCCGGATCGGCCACGACGAACGGGCGTCCGGCTCGACAAACGCCGGCCTTCTCGCGCCCGATGGCATCGCGGTCGGGGCCCAGGTAGTCGACGTGGTCGATGCCCACGCTGGTGAGCACGGCGCAGTCGGCGTCGACGACGTTCACCGCGTCCAGACGCCCGCCAAGGCCAACCTCCAGCACCGCGGCATCCACTGCAGAACGGCTCAGCAGGCGCAGGATGGCCAGGGTGGTAAATTCAAAGTAGGTCAACGTCTCGGCGCCGCGCGCCGCCTCCACGGCAGCCAAATGCGGTAGCAGCGCTTCGTCGCCGACCTCGCATCCGTCGATACGGCAGCGTTCGTTGAAACGCAAAAGGTGCGGCGAAGCGTATACGCCGGTGCGCCAGCCGGCGGCGCGCAGCATCGCCTCCAGCATCGCGCAGGTCGAGCCCTTGCCGTTGGTGCCGGTGACCGTGATGACCGGCATCCCGAGACGCAGCTGCAGGCGCTCGGCCACCCTGACGACCCGGTCCAGGGTCAGATCGATCGACAAGGGGTGCAGGTTCTCGGCGTGCGCAAGCCAGCCCTGCAGGGTTCTGGGGCGGTGCGAGGCGCCGGTCGGCATGTCCGAGTCGTTCAGTGCCTGGATCAAGGTCCGAATTGCCGAACGCCGTCGACCACGACTGCCGGAAAGCCTTGCAAGCCACCTGTGCCCAGCCTCGCTGCCGCCCGCTCCCGGCCATGGGTCCTCAACTCCACCAGCGGGCCCGATTGGATAGCGCCGGTCGGACATATCTCCTCGCACGCGCGCGGCATGTCCAGCGGCCGCTCCTTGCCGGGTGTCCGGCAGAAGTTGCACTTCTCCATCTTGCCGCTGAGCGTGGTCAGCTGCGGTGCGTTGAAAGGACAAGCCCATGCGCAGAAGCCGCATCCGATGCACCGGTTCGGATCGACGGTGACGATGCCGTTCTCGACGCTCTTGGAGATGGCGCCCACCGGGCACGCGCTCTGGCAAGGCGCGTCACCGCAGTGCATGCAGGCCATCGAGACGTTCATGGCCTGCACGTCGGGAAACGTGCCCGACTCGAGCTTGACCACTTCGCGCCAACGAGGACCGAGATCGACCTCGTTCCAGGTCTTGCACGCAATCTCGCATGCATGGCATTTCACGCAGCGCGTGTGATCGAAGTAGAAGCCGTATTGCATGGCGATCGCCCCCGAGGCCCATTAACCGGCAGGCCGGATACGAACCTTGCATTCGTTGTAGCAATTGGCGCCGGTGATGGGGTTCGTGTAGCTGTCCATCAGGTTGTTGGAGTGCGCCCCCTTGCCTTTGGCCACGGAGCCCATCGCCCAGTGGCCGAATCCGTGCCCGTGTCGTATCGAGATCGCGCCCGGAACGAGGCCCTGCGTGACCCTGGCCTTGATGCGGATCTTGTCCTTCGGGGATTCGATGATGACGTCCTGGCCATCGACGACGCCGTATCTGACCGCATCGGTCGCGCTGATCTCGACCCAGTTCTCCGGGCAGATCTCCATCAGCAGCGGGTTGTTCTGCGTCACGATGTTGCAGTGCATGCTGAGTTTGGAGTGGGTCACCTGCAGTGGATAGTCGGCATCCGGTATCACCGATCGCGGCACGTAGACGGGGTATGGGTCGTGGCCGGCGTCGGCGTAGGCCTTCGAACGGATCTCGATCTTGCCGGACGGCGTGGGCAGCCCTGCAGGAACCTTGTCATAACGCACGCTCCCGGCCCAGAAACCCTTTTCCTTCAGTTCGTCGACCGAGATCGGTATGTCCTTGAGCATCAGCCTGGCCCAGTCCTCCCAGCGTTCATAGGGAAAGTGCTCGCCCCATCCCATCTTGTGCGCGATGCCCTTTGCGATTTCATAGGGTGCCTTGGATTCGCCGACCGCAGGCACCACCGGCTGGCAAAGGACGACTTCCGGGCCGAGCCACATGCCGTTGCGGATTTCCGCCTGCTCGTGGAAGGAGGTCTCGGGCAGCACGACATCGCATTCGAGCGCTGTCTCGCTCATGTAGAGCTCGCAGGCCACGGCGAACTCGAGCGCGGCGAACATCTTCTGCACCTGCTGCCGGTTCGGGTCGCTCATGACCGGGTTGGTCGCGTGCACCCAGAGCGCCTTGACGGGGTAAGGCTTGCCCTCGAGCACGGCGGATGGCAGACGCGCGTTGGGCAGATCCGGCGCCAGCGGGTACCCCATCGCCACATGCAAGGCGGGATGGCCGGCCTTGCCTCGCGCGTGCAGCGGAATGTCGACCGGGTTCGCCAGCGGCGCCCAGTCTTTCAGGATCAGATTGCCCGGTTTGTCGACCTCGCCGCAAATGGCATCCAGGATGTAGCAGGCACGGCCTGCGTCGGCACCATTGGTGTAGTAACCCGAGCCCTTGAAGATGGCGGACATCGACGGCTTGGTCGCTGCAAACTCGCGCGCCAGTCGCGCGATGGTCTGAGCCGTCACCCCGCAGATGCCCTCGGCCCATTGCGGGGTGTATCCGCGATCGCGCAGGTGGTCGCGAAAGCCGTCGAAGCCCGAGCAGTGCTGCGACACAAAGGCCTGGTCGTACAGGCCCTCATCGATGATGACGTGGCACATGGCCAGCGCCATGGCACCATCGGTACCGGGGCGGATCGGGATCCACTCGTCGGCCTTCTGCGCGGTCTCGGTGAACGCCGGGTCGACCACCACCAGCTTGCAGCCGCGTTGACGCGCTTCGATCAGGGCCCGGCTCTCCCACAGCCCCTGATTGGCGCCCAGCATGTTCATGCCCCAAAGCATCACGTACTTCGAATGGGCGAAGTCGTGCATCGGAAACACGTGCCCGAACAGGGTCAGGCAGGCCGAACGGCGGTCCTGTTCGCAGCCCGAGGAATGGGCGTACATGTTCGGCGAGCCGTACAGGTCCCCGAACAGGTGTCGATAAAACTGCGTGTTCGGATCGTGATGGCAGGTGAGCACCAGCGCCTCCGGGCCCCACTTGTCGCGAATGTCGTTCAGTTTCGCCGCGATCAGCTCGAACGCCTCATCCCAGCTCGTCCGCCGGAATTTGCCGGGCTCGCCCTTCGGGTTGGTGCGAACCATCGGGTACTTGAGGCGATCGGGATCGCGCGAGGTCCACCAGCTCGCCATGCCTTTGGAGCAGCGCGAGCCGATGTTGTTGGGCGCCTCCGGGTTGCCTTTCTGATAGACGATGCGCCCGTCGCGGACGAACACTTCGGTCGGGCACTGCCAGGGGCAGGTGTAGCAAAAACTCTTGATGCGCGTGGCGCCCTTGATCGCCGCGAGACGCTGCCCCAAGTCTTCCGGAGGGTTCATGGGCTGGCCTCCCTGATCATCCGTTCTGCCGGTTCATTCTGCGCTCAAAGGTGCGCCGGCGGGCCGAGTCGTAGCGCGAACCGGCTCCCGGGGCCATGACGTGTGATCATTGGGGGGGCCTCGCAGACCGTTACCAGCAAGTGCTCACTTAAGATCGTAGGCGAAATCGTAAGCCGTGCTCTTGGCGTCGCGCGCGTGCAGCTTCATGCTGCCCTTGGCCCCGGTGTACTTGCCGCTGCCGCCGGTCACGACCATCACGGAGTCGCCGGCGTCGTAAAACGGACCTTCGACGGTGATCAGTCCGTCCTTCAGGATCAACGTCCAGAAGCACTCCCAGCTCTTGCCGGTCACGACGCGGATGCAGTAGCCCTGATCGGAGCCGACCTGCACCTTGTTGGCCGCGTCGAACACGGGATTGGCGAAGGTGAGCAGGTCGCCCGGGGAATCGCCCTTTTCACCCAGATCGAGGGTGGCGTCGGTCAGCGCACGTTCGACGACGACGAAGTGTTCGGCCGCCCGTGCCGGCCATGCGACCAATGCCAGCGGCGCAACACTGGCGATGGCGATCGTGAACCGGAGCGCTTTCTTGTCAGCCATTGCATCTCCTCGGATGTTCAAACGGACCTGGCCCCCAGCACACCAGCCGCTGGTGCCGGCTCGGAGCTGGCCAGGTGCAAGTACGGCGCATCGCCGGCCGGGGCGTGACCGCGGTCGTACGGCCGTCCGAGCACCATGTACACAAGGCCCAGGACCAGTACGCCGACCGAGGTGACGATCATCGAGTAGTTGCTGTACCAGGGGTCGTCCGGACTGCGTGGCCAGGCCATGTCGAAGATCGCGATCAGCTGATAAGTCAGCGCCGCGATATTCACCAGCCAGGCGAACGGCCCGAGCGTGAACGGGCCGTTCGGCTGCCACCCCCGGATGCGCGCGATCAGCGCGGACAGCACGATCATGAAGAAAGCGATGTAGATGCCGATGGCGGCAAAATTGATGATGGTGGCCACCGCGTTCTGCAGCCACAGACCCGATACCGCGATCACCGCGGGCACCAATCCGGCCAGGACCAGCGAAGCGGTGGGCACGTGTGTACGGGGCGACAGCCGGCTCAGGGTGCCGCCACCGATGATCATCTCGTCGCGCCCGTAGGCAAACAGCAGGCGGCTGGTGGCCGCCTGCAGGCTCAGAACGCAGGAACCGAACGAGACCAGCACCACCCCGATCACGGCCCGGAAGCCATGCTCGCCCATCGCCGCGCGCAACGTGGTGACCACCGGATCCTTGTCCTTGCCTTGCAGCACGGCACCCACGTCGGGAACGGCGAGCACCAGGGCCAGGCACACCAGCATCGCCGCGAAGCCCCCGACGTAAATCGTCATGCGCATCGCCTTCGGGATGGTCCGGCTGGCGTCCGGCGTCTCCTCGGCCACGTCACCGCAGGCCTCGAAGCCGTAGTAGCAGAACATCGCGGCAACGCAGGACGCCATGAAGGCGGGCCAGTAGTGCCCATCGCTGCGGATGCCGAAACTGTCGAACAGGGCGCCCCAGGACTGGTGCCGTGCGAACAGCAGCAGGTACAGGCCGACCACGACCGCTCCGATCAGCTCGCACACGAATGCGAACATCGCAACCCGGGCCAGCATGCGGGTGCCGCCCAGGTTCAGCAGCGTGACGCCGACGATCAGCACAATCGCTATGGCCGTCGTGACCTCGGCGCCCACCTCGATGCCGAGAAACTGAGCGACAAACGGCGCCGCCCCGGTGGCCGTGCCCGCCACGCTCACGAACAACGCCCAGGCGTAGACCCAGCCCGCCATCCAGGCCCAGCGCTTGCCCACCAGGCGCCGCGCCCACGGATACAGCCCGCCGGAGATTGGAAACTGCGAGACGATTTCCCCGAAGACGAGGCACACCAGCAGCTGGCCCAGAGCGACCAGCAGGTACGACCACCAGTACGCCGGACCGCCCGTTGCGAACGAGGTCGCGAACAGCGTGTAAACGCCGACCACGGGCGACAGGTACGTGAAGCCGAGCGAGAAGTTCTGCCACATCGACATCGTGCGGTCGAAGTGGGAGGTATAGCCGAGCGCCTTGAGCTGGTCGGCGTCCCGCTCCGCAGTGCTTTCCGGCGTGCTCACCTGGCCATTAGCCCAGGTTGATCCAGATCGACTTGGTCTGAGTGTGCGCGAGCACCGTTTCGAAGCACTTGTCGCGGCCCTGTCCCGACTGCTTGTAGCCGCCGAACGGCTGTGTCATGTCGCCGTGGTCGAAACAGTTGATCCAGACCACGCCGGCTTCGACGTCGCGCGCCAGCCGATGCGCGGTGGTCAAGTCCGAAGTCCAGATGCTGGCGGCCAGCCCGTAAATCGTGTCGTTGGCGATCCGGGTCGCCTCGGCGACATCCTTGAACGGAATCACCGCGGCCACCGGTCCGAAGATCTCCTCCTGGGCGATCTTCATCGACGATTTCACTCCGGTGAACAGCGTCGGCGATACATAATTGCCCTGCTGGAAACCGGATGGCACCGCGCCTCCCATCGCCAGCTTTGCACCATCGGCCTTGCCGGCTTCGATGTAGCCGAGCACGCGCTTCTGCTGCTCCGCGGTCACCAGCGGCCCCATCGTGGTTGCCGGATCGAGCGGATCGCCCGGCTGGAACGATTCGGCCGCCTTGGCCCGGAAGCGCTCGATGAAGGCGTCGGCCAGCGACTCCTGCACCAGCAGCCGCGAACCCGCGTTGCAGACCTCGCCCTGGTTGCCGTAGATGCCGTTGACCGCGTAGCGCACCGCCACGTCCAGGTCGCCAACGTCGCGCAGGATGATCTGCGGCGTCTTGCCGCCGCATTCGGTGCTGACCCGTTTCATGTTCGACTCGCCCGCGTACACCATCATCAGTTTGCCCACCTCGGTCGAGCCCGTGAACGCGATCTTGTTCACGTCCATGTGCAGGCCCAGCGCCCGGCCCGCGTCCTCGCCGTAGCCGTTGACCACGTTGAACACGCCATCCGGAACACCGGCCTCGGCCAGCAGCTTCGCCAGCAGCAGGGCGCTCAGCGGCGACTGCTCCGCGGGCTTCAGCACGACGGAGTTGCCGGCGGCCAGCGCCGGCGCCGTCTTCCACGATGCCATCATCAACGGATAGTTCCACGGCACCACGCAACCAACCACGCCCAGGGGTTCGCGCGTGATCAGGTGCAGCGCGGACGGATCGGTGTTGGTGACGGCGCCCTCGATCTTGTCGATCGTCTCGGCAAAATACTGCCAGGTCAGCGCGCTGCCCGGAACGTCGATGTTGATCAGCTCCGAGATCGGCTTGCCCATGTCCAGGCAGTCGAGCAGTGCCAGGTCGTCCGCATGCTGTTCCAACAGCCGGGCCACCTTGAACAGGATGTCCATCCGCGCGCGCGGCGCGATGCGCGACCAGCTGCCGCTGCGAAAGGCCTTGCGGGCGGCCGCCACCGCCAGGTCCACATCCTTGGCGGCTCCCTGCGCGACCTCGGCCAGCACCTGGCGCGTGGCCGGATTGAGCGTCTGGAAGCGGGCGCCCGAGGCCGAATTGACGAAGCGACCGCCGATGAAAAGGCCCGTTTCGGGTTTCACGCGCGCGGCCCGGTCGTGCCAGTAGCGCGAGGAGGTCCTATCCATACCGGTCGAGCTCATATGCGATCTCCTATTTGGACTCAACCACTCCATCCTTGGAGAATAGCAGCGCGGACCCCTTGGCCGTCAGCAATACGGCCGTCAGCGAGGCTCGGTCGGCACGGGGGCTGGCGGTGAAGCTGACCCCATCCTTGCTGTTCACGACCGTTCCCTCGAGTCCGACGCCAATGACGCTGCCGTCCGGCCCCTGCGCCAGATCGGTGATCGAGCCGGTGGCGCCGCTTGGCACGTCGGTCCAGGTCTTGGCGGAGTCGGCGCTGCGCAGGATCTTCCCGTTCAATCCGGCCACCAGCAAGGTGCCATCGTGCAACTCCAGCCCGGCCCACAACGAACCCCGATTGCCGGTCAGAGACAGGCTCCAGCTCTGTCCATCGTCCTTGGAGCGGTACACCGCGCCCATCTCGGCTGCGATATAGAGGGTTCGGTCCTGGCCCGTGAAGATCTCGTACAGGTTCGGACCGGACTTGTCGGCCCCGGGCGGCGCCGGCATCTTGACGGTCGTCCAACTGGCTCCCCCATCGGTGGTGCGCAGAGCCAGGGACCAAAGACCGACCGCCAGCCCATTGTTCCGGTCCATGAAATAGACCGAGAACAGCGGCTGGTCAACGCTCGTATCCTGCCGCAGCAGCTTCCAGGTCTCCCCGCCGTCCTCGGTGTGCAGCACCACGCCCCAGTGACCGACGGCCCAGCCTTGCTTGTCGTCGACAAAATTCACCGAGGTCAGCGGCACCCGGGTCGGAACCTCGCGCACTTGCCGGTAGGTCTTGCCGTCGTTGTCCGACACCAGCACCGTGCCGTGGTCGCCGACCGCCACGATGCGCGAGCCGGCCGTCGCGACCGCCAGCATTTCAGCATGGGTCGGCCAGGCCAGGTGCATCGCGGGCAACTGGCGCAGTTCCTTGGGGAACTTGGCCAGCTCCTGGCCCCCGGCACCGACATCTTGAACCGAACCCGGCACGACGATTTCAGTTTCGTGATCGCGAGCAGCGCCAGGCACTGTTAAAACGGCCAGCAGCGATGGAAGCGAGGCCGCCATCAAAAGCTTCAGGAGCGAATATTTCATTGCAGACTCTGGATCAATGTTGCAGCACGCCCGGTATATGCACCGGCTTGCGACGCGGGAACAGCCGCTCCAGAACCACTGCGAGGGCGGGCAGCGCGGTCATCGCCATTACCAGATTGATAATGAACATGAACGCCAGCAGCTTGCCCATGTCAGCCTGGAACTTGAGCGCCGAAAACGACCACGTCACCACGCCCACCGCCAGCGTGATCGCCGTGAAGATGGTGGCCATCCCGACCTCCAGGATCGAGTGCTCGAGCGCCGCCGTGATCGGCTCACCCATGGCAAGGTGAGACTGCAGCCGGTTGTAGATGTAAAAGGCGTAGTCGACTCCGATGCCGACCGCCAGCACCATCACCGGCAGCGTGGCGACGGTCAGCCCGATGTCCAGTTCCTTCATGAACCAGTAGCCGATGAAGGTCGCCACGGTCAACGGCAGGCAACACGCAATCACCGCCCGCAGATCCCGGTAGGCGATCAGCACCAGTATCGCGATCGCCGCATAGACCCACAGCAGCATCGGCCGCTCGCTGCGCGAGACCTCGTCGTTGATCGCGGCCAGCACCCCGGCATTGCCCGAGGCCAGCCGCACCGTCACTCCGTCCAGCTTGTTGTCGGAACGGAATTTCTTGACGACGTCGATCACGCGTTGAATGGTGGTCGCTTTGTGGTCGACCAGGTAGGCGTGAACCGCCGTCATGCTGCAATCCGTGCTGATGTACCCGCGAATCCGGTAGACCTCGATCGCCAGTGCCGCATAGCTGGTCGGATCGATCGGCACCACGCTCATCTTCGGGTTGTTTTCGTTGTATCCCTCGCTGTAGGTTCGCATCACCGACGTGAACGAGGAGACACTGAGCACGCCCGGCACGTTCTGCAGGGTCCAGGTCAGGTCCTCCTCGTAGGGTCCAACCGCCACGCGCGAGCAATTCTCCGGCGACTGCGGCTGCTCAAGCACAACCGTGAGCCAATCCAGGCCGACGTCGTAGTTGGTGGCGATATCCACGGCGTCGCGGTTGTAGCGGCTGTCGGCACGAAGCTCGGGAGCCCCGGCCTCCAGGGTTCCGATGACCCGGTCCCGACTCTGCCACACCGCCAGCGCCAGCACCCCGGCTGTCAGGCACACGACTACGACGGCGTTGCGGGGTTCGGAGACACGCGAGAGCTGCCTGAGCCAGCGCGCACGCCGTTCGCGCTCCAGCATCGCTTTTTCGGCAAAGGTGCGATCGAAATGGAGGAACGAGGCCGCCACCGGCAGCATCACCAGATTGGTGATGATCTTGTAGCCGACCCCGATCGCGGCCGTGATCGCCAGCTCGCGCACCATCGGGATCGGGATCAGGATCAGCGTGATGAACGAGACGAACGCCGTGACCAGGGCCAGCGTGCCCGGCACGAGCAGGCCGGAGAAACTGGCACGCGCCGCATCAAACGTGCTCTTGCCGTGCGCGATCTCGCGCACCATGAAATTGATCTGCTGCACCCCATGCGAAACGCCGATCGAGAACACCAGGAACGGCACCAGGATCGCCAGCGGATCCAGGCCGAATCCCAGTACGTGCAAGGTGCCGAACTGCCACACCAGCGAGGTGAGCGAACACGCGATCGGCAGCAGCGTCAAGCGTATCGAGCGGCAGTACCAGTACACCGCGCCCGCAACGAGCAGCAAGGCGATGCCACAGAAGATCAGCACCGCCTGCGCGCCGTCGGCGATCTCGCCGACCTGCTTGGCGAAACCGATGATCTCGATGCGGTAGTGCGCATCTTCGAACTTGCCGCGGATGCGCTCGTTCAACAGGCGGTTGTAAGCGATGTAATCGAGCTTGACACCGTCTTTGTCGTACTCGTTGAGCTCCGCCGTGATCAGCGCGCTCGACTGGTCGCGGGCGACCAGCGTGCCGTCGAACCCGCCGCGGGTGGCGGTGCGCTTGATGCCCTCGATGATCTGGGGCGTCAGTGCCGAGGGCTGCACGGTATTCGCAATCACCGGGTCGAGCTTGAAGCCTTCGGCCGTGATCTCGTTGATCCAGGTGTTCGGCGTCCACAGGGACTGCACGCCGAGGCGGTCCACATTGGGCATCGACGCGACCGCCTGGGTCACTTCGTACAGGCGCGTCAGCCCCTCCTTGGTCCAGATCGTGCCGCCGACCGAGCGCACCGCCAGCGTCAGCCGGTTCGCTCCGAACAGCTGGTTGCGGTACTGGTCGAAGGTTTTCACGTACTCGTGCCCGAGCGGCATCTGCTTCTCGAAGCCGGCCTCCATGCGCAGCTTCAATGCAAAGGCCGCCATCACCAGCGTGAAAACGGCGAGCACACCCAGCACCAGCACGCGGTGGCCGAATACGAACCGCTCAAGCGCCGCCAGGGCGCGAGCCAGTGCCGTCGGCGACGTTTGTGTTGCCATCTAGTCGTTGTGGAGCCCCGACGGGCGGTATCTGTTCACTGCGAAGTTCGGGAGGCTGGCTGCCAGGACTGTAGGAAGCTTAGCCGATTGAACAAGCTTAAGAGTGCCCGTCACTCAAAAATGCGCGGGCGGAGCGGGACGCGGTCAGACCGGTTCCCGCTCCGCCCGCCCGAAGGCAACCTCAGAACGTGTAGGTGAGCGAAGCTCCCCACCAGTCGCGATCGGCGTAGAAGTTGCGCAGTATCGAGGGGGTGCCGCCCCGATAGGTGACGTACAGCACGCTGGCCGACCAGTGCTGCAGGTTCTGGGTCAGCGTCAAGGCGTAGGTGGTGGCCAGGAAGCCCTGGAACCACGTGTAGTTCTCGTTGGGCGTATCGCCGGCCACGCCCAGCGACCAGGTCACGTTCGGGATCACCTGCCAGCCCGGGATCAAGGTGCTGTCCCACGTCATGTCCAGGTACTGCACGATCCCGAACGACTTGGATGTGCCGAAGTGCAGCGCGTTCTTGTCGATGCCGGAGGCGGCCGGCTGCGTGATGTCGTAGCTCAGGTCGGTGAGCAGCCCCAGCCCCTGGTACGAGTGGTGCGACACCCCCGGATAGTCGATCAGCGCGAACTCGCCCAGGATGTTGGACGCCTGCGCCCCGGCGTGCCGTACCAGCCAGGCGTACCAGTCGTTATCGCTCGGGTTGACCGCCCGCCACCAGGTCGTGTTCCACTGGAACTTGTGCGCGTCCCGGTAGCTCGCCCAGTTGCCGTGGCAGTCCGCTCCCCCGGCAAACAGCGGATTCAGATCCACGCAGGAGAACGGATCCACCAGGATCGGATCTTTGGGCCGGTACGACAGCTCGCTGCCGATCGCCCACTGCCCCACCAGCACGTTCATGCTGACGCCAAACAGCGAGTGATTGGCCGGATACACCAGCTGCTGGCCGTACCCGAGCTCGCCGACACCGCTGGGCACGTATTTCAGATAAGGCTGCTTCTCGTGGAAGTGCTCGTAGTACAGCCCAAAGTCGATCGCCGTTCCCTCCGGCTTGTAATGCACCGAAATGCCCCCCTCCTTGCCCACCGGCGGGGTCTGGTCGGGCTGCACGTACGGGGCCCCGTAGTTGATCGGGCAGCTGCCGTCCGAGGCGATCTGCGCCACCGCGCAGAACACGAAGTTGTTCTGCTCGGCCGCCGCCAGCGCCTGCAGCGGGTTCTGGATGGTCGGCCCCACCGTCATGCCCGTGTTGGTGCCGAAATTCAGGCTCGTCAGGTCGAACACCTTCACCCCCCCGTGCACCGCCGCGTAGCGCGGGTCGTAGAAGGAGAACCAGTTCGTCCCCTTGCCGAAGCCGAGGTAGTCGCTGGTGCTGAAGAACGTCCCCACCGGCACCAGCCGGTTCGCGTTCCAGCGGAACTGGTAGTAGGTCTCCACGTTCACGCCCTTGGCCGGCGACACCGCCCAGCTGATCATCTCGGCCGGCAGCACCACCTCCTTCAGCGGCACCCCCGGATAGGTCAGCCGGTACGAGTCGATCGCCGCCGTCGCATTGACCCCGCCCGCCACGAACAGGCTCTCGCCCCAGTTGATGGTCTGCCGCCCCACCCGCACCCGCGAGGCCCGCCCGAACAGCTCGAAGTCCTTGCTGGCCCACAGGTCGTACAGCCTGAGGTCGTGCGCGGCCTGGGTGTACGCCGCGCTCTGCAGCGGTACGAACTTGGTGTCGCCCGCGGCGCCGTCGAAGATCCAGGAATCGCGCACGAAGAACTTGAACTTCTCGGGGAACGTCAGCAGCAGCTCGTTGCTGCCCTTGACGTACTCGGCGAACAGATCGCCCTTGTTGTAGTTCAGGTCGCCCAGGTGTGCATCCTGAAAACCCGTCAGGAACCCGGCCGTGCCCGGCGCCGCCACCAGCTCGGGGTTCTGCTTGCGCAGGCGCTGGCTGAAGCCGCCCGTGATCAGGTTGATCAGGCTGCCTTTGACGTCCCCGTCGGCGAACGTGAAATCGAACGAATACGCCGGCGCCGACAGCGCCGACGCCACCGCCCCCAGCGCGATCCAGGACCGCGCACCACCCCGAGATGCCTTCATGCCCCTCCCCTCTCTGTGCTTCTGTCGCGGCCCACACGGGCCGCGGCAGAGGCTGCTTCGTTTCAATTATTCTGGCCGCCCAAGGCGGAACAATTCCGTTCGAACCGACGCTCAACGTTCAGACAGCGCCCGCAACGTCTCGGGCGTGTAGAAGTCCGACTTGAGCCAGGCCTGCTTGGCTTCCGGATCGGTTTCCTTGATCCACTTGATGTCCTTGCCGCCGCCAATCGACCCCCAATCGAACACGTAGCGCCCGCCTTGCAGGTCCCACATCAGCGTCGGGCTCTGCACACAGGTGCCCCCGATCTCCCAGGCCGGGATCGGGTAGGTCTCGACGTACTTCCAGACCTTCTCGTTCTTGTCGTAGTCGGTCAGCTCGGAGGAAATCCAGCTGTCCTCGTCCACGTAGTAGGTCCGGTGCGGCGCCAGGTGGCGGTAGCCGGGCTTGATGTGCGCATCGACCACCCAAACCCGGTGCAGCTCAAAGCGGCGAAAGTCCGGAAGGGGGTGGGTCTTGCCGAACATGTCCTTCAGGCTGGACTTGTAATCGTAGTAGCGGAAATTGTTGTAGCTCAGGTAGATCTCCTTCTTGCCCAGCAGCTTGTAGTCGAAGCGGTCCAGCGTCGACCACATTCCCAGCTGCTCGTCGACCAGGTACTGGTTCTCGAAACCGATCAACGGCGTGTCGAACACGTAGGCCGGCAGGCGCCGCACCCGGCGCTGGCCCGGGAAGTAGTAGTAGGACTCCGGTTCGTTGTTCATCCAGTTGGTTGCGACAAAGCCCTGCCCGGCCAGCGCGGCCGGCTTGGAGTAGTTGTAATAAGTGAAGAACTCGATGTTGCCGCCACCCTCGACCGACGCGGTTTCGGGGCGCATGAACGGCCAGTAGATGTACAGAAACCACTGGTAATAAGTGAACTCGTCGGTGCCGGGGCGCGGGCTGATGACGCTGGTGCCGTCGTTGAAGACTGCGCCGAGTTCCTGCAGCCGCATCCGGTGGTTGTACATCACTTCCACGCCGGTCTTCGGGATCGGGAAC
>Ga0307474_10000812_pt1 | contig 22521 bp, 18 predicted proteins | sample atmos_gasesECM1C_2_FD_203312 | JGI IMG/M metagenome (GOLD analysis project Ga0307474, IMG submission 203312) | Hardwood forest soil microbial communities from Morgan-Monroe State Forest, Indiana, United States - atmos_gasesECM1C_05 | ecosystem: Environmental > Terrestrial > Soil > Temperate... | reverse complement strand
GCTTGTGCTCGGCTACTTCGGTCGCATACTGGGCCACGCCCCCATCGCTCATCTGCTCCCGAGCCTTTTCAAGGAGCGCATCTCGCAACATTTGGAGGAGGCGCTCCTGCCAGTTCTCGACGCTCTTGTTCAGCGCCAGATTTTCCTTCTGCAGGTACGCCTCGTAGTCCGAAACGGCGCCCGCGAGTTCCTTGATGCCCAGGCCGTGGCTGGCAACTGTCTTGATGATCGGCGGAGTCCATCCATCATGGCGCATAGCGAGGGATTGCAGCGTCCGAATCTCGCGCTCCACATTATCAGCACCGTCACGGTCGCTTTTGTTGATGACGAAGATGTCAGCAATCTCCATGATGCCGGCTTTGATGGTCTGCACATCATCGCCCATGCCTGGAACTAAAATCAGAATGGTGATTTCGGCCAGCCGCACGATGTCGACTTCATCCTGGCCCACTCCGACCGTCTCAATCATGATCAACTCGCGCCCCGAAGCGTCCAGCACGGTAGCTACATCGGCCGTGGTGCGCGCCAACCCGCCGAGCGAACCGCGCGTCGCCATGCTGCGAATATAAATCCCTGGATCAGAAAAATGTTCCTGCATACGGATGCGGTCGCCAAGAATCGCGCCGCCGGTGTAAGGGCTGGTCGGGTCGACCGCGATAATGCCTACGGTGTAATTCTCTTTGCGGTAGTGGCGGGCCAACTGATCGACCAGCGTACTCTTCCCCGCTCCTGGCGGGCCGGTCAGCCCCAGGACGCGCGCCTTGCCGCTGTGCGGAAACAAAGCTTTCAGGAGTTCGGTCCATCCTGGTTTGCGGTTCTCAACGGTAGAAATGGCGCGAGAGAGCGCACGAATATCGCCAGCGCGAAGCTGTTCAATCCATGTTTGGATTTGTTGACTCAACCGATCAGTGTAAAGCAGAAGACGAGGAAGAAGAAACCTACCGGGAGTATCGGCAGTGGGCTACTTTGAAAATCTCTTGCGGCTAAGCACCGATTTCGCCAATGTAGTGACGCCGAGGGGAATTGCGAAGTCGGCAACGAAGCCCAGCCAAATAAAATGTCCGTGGGTACCGTAGGTTCCGTCCTGCATGTAGGAAAAGGGGAACCCCACCTTCGCTCCGCAATCGAAACAGTGGGTGCCTCCGAACAGCAGTTGCATCAGAAAAAACGGTACGAAGCTGATTCCTACAGCGACAGCAGCCCTGAGCACGAGATGCATTACGCCGCTCTTTCCGTCCTCCGCTGTTCACAGGTTTCCCAGAGGGCTACTAAATCCTCCACGCTCCACAGCTGATCTGTGACACTAGCGTCCGTAGTCGGGGACGTGCGCAGTGAATCTTGATGAAAATGAAAGGAGCCCACTACCGGAGTATCAGTCCCTGAGCAGTTGCCGGGCTATCACCAGTCGCTGAATCTCGCTGGTGCCTTCGCCGATTGTGCACAGCTTCACGTCGCGATAATACTTCTCGGCCGGATAGTCTTTGATGAAGCCGTAGCCACCATGAATCTGCACGCCTTCATTGGCGCACCTAACGGCGACTTCGCTGGCATACAGTTTCGCCATGGATGACTCCAGCGTCGTTTTCATCCCCGCATCTTTCATCGACGCCGCCCGCATAGTGAGCAATCGCGCCGCGTCAATCTCCGTAGCCATATCGGCCAGCTTCCACTGGATTGCCTGAAACTCCCCAATTGCCTTGCCGAACTGCCGCCGTTCCTTGGAATAATTTAGAGCGGCCTCGTAAGCACCCTGCGCCATGCCCAGCGACAAGGCAGCAATCGAGATGCGGCCGCCATCGAGCACGCGCATTGCGTCGATGAAGCCGTCGCCTTCCTTGCCCAGCAAATTCTCTGCCGGAACCACACAATCTTCAAAAATCATCTCCGCCGTGTCGCTGGCCCGCAACCCCAGCTTGTTCTCCTTCTTGCCGGGACGGAATCCCTTCGTATCCTTGTCGACGATAAAGGCCGAAAGCCCGTGCGTGTTGGCTGCGCGATCAGTCACCGCAATGACCACAACCACGTCGGCATAATGACCGTTCGTGCAAAAAGTCTTGGTCCCGTTCAACACCCAAGTGTTTCCGCGACGCTTCGCCGTCATGCGCGCGCTCCCGGCATCCGAACCCGAAGACGGCTCGGTCAATCCCCAGGCACCAATGAATTCGCCGGTCGCCAGCTTGCTGACATACTTCTTCTTTTGAGCTTCATTGCCGGCAAGGAAGATATGGTTGGAACACAGCGACGTGTGTGCGGCTATGATGATGCCGACCGACCCATCTACACGCGACAACTCTGCGATGGCTATGACATATTCCACGTAGCCCATGCCCGCGCCACCGTACTCTGCAGGAAAAACCATTCCCAACAGCCCAAGCTTGCCCAGTTCTTTGACCGTAGCAAGCGGAAACTCGCATGCCTCGTCCCACCTCATGACATTAGGCAAAATCTCGCGCTCGGCGAACTCACGAACGGTTTTCTTCAAATGTTGCTGCTCGTCGTTCAGTTGAAAATCCAAGATTCCTCCACCGCTGCAGACAGTTATCGATTACACCATAGCGGGCGAATCGGGAAAAGTTACTGCGGAGATGTGTCGGCGAGAGCGCGCGAGGCCGCGCCAGCATTGAACGTTTGCCCCATGAACGCGTGCAGCCCAACCGACCGTATGGTTCGCCGAAAACGGATTGCGCGCACCTTCGGGTATGCGAGCTGAAATCAGCGAAGCACTTCGTCCGCCAAGATGAAGCGCTCGAAGACTTCATTCGAAAGCAACCTTCCGCGAGAAGTCAGCCAGGCGAATTCGCCCTTCCCCTCCAACAGGCCGCAGCTGATTAAGTCTGCTGTCGCGTCGCGAGCGTTCTTCACGGCGGCTTCGCCAAATTTCGCCGCAAGTTTGCTCAAGTTTACGCCGCGATTCAGCCGCAGCCCGAGGAAGAAACTTTCCTCCAAAGCGGCCAGTCGCGGGACTGCGGTTCGTTGCAAAGCTGCGCCATTCATATAGTGTTCCAGGGAGTCAGAAGCTGCGAATCGCATCGCGTCGTTTTCCGGAGTGGTCGAGTTCAGCATGGAATGCGCGTCCACGCCAAAGCCAAAGTAAGGCTGCCGTGTCCAGTACTTCAAATTGTGCCGTGAGTCGAAACCTCTACGCGTGAAGTTGGAAATCTCGTACTGCGCAATCCCCGCCGTCCCGAGCTTGTCACAAGCCGCGAGATAGAAATCAGCCACAGCTTCTTCATCGGGGACAAAGTGCGCGTGATAGCGCGTCCCGCCCGCCAGCAATTCCCGTCCCAGCCGCGACTCTTCATCCACCTCGAGCATGTAGACGCTCACGTGGGACGCACCGGTCGCGATTGCTTCCGCCAATGAGTATTCCCAGCTCTCTGCGGTCTGGTGCGGCAATCCGGCGATGAGATCGATGTTGATGTTGGTAATTCCCGCAGCACGCAGTCGCGCGATGTCCTCCAGCACCGTCGATCGTTTGTGCAGCCGACCGACTGCCGCCGCTTCCTGGTCCACGAACGATTGCACTCCGAGGCTGACGCGGTTCACACCGCAGCGCAGCAAACTATCCGGCGTGGCCGCGGTAAGCGTGCCGGGAGCACACTCGACAGTAACCTCCGCATCGGCCTGTACGTCAAACTGCGATCGCACTTTGGTAAAGATCCGTTCTAGTTGTGCGGCCTCGAGCACGGTCGGCGTCCCACCCCCCAGATAGATGGAATCCACCTCGCATTCCAGCTGGCCGCCCATCTCGATTGCTACCTGCGGCGCGCTTGCAATATCAGAGCAAACCCGATCCACGTATCGGTCGAAGACGGCGCGTGAAAATACGTCGGAGGCAAAATTGCAGTAACTGCACTTGGTGCGGCAGAACGGCACCGAAATGTAAATCCCGAGAGGCATGCTAATCCATTATCCCATCTGTGCTCGCTGCCAACCTTTTCCATCTTGCGACCCGCCACGGCCGTCTATTTGAGATACCCTGTTAGCAAGACGATTGGCGCGGTTTTACCGTCATTTCAAAAACGGATCGTCAAGAATCAATGTTGCAAGAAGAAGAAGTATTAGGCAAAGCTTACGACAGTCGCCTGATGGCGCGGCTGCTGAAGTATCTCCGGCCATACCGCTGGCAGGTGGCGATTGCGCTGATTTCGATTGTGCTGAAATCTTTCGCCGACGTGCTCGGACCATATCTCACCAAGGTGGCGATTGATCGCTATCTTGCTCCCACCGAAGGCGTGTCTACTGGTTTCTGGAGTTGGCTCAGCCCGCGTGCCATCACTGGCATTGGGCAGATCGCGGCGATTTATGTTGGACTGCTCGTCTTTAGCTTTCTGCTTGAGTTCTTGCAAACCTACTTCATGCAGTGGACTGGTCAGAAAGTGATGTTCGATCTTCGCCGCCAGATCTTCCGGCATCTGCAGCGCCTGCACGTTGCCTTCTTCGACAAGAACCCTGTCGGGCGCCTGGTAACGCGGGTCACCACCGACGTGGACGCTTTGAATGAGATGTTCACTTCCGGCGTGGTGTCGATCTTCGAAGATATCTTTGTGCTCTTTGGAATCCTCGGCGTGATGCTGTGCATGAACTGGAGGCTGGCGCTGATCACTTTTGCGGTGCTGCCCTTCATCGTTTATTCCACAAAGGTTTTCCGCGACCGGGTGCGCGATTCCTACCGCCGTATTCGCGTAGCCATTGCCCGCATCAACTCGTATCTGCAAGAGCACATCAGCGGGATGGTGGTGCTGCAACTGTTCAATCGCGAGCGCAAAGCCTACGACCGCTTTTCAGAAATTAATCGCAGTCATATGGATGCCTTCAAAGACGCGATCATGGCCTACTCGGTTTATTACCCAGTGGTTGAGATTCTCTCTGCGATCGCGATTGCCTGTGTTATCTGGTTCGGCGGCGGTGACGTGATGCGAAACGTTCCCGTGACCAGCGTTGCCGTGGGTTTCAATTGGAAGACGCTGGTCGCATTTCGTTTGGTCCCCGCCGTAGCGTCGTTGGGTGTGCTGGTCGCGTTCATCCAGTACGCGTTGCGCTTTTTCCGTCCCATCATGGACTTCAGCGAAAAATACAACATCTTGCAATCGGCTATGGCCGCCAGCGAACGCATCTTCAAGTTGCTGGACACGCCGGTGCAGGTGGTTTCGCCCGCCGTGACCAAACGTCCAGTCGGCCCCGGCCGCATCGAGTTCGACCACGTCTGGTTCGCCTACCACGATGTTGCTCCCGGCAAAGACCATGTGGAGTCAAATCCTCGTGGGGGGATGGGCACTCTTGCCCGTCCAGCCGAGCAAAGCTCGGCAGGCTCTTCTCTCACAAACAGTGCTCCAGCCAGCAACTCAGCCCCCGACTGGATCCTCCGCGACGTGACCTTCGCCATCGAGCCCGGCGAGACCGTGGCCATCGTCGGCCACACTGGTGCTGGCAAGACTACGCTCATCTCGCTCCTATTACGTTTCTACGATGTCCAAAAAGGCGCAGTCCGAATCGACGGTGTCGATGTTAAACAGATGGACCTCGCCGAGTTGCGCAGCCGTTTCGGCGTAGTCCTGCAAGATCCGTTCCTGTTCAGCGGGACGATCGGCGGGAATATCCGGCTAGGCACAAAACGTATTAAGGACGCAGACCTAGAGAAAGCTGCCGAAGACGTAAACCTCGCCGACTTCATCCGCGCTCTGCCCAAAGGCTTCGACGAAGAAGTCCGCGAGCGCGGCTCAACGCTTTCCACCGGCCAGAAGCAACTGATTTCGTTCGCGCGCGCCCTCGCCCACGAACCGAAGATTCTAATTCTCGACGAAGCCACTTCCAGCGTCGATACCGAAACCGAATTCCGTGTGCGCGACGCCCTCAGCCGCATGGTGGAGGGACGCACGTCCCTGATCATCGCCCACCGCCTTTCCACCGTGCAGCGCTCCGACAAAATCATCGTCATGCACAAAGGCCAGGTCCGCGAAATGGGTACGCATCAACAGCTTCTCGCTCAGCGCGGGATCTACTTCAAGCTCTACCAGTTGCAGTATAAGGATCAGGAGATCGGTGCGGCGCAGACGCCCTCGAACGGGTCCGACCTCCAGCAACCGCAAGTTACCGCGAGTGCGGATGATTAGGCATCCGGCCTTACAATGCTCTCTTGCGAATCCTGATCTCAGCCGGCGAGGCTTCCGGGGAAATGTATGGGGCACAAGTTATTGATGCTCTGCATCGGGCTACGGAGCGAAACCCAGCGGAGCTGCGCACCGCTCGACAGCCGGGGGCGGATGTCCCCACACAGGCATCTGTATCCACACAAGCCTCTGACTCCGCACGAACTCCGCAGCTTGAATTCTTCGGCGTCGGCGGAGAGCGCATGCGCGCTGCTGGCTGCGACACCGTCGTCGACGCGAAAGACCTCTCGGTCGTCGGCATTACCGAAATCCTCAGCCATCTGCCAAAGATCTACGGTCTTTATCAGAACCTGATCAAAGAAGCTGACAAGCGCAAGCCTGATCTCGCCATCGTCATCGACTCGCCTGCCTTCAACTGGCGCGTGGCACGGCAGATGAAGAGGCGCGGCATTCCTGTGGTGTATTACGTTGCGCCGCAGTTCTGGGCATGGCGCCAGGGACGCGTGCGTCTGCTGCGCGACTATATCGATAAAACGCTGGTGATTTTTCCGTTTGAAGAAAAGTTCTATCGCGACCGTGGAGTGGATGCGACCTTCGTCGGTCATCCTCTCGCCGATTTGCCGAACCCGGCGATCGACCGCACCGACTACGCTAAGCAATTTCATCTCGATCCCGCAAAATATTGGATCACTCTCATGCCGGGCAGCCGCGTCAAAGAAGTCCGCATGAATTTGCCGACCATTCTGCAAGCAGCCGCCCAACTGGGTTCCGATCACGAATTTATTCTGCCGGTCGCGCCCACCCTTGACCGCGCTTTTGTTAATAGCTTAATTGGCCAGCAGCGCGTCACCCTCGTCCCCGAATCCCTGCCGGCGCTTTGGCATTCGCGATCTGGTATCGTCGCCAGCGGAACCGCGACGGTGGAGGCTGCGATAATGCACACTCCGTTCGTGATGGTTTACCGCGTCTCGCACCTCACTTATCTGCTGGGCAAGCCGCGGGTTAAAGTCCCATACTTTGCCATGGTCAACCTGATTGCCGGGGAGCAAATTGTCCCCGAGCTGGTGCAGCATGAGTTCACGGCTACAAATGTCGTCGCCCAACTGAAAGAAATCCTCCCCGAAAGCCCCACGCGCGAATGCATGCTGGATGGCTTGACTCGGGTGAAGATCAAGCTCAACCCACCCCGAAACGAGGCTGCCGGAGAAGTCCCGCAGTCTCCAGCAGACCGCGCCGCAAAGATCATTCTGGACTTTCTACGCGATGGTTCAGGCCAAAAGGCAGCAGCTAAAAGCTAGCCATTGCTTTCCCAAAACCTTGTGCTCCCGGCATCTTTTAGGTAAGAATCTTCATCATAGGAATGGCTAGGCCCATATCCGGGAGACTCTCCTTAATGCAGATACAGCTTCGGCGCGCCCAGAGCGTCCAGTCGGCTTCCTCTGCCCTGCTGCTTTTGATTTTTATCGCGATTCCCTCTTGGGCCGCCGAAAAAGCCCACCTGCGGGTGGACGACTACCACATCGAGGCTGAACTAACGCCGCATCTCCATCAGATTTCGGCACGGGCCAAGGTCAAATTCACCGCGCTTCAGGATTTGAACACCGCTATTTTCGAATTGCACAACGGTCTGCGCGTCACCAGGGTGCTTGACGACAAAAACCAGCCGCTGTCAGCTGAACGGGTTACGCAGGATTCGACCATCCGCGTGCCGCTGCCCGCCGGATTGTCCAAGGACGCGTCGACCACGCTCACGTTCGAATACGAGGGTGAGATTGAAAATGCCGATGACAGCCCAGTCCCCGGGCTGAAGCTGGCCTACATTGGCGATGACACCAGCTACCTGCTGTACTCGGGACGCTGGTTTCCGGTGAGCGGGTATGGACTGAACCGCTTCACCTCGACGATCAGCGTTACGGTGCCGGCTCACATGGTGGCGATCGGCAGCGGAAAATCTACAGTCACGGATAATGCGCCCTCGAAAAAGCCCAACAGCAACGGGCTCCCGACCAAGACATTTACGTTCGTGTATACCAAACCGAGTTTTCCCGGCAGCATCGTGGCAGGAATTTTCCAGGAATATAAGAGTTCCGACGCGGGGATGGACCTTCACGTCTTCTTTAAGCCCGATCACCAGAAGTTGGCTCCTGAATACACGACGACGGCGGTCCAGGAATTTACTTACTTCATCACGCTTTACGGCACACCTTTATCGCAAAGGCTCAACGTGATTGAGTTGCCGGGTGATACGGTTCCGTACGCGTGGGCGCCGGAAATCGCCGGCCTGGCTAGCCATTCGATCACCGAAAAAACAAATTATCGTCTGCTGGCCAACGCTATCGCCCATCAATGGTGGGGAGTGTCGGTGAGTCCCACAACCAAGGATGACTGGTGGGTGATCGACGGATTTTCCCGCTACTCCGAAGCCATGTATGTGGAGAATGCCGCCGGCGCAGCCGGTCTTGAAGAAGCGGTGAAAGATATGTCCGTGGGAGCGCTGGCTTACGATAATATGCCGCTGTCCAGCGCCAGCAAGCTGGATCCCTTCTCCACCGAGTTTCAGTCACTGGTGACCGACAAGGGCGCGATGATTCTGCACATGCTGCGCTGGGTGCTCGGCGAGGACAAGTATCTTAAAACAATGCGCGAATTTGCCGAGACCTATGCCGGCAAATCGGCCAGCATGGACGACTTCAAAGCCATCGCCGAAAAACATTACGGCGAACAGCTCACCTGGTTTTTTTCCCAGTGGCTGGATTCCACCGGCGCCCCGGAATTCAAATTGAAGTACACAACCTATCGCCTGGGCAGCAATAAGGGTTTTCGCGTGACGGGAGAGATTGGCCAGGATCTCGATTTGTTCCGCATGCCCGTCGATCTTCGTATCGACACGGACGGCAAAACGGAAGACAAGAAAATCGAAGTGGTGGGCACGAACTCACCCTTCACCGTCGAGACCTTTGGGCGTCCTCGGCGAATCGCAATCGATCCCGACCATCACGTCCTCACCAACTCCTCTGACGTGAAGCTGCGGGCTTCCATCCTTCGCGGACAGGCTCTGCAGCAGCAGGGCGATCTCTCCGGTGCGCTGGCCGAATTCAACAAAGCACTCGACCAGAATAAGAACAGTTCGCTCGCCCACTACCGCATCGCGGAGATCTTTTTCCTGCAGAGGAACTTTCAGTCGTCTGCAAACTCCTACCGCTCGGCTATTAACGGTAACGGTGAGCCGCGCTGGACTGAGGTTTGGAGCCATATCCAGCTGGGCAAAATCTTTGACATTACCGGCCAGCGGGAACGCGCCATTAACGAATATCGCCAAGCCATCCAAACCAACGACGATACTTTCGGCGCTCTCCAGGAAGCGCGCAAATACCTGCAGAAAGCGTTTGAGCGACCAAAAAATAAGGAATAGTTAGAAACCCGATTCAACCGCCGTTCTTGGCGCCAGGGCCCAGAACCTTGACTTTCATTCCGCCGGAAAGCAGTCCGGCCCTTGGAGCGGAATGCTGCCGCGCATCGAACGGCAGGACCTCACAGGGCAATATTTCACGCGCATGCGCCGGGCTTGCAGGCACGGGAAGTCCCCGCGCTCTTCCGAGCGGGCGACGAGTTAGCGGGGGCGCTTCGATCTGAATTTCGTGCAAGCCGTCATGCCGCTGGTTCCAACGATGTCGGTCGGCGACCGCATCGGTTGCGCGGCGCAGTCTCTCGATACGCGCGACCGCTCGCTGGACTACGCGGGCGAACTCTTCGCCTTCTTCATTTCTTCGGCCATAGCGTAAGCGCCGAGTCGTGTCCTCAATAGAAAACCAGGTTGGATTCCGGTTGGATTCTTTTGGATTGCAGAGCCGTCGCACCTCACAGAGATGAGCGCTGACCAGAATTGGTCTGGCCACCGATCTCGCAATTTTCAGACGCTTGCCCTGCCCCCGCAAGACATACCGGACAAACGCAGCTTCTTCAATCCTGCCATGAACCCCCGCCTCCTCGAATGCTTCAATCGCCGCCGCCTGAGCGTGGGTGAGCCCCGGTTCTGCGCTCCCTTTAGGGAATATCCAACGCCCGCTGCCGCGGGTTTTGACCAGCAGGAACTCGATCGCGCCTCTGCGGACCCGGTAGCAGACCGCAGCGACCTGTTCGCACTCGCGTACTTTGATGATCTGCGAAAGTCGAACGCGCTTGGAGAGCGGCTGACGGTTCAGAACAACTGACGCAATTGCAGTCACACCCGAAGAGGGAACACCCCTGACGCGCGCATTCATCTTCACAGAGTGCACTAAGCGATATGCATCTGCCTAGAAACCAGATTGGTTCTCACTACGAAGCCCTCGAGCCGATGTTCAGTCCTGGAATCTTTCTGCATACTTGCATCCCGCTTGCTCGAAAGACAGTATTAGTTGTAGCGGCCCACAATCGGAACCGGGAGATTGTCTTGGAGAATATGTTTTGTCTGCGATGTAATCGGGAACTGGGGATAGGGCATAAATCGGTCGCCATCTATTTGTTTGCGCAGACTGTTGGAATCAAGCCGCGCAAGAAATCCTCGGCCCAGCGTATATGTTTTTGTCCGCAATGTTCTGTTTCGCTTGCCATGGGGCCGCCTCCTGAGGGTGCCCTCAACCTGGCCGCATGGGAAATGATCCGTGATTTGGTCGGTTCAGATCCAGCTTTAAATCAGGCGGCTTGGGAAAATTTGACTTCAGTCCTGAGCTCACTGCCCCTCACTGGCACAGCTGGAGCTCGTCTCTCGGCAACGTCCGGCGGGTATTTCGAGTTTTGATCCGAACCGCCAATCCAGCGCATGCGCATACTCGTATTCCCGAATCCACACTCTCATCAGCTAACCTTTTCGGACTTCCCCGGGTCTAACGAACTAATAAGAGCAGGGGAACTTTGCGTACCCCGACTGCGTATCAACGATCAGACGTTAGGCGGGAGTGAGACCCCTCGCCTGTGCTCTACCCGGGGCCCCCATGCCTCTCTCGGAGGCTTGGGGGCACATATCTATTTCGATGCGAATGCTTCTCGACATCGTCCGGCAGTCGCTTTCCACTTTGTGGGCGCATAAGCTGCGCTCCTTCCTGACCATGTTCGGAATTGCCTGGGGAGTGGGTTCTCTGCTTTTGTTAGTAGGCCTGGGAGAAGGCTTCCGCAGCGGGCAGGACAAAAACCTGGCCGAACTGGGTCAAGACATTATGTTTGCTTTTCCGGGACGCATCCCGGCGGTTGCCGGAAGCTACCAATCCGCACAGCCCTACTACCTGACTTATGGCGACTACTTCGCGATCCGCGATCAGTCCAAATTTCTGCGCGCCGTTTCTCCGGTGCTGGAGCGTGAGGACATCCGCGCCGTAAGCGATTATGGATCCACCAACGGCCAAGTGTTCGGCGTCGTTCCCGAGTACAGCCAGATCCGCAATACTCCCATCGAGCCCGGACGCTGGTTCAACGATGAAGACAACTCGCAACATCGTCGCGTGGCGGTCGTGGGATGGGAATTGCTAAAGAACATGTTTCCCGGCCAGCCCGCCGTGGGCAGCACAATTCTGCTGAACGACATGGATTTCAAGGTGATCGGAGTCATCCCGAAGATTGGCAAAGAAGGTGAGAATGGCACCAACCATCGCGTCTTTGTGCCCTTCGACACGATGCGAATGCTTTTTCCACTAAAGGCTAAGAACTCGGAGAACGCCATCAGTTTCATTAACTATCGCCCGATCAGAAAGGAACTTCACCTTGAAGCCAAAAACGAAGTTCATGCCATTGTTGCCCGCCGTCACGGCTTCGATTCCAGACTCGACGACGCTTTCATTGACTGGGACACCATCGACGGCGCGATTCGCGTGGCAAAGATTTTCGACGCGATGGATTGGTTTCTTGGAGTGGTGGGCGTGGTTACGCTAGGCCTGGGTGCGATTGGCGTCATCAACATTATGTTGGTTTCGGTCACCGAGCGCACGCGTGAGATTGGGCTGCGCAAGGCTCTGGGGGCGACTCACCGCAACATTATGACCCAGTTCTTCGTCGAGGGAGCGTTCCTCACCGCGTTTAGCGGCGGCATCGGACTGGCGATCTGCACCGCTTTCGTGACGCTCCTGGCGCAACTGCCTGCTCCTGAAGGATTTGACACTCCGCGCATCGTGCCAGCCTCCGCCGTGGTCGCCATTCTTTCGCTATCGCTTGCAGGAATCATCGCGGGCCTCTATCCCGCGCGCAAAGCCGCACTGCTGGCTCCGGTGGAAGCGCTGCGGCAGGAGAACTGAGTTGGAGCATTTGGGTCTGGAGTGATCATGTTTGGCGACCTGGGCAAGCAAGCTGTTAACGCATTGAAACATAATCGCCGCCGATCCGTGCTCACCATGCTGGGCATGGCATGGGGGATTGCCACGGTGGTTCTGCTGCTGGCCTACGGTGCGGGCTTTGAGAGCGGTTTAATGCTCGCATTTCGCACCTTTGGAGGGAATCTGGTTGCCATTTTTCCCGGCCGCACTTCGGTACAAGCAGGTGGGACGAAGGCAGGCGTGCAAGTTCGCCTGACTCGCGAGGATCTCGATTACCTGCGCGCCGAGTGTCCCATGCTCACCCGCATTTCTCCCGAGGTGGATAAGCAGAGCCTGGTGTCCTTTGGCACTCGCAGCGCGAGCTACGGCGTACACGGCATCTATTCCAGCTACGAACAAATTCGTGCCTTGGATGTCGGCGAAGGTTCCTTCTTCGGCGAGCAGGACGACTTCACCCACACCCGCGTGGCGGTCATCGGGTCGACGGTGAAGAAGAAACTATTCTCCGGCCAGAACGCGCTGGGCGAAAGCGTGCGCATCGACGGCATCTCCTACAAGGTTATCGCGGTCCTCCGGCATACCATTTCCAACGGCGACGAGGACATGAACTCTCTCGTTTATGTGCCATACAGCGCCATGAGCGACCTCAAGAATAGCTATTATCTCGACGGCATCATGATGGATTACGAAGGCGACCACATGAAGATGGTCGAGGCCGTACGCAACTCAATGGCTTTCCATCACAACTTCAGTGCTAAGGACAACCGCGCGATTTTCGTTTTCGACGCGGTGAAAGATCTCGCGGATCTTACCATCATCACCGTCGGCATCAAGCTTCTGCTGGGCTTTATCGGGCTGCTAACACTGGGCATCGGCGGCGTGGGGCTGATGAATATCATGTTGGTTTCCGTCACCCAGCGCACTCGCGAGATTGGCGTGGAGAAGGCCTTGGGCGCACGGCGATGGCATATCCTCTTTCAGTTCCTCGCCGAGGCTCTGGTGATTACCGCGCTGGGCGGACTGTTGGGCGTGGCGCTGGCATATCTCGTTTCATGGTCAGTCGGTTCGCTGACATTGTGGAGCGCATTCATGGAAGATGCCAGCGAAGGGGACATTCATCTGTACATCGACTCTGCGACGTTGGTGTGGTCCACCGTGATTCTCAGCTTCGTTGGAATTGTCAGCGGCATGCTACCGGCCATCAAGGCCGCGAGGCTTAATCCGATCGAAGCCCTGCGCTACGAGTAGCGCCGGCGTGCCGGCGACTGTCACGAGGGCGTCCTGCCGTCGCACAAGGTAAGCCCTTTTCTGCTTTACAATTCCACTGTGCCTGAAACCGCCGCCACGCGCCTCGACCGCGTTGTTTCACAGCTCCGCCTCTACGAGCATCCGCTGCTAAACTTTTCTGCGCGCTCCAAGGGCGAAGGAGTGGAAATCATCATTCAGTTCAAAGACTCGTCAGTTGCCGTGCACACCTACTACTTCGACCTCCATCCCCGCGACCTGGATCACCCTCAATTCGAATGGAGCTTCCAACGCCAACTCTACGATGCCCTGCACGATTACTTTGTCGAAATGTTCATTCGCACTCCGCAAGACCGCGCCGAACGTCGACGGAGAGAACCGTGAATCTCTTGCGGCAGAGGATCGAGCAGGAAATCCGCCAGCACGGCCCGATTCCCTTCTCGCGCTACATGGAACTGTGCTTATACGATCCGGAACTTGGTTATTATTCGCGAAGTGCGGAGCAATTCGGCAAGGCCGGTGATTTTTACACTTCGAGCGATATCCATGCCGTTTTCGGACGGCTTTTGGCGCGGCAATTCAACGAGATGTGGCAAGCGCTGGACTCGCCCGACCGCATCGAAGTGGTCGAACTTGGACCAGGACGGGGTTTGTTCGCACAAGACGCGCTGGGTTGGGCAGAAAATAAATTCCCGGATTTTTTTCGCGCCTTACGCTACGTCCTGGTCGAGACCTCGCAAGTGTTGCGGGCACGCATCAGTGAAACTTTGAAGTGTCACATCGCTTCCGGAAAAGCAGAACTGACGAATTGCTATCCTCGGGAAGAATCAGCCCGCGAAACCCCGACCATCGTCTTCGCCAACGAATTCTTCGATGCCCTGCCTGTCGAAATCCTCAGCGCGAAAGGTTCCGTGCGTATCGACGCCTGCGCTGGGCGCTTCATCGAAACCTGGGTGCCATCGTCGCTCGAAGAACTGGAATTCCTCGATCGCCACTCAATCCATCCCGAGCCGGACGAACGCGTCGAAGCGCCCGTCGCCGCGCAGCACTTCATGGATCGCATTGCCGCCAGCGTCCAGAGTGGATTCTTGATCGCCATCGACTACGGCTACACCCGCGAGGAACAACTCGCCGGCCGCCATCGCGGAACCCTCAAGACCCTGCGCCAGCATTCGATCAGTGCCAACCCTTATGAAGCGCCCGGGGAGCAAGACATTACCGCCGACGTGAACTTCACAGCACTCGCAGCGGCCGCGGAAAAGCACGGCATGCAGACACATAAGCTGGTCACGCAATCTCAGTTCCTAATGGGTATCGGCGAAGCCAACCAGTTTGCCGATGCCTTCGAAGAATGCCGCCTGCCGCAGGAACGAGCGAAGGTCGCCCTACAACTTAAGCATCTGGTTACGCCCGCGGGCATGGGTGAAAGCTTCCATGCCCTGATTGCCAGTAAGGGAATCGCAGAAGAGACGGTCTCAGCACTTTCCGGGTTGAATTTCGGCCGCTCACGTTCAGGACCTCACGGAGAGAGGGCTGCGTCGGTCGGGCCTGAGCGAAGGCTGGGATCAGACCCACAAAGCTTGGAGTGACTCTCTAGCCTGCAACTTCAACCGGCGTTTTGGATTCCGCGGCCGTAGCCTCCGGATACTCGTACACTCCGCGCCCCGACTTGCGTCCCAACCGCCCGGCCTTCACATACTGCACCAGCAACGGCGCGGGACGATATTTCTCTCCCAGCGATTTGTGGAGGTACTCGAGAATATTCAGCCGCGTGTCGAGTCCCACCAGATCCACCAGCTCGAACGGTCCCATGGGATGATTCAGTCCAAGTTTCAGCGCCTTGTCGATGTCCGTCGCCGAGGCAATCCCCTCCTGCAGCATATAGAAGGCTTCATTGCCGATCATGGCATTGATGCGGCTGGTGATGAAGCCCGGCGCTTCTTTGATCACTACCACTTCCTTACCCATGCGTCTGCCCACTTCGACCGCAGTCGCCAGGGTGTCGTCATCGGTCTCGAGCGCTCGCACGATTTCCAGCAATTTCATCTTATGCACGGGATTGAAGAAATGCATGCCCACGCACCTCTTTGCGCGATAGGTCACGCTCGCAATCTCGGTAAGGCTGAGAGAAGAAGTATTGGACGCCAGAATCGTGGTCGGCCGACAGATCTTGTCGAGCAGAGTGAAGATCTCAATCTTCGACTCCATCTCTTCCGGTACAGCTTCAATGACGAGATCAGCTTCGCGCGCGGCTTCTTCCACCGATCCCGCATATTCCAGGCGGCGGAAAGCCGCTTCCGCATCGGGCGACGATACTTTCCCCAACTCAACCGCCTTGTCGAGATTGGACCGAATTTCAGTCCCCGCTCTACGCAGCGCACCCGGCAACAAGTCTTCCAAAACTGTCCGATAGCCGCCAACCGCAGCAGCGTGCGCGATGCCCCGGCCCATGATGCCAGCGCCGATCACCGCGATGGTTTTAACCGCCGCCACTATTGCGCCACCACTTTTTCTTTTTCCAGATCTTTGATCGCATCATTCAACGCGCCGCCAGCGGCACGCAGACTGTCGGCCAGGCGCTTGCGCTCCTCGACATTCATTGCCGGAATTGAAATACAGATACGGCGCAGCGTAGTCGTTATATCTTCCACGTAATTCATCGAGCGGATAAGTTCACCGGATGCAAGCATGAAGGCTCCTGTAGGTTTGTCGGCTGTTTTAGTCGGCTCTGACCGTCTGCCCGCTTCACTCTCAGCGAAAATGGTTGGGCCGACTTCTATTTTGGACGCGTCAACGAATTTAGTAAAGGCGGGCAGCGGCACACCTCTCCGGTTTGTTAACAACGCTTTAACCGGAGCAGCTTATAATTCCGATTGATTCTTTAAATGGGCCTTCCATTCTGCCTGCGAATCTAAGGACAATATGGCTGATAAGCCCCTGAAACGTTATATTTTCGCAAGCGACTTCGATCAGACGCTCACTTTCAACGATTCCGGGTACGTGCTGGCGGAATTAGTTGGCATTCCTACCGCAGAGTTCGAACGCAAAGCCAAGGGCATGGCGAAAATTAATCTGGTACAGCAAGGAGCGGAGCTTGCCTACCTGCTGCTCCACGACCCGGAGTTTAAGGCCAAGGTGCGGAAAGAACATCTGCACGAAGTAGGAAAGAGCATTCGCCTCAAGAGTGACATCAAACTTCTTTACCAAATTCTCGCAAGCGGCGTGGACGGACATTTTTTTGATTTTTATGTTCTTTCCGCCGCGCCCGTGGAAGTAATCCACTCCGCCCTCGAGGGCATTGTTCCGAGAGATCACATCTTCGGTACCGAGTTCCTCTATAAGCCTTCCGGCGAAATCGATAGCATTGTTCGCGCTACGGCTGGCTACGGCAAGGTTGCGGTGCTTAACCAGTTGCTCGCGGAGCACGTCATGGGCCCAGACCACGTCATTTATTCAGGGGATGGCAGCTCCGATATTCACGTGATGTTGCAATTGAACGCGCGGGATGGTCTCACTATCGCGGTCTCGGAGTCGCCACATATTTCACAGATTGCCAAACGCACGGTGCTGAGCACCAGCGCTTTGGCGGTGCTTGCGCCTATTCTTGAGGAAGTAGTCGGATGGGAGCGTTCCCGCATTCGCAGCTTTTTCGAGGCTAACGGCATGTTGATTCAGGAGTGGGAGCGGGTTCGCACCGACTGGCTGACATTGCGTCCGGCCATCTCAGAAACTGAAGAACCGGTAACCTTGGCGTGACGACTCCGCTGCTGCGCTTTGACTTGATGGTCTGAACTTCATGCTGCGTGATAAGAACCTTATTCCACTTTCTCACCAGCACCAGCGGGCATTAGCCTTATGTGTGCGCATCGATCGCGCTCAGCCCATCCCCGACGCGGATTTGCAGATTTGGCAAGCTGAGATTTCCCGGCTTTTCGAAGAGGAAATCAAAATTCATTTCGCTGCTGAGGAAGGTGTGATCTTTCCGGCTGCTCGACAGTTTGCCGAACTAGTTCCGTTGGCTGAAGAATTGACTTCGGAGCATGCCTCGTTGCGCGAATTGTTTCGCCAGGCGGAGGCGCGCCGCATGTCCCCGGAGACTTTGCCGGCCTTCGCACAACACCTTTCCGCCCACATCCGCAAGGAAGAACGTCTGCTCTTTGCCAGCATGCAGCAATTGATGAAACCTCCAGAACTCGCAAATCTTGGAATAGGGTTAGAAACGGCTTTGAAAGATGCCGCACATTCGTGCCTCCTGCCGAACGAGGCAACCAAGCTGAAGGGGAAAAGATAGTCAACTCACTTCGTCAACAGCTGCAGCAGTGGCGACACCTGAACATCATCGCGCCTTCCCGTCCCATATACCGTTCCAGCACCCCAGGTTCGGTTTTCCTGAGATCCACTACGACGAGGCCATCGAGCACATTGGAAAATTTCCGATCCACGTTGAATCCCAATAGCCTGCCGCCAATCTTTGCGTATTGCCGTAGCAGGATGGGCAGCCCTTTGCCGTCAGTCTCGACGTCTGTGATGGGTTGCGAGAGTTCCTCCAAATCGTGCAGCGCGGCGCACATGGCGCGGCAGTCCCAAGGCCGCAGCCCCGCTGGACGAAATGCTCGCCGTGGTTCGATCATTCCCCGCTCAATAATCCCCGCCCGCTCATCGTCCCGCATGCGGGCCTCGAAGAAACGGTAAATCATCTCGCGCGATGCTGTGCTGTAGTCATTGCTGATGCTAACAGCGCCAAACAACACCGGGATGTCGGCGTGGATCGTCAGCAAGCGCGCAATTCCCTTCCACAACAAAAGCAGCGGGGCATACTGGCGTTGATATTCCGGCCTCACAAATGAACGCCCCAATTCCAGAGCTGGACCGAGCTTCTCGAAGAGCCGCGCGTCGTAGCGAAACAGCGTACTGGTGTATAGCCCATTCACTCCGCGCTCAGCAAGGATCTCAGCCGTGTTGCCTGCGCGGTAAGCCCCTACAAGTTCTCGCCTCGTTTTGTGCCAGAGCAGTACATGCCAGTAGTAGCGGTCGAAACGATCAAGATCCCGTTGTTTGCCCGTCCCTTCGCCCGCTCCTCGAAACGTGACTTCGCGCAGACGTCCGATCTCCCGCAACATTCGAGGCGTCTCGTTCGCTTTCACCAGGTAGACCGCCAGATCCGCGTTCTCCACCAAACATCGGTCGCCAGGAAGACGGTCCAATTCCTCTGTCAGACCTGCGGTCGGTTCTGCGGCTGCGACAGGCTCGTGCACCTTTTCCGAAATTTTGGAACGCACTGCCACCGACCACGATTTCTCCGGTCGGCCCCGACGAGCCAGCAGGTATGTGCGCCAGCGCAAATATTCCGTTGCCTCTCGATCGTCTGCGATGCCAGCCACGGATTCGCGGGGAATTTCGCTGCCCACGCGGACTTCCACCGCTCGTCCTTCCTGCTGAAGAAATTCCTGCAGCAGAAACGCGGTCCTCAGCCGGGGATGAATCATCCCGAAGAGATGAAAGCTCACACTGTTGCGTCCGCAGAAATAAACGGGAAGCGCGGCCGCTTCGGTGCGGCGAATCAGACGCACGGCTGTATCGCTCCACGCGGGATCGGTGATCTGTCCGCGAGGAAATTGCCATTGCGAAACCTCGCCCGCGGGGAACATGGCCAGCATTCCACCACTGCGTAGCCACTCTAGCGCCTCTCGGAGCGCGCGGCGATTCGTGTCGACACGCGTTGAGGAAACGGCGGTGTCGCTCGAAAACGGATCCACGAAGATACAGTGGCGCCCAAGTTCCGGCACGTCGCGCAGAAGGTAATTGGTCATCACCTTTACGTCTGGGCGAATCCGAGTCAGCAACGTGGCCAGCACAGCTCCGTCCAGCATTCCAAAGGGATGATTGGCCACGACAACCACGGGACCGCTGGTGGGGACTCTTGCGATGTTCGCGGAATCCACGTCCAACTCCACTCGCATTGCCGCCAGCAGGTTCCCAAACCCGAAGCCGTCGGGAGATCGTTGCACCCTACGATAGAGATCCCTCACCCTTTCCACCGGAACGAACTTCTCAGCCAACGGCGGGATCCCAGGAAATCCCGCGACGTGCGCTAAAACTTCCGCACGTGTCTCTTCCAGGTGCAATTGGTTTGATGGCATGTTATAGCAATAGCGCAGGAGCTTTGCTGCAGGATGAAGAGGAGATTAAAAGGTGATGAAACTAGCTCGACGCGACACCAGAAAGTAACCGGGGGTAACCAGTGCTGAAAGTTTTTTCTCTAGGTTTCCAGCCGGAAACGGGTTTCGGCTAGCGCGTAGAGTTTGCGCCAGACCAGCCGGTTAATCGTCACCACGGTGGCCGCCATCATCATGGTTGCGGCCAATAGCAGGTCAAAGTTTCCACTATCGGTGGCTTGGCTGATCGTTGCACCCAGCCCCGTCGTGGTATAGATCTGGCCTTTAAAGTGGAAATACTCGGCCACGATGCTGGCGTTCCAAGCGCCGCCGGAGGCCGTCACCAGGCCGGTTACAAGATAGGGAAAGATTCCTGGCAGGATCAGTTTCTTCCAGCGCTCGACGCCTCGCATCTGAAACACGGAGCAACATTCCTTCAAATCAGTGGGGATCGCCATGGCGCCAGCAATCACGTTGAACAATACGTACCACTGCGTGCCCAGTAGCAGCACGACAATCGATGCGATTCCGAGTCCCCCGCCCATGCGAATGAGCAGGAGCAGAATTACAGGCAGCAACGCAGTGGCTGGCACGGATGCCGCAATCTGTGCCAGCGGCTGTGCGATGCGAGCCAATCGCGGATTCAAGCCAATCGCCACTCCCGCCGGAATTGTCCAGAGCGCGCCGATTAGCAAGGCAAGATTCACTCGCAAGAAGGTTGCGCCCAGTCCGAGAGCGGCCTCATGCAACTCCACCTTCTGCAGGCCGCTTAGGATGATTGCGACGCGCACCACTCCGTAGCCAATGCCAACCAGCGCCAATATCGCCAGGACGCGGATCATCCACTCTCGCCACGGAGGCGCCGGTTCCTCTGCAGTCTCGTCTGTGTGCTTCTGCGCAAAATGCAGAAGCAGACGCTCACTCAGCGGCTGCAGAGTCTTTTGGCGAATTTTTGCGAGCCCGGTGGAATGGCGGACGAAATTAAGCACCCATGATCGTGGAGTATCGGTACTTTCCACCTGCTCGACTTTGAACTTCTCCGCCCACGCGATGACCGGTCGCCAAATGAATTGATCCAGCAACACGATTACCGCTACCATAGTCGCGACGCCCCACATGATTGAGGCGGTGTCCCCCGCGCTGGCTGCGGTTTGCAGATAGGAACCCAGGCCGGGTAGACGAAAATCGCGTGGGCCCAGCACGAACATTTCGCAAACCATCAGCGCGAACCAACCTCCAGCCACCGACATCATCGAGTTCCAAACTAATCCGATGGCTGAAAAGGGTAACTCCATCTGCGTGAAGCGTTGCCACCAGCTAAAGCGATAGATGGTCGCCGCCTCTCTCATTTCTTTCGGAATGCTTTTCAGCGAAGCGTAAAAGCTGAACGCCATGTTCCAAACTTGCCCGGTGAAAATAAGCAGGATCGCGCCCAACTCTACGCCCAGTTGCCGTCCGGGAAACAGCGCCACCATCGCCAGCATTACTCCCGGAAGAAAGCTGAGCACCGGGATCGACTGGAGGACGTCCAGCAGCGGAATCATGAAGCGCTCGGCGCGCGGGTTATATGCCGCTACGTACCCGTACACGAGCGTGAACATAAGGCTTAAGAAGTACGCAATCGCGATGCGCAACAGTGAATAGCCTGCGTAGGCGGGCAGCGCCCATTGGCTGCGCGAAATCTCCACCGCAGGCGTGAAGGGACCGAGCCACCCGCGCCCAACTGTGACGACGCCGTAGAACAGTGCGATGCCCGCCGCGAACATGATGACATCGGGAAGGTGCGAGACCTCCAGGCTCGGCAGTTGCGACCAGAAGCGGTACGCGGAGAATCCTCGCAGGCTAATGCTCTTCTTCATTCGGCCCTGTTAAATCTTTGACCGGGAACTTCAATCATGCTTTTGGCACGGAAGTAGGTTGGTCATTCTCAATGGCGTGTTCTGCGAGTTCGTTTGGTGCGATTTCGGTTTGCGTTAACCTTCCACTCTCGCGATCGTAGTCGAAAATCTCCGCATAGCGGCCCCAGTTCATGGCCGTATCCAACTGGCGCTGTACTTCCTCTTCGGAGAAATGCTCATCGAGAATGTCGTGAAAAAAGTCGTCCGTAATTGAGTGATCGGATTTCCGTCGCAGAATGCTGGCAATCTGCTTCAAGATGGTGACGTGCTCCAGCGCGGCCTGCCGGAACAACACTTTCCTCGTCTGAATGTCGGCATCCGCGAACGCGGCTCCCTGCGGCGAGAGTTGGACATCGCCTTCTTTTAGCCAGGCGAAACCCAGCAGCACGCAAGCCTCAAGAATCGGCAGCAAATCTTCCACGTCCATTACCAGTTCTTCGCTCAGCCGAAAGAGGTCCTCGCGCCCACCGCGATCATGCAAAAGTTCGAGCAGGCCGGCGATCCCTCCGACCCGAGCATGGGGCAAAATCTGATACTTCGTGGTTCGAACCCGAGCTTGCGTCCGCTTCCGATCGCCCGCCGGCACAACGATCTCTCCCGTGCTCTCCGGATCGGGCAGAGCATGCTCGACATCCGGTTCGGTCATGATTTTGTAAATGTAATCGACCAGTTCCACGAAACGACCGGACTTGCGATCACGGGGATGCGAGAGCCGCACATTGAAATCGGAACGGATGCGCGCCGGGTTTCTGCCTAGCACCACGATGCGGTCCGCCAGCATCACCGCCTCTTCAATATTGTGGGTCACGATGAAGATGGCACTCGTCGGCAT
>Ga0307474_10000810_pt1 | contig 22523 bp, 16 predicted proteins | sample atmos_gasesECM1C_2_FD_203312 | JGI IMG/M metagenome (GOLD analysis project Ga0307474, IMG submission 203312) | Hardwood forest soil microbial communities from Morgan-Monroe State Forest, Indiana, United States - atmos_gasesECM1C_05 | ecosystem: Environmental > Terrestrial > Soil > Temperate... | reverse complement strand
CGCCCGCTCCGTCAGGAGTGCGCGTCGTGACGGTCTGGATCCGATATGGGGCTTCGAGCTCCTCGAGTAGGAAAATGAAGCGAGTGGCGCGGGTCTTCGGGCGGTGGTAGAGCGTGATCATGCGAGTACCTGCTGCCTGCCCTGCTGGCCGGCGCCATGCTACGCCATGTCGTCGTGGCCTGACGAACGAGCCTTAGCGCATCCAGGGTTTACGCTTGTTGCTGTATGTGTTCCCGAAGAGCAGCGGCATGCGCTCCATCACGTGATTGTCATCCCGGTGGACTACTCTTTTTTTCTCAAGGATGAGCTGGGCGGATCTGCAGGGAAGCCGAGCGGCCCGCGCGGACCCCGGAACCCCCACGGGGTCCGCGCGGAGGCGTGAAGTCGCGAGAGCGCGTGCATACCCTGCGGGTCGATGGTGAACCAGGGTTGTTCACTGTCGCTCAAAGCCGCCCGCATCGCCCCGCCCGCCCCCAAGGGTCCGCAGGGGACTCACGCTGTCAGCCGGCCACTGCCTGGCGCGTTTTATTACCCCAGTTGAACTTGATCGAGGAGCAGGTCATGCGTGTCATTGTCAAATTGCTGTTCGCGCTTGGCATCGGCGCAGCCCTGGCAGGTTGTGTGGTTGCCCCAGTCGGTCCTCCGCGCGGATATGTCGCCGCAGGCGTCGTGGCACCCGCCCCGGTGGTCGTGGTGCAGGGCGGCTATTACTGGCACCGCTGGTAAGGCAACACTCTGCGGATAGCGACTCCGCATGCTCGTGCGGAGTCGCCCATCCCCTGCTCTCGTACTGGCTACCTCACATCGTCGCGCGGGGTGATTCGCACCACCCTGTCCGCTAGTATCGCTGGCATGGCTGAACGCGCAGCGTCTTTGCGCCGGCTGCGCGTTGCACAACTGCGCACGATCGTGCTGCTGTTCACAGGCTATGCCGCCTGCTACTACTGCCGGGCGGACCTCTCCGTGGCCACGCCATTACTCGCCGACGAGCTGCAACGACACGGCATTGCGCACCAGACGGCGATCATCCACATCGGCACGATCAGCTCGCTCGGCGTCGCCGCCTATGCCCTCGGCAAGCTCTTCCTCACCGGACTCGGCGATTATTGGGGAGGGCGCCGCAATTTTCTCATCGGCGTCGGCGGCGCCACGCTCTTCACTCTGCTGTTCGCCGCCGGCGGAGGACTGCCGGTGTTCACTGCGGCCTGGGTCGGCAACCGCCTGACGCAGTCGCTAGGCTGGGCGGGTCTGATCAAGGTCTCTTCGCGGTGGTTCGATTACTCCTCCTACGGGACGATCATCGGAATCCTCAGCATCAGCTACCTGGTGGGCGACGCGCTCGCGCGACAGCAGATGAGCGTGCTGATTGCGCACGGCTTTGGCTGGCGCGCGTTGTTCGTGTTTGCCGCAATCGTCGCCGCAGTGACCTTGCTGGCGAATCTGCTGCTGCTGCGCGAGTCGCGCGCCGATGAAGGTTACAGCGAAGCGCGGCCCAATCCGCTCAACCTGTTCGCCAGCACCGCGGCCCGACCGCCGAGTGTCAGCGCTCTGCTCGTCCCACTGCTGCGCAGCCGCGCCTTCGTGCTGGTTTGCCTGTTGTCTTTCGCGTGCACAATAATCCGTGAAACCTTCAATACCTGGACGCCGGTCTACCTGCGCGACCATCTTGGCTTCAGCATGAGCGACTCCGCCCGATTTAGCGCCATTTTCCCCGCCGTGGGCGTGGTCTCGGTGCTGATTGCCGGCTGGCTGAGCGACAGGCTGGGACTCACGGGCCGCTCGCTGCTGCTCTTCGCAGGACTCGCCGGCACTGCGGCCGCACTGATGGTGCTGGTCTCGGTCCGACCCGGAGTGTCGCACTCGATGTACCCCATCATTCTCATTGCGCTCGTGGGCCTTTGCCTGCTCGGTCCTTATTCCTATCTGGGTGGCGCCTTTGCGCTCGACTTCGGCGGCAAGCAGGCCAGTGCGGCATCGTCCGGGATCATCGACGGCATCGGCTACCTCGGCGGCGTGCTGGCCGGCGACAGCGTCGCCCGGCTGGCGGTCGCTTTCGGTTGGGAAGGAGTGTTCGTGACGCTGGCGGCGATCAGCGCGCTCGCGGCCGCGTGCGGCGGAGTGCTGCACTTCATGAACACCCAGGCGGCGACGAGGTCGGTGCATGCCTGAGTCGCGCGTCAAGCGCGTAGCGGTATCGCCGGAGCTGCTCACGATCGAATGGGCCGACGGTGGCGCGAGCGAGTTCACGAGCCTGTGGCTGCGCGACAATCGTCCAGCGGATCGTGACTCACACAGTGGACAGCGGCTGACCGACGTCGCCGATCTGCCCGAGCGACCTCGTATGCGCTCGGCGTTCGCCGAGAACGGCGCCGTGCGCATCGAGTGGGAGGATGAGCCGCGCGCGGCGGCATCCTTCGAGCTCGCCTGGCTCGCCGACCACGCCTTTGAGCGCGCCTCGCGTCAGCCGCAGCTCCAAGTGCGACGCTGGCTCGAGGGTGCCTCACTCGAGGCTCGGCACCACCTCGCTTTCATCGGCCTGCATGAGATGCGTGCGGATCCTCGCGCGCGCCTCGGCTGGCTGACGCGCCTGCTGCAGGACGGGATGGCGTTCATGACCGGGCTTCCCGACACGGAGGGGACGATCCTCGAGACGGTGCCGCTCATCGGACGCGTGCTCGAGACCAACTACGGTCTCACTTTCGATGTCCGCTCGGTCCCTCAGCCGGAGAACCTGGCGTATTCCGACCTCGGTCTGGGACTGCACACGGATAATCCGTATCGCGAGCCCGTGCCGGGATTCCAGGCTCTGCACGCGCTCATTCCCTCGAGCGAAGGTGGCGAGAGTCTCTTCGCCGATGGCTTTGCGCTCGCCGAGCACCTGCGCGCCACCGCCCCGGAAGTGTTCGCCCGGCTCACGGCGACCCCGGTACCGTTTCACTATCGCTCGCAAGATGCCGATCTCTACGCCGAGCGGCCATTGCTCCAGCTTTCAGCGCGCGGGGAGGTAACCGCCGTGCACTACAACAGTCGGTCGATCGCGCCGCTGCGCCTGCCGGCCAGGGAGACGGCGCTCTACTACGACGCCTACCGTCGATTCGCGCAGCTGCTGCGGGATGCGCGCTTCCAGCTGCGCATGCGACTCGAGGCGGGCATGCTCGTGGTGTTCGACAATCAACGCGTCCTTCACGGGCGCAGTGCATTCTCCTCGGCACGGTATCCGCGGCATTTGCGCGGCTGCTACCTGAGTCGTGACAGCGTTTATAGCGAAACCGCGCTGCTGCGGCGTGGGGTCACTCCGCGGAGCTCTCCATGAGTGTGTTCGCCGAGGTCCTGGCGCTCTACGGCCCGCGCGGTGGTGCGGCCTACTTCGGTGAGCGCGTCTCCATGACCGAACACGGCCTGCAGGCGGCGCATTTTGCACGGACCGAGACGGCGCCTGACGCACTGGTGGTGGCTGCGCTGCTGCACGACGTCGGCCATCTCATCGAGACGGTGCCGGACTCGATCGAGGATTGGCGCTCGGATGCACGACACGAAGAGACCGGCGCACGCTGGCTCTCGCAGCGGTTTTCGGCGGAAGTCTCGGAGCCCGTACGGCTGCACGTGCCTGCCAAGCGCTACTTGTGCACGACGGACGCGCGCTACTTGGCAATGCTGAGCCCGGCTTCGGTGCATACCTTGCGTCTTCAGGGTGGCCCGATGTCGGCAGAGGAGGTGGCGCGCTTCGAGGCGGAGCATTACTACCGCGAGGCCGTGCGTGTGCGCCGCTGGGACGACCAGGGCAAGGTCGCGGGCCTGAAGACTCCACCACTCGAGGCCTATGCGCCGCTCATCGAGCGTCTCGCGCGCCGCGAGCTAAGGTAACACCGACTATGGACTCAGATTCCAACGCACTTGCCTACGTGCCCTCGACAGGGGCGCGCCACGTCCATGACGCGCCGCTCGTCATCGCGAGCGCGGAGAATCTCGAGGGCTACGGCTGCCTGGTGGATGACCCGAAGAGTTTCAATGTAGAGATCGTCCGTTGGCCGCAGCAGGGATGGCGCGCGATCGATGCGGGGAGCGGCGATCAGGGTGGTATCGCCGAGGGACTGTTCGAGTTCTGGTGGAAAGGCGAGACACTCTACGCTCGCAACAACGCGGTAGGCGACAGCTATCTCTTCGGCTGGAGCAAGTGGCCGGAGGAAGCGAGCACCGCAGGTCCGTCGCCGGCACGCGAACGCGCGCTCATCTGGCGCGCGAACTATCACCCGGACGGCGGGCAACTCTTCTATCCATTGGACGGGCAGAGCTTCGTCGTACCGCTGGCGCTGCCAGGAGACGACGTCAGCCCGGAGAAGTTCAGGACCTTCTGGTGTGACGGCAGCCGCGGACTCTACCTGCATCCCAACGTCTGGCACGGCGCCGTCGTTCCGCACGCCGATACCGCGCGCTTTCTCGATCGACAGGGGCGCGTCCACGCGCGCGTCTCCATCGACTTCGTCAAGGAATTCGGCTGCTACCTGGGCGCATCACTTCTGCGTCCTAAGGACTGACGGCCGTCGATGCCCGCTGCGGAAAGACCGGCGCCTCCGCGGGCACCGGTCTCTCGAGCCGCACTACATGTGATGCGGATGCCAGCCTTCAGGCTTCTGGGACTTGTCCTTCCCGGCGTTCAGCGGCTCTCCCGCGATATGGTCGTCCGGGATCGTCGGCGTGAGCTTCGGCAGATTCTTGGCGCGTTCGTGTGTGACCGCCTCGAACCCGGAAGCGAGCGCAATCAGCTTCGGCTCGCTGAAAGCCGTGCCGAAGAAGGTGATACCCATCGGAATCCCGTAAACGTTGGTCGCGGGGACTTGCACGTACGGATAGCCGCCGGGAGCGCCGAGGCTCGAGCTGCCATAGACGAAGTGATCTCCGTAGAGGAGATCGGTCGACCAGGCGGGATTGTCGGTCGGTGCGATCACGGCATCCAGATGGAACTGGGCGAGCGCGCCGTCGATCCCCTGGTTGGTGAATGCCTTGTCGGCCGCGAGTGCCTGGTTGTAGGTTACGCCGCTGAATACCGGCTGCGGGTCGTTGGGACCCGAGGCCAGTGACTCCGCCTGTAGGAAGACGTCCTGGTTGAAGAAAGGCATCTCGGCGTCGGCGTTACTGTTGTTGAAGTTGATGGCCGTCTGTAGCGTCCCGCCAGCGAGTGGCACACCCACGCGCGTCGCGAGGTAACTCTTCAGGTCGTTCCTGAAATCGAAATCGAGAACGAGCGATTCCCCGGAAGCAAACCCCTGTCCAAAGCCGGTGAAGCCCTCCGCATCGAGATCGACGATGGTCGCACCGGCAGCTTTCAAGGCGGCGACGACCTGATCGAATGCCGTGACGACCGGTGCGGGTGTCGCCAGTGCAGGCGGTGGGTCATTGAACCCTACTGGCGTTCTCACCAGGCCGAGACGGGCACCCTGCAAGGCGTTAGGGTTCAGGAACTGCGTATAGTCTGTCGGGATGTTGGTCGGGCGACTGCGTCCCTGCCAGCCGAGCGGCACGCTTCCCGTCGCGGCATCGCGCCCGTCGTAAGTCGGGCTCTGAATTACGCCGAGCGTCGCCGCCGCATCGGCCACGGTGCGTCCATGGACGCCGACGGAATCCTGCGTGTGCGAGATGGGTACGACGCCCGCACGGCTGGTGAGGCCCACCGTGGGCTTGATGCCCACCACTCCGTTGGCATTCGCGGGACACACCACGCTACCGTCCGTCTCGGTGCCGAGGGATACCGTCGTGAAGTTGGCGGACTCAGCGGCACCTGATCCGGAGCTCGAGCCACAGGGGTTGCGATCGATGCCGTAGGGGTTATGAGTCTGACCTCCCACAGCCGACCAGCCGCTGATCGACTCGAAGGAGCGGAAATTCGCCCACTCCGACAGGTTGGTTTTGCCGAGGATCACCGCGCCGCCGGCGCGCAGGTTGGCTGCGACGGTTGAATCACCCGTGGCGGGAGTGCCCTGAAGCCCAAGCGATCCGGCCGTCGTCTGCATCTTGTCGCCCGTATCGATGTTGGCTTTGAGCAGCACGGGAATGCCGTGCAGCGGCCCGAGGACCTTGCCCTTGCGGCGCAGGTCATCCATCTGGCGGGCAATCGCGAGCGCGTCGGGATTCAGCTCGATCAGCGCGTTGACACCCAATCCGGTCTTGCGGTCCGGCGGATCGAGCGCCTCGATGCGCTTGATGTAAGCGTGCGTCAGTTGCTCCGACGTCAACGTCCCTGCGGCCATCTGCGCCTCGAGCTCGGCCACCGTGGCCTCGAGGTAGGGGAAGCGGTCTTTGTCGTCGCCGTCGCTACCGGCTGCCGTCGCTGCGAACGGCGCGAGCAGCAATGTCACGAGAAGAATCCTTCCTGCCTTACGCGCGATCATGTCTGCCTCCTTCTTGAGACGCGGGCATGAGCGAGGCAGGAAGACGGGTATTGCGGGCGTCTCCCTGCGTCGCCCGGGTAGTTTCCAGTACTCTCGAGACCTGTTGGTTTGGTTGTGAGCGGCGAGATGCTACGCGCGGGAAATTCCAACTTCAATCGCCGCCGGGCTCCTCTCGATCACGAGCACTGCAGACTGCCGTTCCCGCGCGCGCATCATCGGGTGCGCAGCGCCGGCCGCAAGCCGCCGCGATGGATATTGAGCTTGTGCTGCCGCCAGGTTACAGCCAGCGCATGGGCACGCGCGCATAATCCGCATGCCATGCGTGCCACGTATGCCACGGGTGCAACGGAGCAGGAGAAGAAAAAATGGCGAACAAAAAACTGGTCAGTGGAGCCCATATCATCATCTACAGCAGGAACGCCGACGCCGACCGCCGCTTCCTGCGCGATGTACTCAACTTCCCGCACGTCGATGCCGGCCACGGCTGGCTGATCTTCGCTCTGCCCGCCGCCGAAGCGGCGGTACACCCGGCAGAGAGCGAGAGCGACGAGAAGCACGAGCTGTATCTCATGTGCGATGACCTCGAGGAGCTCGTGCGCACGCTGCGCGCACGGGGTGTGGAATGCTCCGCGCCTCACGAACAGCGCTGGGGCATTCTCAGGGAGGTCACCTTGCCCGGCGGCGGGAAACTCGGCGTCTACGAGCCGCGCCATGCGCGGCCGCCGGGAGCCCGGGCTGCCCCCCGGAAGGGAGCGACGCGGCGGCGGCGGGCCGCGGGAACGAAGCGCCCCCAGCGCCCGGCGCGACGAGCCCCGGCCAGACGCTGAGCACTCTGAGCCGCGGCAGCGGCGGGATTTTCGCCTCGGTCCCGCCTAACGCGCGGGAGCGACGATCGCCCGCCAGTTGATGATCGCGTTCCACAGCATGCGCTGATCGCCGCGGTTGAGATCGCGGTGCAGCGGGTTGAAGTTGAATGCGATGACGTGGCCCTTTCCCGAAGACAGATCGAGAATCGCCGGATGGCCGATCAGGTTCTCCTCTCCCCACGTCTGGCCACTCACCACGAACGGTGCGCCCTTGTCATCACCCCATTCGAGCACCACGCCACTCGTATCCACCGGTCCATCGAGACAGGTGGTGCAGTACGCCATGCGCAGCCAGCGACGCGGCGTCGAGTACACGGGGAAATTCTGTCGGAACACCCAGGTGCGGACGTCGTAGCCGTAGGCGATCGGGTGCTCAGGGTGCGTGAAGGTGACACGCACGTGCGCACCCGGCGTACGTGCGACGGATGCCTGTGCGGCGGCAGCCGCAGCCGTGCCCCCGCCCTGAAGACTGCGCGGCACGCCACCCGACTCGCGACGCACGCCGCGCACGATGCCGCCCTCGAGCGCGAGCATCGAGCCGCTGCCCAGGGTGATCAGCAGACCGCCCGAGTCGACGAAGCGCTGCAGCTCCGCGAATCCGCTCCCGCCGATGCCGCCGGTGATGTCCTCGGAAGCTGCGGGGGTCCCGAAGCTCGGCGTGGCCTTCGTCTTCGTGAAAGCCATCGGACCCCAGGCCTTGGGGATGCCCTGGATCTGCTCGGCGAGCTCGAGATCGACGTGGCCGTAGAGCAGCACGTCGAATTTGCCAGCCAACTTTCCAGCGCGGATGTCCTCATCGCGCACATACACGTAGGGAATGTGACGCTGATCGAGTGTGTAGCGCGCCCAGCCGATCGTATCGGTATCGGCCCATGGGACCCACAGTCCGAGCCTCGGTGGCGGCGCCTCGTGTTGCGCCACCGCCGGCACCGCTGCAGTACTCGCGAAGTCGAGTGCGAGTGATGCAGCAATGCCGTGCACCGCGTCCGCGAGCCCGGCCTGCGGCGGGAGGATCCAGGAGCCGGGACGAAATTCGCTGCCGTCGAGCGTGAAGGCGCGCTCGGCAACTGCGAGCTTGAAGCGCGCGAGCCGGTAGCGCGCCTCGAGCAGCCCCTCCTGACCCGTATCGTTGAGGACGAAGACGGGGCCTGCGCCCGCGTTTCCCCGGGGATGCGGCGGCTCAGTCACCGCGGCGAGATTCGCGGCACGAATCGCGGGATCGGCGCTGGGCACGACGGTCAGGTGATAGTGAGCGGGCAGCTCCCAGGAGACATCGTCGTATGCCTCGCCGGCGTCCTTGGGAAAATCCTGTGGAGTCAGGAGATCCACCGCGTAGTCGCGGTACGGCTGATCGAGCCGCACCACGTAGCTCCCGGCGACGAAGGTGCCCTCCTTGATCGTGAGCACGCTCTGCGCCCGCTGCACCTCGATGCCCTCAGACAGGAGCCGGGCGACGAGCGCCGCAACGCGCGCGGGATCACCCTGCCCGTCCGGGATCACGAAGCCGAAGGGCGGCTGCGTCAGTCCCCGCTGATAGGAGTGCAGTCCCTTCAAGTAGTAGTTGTGCAGCAATCCTTTCGCCTGCTGCGCCGTGTCATCGAGCGCGGCGAGCATCGCGGTCTCGTTGTAATTGACGTTATCGCGCGCCGACCACGTGAAACTTCCCTGCGGCGGTGCCGGCGACGGCCGATACCACTCGACCGTGGTTTCCTGACTCGGCTGACGCGGGACGAGCGTCTCGGCGGTGCCGTTGCCGAAGGTCTCGTAGCCGCGTCCATCGGCATTGTGATTGAGCGCGATCGAGTCGAGGTACAGGTGGGCGAAATCGTCGCCGAAGTTCCAGGTCCACACGCCCGGCATGCCGAGTGAGGTGAGCACCTGCACCTCGTGGAAGCTGAGCTCGAGCCGCTCGGCATAGCTGAGCGGATCGACGTGCTCGTTGACGGGCCCCGTACCGTTCCAGGTCATGAGCAGCGCGACACTCTCGTGCAGGTCGTGGATGACCTGCGGGTGCCATTCCCAAAGCATGTGGAACACCGCGCGCGTGGTTTCGTGCACCTGCTGATGCGCATCGCGGTTGATGTCGACGAAGGCGTACTTCGACCAGTAGGGAGGCGCCTGGCGCGGCAGGGTCGCCATATCGGTGCGACCCTTGAGATAGCGGTAGAACCATTCGACCTGCTTGTCGCGCCCGTCGGGATTGGAGACCGGATTGATGAGCACCACGAGCTGCTCGCGGATGCGCCGGATCATCGGCTGCTCCGACACGGCGAGGCGGTAAGCGAGCTCGAGTACCGATTCGGTCGAGCCGGTCTCGTCGGAATGAAGCGCGGCATTGAAGTAGTAGATCGGCCGTCCGCTCGCGACGAGCTGGTCGGCCGCAGCCGCATCGGTTTTGCGCGGATCGGACAGCGCCGCGGTGGCCGCTTTCAGCTGCTCGAGATCGCGTATGCCCTGCTCGTCGGCGATGGCGAGCAGCACGATGTCGCGTCCCTCCTCCGAACGGCCGATGGTGAAGAGGCGCACGCGCGGCGAAGAAGCCGCGAGCGCGCGGCAGTAGGCGTAGGTCGTCGCCGAGTTCACCAGCTCGCCCGGCGCGCCGGGGATGCGGTGCAGGAAGGCGCGGGGTGAGACGACCTGCGAGGAGGCCGGGAGGTACGACACCCACGGCGACAGAAAGCGCGTCTCGGTGGTCGCGTGCGCGATCTCCTCCACCGAGCCGGGCTCCGGCGTATCGGGCGCCGGCGACTGCGCTGCAAGAGCGCGCGGCAGCAGCGCAGCGAGAATCAAAAGCAACGTCTTGTAATCAGGCATGAATCCCTCTCCCCCGCTGGCAAGCATAGCCGCTCGATGCGATCATCGGGCGATGAAGCTCGACCTCGATTTCGTGCGCCGGCAATTCCCGGCGTTTGCGGAGCCCTCGCTCACCGGGCAGGCATTCTTCGAGAACGCCGGCGGCTCCTACCCCTGTGCGCCGGTCGTCAACCGACTCAACGAATATTACCGGCGACTCAAGGTCCAGCCCTACTACGCCTTCCCCGCCTCCACCGAAGCGGGCGAATGGATGGACGCCGCCCGTGCACGGCTCGCCGAGTACCTCGGCGTCACCGCCCCGGAAGTGCACTTCGGTCCCTCGACCTCACAGAACACCTACGTCCTCTCGCAGGCTTTTCGCCGGCTGCTGCGTCCGGGCGATGAGATTATCGTCACCAACCAGGATCATGAAGCCAACAGCGGCTGCTGGCGGCGCCTCGCCGACGCGAGTGGCATCGTCATCCGCGAGTGGCGGGTGGATCCATCGACAGGGATGCTCGACGAGGCCGCACTCGGGCCGCTGCTCACGACGCGCGCCCGGTTGCTGACCTTTCCGCACGCCTCTAACGTCGTCGCGCATATCAATCCGGTGGCCCGCATCGCCGCGCGTGCGCGTGCCGCGGGGGTCATCACGGTGGTCGACGGCGTGGCCTGGGCGCCGCACGGACTGCCGGACGTCGCCGCGCTCGGTGTCGACGTCTACCTCTTCTCGCTCTACAAGACGTACGGACCGCATCAGGGACTGATGGTCGTGCGTAACGGCCTCCTCGAGCGGCTCGCGAACGAGGGACATTTCTTCAACGAGAGTGAAGGTCACAAGCGCCTGGTGCCCGCCGGTCCCGATCACGCGCAGATCGCCGCCGCGCGCGGCATCGCCGAATACTTCGATGCCCTGGACGCGCACCACGACGGCGGCAACGCAGCCGCAGGCCCGACCGCACGGGCCGAGCGCGTGCGCACACTGCTACGGGCTGCAGAGGTGCCGCTGCTCGCAACGTTGCTCGAAGGCCTCGGTACGCTGCCCGACGTGCGCATCCTCGGGCCGACCTCCGCGCCGCAGCGTGCGGCGACCGTGTCTTTCGTGACGTCAACCGAACCCGCCGAAGTCGTACAGGCGCTCGCGCGGCGTCGCTTCATGGCAGGCAACGGCAATTTCTACGCCGTGCGGGTGCTCGAAGGCATGAACGTCAACCCGGCGCGCGGCGCGGTGCGACTCTCATTGCTGCACTACAACTCCGCCGCTGAAGTGACGGGCGTGCTCGAGGCGCTCAGCGAGATCCTCGAGCGCCGCGGCGGGAAAGCCGCTTAGTTGCCGTCGTTGGCCGCCGGGGCTCGCGTGCGCAGCACCCGCAGTCGGCTTTCGATATCTTCCTTGTTGAGATAGACGCCGGCGAGCCGACGGTAGCCGCGGTAGGTATCGCGTGCGTGCAACACGCGCCAGTTATCGAACAGCAGCACCGAGCCGGGCAGGAGCCGCCGCCGGTAGTGCAACGCGGGATCGGCGCACAACCGCGCGAAGACGCCGAGCGCGGCATAAAACGCCTTGAGCTTGGGTGCCGGCAACAGGAACGGCGCACGGTCGTGATTGTTGTAGCTCACCTGCACGAGCTCGCCCGCATCGCTCAGCCGGAAGAGCGGACGTCGCGCGATCAGGTGGATGCCACGGTCCTCGTCCCGGTACTGACCAGGAATCGCGATCTCGGTCAGCAGCCGGTAATCGTGCGGATGCTCGGCGCGCATGATCTCCGCCACACGAAAGCCATCGATGAGCACGTTCTCGCCACCTTGGCACTCGGCGGCGAGGCAGTGGAACATCTGGTAGCCCGGGGCATCGAGGCTGTAGGTGCCATCGGTGTGCGGTCCGATCGCGGCAGACGTGTAAGCGGTGTCCTTGTGCTCGAGGTTGGCGGTGAAGTCCCAGTAGCCGCCGAAGATCGTCTCGCGCACGTACGCGATCCGGTTGGCCACGCCGCGCGTCGCCTCCGGGGTTGCCGGCACGCCCTCGACGAAGCAGAAGCCGTAGCGCTCGAGGCGCTCGAGAAACTCGCGCAGGGTCGAGTCCGCGCCCAGCATCGCCTCGTACGGCACCTGCGGCAGCTCGCGGCGAATGATCGCGGCATCCCAGGTACGACGCACGACCGGCAGCACTTCCGGACGCGGCCCCAGCTGCGCGAGGAATTCAGCCGGGAAGTGGCTGACGTGCTGCTCCTGCGCCCACTCGACGCGCAGCTCCCGGCCGTGTGGCTCGACGCCCACCGCACGCGCGCTGATGTCTGCGGGAATGTTGAAGGTGTCGATCACGCGCTGGCGGGTCTGCGGGTGATGGGTGCTCGGGCAGTGATCGCGCAGCCACAAGAGTGGCAGCCGCAGCGTCTGCCGGCCGTCGCTGAATGTGAGCTCGACGTCCCCGCCCTCGAGGCGCGCATCGCGCAGCGTCGCAGTCATGTGCCAGGTCTCCGGAATGCGCCAGGAATCTCCATCAGACCATCGCCAGCATAGCGCAGATGCGGTCGATATGGAACAGATGTTCTGTAATAATGAGTGACGCCCGTAGCGATTCGATCGGGAGGCGGTCAGCCGTTTCAAGGCCGTCCGGGGGCATGAGCACCAGAGGAGGTCGCGATGCCGAAGATCGTCGATCATCACCGCCGCCGCGAGGACCTCGCCCTCCTCACCCTCAAGGTCATCAGCGCCGCCGGCATCGAGAACGCCACGCTGCGCGAGATCGCGCGCCGCGGTGGCCTGAGCCTCGGCCGGCTGACGCACTACTTCGGCAGCAAGGACGACCTGCTCGCATTCGCCTTCCGCTGGCTGACCGAGGAATCGTTCACCGAGCTCGACCGCCTCGCGACCGTCCACCCGCCCGGGCGGCCGCGGCTCGAGGCTGCCGTCGATGCGATGTCGCGCTTCGGTGAGCCCGCAGGGATTGGCCTGTGGCTCAGCGTTTGGGAGCGCGCGACGCGTAACCCGGCCTTCGCCAACGAGCACCGTGCCTTCTACGCACGCTGGCGCAGTTATGTCAGAACCTGTCTGAGCGATACGCTCGCACTCGAGCGCACTCGCGTCGCAGGCCTCGACGAAGCGACCGACCTGATCGTCGCTGCGGTGGATGGACTATGGATCGAAGGGGCGTTCGAGCCTGAGCGTTTTGCCGGTGCGCGCCGACGAGCGCTGCTGCGCCTCGAGCTCGATGCGCTCATCGCCTCGCTTGGCGCAACGGCTGCCGTCGCGCATCCGCCGATACGGTCGCGCCGGCCCCGCCGTCGTGCCTGAGTCAGGCACATCCTGAGAGGATTTTATGGAACGTGCGTACGGTAATCCGCCAGGACGGCATGCGAGCGGCCCACGTATGCCGATTGCCTGCTGTGCGGGCGTCGCGTAGCCTCTGAGGCCCGCATGCCGCGCAATCCCCGCTACGACATCCTCTTCGAGCCGGTGAAGATCGGCCCGATCACCGCACGCAACCGCTTCTATGCCGTACCGCATGCCGCCGGCATGACCAATGCGATGCCGCACATGCGCGCCGCCTTCCGCGGCACCAAGGCCGAGGGTGGCTGGGGAGTGGTGTGCACCGGCTACGTCTCCATCCATCCGAGCTCGGATGACTCACCGCTTCCCTTTGCGACGCTGTGGAACGATGACGACATCCGCTCGCACGCGCTGATGACCGAGGCCGTGCACGCGCACGGGGCGCTCGCCGGCATCGAGCTGTGGCATGGGGGCGGATCGGTGGTGAATCGTACGGTGCGGACACCGCCGCTCTCGCCTTCCGGTACCTCGTGGATGGCGACGCATGTCAGCTTCATGGGCAATCAGCGCCCCAAGGCGATGGACGCGGACGACATCCGCGCGCTCCTCGGCTGGCAGGCGCAGGCCGCGCGGCGCGCGCGCAGCGCCGGATTCGACATCGTCTACGTCTACGCCGGCATGGGATATCTTCCGTACGAGTTCCTGCTCCCCGAATGGAATCAGCGTACCGACGCCTACGGCGGCCCGGTGCGCAACCGCGTACGCCTGGTGCGCGAGCTCCTCGAAGTGACGCGCGAGGCTGTCGCCGGCGAGTGCGCGGTCGCGCTGCGCATCAGCCTCGAGGAGCTGCGAGGACGCAAGAGCGAAGTGGCGGCGTCCGAGGCGCACGAGGTGGTTACGCTGCTCGCCGACGTCCCGGATCTCTGGGACGTCAAGATGGACTCATCGCCCACCGACTGCGCGCCCTCGCGTTTCTCGCCGGAGGGCAGTCATGAGCCGGTGATCGACTTCGTGAAGAAGCTGACGCGGAAACCGGTGGTCGGCGTCGGCCGCTTCACTTCCCCCGATGCCATGGCCGGTCAGATCCGTCGCGGCGTGCTCGACCTGATCGGCGCCGCGCGTCCCTCGATCGCCGATCCGTTCCTGCCGCGCAAGATCGACGAGGGGCGCGAGCACGAAATCCGCGAGTGCATCGGCTGCAACATCTGCATCTCGAGCTGGCACGACTCGGTGCCGGTGCGCTGCACACAGAACCCGACGATCGGCGAAGAGTGGCGCCGCGGCTGGCACCCCGAGCGGATCGCTTCCGCAGGAAGCTCTGCCTCGGTGCTGGTCGTGGGCTCAGGGCCCGCGGGGCTCGAGTGTGCGCTCGCGCTCGGCCGTCGCGGCTATGAGGTGAACGTCGCAGAGGCACAGGATGACATCGGCGGCCGGCTGCGCTTCGAGACGCGCCTGCCCGGGCTCGCCGCCTGGGCGAGGGTGCTCGACTGGCGTCGTGGCCAGCTCGATCGGCTCAGCAACGTCACCATATACCGCGGCAACCGGCTGAGCGCCGATGACGTTCTCGAGCTCGGCAACACTCACGTGGTCATCGCCACCGGTTCGCGCTGGGCTCGGCTCCTTTATTCGCCACTCGAGATCCCGGTCGGCGCGCTCGAAGGCCCGGGCGTCTTCACGCCCGATGACGTTGCCTCCGGCAAGAAACTCGAAGACCCGGTAGTGGTGTTCGACTTCGACAACTACTACATGGGCAGTGTCCTCGCCGAGCATCTCGCGAAGGGTGGCCACCGCGTGAGCTACGTGACACCTGCGGGTCACGCCTCGGCGTGGGGCATCATGAGCAACGAGCAGCCGCAGGTTCATCGCGCGCTGTTCGCCTCAGGCATCAGCCTGCACACGCTCACACGCGTTGCCGCATTCGAGCCGGGGGAGCTCACGCTCGCGAATCTCTTTACCGATGCGAAGACGCGCCTCGAATGCCGCTCACTGGTGATCGTCGGCGCCCGCTTTGCCAACGATGGCCTGTACACGACGCTCGCGTCCCGCTCCTCCGATCTGACCGCTGCCGGGATCAGGTCGGTGACCCGCATCGGGGACGCGCTGGCCCCCGGCGCGCTGGTCCACGCGGTGTACAGCGGGCATCGCTACGCCCGCGAGCTCGATGCCGACCCGGCATCGCTCCTCTACCGGCGCGATGTGCCCCTTTCGCTCACGTGAGCGAGCGCGGGCGGCCTGATTCCCGCGTCGGGCTGCAGGCTCCCGCTACCCAATCGTCCGTTACCCAAAGTTCCGCTGCCCTCGTCCGCTCGCGGCCCGCCGCGCGCGGCATCCGCGTGCGCTGGAGGATGTTTCTCTTTCTCTTCGGCTTCGGCTTCATCCTCTACGTACAGCAAAGAAGCATCACGGTCGCCGGCGAGCGGATGATGCCCGACCTCGGCTTGAGCCAGATGCAGCTCGGGTGGCTGGAGGAGGCGCTCCTGCTCGGGTACACGGTGATGCAGTTTCCGGGCGGCGTGATCGGCCAGCGGCTAGGCGCGCGTCTCATGCTGGTGGTGATTGGTATCATCGCGGTCGCCGCCTGCCTCGTGGTCCCGTTCGCGCCGCTGCTGTTCTCCGGTGGCACGCTGTTTGCCGTGCTGCTCGCTGCACAACTGATCCTCGGCGGCTCACAGGCACCGCAATTTCCGGTGGGAACGGGTGTCTTCGAAGCCTGGTTCACCCCCAGACACTGGCCGCTCATACAGGGACTACAGAGCATGGGCCTGCAACTCGGAGCCACGCTCACCCCACCGCTCATCGCCTGGCTGATGGTCACCTTCGACTGGCGACGCGCACTCCTCTGGACGACGTTGCCGGCACTCGCGCTGATCGGCTGGTGGGCCTGGTACGCGCGGAATGATCCCCGCGACCATCCGGGCGTGAGCGCCGCCGAGCTCGCCGAGCTCGGGCCGCGCCCGGAACAGCCCGTCGACTCGAAGATCTCCTGGCCGCGCATCTTGCAGCTGCTGAAGAGCCGCGAGGTGTTGGCGCTGACCTTTTCCTACGTCTTCATGAACTATGTTTTCTATCTCATTGCGAACTGGTGCTTCCTGTACCTGGTGCAGGAGCGCCACTTCACCGTGCTCGAGAGCGGCTGGCTCGCGAGCGCCCCGCCGCTCGCCGCCGCCATCGGCTCGGGTGTCGGCGGCGTACTCGCCAGTTACTTCGGCACCCGCTACGGCGTGCGCACCGGGTTGCGAATTCTCCCGCTCGTGTCGCTGCCGACCGCAGGGCTCCTGCAACTGCTCGCGGTCGATGCCGCAAACGCCTACATCGCAGTCGCGGCACTCGCGCTGTGCTTCGCGGCCGTCGAGCTCAATGAGGGCCCCTTCTGGGCCGCGATCATGCACGTCGGCCGCACCGATGCGATGGCGGCAGGCGGATTGATGAACACGGGCGGGAATTTGGGCGGCCTCATCGCCACGCCCATCGTGGCCTACTTCTCGGGACGTCACGCCTGGACGACGGCCTTTCTCATCGGCGCCGCTTTTGCCATCGCGAGCGGCGCGTTGTGGCTGCTGGTGGATCCGACGCGACAGGCCGTGCCCGAGGGAACCGCGGCACAGCCGGCCTCTGGATGAGATGCCTACGGTGCGAGGGCGGTGGCGCTCACGGCGTGCCCGCCAAGCTCGCCGCGTACCGTCGCACGTGATGCAGCCACACCCTCGGGCCATTCGAGGTCGAGTGTTCCGCGCAGCGCTTCCGGTCCGACGAGCTTCACGTGCGCACGCACCGTGCCGCTGCGGCCCGGCCAATCGATCTCACCGGAGACCGGGAGGTCCTCGGTCCATTGCACTTCGCGCAAGGTGACACGGTAACCCTGCGCAGCGGTCACCGTCGTGAAGCTGCCGCCGCGCAAACCCACTCCGCGCCCCGCACCGTTCTCCATCGCGCGGCTGATCACGTCCGCACAGGTGAGGAGCGCGCCGCTCGCGGCGCGCAGCTCGTCGGCGTGTGCCTCGTTGCCGCTCAGCGCCTGCGCAGGCGCAAGCTCGCTCACGCGGCGGGCGAAGCGCGGCACGAGCGGTATGGGGGGCACCGCCGCCGCGCAGCGCTCGTCACCGGCGGTGAGATCACTGAGAAAGTGGCGTACGAGAATCGTGGCGCAATCGCTGCGCGCCCCCGGCTTGGCGTTGACATGGAAGCTGTTGGCGATCACGACGTGATGCGCGCGCTTGAAGTGCGCCGCGACCTGCGCGCCGTCCGCCACGGGAGTCATGTTGTCGAGCTCGCCGGACACCACCAGGACCGGAATGTCGGGATAGGGCCCCGTGGGCGCAATCAGCGGCGGCGCGGGTGATCCCTGGAACGGCGCCGGCCACTCGACGCATTGATCGATGAAGGCGTAATCGAGCGGCATGCCTCGATATTCATCGATCGTGAAGGGAGCGTAGGTGTCCGGCGCCTCCTTCTTCCTCTGCGCGATGGCGTGATCGCGGGCCGCGAGACGCGCGGGCACGGGCAGCGACATGTCAAAGATCTGCGGCGGGTCCTCGCAGGAGACCAGCGCGGCGAGCCCCTCGCTGAAATCGACCGTTGAATGGGTTGCATCGCGTGACTCCACGCCGACGAGCGTCTCGGCCATCAGCCGCAGCAGCGGCAGCCGGTCACCGCCCGCGAATGCGCGCGCCGCGGCGTCCAGCTCGCGGACCGTGGCGTAAGCCGGCGAGCCGCCGAACATGACGATCGCGAGGTGGCTCGCGTCAGCGGTGAGATGCATGAGGGCATTCTGGCCGTAATTCACCTCGGCGGGGAATGGCCGCTCCCGCAGGAGGCGCAGCGCGGGCGCGATGTGATCCATCGAGCTGCCGCCCAGGCGACGGCACTCCGGATCGCGCTCGCAAGCAAGGTTGAACTTCTCGCGCATCGCCGGCGCGTAGTGCGGGTACCAGGGAAAGTCCGGGCCGCTGAGCGCATCGGCGCCATCCAGCACCAGCGAGCGCAGCTTGTCCGCGTGGCGAAGTGCAAACACCTGCGCGAAGTAGCTGCCGTAGGAATCGCCGTAGAGATCGATGCGGCGGATGGCGAGTGCCTCGAGCAGCGCCGCGAGATCGTCGCTGGCCAGCGCCGTGCCGAAAAGCGGCACGCGGCGTCCGAGCGAGCGGCCGCACTCACCGATATCGTGCCCGGTGAGCGTCGTCGCATTCTGCACACGCGGGCAGTCGAGCGCACCGGAGTGCCCGGTGCCGCGGTTGTCCATGATGAGCACGTCGTGATCGGTGCGCAGCGGCGCATAGAGCGCAAGATACTCATCGCGCGAGCCGGTTGCGCCGTACCCGGGTCCGCCCTCGGTTGCGACCAGCGTGCCGCGCGCCGGGCCTGAGCGGGTGTGCGGGTAATACTCGAAGTAGACCGCGACCGTTCCCGCGACCATACCCGACGGGTCGAGCGCGCGCGGCAGCCGGCCGCACCAGGCACCGTGGTCGCAAGGCTTGAGAGTGAGTCGTCCGACGGGGAGCGCGCCGCGCCAGTCCGATGGCGGAGTCGCAGGATCACCGGCTGGCGTCTGTAGTGGCAACACCGCCGCAAGAGCGGCGCTCGCGAGTGCTGCCGCATGAGTCAGCCAGGAGCTCCGGGGGCCGCACCGCATGTTGGTGCGAAGGTTAGTCGGATTGCGTGCTGGTCGCGAGAGCAGACGGGCAGCGAGGGCGAAATGTGGGCCCCCCTGCCCGGCCGGCGCAGGACAGCCGCGACAGCGGTGATGCGCCGCGCTACCCTTGCGGCCCTGAATGCAAAAGACCGCCGCACGCGGCCGGGCACGGAGACATTCCCACATGCCGAAACGAATCGCCTCACACCGCGCACTCGCCGCGCTTCTCATGGCACTGGCCGTGGTGTCAGCGCCCGCCGCGCAAGCAGCGGCGGCGGCCACGCCGAAGACCCGCAACGTCGTCCTCATCGTGAGCGACGGCCTGCGCTGGCAGGAGATGTTCACCGGCGCCGACCCGACCCTGATGAACGAGAAGAACGGCGGCATCTGGGACAAGGAGTCCGATCTCAAGCGCCAGTTCTGGCGCGATGACGTCAACGAGCGCCGCAAGGCCCTGTTTCCGTTCATCTGGTCCACGATTGCCACGCACGGTCAGCTATACGGCAATCAGACCAAGGGCAGCATCGCTCGGGTCACCAACGGACTGGCCTTCTCCTACCCGGGCTACAACGAAATGACCACCGGGCACCCCGACCCGCGCATCAACTCCAACGAGTTCGGCCCTAATCCCAACATCTCGGTGTTCGAGTGGTTGAACGGTCTGCCGGAATATCACGGCAAGGTCGGCGTCTATGCGACCTGGGCAACCTTCAAGGACATCTTCAACGTCGCGCGCAGCCATCTGCCGATGCAGGTTGGCTGGGACCCGCCCTATCACGGCCAGGTCACGCCGCGCGAGGCGCTGCTCAATGAGCTTTACCTCACTACGACCCGAATGGACTACGAGGACGTCTACGATTCGTTCCTGCAGATCCCGCTGATTGAGTCATTCCCGGCGCATCAGCCGCGCGTGCTGTTCGTCGGCTACGGCGAGACCGACAACTGGGGACACCAGGGCCGCTATGACCTCCTGCTGCATGCCGCTCACAGCTTCGACCATTACGTCGAGGAGCTGTGGAACACGCTACAGAAGCTGCCTGCCTATCGTGACCAGACCACTTTCATCCTCACCTGCGATCACGGCCGCGGCAGCGGCCCGGTCGAGTGGAAGGAGCACGGCGTCGAGGAGAAGGGCTCCGAGAACGTCTGGATCGCGGTAATAGGCCCGGATACGGCGCCGCTCGGCGAGCGCACACGCGTGCCGGAGGTGCACCAGGCGCAGATCGCGGCTACCGTAGCGGCACTCCTCGGCAAGGACTACCGCGCTGCCGTGCCCACCGCCGCCGCCCCGATCGCTGACCTTCTACCTCGCAAGTGAGCCAATCATGTCAATGCCGACCCGTCGTGATCTCTTACAGCTCGGCGCCATGGTTGCGGCGGGCAGTGCCCTTTCGCCCGTGCTGCATGCAAGTGCCAAGCCCGGAACTCTCCTCATCCTCGGCGGCACGGGCTTCATCGGACCGCACCTCACCCAGGAGGCCCAGCGCCTCGGCTGGAAAGTCACGCATTTCAATCGCGGCAAGCACGCCGCCGGCGGCGTAGCGGGAGTCGAGACACTGCTCGGCGATCGCAACGGTCAGCTCGATGCGCTGCGCGGTCGCAAGTGGGATGTCATGATCGACGACACCGGCTATGTGCCGAAGTTCGTGCGGATGTCTGCCGAGCTCCTCGCGCCGAACGTCAGATATTGCCTGTACATCTCCAGCATCTCGGTGTACGCGAGCTTCGCTGCTGCGAACGACGAGAGCTCCCCGACCGGGAAGCTGTCGGATCCGGATACCGAGAAGGTCACCGAAACGACTTACGGTCCAATGAAGGCCCTGTGCGAGCAATACTCGCTCGAAGCCTTCAAGGGCCGCTGCAGCGTCGTGCGTCCTGGTTATATCGTCGGTCCGCTCGATCCCACCGATCGTTTCACCTACTGGCCGGTGCGCGTTTCGAGAGGCGGTGAGATGCTCGCCCCCGGCACACCGCACGATCCGGTGCAGGTCATCGACGTTCGCGATCTCACCGCTTACATGATGAAGCTGGTGCAGTCGCGAACCACGGGGATCTTCAATGCCGACTCGCCGCCTCGGGCATTCACCATGGGCGAGCTCATTGCTACCAGCCAGCAAGCCGCGCCAGCCGCGGGCACCGCCGTGACCTGGGTGCCCGAGGACTTCCTCGCCGCGCACTGGAAGGCCGACGATCTCGACCTGCCGCCGTGGTCACCGAGCAGCGGCGATTCCGCTGGCGCATCGCTCACCGCCGTGGACCGGGCAACCAAGGCCGGGCTTCGCTGCCGCCCGCTCGCTGATACGGTGCGCGACACGCTCGTCTGGTTCCAGACGCTGCCCGCCGAGCGCCAGGCGAAGCTGCACGCGGGGCTCGACCCGAACAAGGAGTCGCAGACACTGCGCGAATGGCACGAGGCGCACCCGAAGGCCTGAGGCCGCGCCTGCCGGCAGCGACTGCTACCTCGCGCTGAGCCAGCTCTCCGCGAGCCGCACCCACATCGAGCCGCCGAGGGGGATGAGCTCGTCGTTGAAGTCGTAGCTCGCGTTGTGCAGCATGCATGGGCCGCCGCCGTGGCCCGCGATGCGGTGCCGGCCGTCGCCATTGCCGATCACGAAGTAGCAGCCCGGTTTTTCGCGCAGGAAGTAGCTGAAATCCTCCGCCCCCATCGTGGGCTCGAACTCCTTGACGTTGTCCCTCCCGACGAGCTCCATGAGGACCTTGCGCACGAACGCCGTCTCGTCGGGATGATTGACAGTCGGGGGATAGTTGCGGGTGAAGGTGAACTCGCAGGTCGCACCAAACGCCTGACAGACAGACTCGGCAACGAGCTGCATGCGCTGCTCGATCATGTCGAGCAGCTCGAGCGTGAAGGTCCGCGCGGTGCCGCGCAGCTCGCACGAGTTTGGAATCACGTTGATCGCTTCGCCTGCGTGGACCTGGGTCACCGAGATCACGCCGGCCTCAACCGGGCGCTTGTTGCGAGAGATGATCGTCTGGAAGGCCTGCACCAACTGGCAGGCGATCGGGACGGGATCGATGCCGAGGTGCGGCATGGCGGCATGCGCTCCGGTACCGCGGACGGTGATCCTGAACTCGTTGGTCGAGGCGAACACCGCCCCGTCGGCGACGGCGAAATGACCCGCCGCGACTCCCGGCCAGTTGTGAATCCCGAAGATGGCGTCCATGGGGAAGCGCTCGAAGAGCCCGTCCTTGATCATGGCGCGTGCGCCACCGCCTCCCTCCTCCGCCGGCTGAAAGATCAGGTAGACCGTGCCGTCGAAATTGCGGTGACCGGCGAGGTGACGCGCCGCCGCGAGCAACATCGCAATGTGGCCATCGTGCCCGCAGGCATGCATGCGGCCGCGGTTGACACTGGCGTGGGCAAAGGTGTTGAGCTCGGTGACCGGCAGCGCGTCGATGTCGGCGCGCAGGCCGACTGCGCGGCCGGATTTACCCTGCGTCACGATGCCGACGACCCCGGTACCGCCGAGGCCGCGATGCACCGGGATACCCCAGCTGCCCAGGGCGTCGGCGATCAGCTCGCATGTGCGCTCCTCTTCATAGCCCAGCTCGGGGTGA
>Ga0307474_10000809_pt1 | contig 22531 bp, 25 predicted proteins | sample atmos_gasesECM1C_2_FD_203312 | JGI IMG/M metagenome (GOLD analysis project Ga0307474, IMG submission 203312) | Hardwood forest soil microbial communities from Morgan-Monroe State Forest, Indiana, United States - atmos_gasesECM1C_05 | ecosystem: Environmental > Terrestrial > Soil > Temperate... | reverse complement strand
GTCTCCAGGTTGATGTGTCAGCAACCTCAATCTGGCCTCAGACCCGGTCGCTATCCACTCCCCATGGAATCTTCGTCGCTTCGCTCCTCGCAATGACGGGCGACGCTGTTTGAAAATTGAATCGGAGCGCCTCCACGAGGTCGTCCCTGCGTTCGCCAGGACGACGATAAGCTTGAGCTTCGCCTGCTCGTCATTCCGCCAGCGCCGCTTCGACGAACCCCCTCGGGTCCTGACAGAACTCCTGCATCGACCTGAAATGATCCGTATCCTGCACGCGGACCGGCTCCAGCCCGTATTTCGAAAGCCGCAGCAGGGTCGCGTCAGGATAGGCCATCAGCATGGGCGAATGCGTGGCCATGATGACCTGGCAATGGCCGATATCGTCCATTCGCCGCATCAGCTTCAGGAACTCGATCTGCCGCGAGGGCGACAGCGCCGATTCCGGCTCGTCGAAGATGAAGATGCCCTGGCGCTGGCAGCGCTCATTGAAGAAGCGCAGAAAGCCTTCGCCATGGGAGTGCGACAGGAAGTCCGGCGGAGGTGGCCCGAAGGGATCGTCAAGCGCGGCCTTGTCCAGGTAACGTGCGACCGAGAAAAAGCTCTCGGCGCGGAAGAACCAGCCATTGGTGATCTTCGGCAGCCAGCTCGCGCGCAACGCTTTCGACAATCCGCCGCCCATCACCTCGATCGCATCGGCATGGTCGACCGGCCGATAGCCCTTGCCCCCGCCCGCTTCGTCGTAGCCGGCAAGCGCAGCGATGCCCTCCAGCAGCGTGGATTTGCCTGTGCCGTTCTCGCCGACGATGATGGTGATGGCGCGCTCGAAGCGAAGATCGAAATCGTCGGCGAGAAAGGGCAGACAATACGGATAGGCCGCGCGATCGGGAATGCGCGAGGGATCGAGCCAGAGCCGTTTCAGATAAGGCGCGGGCAGATTGATCTCGCGTCTCTTGGGCATCCAGGCCATGCGTGGGCGATCCTCATCAATCCGCTTCGGCTACTCCGCCAGCGTCGCCTCGACAAACCCCGTCGGGTCCTCGCAGAACTCGCGCAGCGTCCTGAAGTGGTCGGTGTCCCGCACCGTCACCGGCTCCAACCCGTATTTCGACAGCCGCAGCAGGGTCGCGTTGGGATAGGCCATCAGGATCGGCGAATGCGTGGCCATGATCACCTGGCAATAGCCAGCCTCATCCATTCGCCGCATCAGCTTCAGGAATTCCATCTGGCGCGCCGGCGACAACGCCGATTCCGGCTCATCGAAGATGTAGATGCCCTGGCGCTGGCATCGCTCGTTGAAGAAGCGCAGGAAACCCTCGCCATGCGAATACGAGAGAAAGTCGGCGCTCAGCGATCCCGCCGCATCGAGATATCTGGCGACGGAGAAGAAGGTTTCGGCGCGGAAGAACCATCCCTTGGTGATTCTCGGCAGCCAGCTGGCGCGAAGCGCCTCGGACAATTCGCCGCCCATCACTTCCAGCGCGTTGGAGTGATCGACCGTCCGATATCCCTTGCCGCCACCGGCTCCATCGTAGCCAGCGAGCGCTGCAATCCCCTCGAGCAGCGTCGATTTCCCCGTCCCGTTCTCGCCGACAATGATCGTGATGGCGCGGTCGAAACGAAGCTCGAAATCGTCGTGAAGAAAAGGAAGACAGAACGGATAGGCGTCGCGATCGGGGATCGATGCAGGGTCGAGCCAGAGCTGCTTCAAATAGGGCGCGGGCAGATTGATGTCGCGCTTCTTCCTCGAACTCATGAAGGTTTGGCCCCACTACCCAATTGCGCAGATGCTCCGCCAAGGTTGTGGCACATCTCACGGAACGCAACAAGAACATTCGAGAAGGAGATAAGCGGGCACACAGGTCCTAATTCAGGCCAGAACCTCCAGCACCAGCTCCATGGTCATCAACACGGGATTATCGCCGCGGACCAATCTCCCCTCCGCAAGCCCTCCGGTGTAGTCGACCAGCGCGATATCGAGCTGGGCCTCTGGCCCGCCGACCGCTCCCGGCGCGATGAGACCGGAGGTCACAGTCAGCTCCGTCGCAAACGGCTCGACGATGCGACCATCGGTGAAACGCGCGCCGATGGTCGAGCCGACGCCACCGCGGATTTTGGCGCGCGCGATGCCGTGGTCGCGGCAGAAGGCCTCCAGACAACCGGCAAAATCCTGGTTCGGGCGCAGACGCAGCGCAAAGGCGCGACAGGTCGTGTCGACGCCCCTCGTCGAAGCTGCCACCGGACCGAACAGCTTGAAGTTGGTCTCGGGATCGGGCTCGGCCTTGAACACGGCGCCGTCGATGCCGAAGGCCTCGACCTCGAACGGTTCGGCGACGACAGTCTCCTCAGGCAGAATGTGACCGCCATTGACCCGGCAATGGGCTTCGAGCCACAGCCCGTGGCAATGGAAGAACAGCGCGCCATCGCGTTCGCCGAGCGTCATGGCCGCCTGCTTCAGCCAGACGTTCCCCTCCGGCCGAAACGTCTCGCTATAGAACGCTGCGTTGTCGGCGGTCTTCGACAGCGCCGGCATCACATAGGCGAACGGGCCGAGTGTGCCGCCCTTGATGTTGAGCACGCCGCCGGCAAAACCCTGCGCCGCAAAGCCGCGGCGCGCGGCTTCCAGCAAGGGGACGCCTGCTTCGAGTGTGAAGGAAAAGCCGCGGCCGCGCACTTCCACCCATTGAATGCGCTCTGTGACTTCCGGACCCGGCTGCTTGATCTGGCGCATGTGTCGCCCGCGTCAACTCGCTTGCTTCGTTATATCGAGCAGCCCCCGCGCCTTGAGCTCATCGCGCACCATGCGTTTTGGAATTTTGCCATAGCCGGACTTCGGCAGCGCCTCCCAGAAGAAGAAGCGCTTCGGCATCTTGTAGCGTGGCACCTTTGGCCCGAGGAACGTAGCCATCTCCGCTTCGCTCAAAGGTTTGGCGCCGTCGCGCGCCACGCAGACGGCAACGCCGACCTCGCCCCAGACCGGATCGGGCACGCCGAGCACGGCGACCTCGCCGATCGCGGGGTGTGTCAAAATCTTCTCCTCGATCTCGCGCGGATAGATGTTGGACCCGCCGGAGATATACATGTCCGACGCACGGCCGGTGATGTAGACAAACCCCTCCTCGTCCATATGGCCGAGGTCGCCAGTGCGGAACCAACCATCGCGAAACGCCTTGGCATTGGCTTCGGGATTGTCGTAGTAGCCGGCAAACACGGCCGGGCCGATGACGCAGATCTCGCCGGTCTCGAACGGCTTGAGCTCGCGGCCCTGATCATCCTGGATCGAGACCTGCATGCCCGTGCGCTCATAGCCGCAGCTGCCGATGTGGGCGTGTGGGCCATCTTCCTCGAAGTGCAGCGCGGTCGGCAGCACCGTGATGTTGCCGGTGACTTCGCCGAGGCCAAAATACTGCACCAGCACCTTGCCGAGCTTTTTCAGCGCGGCCTTCTGGTCCTCGCGATACATCGGCGCGCCGGCATAGATCACATAGCGCAGCGAGGAGTGATCGAACTGATCAACCGCGGGATGCTCGACCATCATCTTCAGAATGGTCGGCACGGTGAAGAGGTTGCTGACCCGATCCCTCTCGATCAGACGGAAGGCCTCGGCGATATCGAAGCGTTCGGTCGGCAACAGAATGGTTGGCACGCCGCGCGCGGTCTGCATCAACTGATGCACGCCGGCGCCATGCGACAGCGGCGCCACAACGAGCGAAGCGTCGTGCTCGGTGGTGCCGGGGGTGAGATCGGCGAGATGATTGGTCACCACAAAGCCCATCTGGCCGTGGGTCAGCACCGCGGCCTTGGAGCGGCCGGTGGTGCCGGAGGTGAAGAAGAACCAGCAGGGATCGTCATGCTCGACGGCGGCATTCGACACCGGGCTGCCCGCATGCGCCGCGATCGCCTCGCGCAAGCTGCGCTCGCCGAAGGTGCCTTCGGCTCCTACGCGCCAGGTGAACTCCGGACCCGAGACGGCGGCCGCATGCTCCGGAAAATCGCCGTGACACAGAAATGCCTTCGCGCCCGATGCGCTGGCGAGATAGGCGACCTCGTCCGGCATCAGGCGGAAATTGGTCGGCACCCACACAGCTCCAAGCCGGAACGCCGCGAACATCGACCAGAACATCTCCTCGCAATTCTTGGAATGCACGAGGATGCGATCGCCCTTGCCAATACCGCGCGCGGCAAGCGCCGCCGCCAGCGCGGAGACTTCCGCATCGATCTGGCGCCACGTCCAGGATTTGTCGGCCCAGACCAACCCGGGCCGATCGGGCAGCCGGCGCGCATTCTCTGTCAGCATATGCGCGAGGTTCATCACCCGGCGCGACATCCGCAATTGTCCGCTTGCGGGAGGCGTCTTTGAGAGATCCTCGCTCATTTGCGCCCCATCCAGACGCCGGCCGCAATCAGCACGAGGCCGAGCACGCCGGAGACGGTGCCATGCTTGAGATGCACCCGCGTCACGCCCGCCTCATGGCCAGGGAAAAAGCCCGGCAGCTGATCCGCAGGCACCAGCACATAGACGGCGGCGATGACCAGGAGAACGACGCCAAGCAGGGTCAGCACAAGCTTCATGGATATTTCCTCATGCTCGGAGCGCTTGGGTGCGCCCACGTTGAAACGATGGAGGTTCAGCCCTGTTTATCGCGAGATGCCGAGCCCGAGCAAGTGAGGATGCACGGGCAAATTTTCGCGTCGGCGCACGGCAATATCGAACCTCGCTTCGCCGCATTTGCACCAAGACTATGTATCGCTGCGGAGAGCGCGATGCTTCTGCTTCATAAGTCATCCGCAACCATTTCGAGGATCATAGATGCCGACGCGCCGCACGCTTGTTTTCACCGCCCTGACCGCCCTCCTCTCTTGCAGTGATCTTTCCATCGCATACGCCGCGCCGCCACCTGTGAGCGATCCGGTCGGCATCGTGAGCGAGATCTATACCCGCGTCACCAAGGGCAAGGGCGATCAAGGTGGCGGCTTTGTCACTGATACCAAGACGGCAAAAGCAAAATGTCTCTCGAAGCCGCTGATCGCGCTGTGGGCCAAGGCGGATGCTGCGACGCCAAAGGACGAAGTCGGCGCGATCGATTTCGATCCCGTCACCAATTCGCAGGATCCCGACGTGAAGTCGTTCACGCTCGCGACCGAAAAGCTCGATCCGGACAAGGCGACCATCGCCGTGACGCTGACCAGCCATCGCGCGGAGCGGGTCAACGCGGTCGACCAGGTCATCCGCTATGATTTCGTGCATGAAGGCGACAAATGGAAAATCGACGACATCCGAGGCGCAGTCGACGGCAAGCCCTGGTCGATCCGCGAGCTGCTGACGCAGTATCTGAAGGACGTCGAAAGGCCAGCTAGTGCGCGCAGCCCGGCTTGATGCCGCAATCAAACGTACGCCGGCCGGCCCGGTCCGGACCAGCCGGCACTTCACCAGACGGCTGCAATCACTGCCCGTGCTTGAGCATGTCCTGGTCGCTCAGCTCCCAGTCCTGCCAGAGCTGCAGGGTCGAGAGCAGCACGACCAGCGCGCCGAAGGCGGAATGGTAGAAGCGGAGCAAGCCGTCGCCATGATAGCCGAACACATAGGGCGAGAGAATGAGCCAGAGCCCGGCGATGATGCCTCCGACCTGCTCCCAGCGCTGCAGCGAGACATATTCAAGCTGCGCGAGGCCGAACACGATGAGGCCGACCATCACGGTGTTGAGGATGACAACGCTCCGTCCAGCGTCAGCCACCTCACCCTGTTGCGTAGGAAACCATGGGGTAAGGGCAACCAGCAGGCCGAGCAGCATGCCGCACCAATCTTCCCAGGTTCGATGCTGATCAAGAAAATTGACGTCCGACACGGTAAACCTCCCTTCACAAGAGGCATACGTCAGCGGCCGGACGGCATGACATTTCGATTGTCGGGCGACCGATCCGGCCGCATCAGAGGGCGTATGTCTATGCTTTTCGACTTGGGAACCGCCGGAACACTTGCAAGTCCTGGCTCAACTATTTTCTGTTGCGCACCGCAATACTGCTGAAGGGATGAGCTGCAACCATGGCCACTATCCGCGACAACAAGGCCCAAAACCGTTTCGAGCTCGATGTCGATGGCGGCATCGCCTTCGCCAATTACCGCAAGACGTCTTCAGCCGTGATCATCACGCACACCGAGACACCGCGCGCCTTGCGCGGTCGTGGTATAGCCTCCGAGCTGGTGAAGGGGGCACTGGAGCTGATCCGCGCCGAGGGGCAGAAGGTCATCGCCGGATGCGGCTTCGTGGTGGATTATCTGGAGAAACATCCGGAATACGAGGATCTGGTCGCATAAGACCGATCTGGATACGGAAAGGCCCGCGCGTAGCTGCGCGAGCCGCTCGGTTTGGCAAACTGATCCTAGTGCTTGATTTCCGGCGGCAGCTTGCCGCCATGGGCCGCAAGCTGGGCCATCATCTGCTTGTGCAGCCATACGTTCATGCTGGCGGAGTCGTTGGTATCTCCGGTGTAGCCCAGCTCCTTGGCGAGCTCCTTGCGCGCGCCAAGGCTGGAATCGATGTCGAGCGCCTTCATCATGTCGACGATCGAAGTGCGCCATTCGAGCTTTTCGTGGTGAGCCGCGACTGCCTTGTCCAGAATAGCCGCGACATCGACGCTTTGCGGCGGCGCAATCGGCGCCGCGGTAGCTGGTGCCGGTGCAGCCGAGGTGGTGCCAGCGGGCGCACCGCTGCTGGTGCCACCGCCTGCTGGCGCGCCGCCGCCCGCTGGCGCCGCCGGCGTCGCGGCAGCAGCATGACTGCCGAAGATCGCGCCCATGATGTTTCCGAAGATGCTCATCGTGTGCTCCCTGTGGGACAAGAATGCTTGAACGGCTCGTTGACGGTTCGCAACCGGCTCTCGACTCCCGCCACCCTGACGCCTCCAGGTGGCTTTGCGAAACTCCATTTGAGGGAATCTATCTCCCTCGGTGCCCTCTGCCAATGCGGCACTCAATCGATGGATTCGAGCTTACCCGAGGCGAAATGACGGCGGAATGACACATCGGCGCTTCGTTGAGCGCATCGCCTGGGCTTTTGCGTTGCGACAAAGAAAATTTTCACTGACCCTTGAGCCACAACTCCCGCGTTTGGGAGTATTGTTCTCACTCGAGTTTGCGACTGGCCAGCTCCGGTTCGCGCCTGGCCGGAATCGCGATCGTTCCAACGGTGGCCGCGAGCGCGCTTTGCGTGCGGCGCGAATTGAGACCGCCGCGGCAAGGGAGCTTACGATCATGGCATTATACCAGGGGAACGTCTCTTCACCGGTCGGCGCTGCACAGGAAGGCGCGACCGGACCTGTCCTCCGCTCCATGAGCCTCTCCGACCTGCACCAGGCGCTGCGGGAAGGCTGGGAGGATTTCAAGGCGGTGCCGAGCCATGCCATCTTTCTCTGCATGATCTATCCGGTGTTGGGCTTGGTGCTGGCGCGCGCGGTGCTCGGCTATTCCGTGGTGCCGCTGATGTTCCCGCTCGCCGCCGGCTTCGCTCTGCTCGGCCCATTCGCTGCGGTTCCACTTTACGAATTGAGCCGCCGCCGCGAGCTCGGCGAGGAAGCTTCCGCCTGGGACGCCGTCAATATCGTGCGCTCGCCTTCGTTCGGCGCCATGCTCGGGCTCGGCACGCTGTTGCTTGCCTGGTTCGTGACCTGGGTTGCGACCGCCCAGGCTATCTATGTTGCGGCGTTCGGCTATGAGGGCGTCGCAGGGGTCTCCGATTTCGTCAAGCGCGTGCTGACCACGTCGCAAGGCTGGTGGCTGATCATCGTGGGCTGCGGTGTCGGGTTCCTGTTCGCATTGGTGGCGCTGTGCGCCAGCGTCGTCGCGTTCCCCCTGATGCTCGACCGGCACGCCAGCGCGGCCGAAGGCATGGTCACCTCGCTGCGCGTCGCAGCCAAGAACCCGGTCGCGGTCGCAGCCTGGGGCCTGATCGTCGCACTGCTCTTGCTTGGAGGCTCGATCCCCTGCTTCCTCGGACTTGCGGTGGTCATTCCGCTGCTTGGCCACGCGACCTGGCATCTCTATCGCAAGGCTGTTGAGATCGATCCCAATGCGCGGCCGCTGCCGCCGCCGACACATCAACGCAAGCCCGCCGCGGATTTCCCGGCCAATCTGTTCCCGTGGAAGCGCCGCGACAATCCATGAGGCCTTCCTGCCAAGCCGCCGGTCAAATCACGGCCGGCGGCTTTGCAAGGCGACAATTCATCCTGGGTATTCATGTTCGTCGGCGTTACCGATGGCCCCTGCTCATCCTTCGAGCAGTGGGCGCATGTATTAAAGCCTTGTTTTGGCCGCGGTTCACCCCAACATTCCGCCGCGCTGGCGATCCACCCCACGAATCGGAATCGGCTGCGGATTTTCTGATGGCTCCTCGTCTTTCGCTTACAATCCTAACCATGGCCGCCGCGCTGGTCCTGCCCGGACCCTCGGCGTTCGCGGCCAACTGTGGCACAGGCAGCTTCGACGCCTGGTTGGCCGACTTCAAAACCGAAGCTGCAGGCAAAGGCATTTCCCAAGCCGCCATAAATGCCGGCCTCAATGGCGTCACGCTCGATCAGTCGGTGCTGTCGCGCGACCGCTCGCAGAAAGTATTCAGCCAGAGCTTTGAGGAATTCTCCGGCCGCATGGTCCCGCCGCGGCTCACGCGCGGCTCCAACATGATGAAACAGTATGGCTCGGTGCTGTCTCGCATCGAGGAGACCTATGGCGTGCCGGGCGAAGTTCTGGTGGCGATCTGGGGCCTCGAGACGGATTTCGGCGTCAACACCGGCAAGTTCCCAACCATCCGGTCGCTCGCGACGCTCGCTTATGATTGCCGGCGCGCTGACGAGTTCCGCGCCGAGCTGATGGATGCCTTGCGCATCGTCGATCGCGGGGATCTTACGCCCGCGGAGATGCGAGGCGCCTGGGCCGGGGAAATCGGTCAGACCCAGTTCATGCCGTCGTCCTGGATGAAGTTTGCGGTCGATTTCGACGGGAATGGAAAGCGCGACCTCCTGCATAATGCGCCCGATGTGCTGGCTTCAACTGCAAACTATCTTGCAGGCTATGGCTGGCAGCGCGGTAAGGATTGGGAGCCCGGGAGTCCTAATTTCGCGGTATTGCAGCAGTGGAACAAAAGCGAGGTCTATGCGCGTACGGTCGCCTATTTTGCCACCCAGCTTGCCCATGCGCCGTAGCGAAAACCCGCAAGGCCGTTGGGCCGATTGCAGTGCAACCGGCCCCCGTTTCGGCAAAGCTTACTTTGCCATCGTCGCGTGCATGGCCTTGCTGAGATGCGCGCCGCAAGCGCCCCACTTGTTGTTGAGCATGGAGTCCTGAGCAGCAGCCATTTCCTTCTCGGCAGCCCATTTGCTGTCGCCGTCGGCCATGGTTTCGATCGCGGTCTCCGTCTTCCCAAGATTGTCGCCGCTGCATCCCATGCCCATCTTCGCAGCGTGGGCGGGAACGACTGCAAGGGCGACTACAGCCATTGCGGCTGCTCCGAGTAACTTTTTGACCATTGTTACTTTTCCTATTGTTTTTGAAACAGACCCAGCGACATTGCCAGAATCTGCAAAATGATTTTGCCGGGGCTCGAAAGGCTCAGGGAATGAATTTCCCGCGATGGAGATGTGATCGGCGCACGCTGCAGACCCCTATGCATGCAACGATTGTTTCGCCTGACTCGGCTGTCGGCGAGGATTCGCATCGAAAACGCGAAGAGCAACTCTCGCCCCGTCGCCCTGGCGGGCCACCGAGCGCAATCGAGTCCTGTTGTTGGAGGCCCCTCCGCTTACAAGCAGAGATGCTTCATTGCGCTAGCTTCATCCTCCTGGTGCCTTGCAAAATTTTCCAAAGTAATGAGTTTAAAGTTCAATCTTTTACACTGAAGTAAGTGATTTTATATTCACTTCTATGTCGCTCATGCGATTCCAACATACCTCTTTCTGAGCTTAGCGAAGTCGCTTGCCCGCCAAACCGCCGGCTTACGGAGCTGGGATGGGGGAACTCTGATTGGCAACGCAGGTGCGGCAATTACATGATTTCACAGAAATTTTATGCTCCTTACGGTCCAAATAAGGACACCTTTTGTGCAGCGCGCCAAAAACTTAATCAAGGCTTGCCGGCGCCATGCGTTCTCCGCTTAGCTGCACCGCAACATAAGCGCTACCGACGCAAGGAACCCTCATATATATTCATTTCAACGATGACGCCCAGCTCGAAGGGCTGAATCGAACTGCAAGGAGACTATCATGTTGCTCTCGCTCATCCGCATGATCCAGGCGTTCCGTGACTATCAGCGCAACGTTGCCGAACTGTCGGCACTCAGTGATCGCGAGCTGGCCGATATCGGTTTGGACCGCTCGGACATTCCGCGCGTCGCCACCGGCAGCTACAACGGCTGAACCGTTCCCTCGTCTTAATAAGATACGGATAACGCCCGCCTCGCGCGGGCGTTATCGTATGTGGGTATCTGGCGCGCGATCCTCTTCTCCGCAGGTGCGTTCGGATTGAAAACGCGCTAACGCTGCGTCCCATGATCGGGACTCCATCCTCTTCCCAGACCGTCCATATTATCGGCGCCGGCCTTGCCGGCTCGGAAGCCGCCTGGCAGGTCGCCGAGCACGGCCTGCGGGTGATCCTGCACGAAATGCGACCGACCCGCATGACCGAGGCGCACCGGACCGACGGGCTTGCCGAACTTGTCTGCTCGAATTCCTTCCGATCCGATGATGCCGCCAACAATGCTGTCGGACTCTTGCATGCCGAGATGCGCAAGCTCGGCTCCCTGATCATGCGCGCTGCCGACGCCAACCAGGTGCCGGCCGGCGGGGCACTCGCCGTCGACCGCGAGGGTTTTTCGGCGGCCGTGACCAAGGCGCTCCAGGAGCATCCGCGAATCGCGATTTCCCGCGGCGAGATCGCCGGTCTGCCGCCGGCCGACTGGGCCAATGTCATTGTCGCAACCGGCCCCCTCACCTCGACTGCGCTCGCGGGTACCATTCGCGAACTGACGGACGAAGACGCGCTCGCCTTCTTCGATGCCATCGCTCCGATCGTGCACAAGGACACGATCGACATGTCAGTGGCTTGGTTCCAGTCGCGTTACGACAAGGCCGGCCCTGGCGGGAGCGGCGCCGACTACATCAACTGCCCGATGACGGAAGAGCAGTATGGCGCCTTCGTCGACGCGCTGCTGGCGGGCGAGACGACCGAATTCCACGAGTGGGAAGCCAACACGCCCTATTTCGACGGCTGTCTGCCGATCGAGGTAATGGCGAGCCGGGGCCGCGAGACGCTGCGCTACGGGCCGATGAAGCCGATCGGCCTCACCAATCCGAACAATCCGACGGTCAAACCTTATGCCATTGTGCAGCTGCGCCAGGACAACAAGCTCGGCACGCTCTACAACATGGTGGGATTCCAGACTAAACTGAAATACGGCGCCCAGCAGCGCATCCTCCGTACCATTCCCGGGCTTGAGAACGCCGAGTTCGCGCGGCTCGGTGGCCTACATCGCAACACCTTCCTGAACTCACCAAAGCTGCTCGACGGCCAGCTACGCCTGCGTGCGGAGCCGCGGCTGCGCTTCGCCGGCCAGATGACGGGGTGTGAAGGCTATGTCGAATCCGCGAGCATCGGCCTGATCGCCGGGCTCTATGCAGCGGCCAATGCGTGCGGACATGCACTTATCTCCCCTCCGCCGACTACAGCGCTTGGTGCGCTGCTCGGCCATATCACCGGCGGCCACATCGAGACCATCGAACCGGGAGCGCGCTCGTTCCAGCCGATGAACATCAATTTTGGGCTGTTCCCACCGCTCGCAACGGTGCCAACCAGGAAACCCGATGGCACACGGTTGCGGGGCAATGAAAAGACGGTCGCCAAAAAGCAGGCGATCAGCGCCCGCGCGCTTGCCGACCTCGATCGCTGGATCACCGGCCATCTCAATATCCAGGCGGCCGCTTAAGCCATGAGCCTGCCGAAGAACGACGCAGCGGTGCTGTCGGTGCGCTGGATCGAGGGCGTGCTGCTCAAGCGCGATGTGTTTTCAACCGTCGAACGCGGCCGCTTCCGCAGCGAGACGGGCGAATGCGATGCCGTGCTGCGCCGGCTCGATCAGGTGCCCTGGTGGTCGTTCCTGCTCGCACGGCACTTGTTCGCGCGCGAACGTAGGGCGCTGACGCGCGCCAGGGGTCTCGAGGTCGGCCCGGAATTGTTGTGGGCTGGCCGGCGTGCGCTGGTGCGCGGCTTTATCGACGGGGTCGCACTGCATCTTGCAAAGCCTTATGGCGATATCGACTATTTCCGCTCCGCCAAGGCTGCCCTTCACCGGCTGCATCGCGCCGGGATCTGCCACAACGACCTCGCCAAGGAGCAGAACTGGCTGAGAGGGCGCGATGGACGCGCCTATCTCACCGATTTCCAGCTTGCAGCCTGCTTCCGCACGCGCAGCCGGCTGTTTCGCATCGCTGCCTATGAGGATCTGCGGCACCTGCTCAAGCACAAGCGCAGCTACGCGCCTCATGCGTTGACGCCCAAAGAGAAGAAGATCCTCGCGCGCAAATCGGTGATCGCAAATCTCTGGCTTGCGACCGGCAAGAAGGTCTATCGCGCGATCACCCGCGGGCTCTTCAATTTCACCGATCGCGAAGGCGGCGGCCGTCGCCTGGTCAATGACGCGCCAGTGCTTGCCGAACTGATCCGTAGGAACCCCGACGTGCGCGACACCGCCATCGTCGCCTTTGCCGACCGCCGGTCGGGCGTCGGTCTCTATGCCTTTGTCGAAGCCGACCGTGGGGCGCTGGAAGCGCAGCTGCGCAACGAGCTCGCCGCCGCAAAGGGTCCCAAGCCGCCCGAACATATTCAGGTCGTGCATGCGCTCCCGCGCGACGCCAGCGGCAGGCCGCGCACCGAGATCCTGCAGCTCGTCGCGATGAACCAGCTCGACCTGATCGAGCCGATGATGGCAAGCGAGGCCGACCGCGCTTTCCTGAAAGACATTCTGGAGCAGCGGAAGAATTTGCGCGACCGCTTCAATTTCGAAACACGCGATCTGAAACTGCCCTTGAGCTGAGTGCGCGCCGGCGCGTCTCACGTCAGCTCCTCCATCATGCGGGAACGATGAAACGGCTTTCGATCAGGCCGCGCCGCCAAGATAGAGCCGCTTGACGATGTCGTTGGCCTTCAGCTCGTCCACCGAGCCGGCTGCAACGGCAATCTCGCCATGGACGATGATATAGCCTCGGTCGGCAATACGGATCGCCTGGTTGAAATTCTGCTCCGCCATCAGCACCGTCAGGCCGAAGCTTTGCTTGAGCTCGCCGATCTTGGCGATCGTCTGCGACACCAGGAGCGGCGACAGTCCGACCGAGGGCTCGTCGACCAAAAGAAGGCGCGGAGACGACATCAATGCGCGGGCGATCGCCAGCATCTGTTGCTGACCGCCCGACATGGTGCCGGCGAGCTGGTTCCTGCGCTCCTTCAGCACCGGAAACGTATCGAAGGCCAGAGTCAGATTATCGCGGATGGCGCGCCGGGCCACTTTGCGGAAGGCGCCGAGCATCAGGTTTTCCTCAACCGTGAGCTTGGGAAACAGCCGCCGCCCTTCCGGCACCAGCGCCACGCCGAGATCGACAATGCTCTCCGGCGAAGATTCTGTCAGGTCGTGAGCCTCGCCCTCGATGGTGAGCGACACCCGTCCGCGCGAGGGACGTACCAGCCCCATGATGCATTTCATCAGGGTGCTCTTGCCGTTGCCATTGGTTCCGAGCAGCGCAACGGTCTCGCCGGCCTCAACATGCACGTTGACGCCGCGCAGCGCCTTCACGGCGCCGTAGCCCGCGTCCACACCTTCGATCGACAGGCTAAGTGCCAAGATAGGCCTCCTGGACGCGCGCATTCGCCATCACCTCTGATGGCGCGCCGATAGCGATGATGCGGCCGGCATCCAGACACATCACGCGCTGGGAGAACCGCATCACCGCCTGCATGATATGCTCGATCATGATGATGGCGATGTCCTGCCCGCCGAGACTCATGAGGAGATCCAGCACCTCGTCGACCTCGGAAGTGGACAGGCCGGCCATCGCTTCATCCGAGATCAGAAGCTTCGGCCCTGTCGCCAAGGCGCGCGCCAACTCCATCTTGCGCAATTCCACTTGGGTCAGGACCGCCGTCGCAACATGGGCCCTCGCGGCAAGTCCGATCTTGGTCAGGATCGACATCGCAGCGTCGCGACGATGCGTTTCCGTTTCCAGGAGGTGGCGATGGGACGCAAAATCGAGCGCGACCATTAGGTTTTCCAGCACCGTCATGCTCCGGAACGGCCGCGGAATCTGGAAGCTGCGAGCAATGCCGCGGTGCGACCTCTGGTTCGGCGGCAACAGCGTGACGTCGTCGCCAGCAAACACCACGCTGCCTTTGTTCGGGCGCAGCGCGCCGGAAATGCAATTGACCAGGGTGGTCTTGCCCGAGCCGTTCGGTCCGATCAAACCGAAGCGCTCACCCTTGGCGATGTCGACATTGATGTTTTCGAGCGCGACAAAGCCGCCAAAAGTCTTGGTCAGTGCCTCGATGCGCAACAGCCTTTCCTGCGGAGCGGCCGGAATCGTCATGCGCGATCTCCCGATCGCAACGACTTGCCGACAAGTCCGATGATGCCTTTCGGCGCAGCCACCACGAACAACACCAGCATGATCCCAAGCACGAGCACATTGACCTCGGAGGAGATCGTTACCGTCAAGAACTGTTGCGTCGTACCGAGCAGGATCGCGCCCAGCACCGGTCCCATCCAATGCGAGGTGCCCCCGATCAGCGACATCGCCAGCACCGAAACCGAGTAATTCAGATTGAAGGCCGAGTCCGGGTTGGCATATTGCACATACATCGCAGCCGGCGCGCCGGCGGCGGAGATCAGCGCGCCCGAGATCATGCAGGCCAGAAGCTTGAGCCGCAAGGTCGGCACCCCCATGCATTCGGCGGCGAGTTCATCGTCCCGCAGCGCATGCAGCCCGCGGCCGATCCGGGAGTTCTGGATGAAACGCGCGATCGCCACCGCCACCACGACCAGGAGCGCCTGCACGAAGAACAACAGCTTCACATAGCTGTCGAACGGCGCCATCACCGGCGGCCGCTGCAGCTGAATACCGGCCGCGCCGCCGACAAAGCGCCAGTTGGTGATGGTGGTTTCGATGACGATCGCAAGCGCGATTGTGGCGATGGAAAAGAAGATGCCGCGCATCCGCAAGGTCAAAAGGCCGACGCCGAGACCGAGCAGGCTTCCGACCATTGCGGCCATCGCAATCTGCACACCCAGCGGGGCCTTGTACGCTTGGACCAAGAGCACGGCCGTATAGACACCAACGCCGAAGAAGGCGTTGGTGCCGAAATTAACGTAGCCCGCATATCCTCCGAGGATGGTCCAGGCGACCGACAGCGCTACGAATTGCAGGATCACATAGCCGGCAAAGAACGGATACTCGTTGCGCAGAAGCTGCGTCATCGTGAAGACGACGGCAAGGAACACGATCGCGCCCGCCCAGAACTGGATGGAGCTACGCTGCATGGATCACCTGCCGAGCAGGCCTTGCGGCCGCACGGCGAGAACGCCGAGCAGCAGCGCAAACGAGATCGCAGGCGCCCAGGATGCCCCGAACATGGTCAGCACGATGGACTCGGCGACCCCAAGGATGATGGAGGCGATCAGCGTGCCGGAGATGCTGCCAAGCCCGGCCATGACAACCACGCAGAAGGTGCGCCCGATATAGACGCGGTCGAGCGTCGGCTCGACCGGCGCGACAATGATCAGGAGCGCGCCGGCGATACCCAGCACGGCCGTGGCGATGCCGAACGCGAATTGCTTGATGCGGACCGGGTTGGCCCCCATCAGCCGCAACCCCTCCTCGTCCTGCGCCACGGCGCGGATGGCGCGGCCCATGAACGTCTTCGACAGGTACACGGCAAGCAGCGCGGTCAGGCCAAGCGCGACTGCGAATGCCACGAGCTGCCGGATCGGAATGCGCAAGTTGCCGATGCGCCAGGCCTTGCCGATATAGGACGCAGTTACCGAGCGTTGATCGACCCCGAATTGCAGGATGATCAGCACCTCGATAATGAAGGCGACGCCGAAGAAGAAGGCGATGCCGCGCACCGCAGCATCGCTGCCGCGCTTCTCGAAGGTCTCGTGATAGAGGCGGTAGGTGACGAGCCCGAGCAAGAAGAACAGAGGCGAGATCATGAGCCCCGCGAGCAGTGGATCGATGTCATAGCTGTCATTGAGCAGATAGACGCCATAGGCGGCCAACACCAGAAAGGCCGGGTGGGCGACGTGCGGCACGTCGAGCAGGCCGAACGAGATCGACAGCCCGATGCTGACGGCCGCATAGAAGCAGCCGAGCAGCACGCCGAGCACAATCGCGTCGCGCAGCAAGTCGATCGAGAACACCTAAACCACCCTCCGTTGGCTTCTTGCGAAGCCTGTCTCCCTAAAGCTCAAATGATCAGTTACGAGCATCCTCAAAGGGGGTGATCAGGTCACCGGTTTTCAGCCGGTCCGGGAACAGGATCACCTGCCTGCCCGCGGAGCGGAACTGATCCATGTTCTTGTCCTTGACGCCACGGAATTGGGCCTCCAGCGTCGCGCTCTCCTTCCATTCGCCGTCTTCGGCGTAGGCTATCGGTCCGACGATAGTCTTATGCGTGTTCTCGCGCAGATATTTGGCGAGCGTCTTCTGATCGAGCGATTTGGTGGCATTGACGGCCTCTTCGATCATCTGCCCCATGGCATAGCCGTAAGGCGCCAGGTAGTAGCCGAGCGGATCGACCTTCGCCTCGACGGCGCGCTTCTTGTATTTCTCGAAGAAGTCCTTGGTCCCGTCGAAATACATGCTCGGTTCCGGCAGCCAGGTATTGAAATTCACCACGCCGTTGAGCAGCGAACCCAGATTTTCCATCACGGCGCCAAATTGCAGCCCAACCATCGCGCCGCCGAAGATCTTGACGTTGTCGCCAACCCCGATCTCGTTGACGGCGCGCAGGATGCCCGCCGAATCGGGCGGATAGGACGCGACGAACACGATGTCGGGCTTTGCCGCATTGAGCGCCCGAATGATGCTGGAGAACTCCGCGGTGCTCGGCGGATAGGCTTGGTCGAAAACAACCGGAAGATTCAGCCTTTTGGCAACATCGCGCGCGGTCGTGGCAATGTTCTGGGCGAATTCCTGGTCGGCCGAGAGGATGGCGACCGTCCTCCCGCCGGCTTTCTGGCCAAGCGTCAGGAAGCCGCTCGCCCAGCTGTCGGCCGGACCCCACGGCGCATTGTTGAACCACATGTCGTGGTGGACCTTGCTGTTCACCTGGAAGGAGAAATTCCCCATCAGCAGCATGCCGCGCTGCTTCACCAGCGGCATGATCGGGGCGGTCGGCACTGTGGCATAGGGCGCGAACAGAAGGTCGACCTTGTCGACGTCCAGGAGCTTGGCGTAGAGCGCCGGCGTCTCGGAGGCGCTCGACTTGTCGTCATAGACGACGAGCTCGACCTTGCGGCCCAGCAGACCACCCTTGGCGTTGACGTCGTCGCGCCAGATCTCGATGCCAAGCAGCGAGGCCTTGCCGCCCCCGGCGAGCCCCCCGGTCTGCGGCATCGACATGCCGATCTTGATCGGCGGCTCCTCCGCGCTCGCAACCGACGTCATGGCGAGCACCATTGCGGCCGCAGCCAGGCCGATCATCTTTCTGCGATTCATTAATCCCCCCAACTCCCGAGTGTTTTAATGTTTGGTTTTGATGTTTGACGGCGCCTTTGCTTCAGCTTGCCGCGGGCGGCGGTGCTGCCCGGCGTCAAATCCCGCATCTCGAAGTTCTCCCGTGGCGGGCCGGCGTTTTCCCAAGCCTACCGCTCAAGGGGCGAAAGCGTCTAGAGCGCCAAAAGGCTCATAGGCATCTGGCTGTACAGCGGAAGCTAACGGCAGGCGTCCATTGGGCCTGCATATTCGTAGTGCACAATCATGGCGTGGACCGACGGTTACCCAGCCGCGGACCACAAAACGGCTGCTAGCCGCCAAATTGCTTCGACCGCGATGCCCGCCACAAGGTCCAGAGCGTCGAAAGCCGCGAGGGCGGTTTTGGCGCGAAGGGATCATCATCCGCGTGGCAGAACCGCTTCAGATCGCGGCGCACCACGGCGAGCGGCAGGAACACCCTCCTCACCTCATCGGGCACCTCCACGAGCAGGTCATAAGCAGTGTCGAGGTGCCGCCGCGCCTCCGCGAGCAATTGGTCGCCCGCGGCCCGCAGCCTCGGCGTAAGCTTGCCGGCGAAGACCTCTTCGAGATCGCTGCCGTGTTGAGCCAGCACCTGCTGCGGCAGGAAGATCTGCCGGCGCGAGGCGTCATACGCCAGCGTCGCGATCACCCGTACGAAGCCTTGCGCGAGGCCAGCATGCCGCGCCAGGTGATCGGCCTCAGGCGACGGCGGGCCGGCCGCGATGCGCGCCGCCAGTGCAAACAGCGCCGACGAGGTGTCGTTCAGGTAGCCTTCCAGGGCCGCCATGGTCGGCATCGGGTCGTTATAGAGGTCGAATTGATGCTCATCGATAAGGCGCGATAGCACCTCGACGGGCAGTTCGCCCACCCGGATTACCTGCATCAGCTCGGCCGCGACCGGATTGGCCTCGGCGCTGCCATGGGCATGGCCGGCCAGCATGTCGCTCCACCATTGCAGCCGAATTTCGCCGGGCAAGGCCTGGCTGACCTGGTCGCGCACCCGCGTGATTTCGACGTTGAAGGCGTAGAGCGCAAGCAGCGCGCGGCGCATATCGGCCGGTACAAAGATCGTTGCCGCATAGCGTGCAAAATCATGGCTGCGGACCAGATCAGCACAGAATAAAGCCGTGTCCTTGTCGGAGGCCGTATCGGTCATGGCACCGCAATCAGCGCTGCTGCGACGCGCCGCCGCTCGCCCAGCATGATGTTGTAAGTGCGGATCGCTGGTCCCGTCTGCATCGTATCCAACACCACCCGAACAGCGCGTAGCGCGCTGCGCAATTCCTGAGGCGGCAGCCACACGCCGGAACCGGTACCTATGATCAAAGTGTCGATGGAATTGGCTGCGTCAAATACCCGGGAGAGCGAATGTCTATCGATCTGCTCAGGCTTGTTGATCTCCCAGGCCCACACCGCGCTGGGCAGGCAGAGCAGCGAGCCGCGATGCGACATTCCGGCAAAGGCGAACCCGCCATTGCCGTAGGCGTCGATCACCGCGGAGCGCGGAAGATGGGGAGCGTCGAAACTGTCGGCCATGATGGGATCCGAAAAACGCGCCTCCCGCCCCGGGGTCAAGTCCCGAGGCGCCACTCTCGGTGCATGCCGCCTCTATTTCTTTGCTGACTTGGCCGGCGCTTCCGCCTTCTTCGCCGGGGCATCCTGCGCATCGGCGCGCTGGGTGCCGACGCCGAGATAGATCAGGATCGGGGCCGCGATGAAGATCGAGGTGTAGGTGCCGACCAGCACCACGCCGAACATCATAACCGCCGTGAAGCTGTGGATCGCCGGACCACCGAACAGGAGCAGCGCGAGCAGCGCCAGCGTCACCGTCAAATGGGTGATAATCGAGCGCGACAGGGTCGAGTTGATCGACTCGTTGAGCAGCTGCGGCATCGGCATTTTCTTGTAGCGTCGCAACATCTCGCGAATACGGTCATAGATGACGACGGTATCATTGAGCGAATAGCCGAGGATCGTGAGCAGCGCCGCGATGCTGGTGAGGTCGAAATCGACCTGGGAGATCGACATGAAGCCGATGGTCAGCACGATGTCGTGCACGTTGGCGATCATGGCGCCGAGCGCGAACTGCCACTCGAAACGGAACCAGAGATAGATCAGGATCGCGACGATCGCGAGCATCAGGCCGAGCATGCCGTAGGCCAGAAGTTCCCCGGAGACACGGGGACCGACCACCTCGACGCGACGGTAATCGACAGTGTCGCCGAGCGCGCCACGTACCTTGTTCACCGCCTCCTGCTGTGCGGCATCGCCGCCCGGCTGTTCCGCGACACGGATCAGAACCTCGTCCGGCCCGCCGAACTGCTGCAGCTGGACTTCGCCGAGCCCGAGAGCGCTCAAGCTCGCCCGCATGGCGGCGATATCGGCCGTCCCCGACTTGGCGCGGACCTCGAGAAGCGTGCCACCCTTGAAGTCGATGCCGAAGTTCAGCCCATGGGTGAAAAACAGCGTGATCGCGACGATCGACAACGTCGCCGAGATCGGAAAGCTGATGCGACGGAACTGGGTGAAATCGAAATGCGTATCGTCGGGCACAATACGTAGCGATGGCAGAATGCCCAGCGCGCTGACGACGGCCAGCACGGCAATGAGAACGCCGAGAGAGATCAGAACAATGTGAGTCACAGCCGCGTTTCCTAGATCGGCACGGTTTGTGGCCGCTTCCAGCGCACCCACCAGGCAACGATCAGCCGGGTCAGGGTAAAGGCGGTGAAAACAGTGGTGATAATGCCGATGCCGAGCGTCACGGCAAAGCCGCGCACCGGGCCCGTGCCGATATAGAACAGCACCGCAGCGGCGATGAAGGTCGTGATGTTGGAGTCCAGGATCGTCGCCAAGGCCCGCTTGAAACCGGCGTCGATCGCGGAAATGGCATTACGTCCGCCGCGCAGCTCCTCGCGGATGCGCTCATAGATCAGCACGTTGGAGTCGACCGCGATACCGACGGTCAGCACGATGCCGGCAATGCCCGGCAAGGTCAGGGTGGCATTGAGCAGCGACAGCACGCCGAAGATCATGGCGACGTTGATGATGACGGCGACGTTGGCGAACAGGCCGAACAGCCGGTAGGTCAACAGCATGAACACGACGACCATGATCGCGCCGACATAAGCCGCAAGCTCGCCCTTGGCGATCGAGTCCGCGCCGAGACCGGGGCCGACAGTGCGCTCCTCGATCACCGTTAGCGGCGCCGGCAACGCGCCGGCGCGAAGCAGAATGGCGAGGTCGTTCGCGGATTGCACCGTGAAATTTCCGGAGATCTGCCCCTGCCCGCCGGTGATCGGCTCGCGGATCACAGGCGCCGAGATCACCTCATTGTCCAGCACGATGGCAAAGGGCTGTCCGACATTCTCCGTCGTGGCCTGCGCGAATTTGCGCGAGCCTGCCGAGTTGAACTTGAAGCTGACGACCGGCTCGCCTGTGCGCGGGTCGAACGCGGTCTGCGCATCGGTCAGATCACCGCCGGTGACCAGCACCTGTTTCTTGACCACATAGGGCGTCTTCGGAGCGGACGCGCTCATCAACAGCTCGGACTCAGGAGGAAGGTTGCCCTGCTGCGCCTGGTCCGGCGATACGCTGGTGTCGACCATGCGGAATTCCATCTTGGCCGTCTTGCCAAGCAGGTCCTTCAGCCGGGTTGGATCCTGCAGGCCCGGTACCTGCACCAGAATGCGGTCGGTGCCCTGGCGCTGGATCACCGGCTCGACCGTGCCGAGCTGGTTGACGCGGCGCTCAACGATCTGGATCGACTGGTCGATGGTCTGGCGGATGCGCTCGTTGATTGCCGCCGGCGGCACCGTCAGCCGGATCAGCCCGCCGCCGGCGTCGGTGACTTCGAGCGAGCGCTGGCCGCTGGAACCGAGCAAGCCACCGAGGGGTTGCGACAGGTCGCGCAGCTTCGATAGCGTCGCCTGAAGCTCAGTGTCCTTGACGCGCACCTCGACCGCATCGCCGCGGCTCGCAAGACCGGTATAGCCAATCTTGGCTTCACGCAGCGTCCGCCGCACATCGTCGCGGATTTGGTCGAGCTTTTCTTTCTTCACATAGTTGGAATCGACTTCGAGCAGCAGATACGAGCCGCCCTGCAAATCGAGACCGAGCACCAGGCGCCGCTGCGCCCAGAGTGGCCAGTTCTTGACGGTGGCTTCGGGGAAGAAGTTGGGCACCGCGAACAGGCACACCAGGAGCGCCGTCAGGATGATGCCGAACGCCTTCCACCGCGTGAAATACAACATCGGGGGTTCTCTTTAAGAAGCGGAATCCGGGACGCGCGATCAGCTCGCGGACGCCTCGTCCTTGGCCTCGCCCTTCGCCGGTTCGCCCTTGGCGCGCACGCCCGAGATCATCTGGCGCATCTGCCGCACCCGGACGCCATCGGAGATTTCGAACTCGATCTGGTCGTCATCGACGACCTTGGTGACTTTGCCCACAAGCCCCCCCGAGGTGACGATGGTGTCGCCCCGGCGGATGTTCTTGACCAGGTCGTTGTGATCGCGGACCTTCTTCTGCTGCGGGCGCAGGATCAGGAAATACATGATCACGAAGATCAGCGCGAAGGGCAAAAGCGACATCAACATGCTGTTGGTGTCGCCGCCGGTCGCAGCCTGGGCATAGGCGGGGGTAATCAGCATCGGAAGTTCCTAATCCTTCATCGGACGGCAAAGGGCCGGCAAGGCCCATAAGCAGACGCCGGTCCTGGCAAATTCGCGCGGACTATAGCGGTCGCGGTCCCAATTGCAACGCCGCCCACCCT